>CAFBMW010000040.1_pt1 | contig 30378 bp, 26 predicted proteins | sample 7269061 | NCBI WGS metagenome assembly CAFBMW01 (sample SAMEA6814074, study PRJEB35770) | uncultured Nocardioides sp. | biome: Freshwater; feature: Freshwater reservoir; material: water | place: Czech Republic | collected 2017-05-23 | depth 30m m | reverse complement strand
GGGCCCGGGGCCCCGGCCCCGGGCCCTCGGTCGTCGGGGGGTCATGGCGTCCCAGCGGATGCAGCGGCCGGCCTCGTGCCGGGTTACGGTTCATTCACCCACGGACACTCGGAGGTTCCGATGACTCCCGACGAGCACGAGCACGAGCGCGACCGCCCCTCGCCTACGCCTGCCACGCTGGGTGACGGCGCCCTCGCGCAGAGCAGTGAGCGCTACGCCTCGATGTTCACCCACCGCCCGCACGCGACGTACTCGGTGGACGAACGCGGCTACTTCACCGACGCCAACGACCGGGCACTCGAGATGACGGGCCTGACCCTCGACGAGATGCGGCAGGCCCACTTCGCCGAGGTCATCCACCCCGACGACCTGCACGCCATCCAGGAGGGCTTCGAGGGCGCCATGTCCGGTGAGCCCCGGGTGGTGGACGCGCGAGTCGTGAGCGCCGAGGGCGAGGTCACCGAGATCCGGTGCACTGCGATCCCAGTGATCGTGGGCGGTGAGGTCGTCGGCGTCCACGGCGTCTCCGAGGACGTCACCGAGGCCAACCGGGTGCTGCGGGAGCTCGAGGAGGCCAACGCCGCCAAGACGCTCTTCCTGGCCACGGTCAGCCACGAGATCCGCACCCCTCTGGCCGCGCTCGTCGGTGCGTCGGAGCTCCTCGTCGACTCCGAGCTCGCACCCGAGCCGCAGCACCTCGCACGGATCGTGCACCGCTCGGGCGATCGCCTCATGCGCCTCGTGCACGACATCCTCGAGTTCTCGGGGCTGGAGGCGCACCAGACCGTGCTGCGCCGCTGCCACGTCGACGTACGCGCCGTCCTCGACGACGTCGCGTCGTGGGCGGTCCCGCTCGCCGAGGCCCGCGGGCTGGCGATCACCTTCAGGGTCGACGACCACGTCCCAACCGCTGCGTTCGGCGACGCACGACGCATCAACCAGGTCGTCACCAACCTCATCCGGAACGCCCTCACCTTCACCGAGCGCGGCTCCGTCGACATCCGCGTCACCGGCCGACCGTGCGGGGACGACGCGCTGGCCCAGGACACCTGGGTCGACTTCGAGGTGCGCGACACCGGCATCGGGATCTCCGAGTGCCAGCTGCACGACCTCTACCTGCCCTTCGTCCGCGCGGACCAGCAGGCCACCGGCGACCACCTCGGCATCGGGCTGGGACTGGCGATCTGCGCCCGGCTCGCGGACCTGATGGACGGTCGCCTCACAGCCGACTCCACCCTCGGCGAGGGCAGCACCTTCACGTTCGCCGTGCCGCTCGGTCGCACCGAGGAGCCGGCGCCCGCCTCAGCCGGCGGCTGAGAGGGCGGTCACCGCCGCCTCGGCCAGCACCCGCGCGGCGATCGGGGTGGCCGCCTCGTCGATGCGCAGGTTGCCCTGGTGGAGGTCGTACGTCGCCCCGCCGGACGTGCGGGTCCCGAGCCGGGCCATCGCGCCGGGCACCGAGTCGAGGAACCAGCCGAAGTCCTCGCCACCCAGGCTCTGGGCGGTCGAGACGTGGCCGTGCGGGCCGAGGACGTTCTCGACCCCGATCCCGAGCAGCCGGGTCGACTCCTCGTGGTTGACCACCGGCGGCACGCCGCGCTGGTAGGTCACCTCCGCGGTCACGCTGTAGGGAGCGACGATCGCGGTGATGAGCTGGCGGATGAGGTGCTCGGCGTCGGCCCAGGCGACCGCGTCGAGCATCCTGACCGTGCCGGCGACGACGCCGCCGTGCGGGATCACGTTGGGCGCCGAGCCCGCGCGCACCATCCCCCACACCACGCTGACACCGGCGCGCGGGTCGAGGCGGCGGCTCAGGATGGCCGGCAGCTCGGTGATCACCTTGCCCAGCGCGAAGGTGAGGTCCTCGGTGAGGTGCGGACGCGAGGTGTGCCCGCCCTTGCCGATCAGCCGGACGGTGAGCGAGTCGGCGGCGCCGGTCAGCGGCCCCTCGCGCAGCCCGATCCGGCCGACGTCCAGGCTGGGGTCGCAGTGGAGGCCGAAGACGTGCGAGACGCCCTCGAGCGCCCCCGCCGAGATCAGGTGCAGGGCGCCACCGGGCATGACCTCCTCGGCCGGCTGGAAGAGCAGCCGCACCCGGCCCTGGAGCAGGCCACGGGTGGCGACCTCCGCCAGGGCCAGGCCGGCGCCGACGAGCCCCGCGGTGTGCACGTCGTGCCCGCAGGCGTGGGCCACACCGGGGACGGTGCTGCGCCACGGGTCGGAGATCAGGTCGTCCACGGGCAGGGCGTCGAGGTCGGCGCGCAGCGCCACCAGCCGGTCGCCGTGACCGATCTCGGCGATCACTCCCCCGCCCTGGGGGCGGCTGATGTCCCACCCGGCTCCCTCGAGCGCGGAGACCACCGCGTCGGACGTGCGGTGCTCCTCCCAGCTGAGCTCGGGGTGGGCGTGCAGGTCACGCCGGAGGGCGACGAGGTCGTCGGCGTACTTGTCGACGATCTCGGAGATCACGGCGGTGGTGACGGACGAGGCGGGGGGTGTGTCAGGCATAACCCTCGCAGTCTAGTTCGCGTCCCCGTCGTAGGCGGCGAGAAGCCGGTCCGCGGCCAGGGGGGCGGGTAGCTCACCGGCCAGCACCGCACGGCGTACGTCGTCGCGCACCGCCGCCACGCCCGGCGAGGTCCGCAGCCGCTGGGCGAGCTCGTCGCGCACGAGCGCCCAGGTGAAGTCGAGCTGCTGCCCGGCGCGCTTGTGGGCCAGGCCGTCGGCGCCGAGGTGCGCGCGGTGCTCCCCCACGCGCTGCCAGACGTCGTCGACGCCGGCGCCGGTGAGCGCGGAGCAGGTGACGACCGGCGGGGCCCACTCCGCGTGGCCACGCACGAGGCGGAGAGCCCCGGCGAGCTCGCGGGCCGCGACGCGGGCATCGGCCTCGTGGGGTCCGTCGGCCTTGTTGACCGCGACGACGTCGGCGATCTCGAGGATGCCCTTCTTGATGCCCTGCAGCTGGTCGCCGGTGCGCGCGATGGTGAGGAAGCAGAAGGTGTCGACCATCCCGGCGACGGTGACCTCCGACTGGCCGACCCCGACGGTCTCCACGAGGACCACGTCGTGGCCGGCCGCTTCCAGCACCAGCATCGCCTGGGTGGTCGCCCGGGCCACGCCACCGAGCGTCCCGGCCGTGGGCGAGGGACGGATGAAGGCGTTGGGGTCGACGGCGAGCGACGCCATCCGCGTCTTGTCGCCCAGCACGGACCCGCCCGTGCGCACCGACGACGGGTCGACGGCGAGCACGCCGACGCGGTGCCCGGCAGCGGTCAGCCGCGTGCCGAGGGCCTCGATGAAGGTCGACTTGCCCACCCCGGGCACCCCGGAGATGCCCACGCGGGTCGCCGGCGGGAGGTCGGTGTCGGCGAGCGCCGTCAGCAGCTCGCGCGCCGCCGTGCGGTGCTCGGTGCGCGACGACTCCACCAGCGTGATGGCGCGCGAGACGTCGGCACGACGCCCGGCGCGGACCCCCTCCACCAGCGCGGCGACGTCCACGGGACGAGCCATCAGGCGGTCTGCTCCCGCAGGCGTGCGATGAGGTCGAGCGCGGACTCCGCGATCACCGTGCCGGGCAGGAACACCGCGGCCGCACCCATCTCCCGGAGCGTCTCGACGTCGTCGGGCGGGATCACGCCACCGATGACGATCATGATGTCCGGGCGCCCCTGGTCGGCCAGCGCCTGCTTGAGCGCCGGCAGCAGGGTCAGGTGTCCCGCGGCCAGCGAGGAGACGCCGACGATGTGCACGTCGGCGTCGATCGCCTGCTGGGCGACCTCCTCGGGCGTGGAGAACAGCGGGCCCACGTCGACGTCGAAGCCGAGGTCGGCGAAGGCGGTGACGACGACCTTCTGACCGCGGTCGTGGCCGTCCTGGCCCATCTTGGCCACGAGGATGCGGGGGCGACGCCCCTCCTCGGCCTCGAACTCCTCGGTCGCGGCGAGGACCTCGGCGACCTTGCCGCCGGCCGCGCCGTCGGACTTGGCTGCCTCGTCGCGGTACACGCCGCTGATCGTACGGATCACCGCCTGGTGGCGGCCGTAGACCTTCTCCAGCGCGTCGGAGATCTCCCCGACGGTGGCCTTGGCGCGAGCCGCGTCGACCGCCAGCGCGAGCAGGTTGCCCTCGAGGGAGCCGCCGCCGACCGGGCCGCGCTCGGCCGAGGCGGTCAGCGCGTCCAGCGAGCGGCGTACGGCGTCGTCGTCGCGCTCGGCGCGCAGTCGCTCGAGCTTGGCGACCTGCTGGCGGTAGACGTCGTCGTTGTCGACGCGCAGCACGTCGAGCTTGTCCTCCGCCGCGAGACGGAAGGTGTTCACGCCGATGACCTTCTGCGCGCCCGAGTCGATGCGCGCCTGGGTGCGGGCGGCCGCCTCCTCGATCCGCATCTTGGGGATGCCCTGCTCGATCGCCGCCGCCATGCCGCCGGCGCGCTCGGCCTCGAGGATGTGGGCCCAGGCCCGCTCGGCGAGGTCGTGGGTGAGCTTCTCGACGTAGTAGGAGCCGGCCCACGGGTCGATGACCTGGGTGGTGCCGCTCTCCTGCTGCAGCAGCAGCTGGGTGTTGCGGGCGATGCGGGCCGAGAAGTCCGTCGGCAGCGCGATCGCCTCGTCGAGGGCGTTGGTGTGCAGCGACTGCGTGTGGCCCTGGGTGGAGGCCATCGCCTCGATGCACGTGCGCCCGACGTTGTTGAAGACGTCCTGCGCGGTGAGCGACCAGCCCGAGGTCTGGCTGTGCGTGCGCAGCGAGCGCGACTTCGGGTTCTGCGGATCGAAGTCGTCGACCAGCCGCGCCCACAGCGCCCGGGCCGCGCGCATCTTGGCGACCTCCATGAAGAAGTTCATCCCGATGGCCCAGAAGAAGCTCAGGCGGGGGGCGAACTGGTCGATCGTCATGCCCGTGCCGAGGCCGGCACGGATGTACTCCACGCCGTCGGCCAGCGTGTAGGCCAGCTCGAGGTCGGCCGTCGCCCCGGCCTCCTGGATGTGGTAGCCGGAGATCGAGATCGAGTTGAAGCGCGGCATCTTCTGGCTGGTGAAGGCGAAGATGTCGCTGATGATCCGCATGCTCGGCGCCGGCGGGTAGATGTAGGTGTTGCGGACCATGAACTCCTTGAGGATGTCGTTCTGGATCGTCCCCGCGAGCTGCTCCGGCTTCACCCCCTGCTCCTCGGCCGCAGCGATGTAGAGCGCGAGCACGGGCAGCACCGCGCCGTTCATCGTCATCGACACCGACATCTCGTCGAGCGGGATGCCGTCGAAGAGGGTGCGGGTGTCGTAGATCGAGTCGATCGCCACGCCCGCCATGCCGACGTCGCCGCGCACCCGCGGGTGGTCGGAGTCGTAGCCGCGGTGGGTGGCGAGGTCGAAGGCGACGCTCAGGCCCTTCTGCCCGGCCGCGAGGTTGCGGCGGTAGAAGGCGTTGGACTCCTCGGCGGTCGAGAAGCCGGCGTACTGCCGGATCGTCCACGGCTGGGTGGTGTACATCGTCGGATAGGGCCCGCGCAGGAACGGCGCGATGCCCGGCCAGGTGTCGAGGCCGTCGAGGCCCTCGAGGTGCTCGGGGCCGTAGACCGGGAGGATGTCGATGCCCTCCGGGCTCGTCCACGCCTCGCCACCAGCACTCGCTGGTCGAGTAGCCGAGGCACGAGGCGTATCGAGACCCACCTCGGCAAAGTTCTCGGGAATGCTCATCGGCTGAGCTCCTCTCGGATCCGGCCGAGGAAGCCGAGCGCATCGACCCCCATGGCACACGAGTCATCGACGTCGGTGACGGTCTTCTCCCCCGGCTTGCCGGCCAGCACGACGTACGTCGCACCTGCCGCACGGAGGGCGGCGACGAGGTCGGCACCCCACTCGGCGTACGCCGCGTCGGTGCCGGCCAGGCACACGACGCGCTGGCCGGACCAGGCCGCCGTGACTGCCTCGACGCCGTCGGTCGGGCCCGCCGCCTCGACGGCGACCCCGCCGGCGGCGAACAGGTTGGTGGCGAAGGTGGCGCGCGCCGTGTGGGCCGCGATCGGGCCCATCGTGGCGAGGAAGACCTTCTCCGTGGCGGGCTCGGCCCGCATGTCCTCGTAGGCCCAACCGTAGTGGCGTACGCCGCCACGGCCCCACGGGGCGCGCTCGGGCAGCACCTCGGCGAGGTTCGGGAACTCCGAGACGCCGGTCAGCGGGCGCGAGCGGTCGGCGATGCCGGCGTCGCGCGCGGCCGCGACGGCGCGCACCCGCTCCTTCACGCCCGTCGCCGCCTGCTCGCCGAACCCGCCGTCAGCCTCGATCCGGCCGAGCTCGGCCCAGCCGGCGACGGCGAGGTCGTCGGTCAGCTTCTCCACGGCGTACGAACCGCCGGCGGGGTCGGACACCGCGGCGACGTGGGCCTCCTCGATGAGCAGGGACGAGGTGTTGCGGGCGATCCGGCGGCCGAGGGCGTCGGGCTGGCCCAGCCGCTCGTCGAAGGGGATCACGCTGATCGCGTCCGCGCCCCCGACGCCGGCCGCGAAGGCCGCGACGGTGCCGCGGAGCATGTTGACCCAGGGGTCGACCCGGCCCATCATCGCGCGGCTGGTGATGACGTGCTGGCGCTGCGCGACGTCGGCCGCGCCGCTGGCCTCGAGCACCCTGGTCCAGAGCCGGCGAGCGGCGCGGAGCTTGGCGATGGTGGGGAACTGCTCGTCGGTGGCTGCGTAGCGGAACTCGATGAGTCCGGCCGCCTCGTCGACGCTGAACCCCGCCTCGACCAGGATCCGCAGGTAGTGGACGCCGACGGCCATCGTCCAGCCGAGCTCCTGGGCGTCGCTGGCCCCGCGGTCGTGGAGCGCCGTGCCGTCGACGACGGCACCGAGCACGCCGAGCGCCTGCGCCCGGCGGACGGTGTCGACGAAGGAGTCGAAGGGCGTACGCCCGTCGTCGGCGACCCGGTGGCCGAACATCTCCGCGGTGGCCGGGTCGGCGGAGAGGTTGCTGCCGGGGTGGGGGTCGTTCGGGGTGTCCTCGAGCAGCCGGGCGAGCGCCTCGGACTGCTCGGCGTCGGGTCGCTCGAGGGTGACCGGGGCGAGGTCGAGCAGCACGCCGCGCAGCGCGCGGGACACGTCGACGGAGCGGGACAGGTCGAGGTGCAGCGAGGTGGCGCCGTTGTCGAGGTCGACCAGGGCCGCCTCGTTGACGGCCGCCGCGTCGTCGCCGACCAGCGGCGTACGGATGTCCCAGGCGCCGGCGCGCGTGGGCCGGCCCCCGGTGCGGAGGTCGTCGAGGTCGGACGGCTGCCCGATCGGCGGCACATCGATCCCGTCCAGCGTGGTCCGCGTCAGCACCGACCAGACGTCGGAGTCGGGCGCGTCGTCGCGCAGGCGCCGGGCCTTGCGCAGCACCGCGGCGGTCGCCGCCTCCCAGGCTGCGGGGCCGTAGGTGTCGCCCTCGCCCACCAGCCGGAGCGAGCCCTCCTCGGGCTGCAGCTCCTCGGGCTCGTCCAGTCCACCGTCGAGGTCGCTCATGAGTCGCAGGATAGGGCGAGCGTCACATCCGTGGCACGGGTGAGACCTATGGGATAGGTCTCACGGACGATTCCAGCCCCCACGACGCGAGCACGGGCAGCGCGGCCGCGGTGGGCGAACGGGGCTGGGCGGTGTAGACGATGAGCCGCTGCTCGGGGTCGTGGGGTGACACGAGCGCCTCGATGCCGAAGGCGAGCCTCCCCACGACCGGGTGCGCGATCTGCTTGTCCACCGAGGTGCGGTCGGTGACCCCGTGGTCGTCCCACCAGCGGGCCACGTCGGGGTCGGCCGTGCGGAGCTCGTCGACCAGTCCCTGCAGGCGACGGTCGCCCGGGTGCCGCCCGACCTCGTAGCGCAGCGCGCCCACGGCAGCAGCGGCGTAGTCGGACCAGTTCTCGATGCGTCCTCTCGCGCGAGGGTCGAGGAAGAGCCACCGCACGAGGACCTCGCCGGTGTCGACCTCGGCGCCGAGCACGGCGCGCAGCAGCGCGTTGCACCCCAGCACCTCGGACCGGCGTCCGAGCAGCAGGACGGGGACGTGGTCGAGGGTGGTCATCACGCGCAGGAGGCCCGGGTCGGCGCGCTGCGCGACCTCCCACGTCGCGGCGCTGCGGCGCTGCGGGGCGGCGAGGTCGCGCAGGTGAGCGCGCTCGACGTCGTCGAGGCGCAGCGCCCGGGCGAGTGCCTCGACGACGTCGTCGGTCACCGTGTGCTGGCGGCCCTGCTCGAGGCGGCTGTAGTGGTCCGGGCTGAGCCCGGCCAGCACCGCGAGCTCCTCCTTGCGCAGACCCGGCACCCGGCGCGGACCCGGGAACGGGGTGATCCCCGCCTGGGCGGGGGTCAGCCGGTCGCGGCGGGACCGCAGGAATGCTCCCAGCGCGGATCGGTCGACAGGCACATCGCCAGCCTACGGAGGCGTACGCCGTCGTGCGTGGTCACGCCGTGCCCCGGCAGGGCCTGCACTGGTGCGCGCGTGGCCGAGCGGGTGCACTCGTCCCATGAGCACCCCACCCACCACGTCCCTCGCCGGCCGCACCGCCGTCGTCACCGGATCCACCAGCGGCATCGGCGCCGCCACCGCCCACCACCTCGCCGCCCGCGGCGCCCGGGTCGTCGTCACCGGCCGTGACGCCGCGCGTGGGGCCGAGGTGGTCGGTGCGATCACCGCCTCCGGCGGCGCGGCCGTCTTCGTCGAGGGCGACCTCACCGCATCCCCGGCCGCCCTCCGGGACCTGGCTGCCGCGTGGACCTCCGCGCTCGACGGCCGGATCGACGTCCTGGTCCACAACGCCGCGGTCTGCCCGGCCGTCGACACGGTGTCGCTGTCCGACGACGACCTCGAGGCGACCCTGGCCGTCAACGTCCGCGCGCCGCAGGTCCTCACCGCGGCGATCGCGCCGGCGATGGCCGCGCACGGTGCGGGGGCCATCGTCGTGGTGGGCTCGTGGATGGCCGGGGTCGGCCACCCCTTCGTCGGGTTCTACTCCGCCACCAAGGCGGCCGAGGCGCAGCTGGCGCGCAGCTGGGCCGCCGAGTTCGGCCCGCGGGGCGTACGCGTCAACACCGTGGCGCCCGGCGCGACGCGTACGCCGATCAACGCCGGGGACGACGACGTCATCGCCCGGATGACCGCGAGCACCCCCGCGGGCCGGCCCGGGACCCCCGACGAGGTCGCGGCCGCCATCGCGTGGCTGGTCTCCGACGAGGCGGCCTACGTCCACGGCGCCGTCATCCCCGTCGACGGTGGCATCACCGCGACGCGACCGGTGTAGCCGCTGACGCCTCAGACCTCGGTGCGGCCCTCGCCGTCCTTGTTGCGCAGCCCGATCTTGTTGCCCAGCCACACCAGCGGGTCGAACTTCCTGTCCACCACGCGCTCCTTCATCGGGATGATCGCGTTGTCGGTGATCTTGATCCCCTCGGGACAGACCTCGGTGCAGCACTTGGTGATGTTGCACATCCCCAGGCCCGCCGCGCCCTGGGCCAGCTCGCGCCGGTCGTGGGTGTCGAGCGGGTGCATGTCGAGCTCGGCGTAGCGCAGGAAGAAGCGCGGCCCGGCGAACGCCTCCTTGTTGTCCTCGTGGTCGCGCACCACGTGGCACACGTCCTGGCACAGGAAGCACTCGATGCACTTGCGGAACTCCTGGCCGCGCTCGACGTCGACCTGCGCCATCCGGCGCTTGCCGTCGGCGTCGCGGGGACCGAGCTTCGCCGCGGGCAGCTGCTTGGCCTTCTCGTAGTTGAAGGACACGTCGGTCACCAGGTCGCGGATGACCGGGAAGGTGCGCATCGGCGTCACGGTGATCGTCTCGTCCTGCTCGAAGTCCGAGAGCCGGCACATGCACATCAGGCGCGGGCGGCCGTTGACCTCGGCGCTGCACGAGCCGCACTTTCCGGCCTTGCAGTTCCACCGCACGGCCAGGTCGCCGGCCTGGGTGGCCTGCACGCGGTGGATCGCATCGAGCACCACCTCGCCGTCGGACACCTCGACCGGGAAGTCCTGGACCTCCCCGCCGTCGCTGTCGCCGCGCCAGATCCGCAGTTTCAAGGTGTAGCTCATGGACGTACTCGCTTCGCTCCGTGCGCCCATGAGGCACGTGTCGCACGGTGTCTGATGATTCGCTCGCTCCGCTCGCTCATGCGAAGTACCCCTTCAGCTCGTCCGGCATCTCCGGCAGCGGCTTCTCGTGCAGCTCCACCCCGGTGCCGGCGGCATCGAGGGTGACCACGAGGTTCTTGGTGCCCCACGCGGGGTCGGGGCCCGGGAAGTCGTCGCGGGTGTGGCCGCCGCGCGACTCCTCGCGCGCGAGCGCGGCCTTCGCGATGCACTCGCTGACGATGAGCATGTTGCGCAGGTCGAGCGCGAGGTGCCAGCCGGGGTTGTACTGCCGGTGGCCCTCGACGACCATCGTGCGCGCCCGCTCCTTGAAGGCCTCGATCTCGCCCAGCGACTCCTCGAGCTCGGTGCGGGTGCGGATGATGCCGACCAGGTCGTTCATCGACTGCTGGAGGTCGGACTGGATGGAGTAGGGGTTCTCCCCACCCTCGACCTCGAAGGGCGCGAGGGCGCTGGCCTGCGCGGCCTTCACGTCCGCCTCGTCGACCTGCGGGCGCGCGTCGCCCAGCGAGGCGGCGTACGCCGAGGCGTGCTCACCGGCGCGCTTGCCGAAGACCAGCAGGTCGCCCAGCGAGTTGCCGCCGAGCCGGTTCGAGCCGTGCATGCCGCCCGAGCACTCGCCGACGGCGTAGAGCCCGGTCACCGCGCTCTCCTGGGTGTCGGCGTCGACCTCGACACCGCCCATCACGTAGTGGCAGGTGGGGCCGATCTCCATCGGCTCGGCGGTGATGTCGACGTCGGCGAGCTCCTTGAACTGGTGGTACATCGACGGCAGCCGCTTGCGGATGAACTCCGGCGAGCGCCGCGAGGCGATGTCGAGGTAGATCCCGCCGTGCGGGGTGCCGCGGCCGGCCTTGATCTCGGAGTTGATCGCACGGGCCACCTCGTCGCGCGGCAGCAGCTCAGGAGGCCGGCGGTTGTTCTTCTTGTCCTCGTACCACGCGTCCGCCTCCTCGACGGTGTCCGCGGTCTCGGCCCGGAAGAACTCGGGGATGTAGTCGAACATGAAGCGCTCGCCCTCGGAGTTCTTCAGGATGCCGCCGTCGCCGCGCACCGACTCGGTGACCAGCAGCCCCTTCACCGAGGGCGGCCACACCATGCCGGTGGGGTGGAACTGCACGAACTCCATGTTGATGAGGCTCGCGCCGGCCCGCATCGCCAGCGCGTGGCCGTCGCCGGTGTACTCCCACGAATTCGAGGTGACCTTGAAGGACTTGCCGATCCCGCCGGTGGCGAGGATGACGCTGGGTGCGTCGAAGACGATGAAGCGCCCCGACTCGCGCCAGTAGGCGAAGGCCCCCGAGACCGTGTCGCCGTCCTTGAAGACGTCGGTGACCGTGCACTCCATGAAGACGTCGATGCCGAGCGACACCGCCCGCTGCTGGAGCGTGCGGATCATCTCCAGGCCGGTGCGGTCGCCGACGTGCGCGAGCCGGGCGTACTTGTGCCCGCCGAAGTCGCGCTGGGAGATCAGCCCGTCCTCGGTGCGGTCGAAGAGCGCACCCCAGTCCTCGAGCTCCTGCACCCGCTCGGGCGCCTCCTGCGCGTGCAGCTGCGCCATCCGCCAGTTGTTCAGCATCTTGCCGCCGCGCATGGTGTCGCGGAAGTGGACCTCCCAGTTGTCCTCCGGCCAGCGGTTGCCCATCGCCGCCGCGATGCCGCCCTCGGCCATCACCGTGTGGGCCTTGCCGAGCAGCGACTTGCACACGATCGCCGTACGCGCACCCGCGTCGTGGGCCGCGATCGCCGCGCGCAGCCCCGCCCCGCCCGCACCGACCACCACGACGTCGTACGCGTGGCGCTCCATGCCGCCGCGGGCCTCGCCGGACATCGCGTTGCCGGTCATCGGGTGGCGGCCCTCCGCCGGCCCGTTCGTGTCGCTCATCAGAAGAACCTCACGTCCTGGATCGTGCCGGTGGCGAGCAGGAAGATGTAGAGGTCGACGAGCGCGACCGAGAAGAGCGAGTACCACGCCCACCTGCCGTGGCTGGTGTTGAGCCGCGAGACCCACGTCCAGAGCCGGTAGCGGACCGGGTGCCGGGAGAAGTGACGCAGCCGGCCGCCGACGATGTGGCGGCACGAGTGGCACGAGAGCGTGTAGAGCCAGATGAAGACGACGTTGACGATCATCAGCAGCGTGCCCAGTCCCATGTGGATCCCGGAGGTCTCGCCGTCGCCGACGGCGTACTCCGCGGGCATCGGGCGGAAGGCGAGCACCACGTCGAAGGTCAGGACCAGGCCGACCACCACGGCGGCGTACCAGAAGTAGCGGTGCACGTTCTGCAGCACCAGCGGGAGCCGCGTCTCGCCGGAGTAGGCGCCGTGGGGCTCGGCGACCCCGCACGCCGGCGGGCTCAACCAGAAGGCGCGGTAGTAGGCCTTGCGGTAGTAGTAGCAGGTCATCCGGAAGCCCAGCGGGAAGACCAGGATGATCAGCGCCGCCGACAGCGGCCACCACGCGAACGGCTGGCCGAAGTCGGACGCTCCCTCGACGCAGTCGCCCAGGCACGGCGAGTAGAACGGCGAGAGGTAGGGCGAGGCGTAGTAGTCACGTCCCATGAACGCGCGCACGGTGGCGTAGACGACGAAGGCGGAGAAGACGACGAAGGTCGTCAGCGGCTGCAGCCACCACCGGTCCTGTCGCAGGGTGCGCTCCCCGATGCGGGCGCGGGTCGGGCTGGTGACGCCGTGGTCGGTCGTTGGCATACGTCCTCCAAGGGGTCCGGAACGGTGTCCGGGCGACACAGGCGACTATGGCCTGTGTCACACCTGAGCGGAAGACAACGCGCCCAGTGAAACCTCACACCGACTCGGCGCGTCGTGGCTGTGCGTGCCGCGATACCGTCTACATGTGGCAACCCAACTCAACGGTCCCCGACTGTCTGGCCCCACCCTCGTCAAGGGTGCACGCGCCTCTCGCACCACCATCGCGCTGAAGCTCGGCATGGCGCTGAGCGGCATGGTGTTCCTCGGCTTCGTCCTCGCGCACATGTACGGCAACCTCAAGGCGTTCGCCGGCCACGACGCGTTCAACGAGTACGCCGAGCACCTCCGCGAGATCGGGGAGCCGATGCTCCCGCACGGCGGCCTGCTGTGGATCCTGCGCGTCGGCCTCATCGCCTCGCTCGTGGTCCACGTCTACTGCGCCGTGGTGCTGTGGCGGCGTGCGGCGAAGGCCCGCACCACCAAGTACGTCGTGAAGAAGGACACCGGCGCCACCCGCGCCAGCCTGATGATGCGCTGGGGCGGGGTGACCATCCTGGTGTTCCTGGTCTGGCACCTCCTCAACTTCACCATCGTCAAGGTCAACCCGCAGGGCGGGGAGACCAACGACCCCTACAACCTGATGGTCGACACGTTCGACGTGTGGTGGCTGACCGTCATCTACCTCGTCGCCATGCTGGCGCTCGGCGCCCACCTGCACCACGGCATCTGGAGCGCCGCCCAGACGCTCGGCTGGACCGGCACCGCGGCCAAGCGCCAGCGCGCCAAGGTCACCGGCTTCGTCATCGCGCTGATCGTCTCGGTCGGCTTCTCCCTCGTCCCGCTCGGTGTCCTCGCCGGCATCATCACCAAGTAAGGGGTCTGCAGCTCGTGAGCCACGACATGGACATGCCCGACACCGTCAGCGCCGCCGAGGCCTCGGCCAGCGGCTTCCTCGACGGCGACTACGACGACGCGGCGGGCTACTACACGCCCGGCACGCCGCTGGTCGACACCAAGGCGCCCGAGGGCCCGATCGCCGAGCGCTGGCAGAACCGCAAGTTCGAGGCCCGCCTGGTCAACCCGTCGAACCGGCGCAAGCTCTCGATCATCATCGTCGGCACCGGCCTGGCCGGCGCCTCGGCCGCCGCCACCCTCGGCGAGGCCGGCTACAACGTGAAGTCCTTCTGCTACCAGGACTCCCCGCGTCGCGCGCACTCGATCGCCGCGCAGGGCGGCATCAACGCCGCGAAGAACTACAAGGAGGACGGCGACTCCGTCCACCGCCTCTTCTACGACACGGTCAAGGGCGGCGACTACCGCTCGCGCGAGTCCAACGTCTACCGCCTCGCCGAGGTCAGCACGAACATCATCGACCAGTGCGTCGCGCAGGGCGTCCCGTTCGCCCGCGAGTACGGCGGCCTGCTCGACAACCGCTCCTTCGGCGGCGTGCAGGTCTCGCGCACCTTCTACGCCCGCGGCCAGACCGGCCAGCAGCTGCTGATCGGCGCCTACCAGGCGCTCGAGCGCCAGGTCGCCGCCGGCACCGTGTCGACGTACACCCGCCACGAGATGCTCGAGCTCATCACCGTCGACGGCAAGGCGCGCGGCATCATCGCCCGCGACATGGTCACCGGTGAGATCGAGACCCACCTCGCCGACGTCGTCGTGCTCGCCTCGGGCGGCTACGGCAACGTGTTCTACCTGTCGACCAACGCGATGGGCTGCAACGTCACCGCCGCCTGGCGCGCGCACCGCAAGGGCGCCTACATGGCCAACCCCTGCTACACGCAGATCCACCCGACCTGCATCCCGGTCTCGGGCTCGCACCAGTCGAAGCTGACCCTGATGTCGGAGTCGCTGCGCAACGACGGCCGGATCTGGGTGCCGAAGAACCAGGCCGACTGCGAGAAGGACCCGCGCGACATCCCCGAGGAGGACCGCGACTACTACCTGGAGCGGATCTACCCCTCCTTCGGCAACCTGGTGCCCCGCGACATCGCCTCGCGCGCTGCCAAGAACGTCTGCGACGAGGGCCGCGGTGTCGGGCCCGAGGTCGACGGCGTACGCCGTGGTGTCTACCTCGACTTCTCCGCCGCCATCGAGCGACTCGGCAAGAAGGGCATCACCGAGAAGTACGACAACCTCTTCGACATGTACGAGCGGATCACGGGCGAGAACCCGTTCGAGGTGCCGATGCGCATCTACCCCGCCGTGCACTACGTCATGGGCGGCCTGTGGGTCGACTACGACCTCCAGTCCACGATCCCGGGCCTGTTCGTGACGGGCGAGGCCAACTTCTCCGACCACGGCGCGAACCGCCTCGGCGCCTCCGCGCTGATGCAGGGCCTGGCCGACGGCTACTTCGTCCTCCCCCACACCATCCGCGACTACCTCGCGGACGGGCCGTTCGAGGAGATCACCGAGGACCACCCCGCCGTCGTCGAGGCGCGCGAGTCGGTCAAGGGCCGCATCGACCACTTCCTGTCCGTCAACGGCACCCGCAGCGTCGACTCCTACCACCGCGAGCTCGGCAACATCATGTGGGAGTACTGCGGCATGGAGCGGACCGAGACCGGTCTGAAGAAGGCCATCGACCTGATCCGCTCCCTCAAGGACGACTTCTACCGCAACGTCAAGGTCCTCGGAGGCGCCGAGACCCTGAACCAGTCGCTTGAGAAGGCCGGCCGCGTGGCCGACTTCTTCGAGCTCGGCGAGCTCATGTGCGTCGACGCCCTCAACCGACGCGAGTCGTGCGGCGGCCACTTCCGTGGCGAGTCGCAGACCGAGGACGGCGAGGCGCTGCGCCACGACGACGAGTACGCCTACGTCGCCGCGTGGGAGTGGGCCGGTGAGGACTCCATCCCCGTCCTGCACAAGGAAGACCTCGTCTACACCGCCATCGAGATGAAGCAGCGGAGCTACAAGTGAGCATGAACCTGACCCTCAAGATCTGGCGCCAGCCGGACGCCTCGTCCGCCGGGGCGATGCACACCTACCAGCTCGCCGACGTGTCCCCGGACATGTCCTTCCTGGAGATGCTCGACGTGCTGAACGAGCAGCTCAACGAGAAGGGCGAGGATCCCGTCGCCTTCGACCACGACTGCCGCGAGGGCATCTGCGGGTCGTGCGGGCTGATGATCAACGGCGACGCCCACGGGCCGGAGGTCACCACGACCTGCCAGCTCCACATGCGCTCGTTCAAGGACGGCGAGACGATCACCATCGAGCCGTGGCGCTCCGACGCCTTCCCGGTCATCAAGGACCTGATCGTCGACCGCAGCGCCTTCGACCGGATCGTCCAGCAGGGCGGCTACATCTCGGTCAACACCGGCTCGGCCCCCGAGGCCCACTCGGTGCCCGTCCCGCGTGAGGACGCGCTGCGCGCCTTCAACGTCGCCACCTGCATCGGCTGCGGTGCCTGCGTCGCGGCGTGCCCCAACGGCTCGGCCTCGCTCTTCATGGGTGCCAAGATCACCCACCTCGGCGAGCTCCCGCAGGGCCAGCCCGAGCGCGACAGCCGCGTGGTCAACATGGTCGCCCAGCACGACCACGAGGGCTTCGGTGGTTGCACCAACATCGGCGCCTGCACCGCCGCCTGCCCCAAGGAGATCCCGCTCGACGTGATCTCCCAGCTCAACAAGGACCTGCGCACCGCGATCCGCCACGGCCACTGAGCCGCACGCTCCACTGACGAGGGCCGGGGGTCTCCCCCGGCCCTCGTCTGCGTCTCGGGCTGCGCCCTCCTCGGGCGGTGAGTGAGGGGTCTTCTGCAACCGCAGTTTCCGCCTCAGCCGCCGCTGGCCGTGCTTCCTCGGCGTGGCGCAACCGGCGGCGGTGAGTGAAGGGGATCCAGGGGTCGTCGACTCCCCCTCACGCACCGCTCGAGCAGGTCACCCCCGCCTGCGCCGTACGAGCTCTGGAAGAGGCAGGAACAGCGAGTCCCACAGCTCACCGAACTCCGGCGGCGGCCCGTCGTAGCCCGCCGAGACCAGGGCCGCGTAGAGCCGTCTCATCGTGGCCTTCGGCGACCGCATCCGTTCCTTGGTGACCAGCTCGTACGGCACGTCGTGCCGTCGGTAGAGCGCGTAGCGGTCGATGTCGGCGTTGTACTGGGCGCGATCGTCCTGGTGATGAGCCCCCTCGTACTCCACCACCAGTCCGTGGTCCTCGAACCAGAGGTCAGGCGTGAGCTCGACACCGTCATCGAGGCGGAGCGAGCGGTTGACCTCGGGCACCGGCAGCGACGCGAAGACCACACAGGCGAAGAGCCTCGCCTCAGGGATGGATCGGCACCGTCCCTCGAGGTGCGGCAAGGCGTAGACGGCCTCAGGCACGCCGCGCCGCCACTTCTCCTCGGTCAGGACCAGGTCGAGAAGCCTGAGGTCCAGCAACTCTTCGTGCAACAGGTAGCTCCCGACGCCGATCGCGTCGATGAGTCGGGCCTCGGCGCAGAACGCCACGAAGGCGGCCTCGACGGTGGCTCCCACTTCGTCGCACGCCGGCATCTTCACGGTGCGGTGGAGGAACACCCCGTCGAGCACCAGGTGGTGGTCCCCCTCGATCACGAAGTGCAGCGGAAACGCCGAGCCGACATCGAGCCCGAGCTGACGCAACCTGGTCACACCGGTCGTACGCGCCGTGGTCGGCAGAGCCAGCCGCGCTGCCTCCACGTGGTCGGTCCAGGTCATCTCGTGGTCGCGGTGGACGTACACCGCCTCATGGAGACGGCGGAACTGGACACCCTCGAGGACGTCCCTGCTCACACCCGACTCGAGTGCGACGCGACGGTGGACGGCTCCCGTACGGAGATGATCAGGTACGACGAACATCGCGCCATTGGTCCATCATCCGATCTTGGCCACCACCGCCCTCCGGTCGGCCTGTGGACGAGAGGCGCCGAGCGGTCCGTGTGGACGGCTGGTGGCCCGCAACCAGCGGTGAGCAGAGAGGCTCCTGAGCCGCGTGTGCCCTCCTCACGCACCGCCCAGTGGGCGAGTTGTTCTCCTATGCCCACCGAGCGGTGAGCAGGGAGGACTCCGCACCCCGAGCAGCCCCCTCACGCACCGCTCAGGCGGCGGGAGGGCCAGGCCGTCAGCGCCGGCGGCGTACGACCGCGACGAGGCCGAGCATCGAAGCCGCGCCCGCGGCGAAGGCGGCCTTCGGGGAGGACCCGGCGGGAGCAGGAGCGGAGCGTACGACGTCCGCTGCCGCCGCGAGGTCGATGCGCGGGCCCTCGACGGTCTGGTCGGCGACGAGCTGGGCCTCGCGCGCGGCGCGGGCCTCGGGCGAGGTGTGCGCCCAAGCGGCGGCGAGGACCACGACGCGGGAGAAATAGTTGATCCACACGAGCAGGATCAGCGCGATGCCGAAGGCCTGGACGGCCGGCTGCTCACGGGTGGCCTGCAGCAGCACCGTCGAGAGCTGCTTGAGCAGCTCGAAGGCGATCGCGCCGAGCAGCGCCCCCGACCAGAGCGAGCGCGACGGCACGTTGGGGCTGGCGAGGAGGCGGAAGAAGGCGAAGAAGAGCACCGTGCTCGCCGCGAGGCCGAGCGCCAGCGCGAGCGCCCACAGCAGGGGCTTGGCACCGGCGCCGAGGCCGAGGAGCTCGAGGATGGGGGTGGCGATCTTGGTCGCCACGCCCGACACGGCGACGCTCACCAGGAGCACCGAGCCGAGGGTCAGCAGCGCCAGCAGGTCGCGCACCTTGCCGACGACGAAGTTGGGCTGCTCGCGCTCGGGCTCCTCGAAGACCGCGATCAGCGCGGTGCGCATCCCGGACAACCAGCCGAGACCGGAGTAGAGGGCGAGCAGGAGCCCCACGCTGAGGATGCCGGGCGCGTTCTCCTGGAAGGTGGCCAGGTCGAGACCGTCCTGGCCTCCCACGATCCCCGGCAGGATGTCGTTGATCGCGGTGACGAGGTCGTCGTCGGCGTTGGGGTAGGCCCGCGACACGAGGCCGATCACGGCGAAGGCGAGCGCCAGGATCGGGAAGAAGGACAGGAACGCGAAGTAGGTCACCGCGGCGGCGAGTGCCGAACCGTTGACGTTGCCGAAGTGCTCGACCATCCGCACGAGGTGGTCGACGAGGGGCCGACGCTCGCGTACGTCGGCGACCTTCGCCTTGACCGGGTCGAGGAGCGCCATCAGCCGAGCTCGTAGCGGTCGGTGGGCTGCCAGCCGGCCTGCTCGTCGTGGACGTAGAGGCTGAAGGCGTCGACGCCGAAGCGGCACTCGAAGGTGGCCAGCTCGTCGAAGGCCCGGTCCAGGACCGGGTCGTCGAGGTGGTGGGCGATGGTGACGTGCGGGTGGTAGGGGAAGTCGAGGTCGACCGCGAGGGGACCCTTGCGTACGGCGTCGGCGAGCACCTCGCAGTGCGAGATCCCCTCGGCCACCGTCACGAAGACCACCGGGGACACCGGGCGGAAGGTGCCGGTGCCGCGCAGGTGGATGTCGAAGGGCTCCACGGCCGAGGCCGCGTGCGCGAGGTGCTCGGTGACGGTGTCGAGCTCGGCGTCCTCGACCTCCGCCGGAGGGATGAGGGTGATGTGCGTCGGGATCTGCGTCGCGGTCGTGTCACCGACCGAGGTGCGGTAGTCCTGGAGCTCACTCGCCCAGGGCTCGGGGATCGCGATGGCTACTCCGATGGTGGGCACTCGCCGACCCTACATAACCAGTTCGCCGCACCGTGCAGCCGGGAAGTAGGCTCGCCCGTCGTGAGTGACACCTTCCGCGCCGCCCAGGCCCGCAGCGAGGCGATCGAGCAGCAGATGGCCGACGACCCGGCCTCGCTGCGGATGCTGACCGGGGACCGTCCGACCGGAGCGCTGCACATCGGCCACTACTTCGGCTCGATCCGCAACCGCCTCCGCCTGCAGAACAGCGGCGCCGAGATCTGGCAGCTCATCGCCGACTACCAGGTGATCACCGACCGCGAGGTCGCCGGCGACATCGCCGGCAACGTGCGCAACCTGCTGCTCGACAACATCGCGGCCGGGCTCGACCCCGAGAAGGCGACGATCTTCACCCACTCCTCCGTCCCGGCGCTCAACCAGCTGATGCTGCCCTTCCTCAGCCTGGTCAGCGTCGCGGAGCTCCAGCGCAACCCCACCGTCAAGGACGAGGCCAAGTCGGCCGGCATCACCTCGATCGGCGGGCTGCTGCTCACCTATCCCGTCCACCAGGCCGCCGACATCCTGTTCTGCAGGGCCAACGTCGTCCCGGTGGGACGCGACCAGCTCCCCCACCTCGAGCAGACCCGGGTCGTGGCGCGACGCTTCAACGACCGCTACGCAGCGGTCTTCCCCGAGCCCGGGGCCCTGTTGTCGGAGGCGCCGCTGATCCTCGGCACCGACGGCACCAAGATGAGCAAGTCCAAGGGCAACGTCGTCGAGCTGCGGATGACCGCCGACGAGACGGCCAAGAAGCTCAAGGGCGCCAAGACCGACAGCGACCGCGTCATCACCTACGACCCGGACGGGCGTCCCGAGGTCGCCAACCTCCTCACCCTCATCGCGCTCTGCGAGGGCACCGAGCCCGCGACGGTGGCCGACGAGATCGGCGACGGCGGCGGTGGGGCGCTCAAGGGCCGGCTCACCGACGCGATCAACACCGAGCTCGCCCCGCTGCGCGCGCGCCGCGCCGCGCTCGAGGCCGATCCCGGCTACCTCGTCGAGGTGCTGCGACGCGGCAACACGCGCGCCAACGAGGTGGCCGAGGCGACGCTCGACGAGGTGCGCGAGGCGATGGGCATGGTCTACGGCTGAAGCCGCCCGCGGGGTGCCGCGGCGGGGTACTGTCCCGGCCAGCGACGAGCCGTCGTCGCACGATCGGGGGATCAGGACCATGAGCGAGCCCGCACCACAGCCGTACGCCTACGGACCGCCCGCCGCACTGCCCCGGGTCCCCGAGGGCCTGGCCGTGGCTGCGCTCGTCCTGGCCTCGGTCTACACGGTCGTCGAGGTGCTGCTCTTCGTGACGTCCTTCGGCGCAGCAGAGGCGTACGCCGACGCGGCGCGCAAGGGTGCCGACGTGACCACGGTCCTCACCGCCTACGACGTGCTGGGCATCGGTTACGCCGTGCTCCTGCCGCTGTGGATCGTGACGAGCCTGTTCCTCCAGCGGGCCCGGCGCCTCGCGGAGGCGCTCGCTCCCGGGTTCCCGCACCAGCGCGGTCCGGCGTGGACGTGGCTCGGCTGGGTCGTGCCGGTCGTGGGCCTGTGGTTCCCCTACCAGGTGGTGCGCGACATCGTCCGCAACGCCCGGCGCGACCCCACAGGTGACCAGCGGCGACGACTCAACCTCGGCCTGTGGTGGGGACTGTGGGTGGTGGCCCTCTTCGCCGGACAGATCGCCTCACGCCTCCTCCCCTGGTCGGGGACCCCCGACGCCGACCTGGTGGCCCTGCTCCCCCTGTTCCACGGGATCACGGCCGCCGTCACCGTGGTCGGCCTGGTCCTCTGGGTGCGCATCGTCAACTCACTCATGCACGCGCTCAAGGAGCCTGTCGAGGTGACGAACGTCACACTCCCGCTGTGATGTGACTCACCAGTAGGTTTCCGCTCGAGGCCGGGTCGTCCGGTCCGGGAGGGAAGCCACCATGGCAGCAACATCTCGCCGTCGAACCCACGCTCGGGGTCGGTCGGCACGCGCGATCGCGTCACTCTTCACCATCCTCACCGCCACGCTCGTGACCGGAGCCGTCGCTCCGACCACGGCCCACGCAGCCGTCGCGGAGCCGCCACGGCCCGCGTTCTACGAGACCCCCGCCTCGCTGCCCAGCGCCAACGGCGCGCTGATCCGCAGCGAGCCGATGACGTTCCTGCTCGACCCGCTCGACGTGACGAGCCTGGTCCGCAACGCCAAGCGGGTCCTCTACAAGAGCACCAACCGCGCAGGCAGGGCCATCGCGGTCTCCGGCACCGTCCTGGTGCCGAACGCACCGTGGATCGGCGTGGGCTCGCGCCCGGTCATCGGCTACGCACCCGGCACCCAAGGCATGGCGGACAGGTGCGCCCCGTCGCGACAGTTCTCCGAGGGCATCGAGTACGAGGGCATCGGCATCGAGGGCCTGCTGCTGCGCGGCTACGCCGTCGCGATGCCCGACTACGAGGGCCTCGGCACCGTCGGCGTCCACACCTACATGGACCGGGTCTCGCAGGGCCGGGCCACGCTCGACGTCGTACGTGCCGCGCAGCGCCTGTCCGGCACGGGGCTGAGCAGCACCAGCCCGGTCGGGCTGATGGGCTACTCCCAGGGCGGGGGCGCCGCAGCCTCCGCGGTCGAGCTCGCCTCCACCTACGCCCCCGAGCTGCGCCTCAAGGGTGCGGTGGTCGGCGCGGTCCCGGCCGACCTCACCAAGGTCGCCACCAACCTCGACGGCGGGCTCTACTCCTCGTTCGCCTTCTTCGCGCTGCGTGGCCTCGCGGCCAGCTACGACGTCGACCTCTCGCCCTACCTCAACGCGACGGGTCGCGCGACCAGCGACCGGGTCGAGACCGAGTGCGTCTTCGACCTGCTCAACAACGCCTTCGTGAAGTCCTCGACGCTGAGCTACAACGGCCAGCCGATGTCGACCCTGATGGCCGCGGAGCCGTTCAAGTCGATCGTGGCCGCCCAGCGCATCGGCACCATCAAGCCGAGGGTCCCCGTGCTGGTCACCCACTCCGCGCTCGACGACGTGATCCCCTACTCGGTGGGCAAGCAGATGGCGAAGTCGTGGTGCGGCAAGGGCGCCAACGTCTTCTTCTCCACCAACGTCGCCCCGCTCCACGTGGGCGGCATCGTGCCGCAGACGGTGGAGGCGCTGCCGTTCTTCGAGGCGAGGTTCCTCGGCCTGCCGCAGATCAGCAACTGCTGGCTGATCTGAGCCGGCTCCACCCTGGACGACACGAGCCCCGCCCGCTCCCCGGGCGGGGCTCGTGCTGCGTCAGCACTGCGGGGCTCAGACCACCCAGCCGAGGTTGTCGACGACCAGGTCGGCCATCGGGTAGACCCCCTTGAGCTCCTCGCGCCGCTTCAGCAGCTCCACCACGTCGTGCACGTTGCGGTCGCGCAGCTCGCGGCGGCGCTCCATCGCGGTGATGATCGTGTCCTCGTCCATGCCTGACCTCCGGAAAATTTCGGGGCGGACCCCCCGCCTCCATGACTTGGATCGTTCCAAGTCTGGCTTACGCAGGAGTTCCGTTTGTGTTAACGCCAGGAAAATCAGCTGGCGGTCGACGCGCGGCCACGCACGTGGAGGGTGGCGGAGAGCAGCAGGATCGCCACCCCGGCCAGCGACAGCCCGAGGCCCACGAGCGCCGGGGCGCGCAGGCCCCAGCCAGCGGCGATGACCAGGCCACCGAGCCAGGCACCGAGGGCGTTGGCGATGTTGAGCGAGGCGTGGTTCATCGCCGCACCGAGCGTCTGGGCCTCTCCGGCGACGTCCATCAGGCGCAGCTGGAGGTTGACGACGAGCACCGATCCCAGCGTGGTGATGAGGAAGACCACCGGCAGCGCCGCCCAGCCGTACGGCGCGGCGACCCAGAAGACCAGCAGGGCAGCCGCCATGCCGACCCCGCCGATGATCAGCGAGCGGAAGATCGACCAGTCCGCCATGATCCCGGCCAGCCAGGTGCCGGCGACCATGCCGAGGCCGAAGGACAGCAGGAAGATCGCGACCGACCGCTCCCCCAGGCCCGCAACGTCGGTGACGACGGGCGCGATGTAGGTGTAGACGGCGAACATGCCGCCGAAGCCCACCGCGCCGGCCAGCAGGGTGAGCCACACCTGGGGGACCTTGAAGGCAGAGAGCTCACGGCGTCCGCTCGCCTGCGCGTCCCCCGGCACCGAGGGGACGAACCAGGCCACCAGGGCCAGCGTCAGCACGGCGAGCCCCGAGGCCGCCCAGAAGGCCGCACGCCACCCGAGCTCCTGGCCGAGCACGGTCGCTGCAGGTACGCCGAGCACGTTGGCGACCGAGAGGCCCAGCATCACCTGCGACACCGCCCGTCCCTTGCGCGAGGGGCGGGCCATGCTGGCCGCGACCAAGGACGCGACGCCGAAGTAGGCACCGTGCGGCAGACCGGCGGCGAAGCGCGCGAGCATCAGCTGCTCGTACGACGTGGCCAGGGCGCTGACGCTGTTGCCGAGCGCGAACGCGGCCATCAGCGCGAGGAGCAGCGCGCGCCGCGGGAGCCGGGCGCCGAGGAAGGCGAGCACGGGGGCGCCCACCACCACGCCCACGGCGTACGCCGAGATGACGTGGCCGCCGGTGGGGATCGAGACGTCGACCCCTCCGGCGATCTGCGGCAGCAGCCCCATCGTCACGAACTCGGTCGTGCCGATCGCGAAGCCGCCCATCGCCAGCGCCAGGACGGCGAGCCCGAAGTGCCGGGCGGTCACCGAGGGGACGTCGAGGTCGTCGAGCGTGGGTTCGGCCGGGGCGGGAGCAGCAGTCGTCATCACCTCCCGCAAGAGCCCCTCGGGAAGGGATATTCCCCAGCCGGGCGCCGGGTGGTCGAGGTCACCCGGTCGCGGCAGCCGCTCCCGCGCCGGCGCCGGCGCGGGAGCGTTCCCAGAGGTGCAGCCCGAGGTCGACCACCGTCTTGAGGCCGAGCAGCACGAGCACCGGCGCGACCTCGCGCACGCCACCGGACGCGCCGCCGGGGGCGACAGTGCCCATCACGAGGCCGAAGCCGACGAGGATCCCGACGTGCAGCACCAGCATGCGGGGGTAGGGCAGCCACATCGCGCGCTGCGCGGAGACGACGAATCGCTCGCCGCCGTCGTACCAGTTGATCCAGAGCGAGGCGAGGTGGCTCAGCCCGAGCGCGACACCGGCCAGCAGCCAGGACGCCGGGTGCAGCTCACCCCCGGCGAGGAAGGCCATCACGAAGGCGAAGACCCCGTGGACGAAGGTGAAGATGCCGTAGTGGAGGGCGAAGAAGAACGCCAGCGGGCGGGGGTCGTCGGGATCGACCGGGTGGCCATTGAGCTTCCACGACGAGGCGGCCCGTCCCGGCACGCCGCGAGCGGTGCGGACCTTGACGATCGTGATCGCCCAGACCGCGACGTTCTCGAGCCAGTAGACGACGAAGACGTCCCCCACCGACATGTGGCCGGCCCAGACCGCCCAGACGGGCAGGAGGTTGCCGACGACCAGGGAGACGGCGGAGAGCAGAGGCGCCCGCGGCGGCCCCTGCTCTCCCGTGCTCATGAGCGGATGCTCAGCCGATGGTGGCGAGCGCCTCGTTGAAGGTCGTCGACGGGCGCATCACCGCCGCCGCCTTCTCCGGGTCGGGGCGGAAGTAGCCGCCGATGTCGGCCGGCTTGCCCTGCACCGCGAGCAGCTCGTCGACGATCGTCTGCTCGTTCTCGCGCAGCGTGCCGGCCAGGGCGGCGAAGGCGGCCGCGAGCTCGGCGTCCTCGGTCTGCTTCGCGAGCTCCTCGGCCCAGTAGAGGGCGAGGTAGAAGTGCGAGCCGCGGTTGTCGATCGTGCCGAGCTTGCGGCCCGGGGAGCGGTCCTCGTTGAGGAAGGTCTCCGTCGCGCGGTCGAGCGTCTCGCCGAGGATCCGGGCGCGCGCGTTGTCGTCGTAGCCGCCGAGGTGGTCGAGCGAGGCGGCCAGCGCGAAGAACTCGCCCAGGCTGTCCCAGCGCAGGTAGTCCTCCTTCACCAGCTGCTGCACGTGCTTGGGCGCCGAGCCGCCCGCGCCGGTCTCGAAGAGGCCGCCACCGTTCATCAGCGGGACGATCGAGAGCATCTTGGCGCTGGTGCCGAGCTCGAGGATCGGGAACAGGTCGGTGTTGTAGTCGCGCAGCACGTTGCCGGTCACCGAGATGGTGTCCTCACCGCGGCGGATCCGCTCGAGCGAGTACGTCGTCGCCTCGGCCGGCGCCATGATCTCCAGCGTCAGGCCCTCGGTGTCGTGCTCGGGCAGGTAGGCCTCGATCTTGGCGATCAGGTTGGCGTCGTGCGCGCGGCTCTTGTCGAGCCAGAAGATCGCGGGCGTCGCGCTGGCGCGGGCCCGGGTCACGGCGAGCTTGACCCAGTCGCGGATCGAGGCGTCCTTGGTCTGGCAGGCACGCCAGATGTCGCCGGGCTGCACGTCGTGCGACATCAGCACGTCCCCGGCGGCGTTGCGGACCTCGACCTTGCCCGCGGCGGGGACCTCGAAGGTCTTGTCGTGCGAGCCGTACTCCTCGGCCGCCTTGGCCATCAGGCCGACGTTGGGCACCGAGCCCATGGTCGAGGGGTCGAGCGCGCCGTGGGTGCGACAGTCGTCGATCGTGGCCTGGTAGATCCCGGCGTAGGAGGAGTCGGGGATCACCGCGAGGGTGTCCTGCTGCTCGCCGTCGGCGTTCCACATCTGGCCCGAGGTGCGGATCATCGCCGGCATCGAGGCGTCGATGATGACGTCGGAGGGCACGTGGAGGTTGGTGATGCCCTTGTCGGAGTCGACCATCGCCAGGGCCGGGCCCTCGGCGAGGCCCTTCTCGAAGGCGGCCTTGATCTCCGCGCCGCCCTCCACCTTGTCCAGGCCGGCGAGGATGCCGCCCAGGCCGTCGTTGGCCGAGAGGCCGGCGGCGGCGAGCTGCTCGCCGTACTGGGCGAACACGTCGGCGAAGTAGGCGCGCACGACGTGGCCGAAGATGATCGGGTCGGAGACCTTCATCATCGTGGCCTTGAGGTGGGCGGAGAAGAGCACGCCGTCGGCCTTGGCCTTCGCGACCTGCTCCTCGAGGAAGGCGTCCAGCGCGGAGGCGCTCATGAAGGTCGCGTCGACGACCTCGCCCTCGAGGACCGCGAGGCCCTCCTTGAGGACGGTCTCCTCGCCGCCCGCGCCGACGTGCACGATCGAGAGGGTGTCGTCGGACTCGAGCACGACCGACTGCTCGTTGCTGCGGAAGTCGTCCTGGCCCATCGTCGCGACCGACGTCTTCGACTCGCTGCTCCAGGCACCCATCGAGTGCGGGTGGGCCTTGGCGTAGTTCTTCACCGACGCCGGGGCGCGACGGTCGGAGTTGCCCTCGCGCAGGACCGGGTTCACCGCGGAACCCTTGACCTTGTCGTAGCGGGCGCGGACCTCACGCTCGTCGTCGGTCTGCGGGTTCTCCGGGTAGGCCGGCAGGTCGTAGCCCTGCGACTGCAGCTCGGCGATGGTCGCCTTGAGCTGCGGGATCGAGGCGGAGATGTTGGGCAGCTTGATGATGTTGGCCTCGGGCTTGGTGGCCAGCTCGCCGAGCTCGGCGAGGGCGTCGTCGAGGCGCTGCTCCTCGGTGAGGCGGTCGGGGAACTGCGCGATCACGCGGCCGGCGAGGGAGATGTCGCGCGTCTCGACCTCGACACCGGCGGTCTTCGCGTAGGCGGCGATGATCGGGAGGAAGGAGTACGTCGCGAGCAGCGGCGCCTCGTCGGTGTGGGTGTAGATGATCTTGGCCATGGGACGACAGCTCCTGGTGGTCGCTCTGGGTGGTCGATCGGGCGGCATAACTCTTGACGTCAAGATACCTGACACCGGGCTGCGCCGCGACTCGCCTACCCTCGCACCCCGGTGCGAGCGAGGCTAGGCTTCGCGTGGCCTACGCGGGGTACGGCCACCACGACTCTGGAGGGGACTCGCCAATGAGCGACACCGTCGAAGCCACACCGACCACCGGGCAGAAGTTCACCGCCGAGACGTTGGGCACGTTCGTGCTCGTGTTCTTCGGCTGCGGCGCCGCCGTCTACAGCGGCGGCGACCTCGTCGCGACCGCCCTGACCTTCGGCCTCACCGTCGTGGTGATGGCGTACGCGGTCGGCCGCATCTCGGGCGGGCACTTCAACCCGGCCGTGACGCTGGGCGCCGTGCTCGGCGGCCGCCTGCCGTGGAACCAGGTCGGCATCTACATGGCCGCCCAGCTCCTCGGCGGCCTCCTCGCCGGCGCGATGCTGTTCGGCCTCGGCAACGGCTTCGAGGGCTTCAGCGCCGAGGGCAACATGGGGCAGAACTTCTTCGGCGACCAGGGCTCGGGCTACGCCTGGTGGGCAGCGCTGCTGGTGGAGATCCTGCTCACCGCGATCTTCCTCTGGATCATCCTCGCGGTCACCGACGAGCGCAACGAGGTCAACGCCGTGATGGGGCCGCTCGCGATCGGCCTGGCGCTGGCGATGATCCACTTCGTCGCGATCCCGCTCACCGGCACCTCGGTCAACCCGGCCCGCTCGATCGGCGTGGGCGTCTTCGCCGGCACCGACGCGATCGTCCAGCTCTGGCTCTTCGTCGTCGCCCCGCTCGTCGGCGCGGCCATCGCCGGACTCACCTACCCGCTCCTCTTCGGCCAGGGCGCCACCCCGGTCGCCGGCTCCGGCCTCAACTTCGGCGGCGGCCGCAAGGACCAGTTCGTCCCCGGCAGCTACGAGGCCCAGTGGAACCAGGGTCAGCAGGGCGGCTGGGGCCAGCCCGGCGCCGCGTGGGGCGCTCCCCCGCAGCAGCAGTGGGGCCAGCCCGCGCCGCAGCAGCAGCCCGACCCGTACTCCACGCCCCAGGCGGCACCGCAGCAGCCCGGCCAGTGGGGCCAGCCGGCCCCGGCAGAGCAGCCGCAGCAGCAGCCGCCGTCGCAGCCCGGTCAGTGGGGTGCTCCGCAGCAGCCCGGGCAGCAGCCCGGGCAGCCCGGTGCTCCGGGCCACTGGGGCAACCCGGACGGCGACGACGACGGCCGCACCCAGGTGCGCCGGCCGGACTGACCGACCTAGCGCGAGAGGACTGCCTGCCAGCCGGCGGTGAGGTCCTCGACGCTGGCGAGGCCGACGCCCCGCTCGTAGACGTTGCGAGTGGTGGTGCCGGCCTCGTCGCGCGTCTGGACCAACGTGGCCGACTGGTCCTCGACCCGGGTGCGGGCCTCGAGGAGGTTCGGCACGCTGAACCGCAGCCAGCCGTCACCGAGCCGCGGGTCCGCGGGCATCGCCAGGCCCGCCTCGGCGGAGTCGACACCGGCACGCCAGGACAGCCCGGTGGCCGAGTCGACACCCACCAGCCAGACGTTGCCGGCCTCGTCCTGGGCGTAGAAGCGGGTCTCCTCGGCGGTGGGGCCGTCGAGGTCCATCACGACCCGCAGCGCGGTCGCCTCCAGCCCAGCGATCTCGGTGGTGGCGTCGAGGACTTCTGCGTCGATCGTCCCGAGGGGACGCCCGTCCTCGCTCACGTCGTAGCGCCACGTGGCGCCGGGCTCGAGCGCGAGCCAGGGATTGTCCACGCCCGCGACGAAGTCGTCTGGCGACGGGGTCGGGGTCGGGATGACCAGGCCGTTGATCCCCGGGGAGTCGTAGGGCTGCGGCTGGCCGAGGCCCGCGCAACCCGACAGCCCGAGCGCGAGGCAGGCCGCCAGCGCTGCTGCGGCCCGCGGGCGGCGTACGGCTCCGGGGGGCCTCGTCATGGGCGCCAGCATGCCAGCCGCGCACCAGCCCGCCACCGGCCCACCACCGACGCCGGCGGCGCTGCTAGCGTCAGCGGGACACCACGCTCGCGCTCACCTCACGAGGAGTACCCACCGTGACCTCCGAACCTCACAAGACTGCGCCGTTGAAGGTGGCAGTCACCGGCGCCGCCGGTCAGATCGGCTACAGCCTGCTCTTCCGCCTCGCCAGCGGCGCCCTCGCCACGGACCGCCCGATCGAGCTCCGCCTGCTCGAGATCGAGCCGGCCCTCAAGGCGCTCGAGGGCGTCGTGATGGAGCTCGACGACTGCGCCTTCCCGCAGCTCGCGGGCGTGGAGATCGGCGCGGACGCCGAGAAGATCTTCGACGGCGTCAACCTCGCCCTGCTCGTCGGCGCGCGCCCGCGCGGCCCGGGCATGGAGCGCGGCGACCTGCTCTCGGCCAACGGTGCGATCTTCACCGCGCAGGGCAAGGCCCTCAACGCGGTCGCTGCCGACGACGTCCGCATCGGCGTCACCGGCAACCCGGCCAACACCAACGCCCTCATCGCGATGAGCAACGCCCCCGACATCCCGCGCGAGCGCTTCTCCGCGCTGACCCGCCTCGACCACAACCGCGCGATCAGCCAGCTCGCGGCCAAGACCGGCGCGTCCGTGACCGACATCAAGAAGATGACGATCTGGGGCAACCACTCCGCGACCCAGTACCCCGACCTCTTCCACGCCGAGGTCGGCGGCCGCAACGCCGCCGAGCTCGTCGGCGACCAGGCCTGGCTGGAGAACGACTTCATCCCGACCGTCGCCAAGCGCGGCGCCGCGATCATCGACGCCCGGGGCTCCTCCTCGGCCGCCTCGGCAGCGTCCGCCACCATCGACGCCGCCCGCGACTGGCTCTTCGGCTCCGCCGCCGACGACTGGGTCTCGATGGCCGTGGCGTCCAAGGGCGAGTACGGCGTGCCCGAGGGCCTGATCTCCTCGTTCCCCGTCACCACCTCCGGTGGCGACTGGTCGATCGTCGAGGGCCTCGAGATCGATGACTTCTCCCGGGCGCGCATCGACGCCTCGACCGCCGAGCTGGCCGAGGAGCGCCAGGCGGTCACCGAGCTCGGCCTCATCTGAGGCACTGACGCACCCGAGCGGTGCGTGGGACAGGTTTTGCAGTCGAGAAACCTGTC
>CAFBMW010000039.1_pt1 | contig 31460 bp, 33 predicted proteins | sample 7269061 | NCBI WGS metagenome assembly CAFBMW01 (sample SAMEA6814074, study PRJEB35770) | uncultured Nocardioides sp. | biome: Freshwater; feature: Freshwater reservoir; material: water | place: Czech Republic | collected 2017-05-23 | depth 30m m | reverse complement strand
GCAGCTGGACCGGCTCGTGGCGGAGACGATCAAGCGGTTCGACCTCGCCGAGTTGGATCCTGCGGCTGATCCCGAGGACGGCTACCTGCACGTCGACCCGCGCCACGTGACGATCCATGACCAGGACGTGCACTTCGCCGGGACCGTCCGGCTCGAAGCGGAGATCGACCTCGCCGACGGGCTCGACCTGCACCAGGCCCTCGCTCACGGAGCCGCGATGCAGAAGGCCCTCGGCTCGACCGCATCGCTCGACGCCCGTAGGGCCAAGGCACTGGGTGACCTGGCGCGGACGCAGACCGCGCTCGACCTCCACGACTCTGCTGGTGGTCGAGCAGCCGGTGCATCTGTTGGTGGTCGAGTAGCCGACGAATCTGCTGGTGGTCGAGTAGCCGGTGAGGAACGAGCCGGCGTATCGAGACCAGACCTCCCCGCCGCCCGGGAGGTCGTCCTCCACGCCCACTTCGACGCCACCCTGTCCGGCGACACCACCGTCTTCAGCCCCACCGGTCGGCTCGAGGAAGGCCAGCGCCTCCTCCTGCTCGAACAGCTCAAGTCGTGGTGTGCAGACTCGCGGACGAAGGTCACCGTCAAGCCGGTCATCGACCTCAACCAGGAGAAGTCCGCGCCGGGCTACGAGATCCCGGGCCGGATCCGTGAGCACGTGGTCCTGCGCGATCGCGTGTGCGTGTTCCCGTGGTGCGGTCGACCGGCGAGGGGTTGCGACGTCGACCACGTCATCGAGTACGACCACGACGCCGAGGAAGAGGGTCGACCCCAGCCCGGACCCACGGAGACCGAGAACCTGGGCGCGTTGTGCCGGTTCCACCACCGCCTCAAGACCCACAGTGCTTGGCGATACGAGATGACCACGCCCGGAGTGTTCGAGTGGACGTCCCCGCACGGCCACCGCTACCGCCGCGACCGCACCGGGACCACCGCGCTCCACCCACCCGACCCCGGCCCACCCCGGATCCCGTCACCCCGAAGATGACCCCGCCCCACACCCCGCCACCCACGAGGAGGCGGGGCCACAGGCACGCCCGGCGGGAACCACCACCTGCGCCACGTCGTCACAGTCACATGCGCCGATGGGGCTCGATCGTGCTGACAGTGCTCGTCTCGGGAGCGTCGCTGGTGACGTGGGGCGCGGGGCCGGCGCTCGCATGCTCCTGCGCCTACCAACGGACCGGCGAGTTCGCGGCCGCTGCAGACGAGATCTTCACGGGGACGCTCACGGCCATGACGGAGCCGCCCCGGACCGGGGTCGTCAGCAGCACCGACCCGATCACCTACACGGTGGCGGTCGACGTGGTCTACCGCGGCGACGTCGGTTCCGTCGCCTTCTTCGAGTCAGCGATGTCCGGTGCGTCGTGCGGCCTCGAAGGCATGGCGGTCGACCGGCGCTACCTCGTCTTCGTCACCACCGACGGCTCGGAGCGGGCAGCCACCTCGTGCGGCGGCACAGCTCCGGCCACGCCTGGGCGAGTGGACGCGATCGAACGGCTCACCGGGGCACCCGCTGAACCTGCGGTGGCCACGGACGCGACGACTTCTCGCGCTGCCGATGGAGCCCGCAGCGAGTTGGACTCCGGGCTGGAAGCCGTCCCGGCCTGGACCATTGTCACCGCCGGCATCGGAGCAGCCGTGCTGCTGCTGGGTGCAGGGCTGCGTCGACGTCGTCGCCCAGGAGCCCGCTGACCGTCATCGATGAGAGAGTGCGGCCATGACGTTCGACCCATCGAAGGTTCCGGGCGGAGACGTCGGGCTCTGGGGAGACGAGTGCCAAGGCAAGGCACTCGAGGCGCTGAAGCAGGCGGACTGGCGCGGCGTCTACGACTGGACGAAGTCCTGGGTCGGCTGGGGCGGAGGGGCGTGGCTGCCCGGGGCCTGGCTGCTGTACGCGACGTCCGGCTTGCTCCACGGACAGCCGAAGTCGGCCGTCCACACCCTCGACCTGGCCCTGAGCACCTGGATCGAGGGTCCACGCGACCGTGCCGCACTCACGTGGTGCCGCGGAGTCCTCGTCTGGCGAGATCTCCGGGACCCCAGGACTGCGCTGCTCGACCTCGAGGCAGTCCACGACGACGTCCCTGCCTGGCTCGACACCGACACGAGCCTCCGGCTCGAGCGCTGCGAGGAGGCAGCAGGCGCCAGCCGCAAGCGAGTGCCGTCCGTGAAGCCACGTCCGGAGCTCTCGCCCCCGCCGACAGGAAGGGGCTTCGTCGCACCCCCGGTCGGGGATCACGTCGACGGCACACGACCGGCCGTGTGGGACGCCGTGGCGAGCCACTTCGAGACGCCGTAGTCCCCGAGCGCCGGGACACGCACGAGCCTCACTTCCCCAGCGCAGCCCGCAACCGTCCCTCGTCCACACGCCAGAAGTCGTGCTGGCGCCCGTCGACGAAGGTGACCGGCACCTCCTCGCCGAAGCGGTCCTCGAGGTCGGGGTCGCTGTCCACGTCGACCTCGACGAAGGACTCCCCCAGGTCCGCGCACACCCGCACGACCACGGCCCGTGCGTCCTCGCAGAGGTGGCAGCCGACCCGGGAGTAGAAGGTGATGCGCGGCTCGGCGCTCACTCGAGCAGCCCCAGCTGGCGTCGACGCTCGAGCCCGCGGAGCCGGCCCTTCTGCACCTTGCCGGTCACGGTCAGCGGCAGGGCGTCGACGACCTCGATGCGGGTGGGCTGCTTGAAGCGCGCCAGCCGCACGACGGCGTGCGCCCTCACCGCTTCCTCGAGGTGGGTCAGCGGCCGCGATGCGACGACGTACGCCACCACGGCCTCGCCCGTCTCGGCGTCCGGGGCACCGATGACGGCGACGTCGGTGACGCCGTCGACCTCGCGGATCACGTCCTCCACCTCGGTGGGGTAGACGTTGAAGCCGCTGACGATGATCAGCTCCTTGACCCGGTCGACGAGGAAGAGGTCGCCCTCGGCGTCGAGGAAGCCGACGTCTCCGGTGGCGTACCAGCCCTCGGCGTCGGGGCCGTCCGCGCCGTCGGGCCAGTAGCCGGAGAAGAGGTTGTCGCCGCGGACCTGGATCTGGCCGGGGTCCTCGCCCTCGACCTGGCCCCACGTCTCGTCGACCAGGCGCAGCTCTATGCCGGGCAGCGCGGCGCCCACGGATCCGGGCGCCGGGTCGGCGCTGCACAGCGTGCTCGTCACGACCGGCGATGCCTCGGTGAGCCCGTAGCCCTGGTGCACCGGGATGCCGGTGATGCCCGTGAACTCCTCGATGACCGACGCCTCGAGCGGCGCGGAGCCCGACAGCACCAGTCGCACGGGACCGAGCCGCTCGCGCAGGTGCTCGTCGGGCAGCCAGTGGGCGAACGCCGGCGGCGCGATCGGCACCACGCTGCACGCCTCGTCGTCGATGAGGTCCAGCACGGCCTGGGGGTCGAACTTCTCCACCAGCAGCAGCCGCGCGCGGTGGCGCAGCACGCCGCCGAGGACGGCGTTGAGGCCGTAGACGTGGAAGAGCGGCAGCACGCCGAGCACCACGTCGTCGCCGTGCATCATCGGAGGCTCGACGGCGGCGACCTGCTCGATGTTGGCGAGGAGCGCCCGGTGGCTCAGCATCGCCGCGCGCGGACGCCCGGAGGTGCCGCTGGTGTAGAGCAGGGCCGCGAGCTTCTCCGGGTCGGGCAGCGGGGGCACGGGGCGTACGACGTCCGCGCGCAGCTCGGCGAAGGCGTGCTCGCCCTCGCCCGGCTCGGCACCGACGACCACCACGATCGGCGCCGGCACCTCACCGTCGGCGGCCAGCTCGGCCAGCCCCGCACGTACGACGTCGAGGGCGGTGGCGTCGGCGATCACGAGCCGCGTGCCGGAGTCGGCGACCATCCGGGCGACCTCACCGGGCGCCGAGCGCGGGTTGACCGGGACGGCGACGACCTGTGCGCGGAGCACGCCGAGGTAGGCGGTGACGAACTCGATGCGGTTGCCGACGGCGATCATCACTCGCTGGCCGGCGCGGATGCCGTGCAGGCCGAGACCGGTGGCGATCCGGGCCACCTCGTCCTCGAGGGAGGCCCACGTCAGCGAGCGCCCACCGCTCTCCACGAGGGCCTGTCGGTCGGGCACGTCGGCAGCCGCCTCGGCCACGAACGCGGAGATGTCGTTGCGTGGCATGCGCAGATCCTTGCACGACTAGGCTTGCCGGGTGACCCCGTCCGAGCGACCGCGACGCCTCAACCTGCAGCAGCGCTCGGCCCTCGCGGGCGAGGCTGCGGCGGCCTCCGCGGAGGTCGAGAGCGCGCTCAGCACCCCCAGCGACCTGACCGCGGCGGCGTTCTTCGACGTCGACAACACGGTCATGCAGGGCGCCAGCATCTTCCACTTCGCGCGCGGCCTCCACCGCCGCCAGTTCTTCACCACCCGCGAGATCGCCTCGGCCGCGTGGAAGCAGACCTACTTCCGCATCGTCGGCGTCGAGGACCCCGAGCACGTCACCGACGCCCGCAACTCCGCGCTGTCCTTCATCGCCGGGCACACCACCGCCGAGCTCGAGGAGCTCGGCGAGGAGATCTTCGACGAGGCGATGGCGCACCGGATCTGGCCCGGCACCCGCGCGCTGGCCCAGCTCCACCTCGACGAGGGCCAGCGCGTGTGGCTGGTGACGGCCGCGCCCATCGAGATCGCGAGCATCATCGCCCGCCGGCTCGGCCTCACCGGCGCGATGGGCACCGTCGCCGAGCACGTCGACGGCGTCTACACCGGCCAGCTCGTCGGCGACCTCCTCCACGGTCCCGCCAAGGCTGAGGCGATCAAGGCGCTCGCGGCCCGCGAGGGCCTCGACCTCGCCCGCTGCTCGGCGTACTCCGACTCCAGCAACGACCTGCCGATGCTGTCCATGGTCGGCGACCCGTGCGCGATCAACCCCGACGCCCGGCTGCGGGCGCACGCCCGCACCCACGGCTGGCGCGTCCACGACTACCGCACCGGCCGCAAGGCCGCCCGTGCCGGGCTCGTGGCCGCCGCGGTCGCCGGTGCCGTCTCGGGCGCAGTCGCGGCCGGCGTGAGCGTGCGAGGACGTACGCACTCCGCCTGAGGTGTAACTGATAGTTACCGACGGGTTCACAACCCCCCTCCGGCCACTTATCGTGTGAGGTGCTGCACACCGGGAGGGACACCGCATGCGGTCATCACACGACCTTGGGCATGCCTTCGACGAGGGCATGGACGCGCTCCGGCGCGCGGTCCTCGCTGCCCTCTCCCTCCAGCCGGTCCCCCACGTCCTGCTGGCCGAGGCCGCCACCTCCGGCCCCGCACCCGCCCCCCTGCCGAGCCGTGGCGCGGGCGCGGCCGGCGGCCCTGTCGGCGACGAGGACCAGGCGACGTCCTCGGAGGTCGACGGCGCCGAGCGCGAGCGGCTGATCGCACTCGTCGAGCTCGCCCGCGCGGGCGACAAGGAGGCGTTCGGCCTCCTCTACGACCACTACCAGGCCTCGGTCTACCGCTTCCTCTACTACCGCACCCGCTCGCAGACGCTGGCCGAGGACCTCACCTCGGAGACGTTCTTCCGGGCGCTGCGGAGCATGAACAACTTCCGGTGGCAGGGCAAGGACTTCGGCGCCTGGCTGATGACCATCGCGCGCAACCTCACCACCGACCACTTCAAGTCCGGCCGCACCCGCCTCGAGATGACCACCGAGGACATGACGCCGCACGACGACAGCACCGAGGGTCCCGAGGACGCGGTGATCGCCGGGCTGACCAACGAGGTGCTGCTCCAGGCGCTGACCGAGCTGCCGACCGAGCAGCGCGAGTGCCTGATCATGCGGTTCCTGCAGGGCATGTCGATCGCGGAGACGGCGCTCGCGCTCGCTCGTTCGGACGGCGCCGTCAAGCAGCTCCAGCTGCGCGGCGTACGCAATCTGGCCAAGCTCATGCCGGAGGGGTTGAGGGAGTCGTGACCCGACCCGTAACCCGCACCTCCTCCCGCTCGTTCGTCCGTGTGGGAGGACCCACGAGCAGCCAGACAGGACGAGAGCAATGACAGCCGCATTCTCGGCACGACGACGTGCCGACGAGTTCGAGGCACTCCTCTCCCGGGGGGCGGACTCCCCCCTCTCCGAGCGCGACGCGCAGAAGTACGCCGACCTCCTCGAGGTCGTGGCCGACCTGAGGTCCCTGCCCGAGGTCACCGCGCGCCCCGAGTTCGTCGGGTCGCTGCGCGAGCGGCTGATGGCGGAGGCCGACACGGCGCTCGTGCGCCAGCCGCCCGCCCCGCAGCGCCTGGCGATGCCCGCCACCACCCGTCGCCGGGACCGTCGCCTCGGCGCGTTGCTCGGAGGCGCCGCCCTGGTCGGCGCGACGGCCACGATGGCCGTCGCCGCCCAGACCTCGCTGCCGGGCGAGTCGCTCTACGGCGTCAAGCGCGGCATCGAGGCCGCCCAGGTCCGGCTGGCCGACGACGAGTCGCAACGCGGGCGCACGCTCCTGGCGCAGGCCGACACGCGCCTGCTCGAGCTCGAGCAGCTCGCGGCCGGCGACGGCGGGCGCGAGCAGCTGATCCCCGACACGCTCGACGCCTTCACCGAGCAGTCCAGCACCGGCGTACGCAGCCTGCTGACGTCCTACGACCGCGGGGTCGAGCAGGACGCCCAGCGCGCCCGCGACTTCACTGCCACCAGCCTGGAGCGGCTCGACGCGCTCGAGGAGCAGCTGCCGGAGAGCGCGCGCGACGAGCTGCTGGCCGCCGGGCGCACGCTCAGCGACCTCGACCTCGAGGTCAGCAGCGCCTGCCCGGTCTGCTCCGGCGGCATCACCGCCACCCCCGACTTCCTGCTCACCAGTGCCCCCGTCGACCTCCTCACCGGGCTCGACGTCGACGAGCTGACCCTGGAGGCGGCGCCCGTGTCGGGCCAGGACCTCACCGGGATCGTGGTGCCCGAGGAGCTGAAGGGGCTGCCGACGGCCGTGCCGACCCCGACCACGCTGCCGACGGGCGTGCCGACGCCGGCCACGACGACGCTGCCCGACCCGACGAAGACCGACCCGACCACGACCGACCCCGGCAAGCCGATCAAGGACCTCACCGACGAGGTCACCGACACGACCGGCAACCTCGTGGACGAGGTCGACGAGATCACCGGCGGCGCGATCGGCGGCCTGACCAGCGAGGTCGACGACGCGACGGGCGGACTGATCGGTGAGATCACCGGCACCCTCGACCCGCTCACCGGCAACACGCTCGGCAACGCGACCGGCGGCCTGCTCCCCTGACGGGGACCGTCAGCTGAAGACGCCGTCGCGCTCGCGCAGCAGGTCGAAGAGCGTGTGCTGGATGGTCTCGCGCACCTGGTCGGTGACGTTGAAGACCAGCATCGGGTCCTCGGCCTCCGCGGCGTCGTAGGAGTCGGTGCGGATCGGCTCACCGAACTCCAGGATCCACTTCGACGGCAGCGGCACCATGCCGAGCGGACCGAGCCACGGGAAGAACGGCGTCACGGGGATGTAGGGCACCCCCAGCAGCCGCGCCAGCGAGGGCACGTTGCCGACGAGGGGGTAGATCTCCTCGGCCCCGACCACGGACAGCGGGATGATCGGCACGCCCGTGCGCAGCGCGGCCGACACGAAGCCGCCGCGGCCGAAGCGCTGGAGCTTGTAGCGCTCGCTGAACGGCTTGCCGATGCCCTTGAAGCCCTCGGGCCACACGCCCACGAGGTCGCCGCCGGACAGCATCCGCTCGGCGTCCTCGATGCAGGCCAGCGTCGCACCGCTCTTGCGGGCCAGCGAGCTGACCACGGGGAGCTTGAAGACGAGGTCGGCGCCGAGCGGGCGCAGGAAGCGGTGGGCGTGGTCGTGCACGGTCAGCATCGTCATCAGCCCGTCGAGCGGGACGGTGCCGGAGTGGTTGGAGACCACCAGGGCCCCGCCCTCGGCGGGGATGTTCTCCAGTCCGCGCACCTCGAGGCGGAACCACTTCTGCGCGATCGGGCGCAGCGCGGTCATGAAGAAGCGCTCGGTGAGCTCGCGGTCGAAGCCGTAGTCGTCGACCTCGTAGTCACCCTCGAGCCGACGCCGGGCGAAGGCCAGCAGCTCGGCGAGGCGGCGCTCCCAGTCGTCGCCGAAGACCTCCAGTGCCGCGCCCTGGAGCGCGGAGAGCCAGTCGCCGACGGGGATCCCGGTCTCGAGGCGGGGCTTCGTGGTCGCCGGGCCGGGCGTCGGGTCCGCGGGCGGCGCCTCGGCAGCCGGCTCCGGAGCAGGTGAGGACTTCTTCGGTGTCGTCTTCTTCGCCGCGGGGCGCTTCCTCGGCGCAGGCTTCGCGGCCGACGGCGCGAGGTTGCGCGCGGCTGACGACGGGCGGGCGCTGCCCGAGCCGCGGCCCGGCCGACCACCGGTGCCGATCGGGATCACCACGGCGTCCTCGCGGGCCTCCTCAGCCACGGCCCGCCCCCTGCGGCTCGGCGGGCGTCAGGGCGCGGCAGAAGTCGGCGAAGGCCTCGGCGGTGGAGTACGCCGGCTCGAAGCCGAGGTGGGTGCGCATCCGGGTGGTGTCCACACCACGACCGTAGGTCAGGTAGCCCAGCTGCTCGGGAGAGAAGTCCGACAGGCGGGCCTGGCGCATGGTGGCGCCGAGGCGCCCGACCGCGAACCGCGGGAGCGCGACCGACGGCGTGCCGAGGCGGCGTACGGCCTGGCTCAGCGTCAGCAGCCCGTCGCCGGCGACGTTGAAGGTGCCGGGGATCCCCGAGGTCGCGGCGTGGCGCAGCACTGCCATCAGGTCGTCCTCGTGGAGGAACTGCAGGCGCGGGTCGAAGCCCAGCACGCGCGGGATGACCGGCAGGCGGAAGTAGTTGGTCAGCGGGCTCGTCACGTGGGGCCCGATGACGTTGGCCGCGCGGATCATCGTCACGTCGACGTCGGGCCGGCGCCGGGCGAAGCCGCGGACATAGCCCTCGACCTCGAAGACGTCCTTGGCGTAGCCGGAGGACGGCTGGCGCTTGGGGCCCATGTCCTCGGTGAACATCGCGGGGTCGCGCGGGCTCGAGCCGTAGACGGTGGTGGTCGACTTCACGACCAGGCGCTCGACGGTCGTCGACTTCTGGCACGCAGCGAGCAGCTGCATGGAGCCGATGACGTTGAGCTCCTTCATCGTCCCGCGCCCGCCCGCGGATCCGGGCGTGGCGATCACGCTCATGTGGACGACGGTGTCGACGTCCTCCTTGGCCAGGACCTTGGCGATGACGGGGTTGCGGATGTCGGCGCGGACGAAGGAGACGTCCCCGATGTCGCCCCGCGGAGGGACGACGTCGACCCCGATGACCCGCTCGATGGACGGGTCGCCGGCCGCGGCGCGCGCGAATCGTCGCCCGATGTCCCGGGAGATCCCGGTGACCAGCACGACCCGTCCCATGGTCGAGGGGGTGTTACTTGCCGAGCTTGCGGCGCTGGACGCGCGTCTTCTTGAGCAGCTTGCGGTGCTTCTTCTTGGCCATGCGCTTGCGCCGCTTCTTGATGACAGAACCCACGTGGATCAGACCTTTCCTTTCGGCCGACGCTCGTCGGCCGGACCCGCCCACCCTACTTGGCAGGGGTGGGCAGCGCGGAATCGGTCCGGCGGAGGGTTCAGCCGGCGTTGTAGAAGCTCTTGCGCAGGTACTCGTTCACGTCGTCCTCGGTCACCCGGAAGGACCGGCCGACGCGCACCGCAGGCAGCTCGCCGCCGTGGACGAGCCGGTAGACCGTCATCTTCGAGACCCGCATCTTGGACGCGACCTCGGCAATGGTCAGGAACTGCGCCTCGGACATGTCGCCAGGGGTGTTCTCAGCCATGGTGTGCACCGATCCTTCTGTACGGCGACGGCGCCGGCTTCCGCGCCGGCGTCACAGGCGTGCCGCTTCTGGTGACAATAGGGCTCGCGTGACGCGTGGGGAAGAGGAATGCCAGAGAAACATGTGGGACTGGCGGCGTGTCGGGTTGATTCTTTACCCGGCGAGCCTCGCGCCCCGTTCGGCGCGGCTCAGGGCAGCGGGTCGAGGCCGTGGAGCGGGAAGGTCTCCATGCGCGTGGCGTGGATCGCGCGGTCGAGCCAGGCCTCGGGGTCGTAGCCGGCGGACCAGTCGCGGTAGGCGGGCGTGCGGCCGTCGGTCATCCGGTGCGGCGCGCTGGCCCCCAGCACCTCCTCGACGTACGCCCTCCACGCCGGCGGCGTCGGGGTCGCGGGGTCGAGCGGACGGCCCGCGGCGATCGCCAGCAGGTGCGCCCAGGCGCGCGGGACGACGTCGACCACGCTGTAGCCGCCACCACCGGTGACCACCCACCGGCCGTCGGAGACCTCGTGGGCGAGCTCGTGGAGGGCGAGGTACGCCGCCCGCTGGCCGTCGACGCTGAGCATCATGTGGGCGAGCGGGTCGTTCATGTGGGAGTCGCACCCGTGCTGGGTCACCAGCACCTCGGGGCGGAACTCGCGCAGCAGCGGCGGCACGACGGCGTGGAAGGCGCGCAGCCAGCCCGCGTCGGCCGTCCCGGGCGGGAGCGCGACGTTGACGGCCGAGCCCTCGGCGGCCGCGCCGCCGGTGTCGGTCGGGAAACCGGTGCCGGGGAAGAGCATCTGGCCTGTCTCGTGCAGGGAGATCGTCAGCACGCGCGGGTCGTCCCAGAAGATCTTCTCCACCCCGTCGCCGTGGTGGACGTCGATGTCGACGTAGGCCACGCGCTCGGCGCCGTCGGCCAGGAGCTGCGTGATCCCGACGGCCACGTCGTTGTAGATGCAGAAGCCGCTGGCCTTCTCCGGCATGGCGTGGTGCAGGCCACCGGCGATGTTCACCGAGTGCAGCGACTCCCCGCTCCACACCTGGCGGAAGGCCTCGAGGGTGGCGCCGACGACGTGCGCGCTGGCCTGGTGCATGTCGGCGAAGACCGGGTCGTCCTCGGTGCCGAGGCCGCGCGCGGCGTCCTCGTAGCCCGGCGTCTCGCCGGCCCGGGTGACGGCGTCGATCAGTCCCTGGTCGTGGACCGTGGCGATCTGGGCGTCGGTCGCGACGGGGGCGTCGACGCGCTTGATCGACTCCAGCACGCCGAGCTCCTCGGCCAGCCGCATCGTGAGGTCGACGCGCACCGGCGACATCGGGTGCGTGGGGCCGAAGTTGTACTCGCAGAGGGTCTGGTCGAACACGACCGACGTGGGCCCGGAGCACTCCATGTGGCGGACGTTACTCCGGCCTCGGGGCCGGTCCGACCAGCGGACGGAGTTGAACGTGTTCAAAGTCTGTGCGACAGTCTTTTGAACACGTTCAATCAATTGGAGGTAGGACGATGACGATCCGCTTCGCATGGCGTCCTCAACCGCTGTGGATCCCCGCGGGCCTGCTGCTCGGCGCGGCGTGCGGCGCCGTTGTCGGCGCGGTCGTGATGACGGCATGGTCGGTCGTCGACGGCTCCGACGATGTGTCCGCACTCGGCTCGTCCGCCGCGCTGGGTGGGATCTTCGGCGGAGCCACGGGTCTGGTCGTCGGAGCCGTCGTGGGAACCGTGATGACCTTCATCGTGGGCAGCCACCTGCCCCACGAGGAGGCGCGGGACCGGGCTGCCGTCGTGGGCACGCTCGCCACGACGTTCGTGCTCGCCATCGCACTCGCCCTGATGTTGCCTGTCTTCCAGGTGGCGGTCCCCGTGCTGGTGCTCAACATGCTCTGCACCGGACCGTTGTGCCTGTGGCTGGCCGGGACGCGGCCCTTCCGCTCGCACGGCTTCTGAGGTGGCGGACATGTACCGCCCCCAACCCTTCTGGATCTTCAAGGGCGTGCTGCTGGGCATCGCCGCGGGCGGCCTGGTCGCGTCCGGCCTGCTCGTCGCAGACGTCGTGACCCGCACGGAAGAGCCGGACACCGCCTACATCCCGGAAGGCGTCGCCGATGCCATCCACCTGGGGGTCTTCTTCGGCGGCATGGTCGGTGCCCTCATCGGCCTGCTGGTCGGCCTGGTGATGACCTTTGCGCTGGGCAGCGACCTGTCCGCCGCGGTCGAACGGCGTCGCGCCCTCGTCCTCGGGGCGGCTCTGCCGCCTGTCGTGCTGGTCGCGGCCATCTCGCTGCTCTCCGGATCGCCCTTCGTCCCCGGACCTGTCGACCTCGTGCCACTGGCGGCATCGGTGTTCCTGGACGGCCCGCTCGCCAGGTGGGCCGCGCGGTTCAAGCTGCCCCGCGTCGACCACTCCTAGGGTGTCGTCCGTGCCCGAGAAGAGAACAGCCAAGGCCGAGCAGACGCGGGCGGGCATCGTGGACGCCGCGATGCGCCTGTTCCGCGAGAACGGCTACGACGCCACCACGATGCGCGCGATCGCCGACGAGGCAGGCGTGTCGCTCGGCAGCGCCTACTACTACTTCTCCGGCAAGGAGGAGCTGGTGCAGGCGTTCTACGACCAGATCCAGGTCGAGCACGCGACGGCCGCCGAGGCGGCGTACGGGACCCCGGTCTTCGCCGACCGGCTGCGCAGGGTGATGGAGGCGTTCGTCGACGTGGCAGAGCCCTTCCACGACTTCGGGGGCCAGTTCTTCAAGAACGCCGCCGACCCCGCCTCGCCCCTCTCCCCCTTCTCGCAGCAGTCGGCGCCGGCGAGGCAGGCGAGCACCGATCTCTTCCGCCGCGCGGTCGAGGGCTCGGACCTGAAGGTGTCACCGGCGCTGCGCGCGGAGCTGCCCGACCTGCTGTGGCTGCTGCACATGGGTGTCGTGCTGTTCTGGGTGCACGACGACAGTCCCGGCCAGCGGCGTACGCGCACGCTCGTGGCCGGCCTGGTGCCACTCGTGGACCGGTCCGTGCGGCTCACCCGCCTGCCCCTCGTCCGCGGGCTGGTCGACGACGGCCTCGGGCTGGTGCGCCAGCTGCGCGGCGGCTGACCCTCAGGGCTGGGGCGGGGTCCAGAACCAGGCTTCCGGTCCTGCCGGCGCGGCGAACCCCAGGTCCTCGTCCACGCCGCCGACGACGAAGAGCCGGTCACCGGCCCAGGTGGCAGTGAGGTTGTGGTCGAGCCCGGACTCCGGTCGTCCGACGTGGTGCCACGCACCGGTCGTGGTGTCGAGGAGTCGCCCGTGGTCGAGGATGCGGGTGTCCACGGAGGCAGAGACCGGCCAGTCGAGGTCCCAGTCGCGTGCCGGGACGTCGAGCGCCTGCCAGCGACGTGCTTCGAGGTCGAACGAACCGGCGTACGGGTAGGCGCGGTCCCATCCGTTGACCTCGCCACCGTCGGCGTCACCCGGCTCGACCCCGACCAGCCGCGTCCCGTCCCAGTGGCTCAACCACCCGACCTGACCGGTGGGGAACCGCTCCCAGCCGCCCGCGCCGTCGGGGACGTCGACCTGGGCGAGCGTCGGCTCGTCGGGCTCGGCGTCGTCGTAGCGCATCCCGGACAGCACGGGACCCGCGGGCGTGACGAACAGCTGCGTGTCCTGCAGCGGGCGCGCCGGGGCGTACGACGCCTCGACCCGCACCTCGTCCGCAGTCGGGTCCCAGCTGAGGATCCGGCGGCCCGAGTGCACCCAGAGCCGGCCTTCGCTCGCGACGAGCCGACCCTCGAACCCGGCCGGCGGGGTCAGGTCCGTCCAGACGTCCGCGACCACGTCGTAGCCCTGCCAGCTCGCGTCCTTCGTCCCGCGCACGACCAGCAGGTCCCCCACGAGCACCGAGTCCCAGTCACCGCCCCAGCTGTTCCAGAGACCGACGGGAGCCGGGGCGATCGACCGCCAGGCGCCCGTCGCCGGGTCGAGGGCGGCGCCGTCCGAGGCGAGTGCCGTGGGGGTCGTGCAGTCGGCACCGGGCGGACAGACCCAGCCGGTGTTGCCACCCACCACGACCACCTCCGTCCCCGTCCAGGCGACGACGGGATCGGTGCGTGGGGACAGCGGGAAGGCCTCGATCCGCTCCCAACCGAAAGCGGGCCTATCGACCGTCCCGGGTCCCGCCGACGGCCCCGGCGACGCACCGCAGGAGGAGAGGGCGAGCAGCACGGCTCCTGCCAGGAGGGCGAGAACGCGTCGGCTCATGACGGGTGGACGGCCGCCGAGCCTGTGGGGTTCCTCAGGAGCCCTCGGCCAGCTCGCGCGAGCGGTTGCGCGCGGCCTCCATCGCGGCGAGGAAGGCCGCCCGGACCTTGTGGATCTCGAGCTCGCGCAGCGCGGAGGCGGTCGTGCCGCCCGGCGAGGTGACCTGCTCGCGGAGCACCACGGGGTGCGAGCCGGTCTCGCGCAGCATCGTGGCCGAGCCGACCAGCGTCTGCACCACCAGCTCGGTGGCGGTCGCGCGCGGCAGGCCGAGGTGGACGCCCGCCTCGATCATCGACTCGACGACGAAGAAGATGTAGGCAGGGCCGGAGCCGGAGATGGCGGTGACCGCGTCCATCTGCTTCTCCGGGATGCGGAGCACCTTGCCGGTCGACGCCATCAGCGACTCGGCCTCGGCGAGGTGGGACTCGTCGCAGTGCGAGCCGGGCGCGATCGCGGCCATGCCTTCGTCGACGAGGGCGGGCGTGTTGGGCATGACGCGTACGACGGCGACGCCCTCGGGCACGCGGGACTCGATGAAGGCGGTCGTGATGCCCGCGGCGAGCGAGACGAGCAGCTGCCCGGCGCGCAGGTCCGGGGCGATCTCGGCGAGGACGTCGGCCATGTCCTGCGGCTTGACCACCAGTGCGACGGTGTCGGCCTTCGCGGCGGCCTCGCGGTTGGACACCACGGCCACGCCGTAGCGCTCCTCCAGCTCGCGGGCGCGGTCCGAGCGCTTCTCGCCGACCATCAGCTGGTCGACGCGTCGCCCGGCGCGTACGAGACCGGACAGCAGGGTCTCCCCCATCACGCCGGCACCGATGATCGCTGTGCTCATGGGGGGAACCTACTTCTTCGACACGAGGGAGCGCGCGAAGAAGGCCAGGTTCTGCGGCTTCTCGGCCAGCCGGCGCATCAGGTAGCCGTACCACTCGGTGCCGTAGGGGACGTAGACGCGCACGGTCTCACCGGCCGCGGCCAGGCGCTTCTGCTCCTCGGGGCGGATGCCGTAGAGCATCTGGAACTCGTAGGTCCCCGGGCGGCGGCCGAAGCGGCTCGCGAGCGAGGAGGCGATCTGCACCATGCGGGGGTCGTGGGTGGCGATCATCGGGTAGCCCTGGCCGCCGAGCAGCACCTTGAGGCAGCGTACGTAGGACTTGTCGACCTCGACCCGCTCCTGGAAGGCGACGTCGGCGGGCTCCATGTAGGCGCCCTTGCACAGGCGCACGCGCGAGCCCTCGTAGGCCAGCGCACGGCAGTCGGCCTCGGTGCGGTGCAGCATCGCCTGCAGCACCGCTCCCGTCTCGGGGAAGTCCTTGCGGAGCTCGCGCAGGATCGAGAGCGTGGAGTCGGTGGTGGTGTGGTCCTCCATGTCGAGGGTCACCGTGGTGCCGGCGTTGCGCGCGGCGCGGCAGATGTCGCGCGCGTTCTCCAGCGCGACCTTGTGGCCGTTGTCGGGGAGGGACTGCCCGATGGCGCTGAGCTTGACCGAGACCTCGGCATGGGGCGCGAGGCCCTGCGAGCCGAGGTCGGCCAGGAGCTCCTTGTAGGCCCGGACCGTGGCCTCGGCCTGAGCAGCGTCGGTGGTGTCCTCGCCGAGGTAGTCGAGGGTCACGTGCAGCCCGTCGGCCTCCAGCGTCCGGGTGGCCCCGACGGCGGACTCGGTGGTCTCGCCGGGGACGTAGCTGGTGACGATGCCGCTCGAGACGGGCATGGTCGAGACGAGCTTCTTGACCCCCTGGCTGCGGGCGAGCAGGAGGATCGGCTGGCGGAGCAACGACATGGCCAGAAGGCTACGCCGAACCTCGACGGATCCTTCACAGGTCCTCCACCCACGCCCACGCGAGCCGGTCCACCATGGACGACATGACCCGGTTCCCGTCCTCGCCGACCAGGCGCTACGCCCTCGCCCTGACCGTCTCCGTCGCCACGACGCTCTTCCTCCTGCTGGGCATCGGGGCCCTGGGGATCGTCGGCGACGGCGACCGCGACGCCCTCTACCTCGCGGCGCCCGCCGTCGCCCTCCTCGTGGCGGTGGCGACCCGCTTCCGCCCCGGCGGGATGGTGGTCGCGCTCGCAGGTGCGGCGGTCGTGACCGTGGTGGCGGGCGCCGTCGCGGTGGGGCTGGTCGTCACCGACCGAGAGGTCGCGTCGGTGGCCGACGTGGTGCTGCTGACCGGGATGTACGCCGCCCTCTTCGCCGTCGCCGCATGGCTGTTCCGGTTCAGCGAGCGCCCCGCGGTCGGCACCGCTGCCTAGCCCCTACGGCGTACGCCGTCGCAGGGTCGCCGCACCCAGCGCGAGCGAGGCGACCGCGAAGCCGGCCACGACGCCGACCGAGCGCCAGACCTCACCCTCGTCGGCTCGGCCGACCAGCTCCTGCATCGCGTCGACGGCGTACGACAGCGGGAGCAGGTCGCTGATCGCCTCGAGCACGCCCGGCATCGCCTCGCGGGGGACGAACAGTCCGCACAGCAGGATCTGCGGGAGCACGAAGGCCGGCATGAACTGCACCGCCTGGAACTCCGTGGTCGCGAAGGCGCTCACCAGCAGGCCCAGCGCGGTGCCGAGGACCGCGTCGACGACCGCGACGAGGCCCAGCAGCCAGACGGGGCCGTTGACCTCGAGGCCGAGCAGCCCGACGCTGACCGCCACCGCGAGCGCCGACTGCACTGCAGCCAGCAGGCCGAAGGCGAGGGCGTAGCCGAGGAGGAAGTCGAGCTTGCCCATCGGCATCGTGAGCAACCGCTCGAGGGTGCCCGACGAGCGCTCGCGCAGCGTGGTCACGCTGGTCACGAGGAACATCACGATGAACGGGAACATCGCCAGCAGCGCAGGCCCGAAGCGGTCGAACATGTCGCCGGGCAGCTCGTCGAACATCCACCACAAGAGGCTGATGAGCAGGCACGGCACCACCAGCAGCATCGCGAGGGTGCGGTGGTCGCGACGGACCTGGGTGAGCACGCGACCCGCGACGGCGAACGTGATCCGCGCGTTCATGCCGCCTCCCCCTCGACGAGGTGCAGGAAGGCCTGCTCGATGTCGTCGGTGCCGGTCTGCGTCCTGATCTCGCCCGGCGAGCCGTCGGCGATGATCCGCCCCTCCCGCATCAGCAGCAGCCGGTCGCAGCGCTCGGCCTCGTCCATCACGTGGCTGGAGACCAGCACCGCGGCCCCGCCCTCGGCGATGCGGTGGAAGAGTCCCCACAGGTCGCGGCGCAGCACCGGGTCGAGGCCGACCGTGGGCTCGTCGAGCACGAGCAGGTCGGGCGATCCGAGCAGCGCGACGGCCAGGCTGACCCGGCTGCGCTGGCCGCCCGAGAGCCGCCCGACGACCTGGTGGCGCTGGTCGGCGAGGCCGACCGACGCGACCGCTTCCTCGGCCGAGTCGCGCGCCACGCCGAGCACCCGGGCGAAGAACGTGAGGTTCTCCGCGACCGTCAGGTCGTCGTAAGCGCTGGCGGACTGCGTGACGTAGCCGACCCGGGTGCGCAGCGGTGCGCTGCCCGCCGGCTCGCCCAGCACCTCCACCGATCCCGAGCGCAGGCGCTGGGCGCCGACCAGCGCGCGCATTAGCGTCGTCTTGCCGCAGCCGCTGGGCCCGAGCAGCCCAGTGACGCCGGCCGTCACGTCGAGCGAGATGCCGGGCAGCACCTCCCGCGAACCGCGTACGACGACCAGGTCCCGCACCTCGATGACGTTTTTCATCATGTGTTGAATTGTGCGCTCGGGTCGGGGCGCCGTCAAGACCTCGAGCGGTGCGTGAGGCGGGTTCCGAGCGCGCAGAACCCGCCTCACTCACCGCGCAGGCGACGAGGATGACGGCGTACGCCGACTCAGGCCAGGTCGCCGGTCAGGTAGTGCTGCAGCACCGGCCCGATCCTCGCCACGAGGTCCTCGGCCGGCGCCTGCGCCATGGCTGGGAGCGCGATGACGTAGCGGGTGACCACCAGCCCGATGATCTGGCTCGCGACGAGGGGGATTCGCTCCTCGGGGCGGTCCGCCACGAGCTGGGCGAGCACCGGGCCGACCACGACGGGGATGAAGGCGTCGCGCACCATCGGTCCGGAGTCGTCGCCGAGGAGCGAGCGCGCGAGGGCGAGCAGGCCGGGCTGGACGTCGGGGTCGTCCCAGACGCCCAGGAAGGCCCGCAACAGGCGCTCGCCGGCACCGTCCGGCCCGGCTGCCACGACCGGCGCCATCACCTCGCGGGGATCGACCGGGATCTCGAGGGCGGCGACGAAGAGGTCGTCCTTGGTGCCGAAGTAGTGGTGCACCAGCGCCGGGTCGACGCCCGCTGCGGCAGCGACCGAGCGGATCGTGGTGCCGCGGAAGCCCAGCTCGCCGAAGGAGGTCCGCGCGGCGGCGAGCACCTCGGCGCGGGTGTCCGGCGCGCCCGGTCGACGGCCGCGTGACGCGCGGGCGGTCATGGGGTGGTGACGCCGAGGTGGGCCCGGGCGAAGGCCAGCGACTCGGCGAGGTCGGCCTCGCGCTCGGCGCGGTCGGCTGCGCGGCGCGTGTTGATCTCCAGCACGACGTGGCCGGAGAAGTCGGCGCCCGCCAGGTGCTGGAGGAACTCCGCGGCCCGCATCACCCCGCGCCCCGGCACGAGGTGCTCGTCCTTGGCGGAGCCGGAGCCGTCGGTGAGGTGGATGTGGCGGAGCCGCTCGCCCATCCGCTCGGCCATCTCGATCACGTCGGAACGCGCGATCGCGGCGTGGGACAGGTCGATCGTGGTGTTGGCGTAGTCCTCCGTGCTGGGGTCCCAGCCGGGGAGGTACATCTCCATCCCGCGGCGCGAGGACGCCCGCCAGGGGTACATGTTCTCGACCGCGAAGGCGATGCCGGTGCGCGCCTCGAGGGAGGCGATCCCCTCCACGAAGCCGGCGGCGTAGTCCTTCTGCCACCGGAACGGGGGGTGTACGACGACCACGTCGGCGCCGACCTCGGCGGCCATCTCCGCCGACTTCTCCAGCTTGCCCCACGGGTCGGTGCCCCAGACCCGCTGGGTGAAGAGCAGGCAGGGCGCGTGCACCGCGCAGATCGGCACCTGGTGGTGCTCGCTGAGCTTCTTCACGGCGTCGATCTGCTGGCTCAGTGCGTCGATCCCGACCATCACCTCGACGGCGTCGTAGCCGAGCGAGGCCGCCCAGCCGAAGGCGTGCGCGGTCGACTCGGGGTAGACCGAGGCGGTCGAGAGGCCGATCCGAGGGGTCGAGGGCATGGGTCAGTGCAGCCTCGTCACGACGGAGATCTGGTCGAGGCGCTCGAGGATCACGCCCTCGCGCAGCGCCCACGGGCAGATCTCCAGCGCCGGGAGGTCGAAGATGTCCATGCACGCCTCGGCGACGAGCGCGCCGGGCACGATCTGGTGGGTGCGGCTCGGCGAGACGCCCGGCAGGTCCGCGAGCTCCTCGTCCGACATGTCCATCAGCTTGGGGATCCAGCCCGAGAGCGTCTCGAGCTCGAGGGTGCGCGGCACCAGCGGTCCGTCACCGCTGGGCGCGGCGCCGCAGATGCGGGCCAGGGAGCGGAAGGTCTTCGACGTGGCCGCGGCCTTGTCCGGCACTCCCGGGCGCAGGAGGTTGCCGGCGTCACGAGCGATCTCGGCGCGGATCTCGCGCCGCAGCTGGCGGATCTCCTCCTCCGAGGGTCGGCCGCCGCCGAACCACGCGCGGGCCATCCGGGCCGCACCCAGCGGGAGCGACCAGGCCACGTCGGGCGCCTCGTCGGCGCCACCGGCGATCTCCAGCGACCCGCCGCCGATGTCGAAGATCGCGAGCCGGCCCGCCGACCAGCCGAACCAGCGGCGTACGGCCAGGAAGGTCAGCCGCGCCTCGTCCTCGCCCGAGAGCACCTCGAGGGAGACGCCGCTGTGCCGCTCCACGTGGGCCAGCACCTCGTCGGAGTTGACCGAGTCGCGCACCGCGGAGGTCGCGAAGCCGAGCATCTCCTCGCAGCCCTTGTCCTCGGCGATCCGCGTGGCGGACGCGCAGAACTCGGTGAGGGCCTCGACCCCCTGCGGCGTGACGGCGCCGTCGGCGTCGAGGTGCTCCGCGAGGCGCAGCGCCTGCTTGTGCGACGAGGCCGGCAGCGGCGCGGCACCGCCGTGCGCGTCCACCACCAGCAGGTGACCGGTGTTGGATCCGATGTCGAGGACGCCCAGGCGCATGACTGCCACGCTACTAGGCCTGTGGCACGCCACTAGGCTTGCCGAGTGCCCGAAGTCGACCTGGTGTTCCCCCGCGCGTACGTCGAGTTCGCCGATCCCGCCGACGACGGCCAGGTCTTCCGCTGCGACCTGACGTGGCTGACCTCGGCCTACACCTGCATCTTCGGCCAGGGGTGCCAGGGCATCTACGCCGACGCCCCCGACGTCGGCTGCTGCACCCTCGGCGCCCACTTCGCCGACAAGGACGACGAGAAGCGGGTCGCCGGCTTCGTCGCCCAGCTCACGCCCGACGACTGGCAGCTGCACCCCGGCCGCGCGGTGAAGAAGTCCGACTGGATCGAGACCGAGGACGACGGGGAGCGCAAGACGCTCGCCGTGGAGGTCGACGGCCAGCAGGCCTGCGTGTTCCACAACCGCACCGACTTCGCCCCCACCCAGGGCCCGGGCGGCGCCGGCTGCGCGCTCCACGGCCTCGCGCTGCGCCAGGGCAGGAACCCGCTGGAGACCAAGCCCGACGTCTGCTGGCAGCTGCCCATCCGGCGCCAGTTCCGCACCGTCGAGGTGCAGGACGGGACGTCGTACACCGAGGTCTCGATCGGTGAGTACGACCGTCGCGGCTGGGGTCCCGGTGGGCACGACCTCGACTGGTACTGCTCGGGCAACACCGAGGCGCACGTCGCGCTCGAGCCTGTGTGGGTGACCCACGAACCCGAGCTCGTCGAGCTGATGGGGCCCGAGGCGTACGCCGAGCTCGCCCGCCACTGCGAGGCGCACGTCCGCTCCCGCTCGGCCCTCGCGCTGCACCCCGCCGACCCCCGCTGAGGCCACCACGGAATCCGCAGCGCGGAATTGCTCGATGTCAAGAGATCCCGACCCCGGTGTCACCCGCCCCGGGGCGTGAGCACAGAATCTGGTCATGCGCCTGGACCACGTCAGCTTCGCCGCCGGACCTGATGGACTTGCCAGCACCGCCCAGCGCATCGGGGGGCTGCTCGGCACGGAGTTCGTCGACGGGGGTGTGCACCCTCGCTTCGGCACCCGCAACGTCACCCTGCCCCTGGCCGGTGACACCTACATGGAGATCGTGGAGGTCCTCGACCACCCCGCCTCCGACAAGGCCCCCTTCGGCCAGGCCGTGCGCGCGCGCTCGGCGCTCGGCGGCGGCTGGATGGGCTGGGTCGTCTCCGTCGGCGACATCGCCCCCATCGAGTCGCGCCTGGGCCGCGAGGCGGTCAAGGGCAACCGGCACCGCCCCGACGGCACCGAGCTCGTCTGGCAGCAGATCGGCGTCAACGGGCTGCTGTCGGACCCGCAGCTGCCGTTCTTCATCCAGTGGCAGTCGCCCTCCGAGATGCACCCGAGCAACGGCGCCACCGGCGACTACTCGCTCGCCTGCCTCGAGATCGCCGGCGACCCGCAGCGGGTCAGCGAGTGGCTCGGCGAGACCGTCGAGGCGCCGCTGGAGGACGTGAAGGTCGAGTGGGTCGCCCCCAACGGCACCCCCGGCATCGTCGCGGTGCAGATCCAGACCCCGCACGGCCTCGTCCGCATCTAGCACCCGGGTGAAGCCCCGCCCCTCACCGAACATCTGGCACACCCCCGAGCTCTACGAGCTCGAGAACCGTGCCGCCGACCCGCACGGTCGGATCCTCGCCGCCATGCAGGAGCTCGGCGACTGGTCCGGGCGCACCGTGCTGGACGTCGGCTGCGGCACCGGCTTCCACCTGCCCCTGTGGGCCGAGCGCGCCGCGCAGGTCGTGGGCGTCGAGCCGCACCCACCGCTGGTGTCGCTGGCGAAGCGGCGTACGAAGCGGCTGGGCAACGTCACCGTGCTCAAGGGGATGGCCGAGGCGCTGCCCCTGCCCGACGCGTCCGTCGACGTGGTGCACGCCCGCTGGGCCTACTTCTTCGGTCCCGGGTCCGAGCCGGGCCTGCGCGAGCTGGACCGGGTCGTACGCCGTGGCGGCACCGCGTTCGTGATCGACAACGACCCCACCCGCTCCACCTTCGGAGCCTGGTTCCGCCGGGGCTACCCCGAGGTCGACGCGAGCGCCGTGGAGCGGTTCTGGTCGCAGCACGGCTGGCGGCGCCGGGAGGTCGACATGGGCTGGGCCTTCACCTCCCGCGAGGCGCTCGAGGCCGTCGTACGCATCGAGCTGCCGCCGGCCGCCGCCGAGGAGGCGCTGGCCTCGCACACCGGCACCGAGGTCGACTACGCCGTCAACCTGTGGTGGCGCGACTTCTAGCTCGACTCGCGGATGGCCAGCGTCGGCTCGAGCAGCACGCCGCGGGTCTCGACCGGCTGGTGCGACAGCAGCTGGCGCAGGGTCCGCACGATCTCGACCGCCACGTCCTCGAGCGGCTGGCGCACCGACGTGAGCCCCACGGGGTAGACCTGCGCCACCTGCGAGTCGTCGAAGCCCACCACCGCGATGTCGCGGCCCGGGGCGAGCTGGCGGATCCAGAGCGTGTGGAGCACGCCCATGGCGAGGGTGTCGGAGGCGCAGACGAAGGCGGTGGGCGCGGACTCGTCGAGCAGCACCGCGGCCGCCTCGGCACCGCTGTGCACGACGTCCTCGACACGTGAGGCGAGACCGGTGGTGGGCAGGCCGTTGTCGTGCATGGTCGTCAGCCAGCCGGAGCGCCGGTCCTCGCCGATCGGGGAGTCCTTGCGCCACCCGATCCACGCGATGCGCGTGTGCCCCCGGTCGATGAGGTGCTGGGTCGCGAGGCGGGTGCCGGCGGCACCGTCGACGTCGACCCAGACGTGGCGGGCCGCGTTGTCGTCCCAGGGTCGGCCGAACGCGACGAACGGCGCCCGCTGCTGGCTCAGCCAGGTGGCCTGCGGGTTGCCGAGGTAGGTGTCGGTGACGACGAACGCGTCGACGGCGGTCGAGCGCAGCAGGTTGTCGTAGCCGCCGACCGGGTCCTCGTCGTCGGCGGGGAAGAGCAGCACGGCGTAGCCGGCCTCCTCGCTCGCCTCCACCAGCGAGTGGACGAAGCGGTCCATCGTGGCGTTGGCCGTGCCCTCCTGCGTCGGCGTGAAGCGCAGCCCGATCAGCGAGGACGTGCGGGTGCGGAGGTTGCGGGCGGCACGGTTGGGCGAGTAGCCGAGCTCCGCGATCGTCTGCCGGACCCGCTCGAGGGTGTCGGGACGCAGCAGGTCGGGGTTGTTGACGGCGTTGGAGACGGTCTGGCGTGAGACGCCGGCACGCTCCGCGACGTCGGCGAGAGTGGTCGGCGTGACCGGCAGCTGACTGCCGCTCCGATGCTCGCTGCGCCCCATGCTGCTGCCCCCTTGATCGATCCAACGAGCGCCAGCATAAGCCTTTCCCACGCCGCAGCACGCCTGCCCGAACGGGTGACGCGGGTTCGGCGCGTGCGCGCGGCACGTCCCCAGACGGGCGAAGGTTGTCCACAGGTTCCACACGTTGTCCACAGGCACGGCGTACGCGCTGTGGACGGCTGGCCCGATCGGCGCCGGCCCGCGGTCGGGGCGCGGCGTACCCGCGCTGTCGGTGGCCTCGCCTAGCGTGGCGTCCATGTCCACCAAGGCGAAGACCCGCTCCTCCTACCGCTGCACGGAGTGCGGCTGGGAGACCGTCAAGTGGGTCGGCCGGTGCGGCGAGTGCCAGGCCTGGGGCTCGGTCGCCGAGGTCGGCGCCCCCACGATGCGTGCGGCGGCGGGCCCGGTCTCCACCCCGGCGGTGCCGATCGGACAGGTCGCCATCACCGAGTCCGTCGCCCGGTCGAGCGGCGTGCCCGAGCTCGACCGCGTGCTCGGCGGCGGCCTGGTGCCCGGCGCCGCGATCCTGCTCGCCGGCGAGCCGGGCGTCGGCAAGAGCACGCTGCTGCTCGAGGTCGCCGCGCAGACCGCCCGCACCCGCCAGCGCACCCTCTACATCACCGGCGAGGAGTCGGCCGCCCAGGTGCGGCTGCGCGCCGACCGCACCGGCGGCGTCCACGACGAGCTGTTCCTGGCCGCCGAGACCGACCTCGGCGCGGTGCTGACCCACATCGAGGAGGTCCGACCCACCCTGGTCGTGGTCGACTCCGTGCAGACGATCGGCGCCTCCGGCATCGACGGCGTCCCCGGCGGGGTCACGCAGGTCAAGGAGGTCGCGGCCGCCCTGATCCGGGTGGCCAAGACCCGCAACATCACCACGGTGCTCGTGGGCCACGTGACCAAGGACGGATCGATCGCCGGCCCCCGCGTGCTCGAGCACCTCGTCGACGTGGTCCTCCACTTCGAGGGCGACCGCAACTCCCGCTTCCGGATGGTCCGGGCGATGAAGAACCGCTACGGACCGGTCGACGAGGTCGGCTGCTTCGACCTGTCGTCGGAGGGCATCGCCGCGGTCACCGACCCCACCGGGTTGTTCGTCGAGCACCACACCCAGGACGTCTCCGGCACCTGCGTCGCGGTGACGATGGAGGGTCGTCGACCGCTGCTCGCCGAGGTCCAGGCGCTGCTGACCCCCTCCCCGCTGGAGCGCCCGCGCCGCACCGTCTCCGGCGTCGAGTCGTCCCGCGTCGACATGGTCCTCGCGGTCCTGACCCGCCACGCCCGGCTGCGGATCGCCGGCAGCGACACCTTCGTCGCGACCGTCGGCGGGGCCAAGCTCCACGACCCCGCCGCCGACCTCGCGATCGCCGTCGCGGTGGCCAGCTCCCACCTCGGCGTCCCTGCGCCGCGCGGCGCGGTGGCGATCGGCGAGATCGGGCTGGCCGGCGAGCTGCGCCGGGTCCGCGACCTGCCCCAGCGCATCGCCGAGGCGGCGCGCCAGGGCTTCAAGGTCGCCGTCGTCCCCCGCGGTCGCGCGCTCGCCAGTGAGCGCGGAATCCCGACGCGGCGGGTCGTCGACGGCATCCGGGTGGTCGAGGTGGACGACGTCTTCGGCGCCCTGCTGACCCTCGACCTGACGCCCCCGCTCTGAGCGCCGACCTGCTGCCCGAGTCCCCCGCACGCAAAGGAAGGGTGGATCCGGTCCTCGCGCCCCTACACTTCACCCGACGGCGCGCGGGGGCGCCCGCGGAGCGAGCAGGTGGAGGACCGGTGACAGAGCGCATCGACGAGCAGCTGAGGCTGCGCGCGACCCTGGCATCGATCGCGCCCGGTACGCCGCTGCGCGACGGACTCGAGCGGATCCTGCGCGGTCGGACCGGTGCCCTGATCGTGCTCGGGCTGGACCGCACCGTCGACTCGATCGCCACCGGCGGCTTCACCCTCGACGTGCCCTTCACCGCCACTGGGCTGCGCGAGCTGGCCAAGATGGACGGCGCGATCATCCTCGACAAGGACATCACCCGGGTGCACCGCGCCGCGGTCCACCTGATGCCCGACCACACGATCCCCTCCGAGGAGACCGGCACGCGCCACCGCACCGCGGAGCGCGTGGCCAAGCAGACGGGTCACCCGGTCATCTCGGTCTCGCAGTCGATGCAGATCATCGCCGCCTACGTCGGCGACATCCGCCACGTCCTCGAGGACTCCGGCAAGATCCTGTCCCGCGCCAACCAGGCCCTCGCCACGCTCGAGCGCTACAAGCTCCGCCTCGACGAGGTATCGGCCACGCTCTCCGCACTCGAGATCGAGGACCTCGTCACCGTGCGCGACGTCGCCGTGGTGGCGCAGCGTCTCGAGATGGTCATCCGGATCGCCCGCGAGATCGAGGACTACGTCCTCGAGCTCGGCACCGACGGCCGCCTGCTCTCCCTCCAGCTCGAGGAGCTCGTGACCGGCGTCGACGCCGAGCGCGAGCTGGTCGTGCGCGACTACCTCCCCTCGGGCAAGCGGCGCCAGGCCAGCCCGGAGAACCACCTCGCCGAGCTCGAGGGGCTCTCCCCCACCGAGCTGGTCGACCCCGCGTCCGTGGCCCGCGCGATCGGCCTCGGCGGTGCCGAGCACCTCGACGCCGCCGTCGCACCTCGCGGCTACCGGCTGCTGGCGAAGGTGCCGCGCCTGCCCGCCGCCGTCGTGGACCGCCTCGTCGACCACTTCGGCGGGCTCCAGCAGCTCCTGTCGGCCGGCATCGACGACCTCCAGGCAGTCGAGGGCGTGGGCGAGCTGCGCGCCCGCAGCGTCCGCGAGGGCCTCTCCCGCCTGGCCGAGTCGAGCATCACCGAGCGCTACATCTGAGACGAGCAGCCGCGCGCGACGAAGGAGCGCGCGGCGTGGGCTCGGCCAGATCGAGTAGGCCCCGCGGCTGAGGAACGAAGCCGCGACGGGCCGTATCGAGATTGAGACGGCCAGCGTCGACCGAGGCACGAGGTCGGCGCGTGGGGCCGGCCAGATCGAGTAGGCCCCGCGGCTGAGGAACGAAGCCGCGACGGGCCGTACCGAGATCTCCTCGGGAGGCTCGGCCGTCGGAGGCCGAGCCACATCCGCCGCACGTGCGGCGCTTGCGGCCCTCGGTCCGGCGATCGAAGGGCAATACCCGCCGCACGTGCGGCGTACCTGCCCCCGCAACGCTCACGTCCGCCGGCGACACGACGTACGACAACGAAGCGCCCGGTCACCGCCCACGAGCGGAACGAAGCGCCCGGTCAGCGTGCCTGACGGGAACGAAGCGCCCGGTCAGCCGGCGGAGTTCCCCGCGCCGTCCTCGCCGGGCGTGTGCGAGGTGTCGTCGTTCTTCTTGTTCTTCTTGCCGGGCTTCGGGTCGGCGGTGGTGGTCACCACGGCCGGCTGGGGCGCGACGAGCTCGAACTGCACGTCGGTGCCCTCGCCACCCAGGGACGCCGCCAGCACGTGGTAGAACCCGGGGAACGCCCATTCGGTGCGACCGGAGCACGTCTCGTCCGACCGCTTGCCGTCGGCCCACGTGACGACGACGGGGGTGTCGACGGCCTGGCGCACCACGACGTCCTGCACCGGGATCGCGGTCGGACACTCTCGGGTGCTCCAGATGAAGTCGCTGCCGCTGGTGATGGTCAGCGTCAGTGTCTGCGGGGACACCTGCCACGTGCAGGCCTCCGCGACGACGGTGCGCAGGTTGACCGTGATCGGCACGTCGGCGCCGCCGGTGGCGGTGGTGAGGGCGGGGGTCGCGACGATGTCGGAGTCCGTGCACGGCCCGGACGGCTCGGCGAGCACCGGCTCGGGCGGGACGACGACCTCGGGCTCGCGCTTCTTCTTGCCCTTCTTGCCCTTGCGGTCCTTCCCGACCACGGCCGTCGGGCCGGCGGTCGGCGCGGCGGCGGGCTCGGTGACGCTGGCGCCGGCCTGCGTGGCGGTCGGGGTGGACGCGTCCTTGCCGTCCGAGGAGCCACCGAGGACGCGCGCGAGCACGACGACGAGGAGCAGCGGGATGCCGAGCACGATGATGCGCCGGGTCCAGTAGACCCGTGCCGGCAGCGGCCCGCGAGGTCGTACGGTCGAGGCCATGGGGTCAGGTTAGGGAGCCGGCGGCCCGCATCGGCGGAGGCGCACCGGCTCACCTACGATCGCCGCGATGGATGCCGCCACTGTCCCCGCCCTGCACGACGCCGTGCTCGACTGGTACGACGACCACGCGCGGGAGCTGCCCTGGCGCGGGACGGCCGCCAGCCCGTGGTCGGTGATGGTCAGCGAGTTCATGCTCCAGCAGACCCCGGTCGCCCGCGTGCTGCCGGTGCACGCCGCGTGGCTCGAGCGCTGGCCGACACCGGCGGCCCTCGCCGAGGAGTCCACGGGCGAGGCGGTGCGGATGTGGGGACGGCTGGGCTACCCCCGGCGGGCCCTGCGGCTGCACGCCGCGGCCGGCGCGATCGTCGAGCGCCACGACGGCGACGTGCCGACGTCGTACGACGACCTGCTCGCGCTGCCCGGCGTCGGTGACTACACCGCCTCCGCGATCGCCAGCTTCGCCTTCGGCCAGCGCCACGTCGTGCTCGACACCAACGTGCGCCGCGTCCTGGCCCGCACGATCTCCGGCGTGGAGTTCCCGGCGACCGCGGTGACCCGCGCGGAGCGGGACATCGCCACCAGCGCGCTCCCCGACGACGAGGCGACCGCCGCCACGTGGGCCGTGGCGACGATGGAGCTGGGCGCGCTGGTCTGCACGGCGCGACAGCCGTCGTGCGACGCCTGCCCGGTCGCGGACCTCTGCGCGTGGCGCGGTGCCGGCTTCCCGGCGTACGACGGGCCGCCGCGGCGCGGCCAGGCCTGGGCGGGCACCGACCGCCAGTGCCGCGGCCGGATCATGGCGTTGGCCCGCGAGGCCGAGTCGAGCATCGGCGCCGCGCAGGTCGAGGCGGCGTGGCCGCAGGCCGAGCAGCGCGAGCGGTGCCTGGCCGGCCTCGAGGCCGACGGCCTCCTGACGCAGGTCACCCCGGGGCGCTGGGCGCTCCCGGGGTGATCTGGTGAGGTGTCAGGCAGGGGGCTCAGGCCCCAACCCTCATGACTCCGTGGTCTTCGGCACGTCCGTCGGACCCTCGGTGTCGTCGGGACCCACGACGGGGGTCCCTTCGGCATCGACCGTCTCCAGCGGAGGCATGTCGGGCACCGTGGAGTTCTTCTGGCCGCGGAAGGTGAACTTCGCCGCCGGGCCCTCTCCCTCCACGTCGACCAGCACGATCTGACCAGGACCCACCTCACCGAAGAGCATCTTCTCGGCGAGGACGTCCTCGATCTCGCGCTGCACCGTGCGGCGCAGCGGTCGGGCTCCGAGGACCGGGTCGAAGCCGCGCTCGGCCAGCAGCGCCTTGGCGGGCTGGGTGAGCTCCAGCGACATGTCGCGGTCCTTCATGCGCAGCTCGACGGCGGCGATCATGTTGTCGACCATCGCGACGATCTGCTCCTGCGACAGCGGCGGGAAGACGACGATCTCGTCGACACGGTTGAGGAACTCGGGACGGAAGTGCTGCTTGAGCTCCTCCGACACCTTGCTCTTCATCCGCTCGTAGGAGCCGGCCGGGTCGGCACCGACCGCACCGAAGCCCAGGTTGACGCTCTTGGCGATGTCACGCGAGCCGAGGTTGGTGGTCATGATGATGACGGTGTTCTTGAAGTCCACGACGCGACCCTGCGAGTCGGTCAGACGGCCTTCCTCGAGGATCTGCAACAGGCTGTTGAAGATGTCGGGGTGGGCCTTCTCGACCTCGTCGAACAGCACGACCGAGAACGGCTTGCGCCGCACCTTCTCGGTGAGCTGGCCGCCCTCCTCGTAGCCGACGTAGCCGGGGGGCGATCCGAACAGCCGCGAGACCGTGTGCTTCTCGCTGAACTCGCTCATGTCGAGCTGGATGAGCGCGTCCTCGTCGCCGAAGAGGAACTCTGCCAGCGTCTTGGACAGCCAGGTCTTGCCGACACCCGAGGGGCCGGCGAAGATGAACGACCCGCCGGGGCGCTTGGGGTCCTTCAGACCCGCACGCGTACGCCGGATGGCGCGGCTGAGGGCCTTGACGGCCTCCTCCTGGCCGATGACGCGCTTGTGGAGCTCGTCCTCCATCTTGAGCAGGCGGGTGGACTCCTCCTCCGAGAGCTTCACGATCGGGATGCCCGTGGCCACGGCCAGGACCTCGGCGATCAGCTCCTCGTCGACCTCGGCGATCTCGTCGAGGTCACCGGCGCGCCACTGCTTCTCACGCTCGCCACGGCGGGCGGAGAGCTGCTTCTCCTCGTCGCGCAGGCGGGCCGCGGCCTCGAAGTCCTGCCCGTCGATGGCGGCCTCCTTGCGCTGACGCACGTCGGCGATCTTCTCGTCGTACTCGCGCAGGTCCGGCGGCGCGGTCATCCGGCGGATGCGCAGTCGCGAACCGGCCTCGTCGATGAGGTCGATGGCCTTGTCCGGCAGGAACCGGTCGGAGATGTAGCGGTCGGCCAGCGTCGCCGCCGAGACCAGGGCCTCGTCGGTGATGGTGACGCGGTGGTGCGCCTCGTAGCGGTCACGCAGGCCCTTGAGCATCTCGATCGTGTGCGCGATCGAGGGCTCCTGCACCTGGATGGGCTGGAAGCGGCGCTCGAGCGCGGCGTCCTTCTCGAGGTACTTGCGGTACTCGTCGAGCGTGGTGGCGCCGATCGTCTGGAGCTCACCGCGGGCCAGCATCGGCTTCAGGATGCTGGCGGCGTCGATCGCGCCCTCGGCCGCACCGGCACCGACGAGGGTGTGGATCTCGTCGATGAAGAGCACGATGTCGCCGCGGGTGCGGATCTCCTTCAGCACCTTCTTCAGGCGCTCCTCGAAGTCACCGCGGTAGCGGGAGCCGGCGACCAGCGCACCGAGGTCCAGGGTGTAGATCTGCTTGTCCTTGAGCGTCTCGGGCACGTTGCCCTTGACGATGTCCTGCGCGAGGCCGGCCACGATCGTGGTCTTGCCGACGCCGGGCTCACCGATGAGGACGGGGTTGTTCTTCGTGCGGCGCGACAGGATCTGCATCACGCGCTCGATCTCCTGCTCGCGCCCGATGACGGGGTCGAGCTTGCCCTCGCGCGCGGCCTGGGTCAGGTTCTGCCCGAACTGGTCGAGCACCAGCGAGCTCGACGGGGCCTCGCCGCCGGAGCCGGAGGTCTGGGCGCCGGCCGCGGCCGACTCCTTGCCCTGGAAGCCGCTGAGCAGCTGGATGACCTGCTGGCGGACCCGGTTGAGGTCGGCGCCGAGCTTCTGCAGCACCTGGGCGGCGACGCCCTCGCCCTCGCGGATCAGGCCGAGCAGGATGTGCTCGGTGCCGATGTAGGAGTGGCCGAGCTGCAGCGCCTCGCGCAGGGACAGCTCGAGCACCTTCTTGGCGCGCGGGGTGAAGGGGATGTGGCCGGACGGGGCCTGCTGGCCCTGGCCGATGATCTCCTCGACCTGGCTGCGGACGCCCTCCAGGCTGATGCCCAGGGACTCGAGGGCCTTGGCGGCGACGCCCTCGCCCTCGTGGATCAGGCCGAGCAGGATGTGCTCGGTCCCGATGTAGTTGTGGTTGAGCATCCTGGCCTCTTCCTGGGCCAGGACGACGACACGGCGGGCTCGGTCGGTAAAGCGCTCGAACATCCTGCTGCTCCTCACGGGGCGGGCGGACCGGGCCGGGACAGCTGGTACCACTCGCAGACTAGCCCCGGGAGGCCGACCCCGTCGGGTGACGGCTGGGCGCTCCCGGGTCCCTCCGCACGGCTCGTGCCTCGGGTCTCACCCCGTGCCAACGGACGACACCTGCGGCGTCATCCCCGGCGGCGTTGCGCTCAGGGCGGAAACGCCGCGGCCCGCCTCCGAGGAGGCGGGCCGGGACGTGGCTGGCGCACGCCTAGTGCGCGGCCTCGTACGCCTCGACGACGCGGCCGGACAGGCGGCCGCGGTCGCTGACGGTGTGGCCGTTCTTGCGGGCCCACTCGCGGATC
>CAFBMW010000038.1_pt1 | contig 33358 bp, 35 predicted proteins | sample 7269061 | NCBI WGS metagenome assembly CAFBMW01 (sample SAMEA6814074, study PRJEB35770) | uncultured Nocardioides sp. | biome: Freshwater; feature: Freshwater reservoir; material: water | place: Czech Republic | collected 2017-05-23 | depth 30m m | reverse complement strand
ACCGCCAGGTCTTCCTCACCAACGACGACCGAACCGCCGCCCTTGCACCCTGGCTCGAGCACTACAACACTCAACGACGCCACAGCGCACTCGCAGGACTCCCGCCCGTCAGCCGACTGCTACCAACCTGATGGCCGGGTACATCTAGGGGGCGGGCCAATAGCAGCCCCGACCACTTGCCGGCCGAGCGTGTGGGCCAACAACTTCACCCCCGCGTCCTGGTGCGTACGCCTCGCGAGCGACGCGTGCGGCGCGAGTCGGTCCGTAGTTCGACGATCAGCGGAACGCCGATGCGACATCATCGAGGCCATGAGCATGCACGCTCGTCGAGCGTTCGCCCTGGGCGGCGTACTTCTGGTCGCAGCCTTGGTGGGGTGCGGCAACGACACGTCCACCAGTCCCGCCGGAGGAGGCGCCGACGGGAGGGCGGTCCCTGTCGTCCTTGCAGGCACTCCGGACGGCGCCGTGCCGTCGGTCTTCGGCCACACGCGGGAGTCGGCTGCCCTCATGCTCGCGCAGCAGGGGCTGGAGGTGCGTTTCGACGAGCAGATCAGCTGTGAGCCAGCTGGCAGGCCGGTTGGAACTGCGCCCGGCGCCGGGGCCGAGGCGTCGCCGGGGTCCACTGTCACGGTCCTGCTGGCCCACCAAGGCGCTACCACTGACTGCGGAGGCGATCGTCGTCAGCCGTGGCTCTTCGTTGACTTCGCCACGGGTCGGGGCCCGTCCCCGCGGTTCGCCGACGAGGTGGACCTCTTCGTGGACGGAGCGCGATCCGGGACGTTGTCCGGGGCGGACGCGGCCCGTGGCCGCTGGGGAGAAGGCTCCGCGTTGGACATCCTCCGACGTGGCAGCGAGGAGGTGTTGCGCGTCGACCACACGTACCGCATGCCTGAGCTGCAGGTGATCGCAGGCACTCCGCCCGACACATGGTGCGGAGTTGCTCGGCCGCAGGAGCTCGGAGACCGCGAGGCGCTGACTCTCAGCGTGGCCTTCGCGGAGACCGCCACGAAGGCGCGTTGTCCGGCCCGGGTGGCGTTGTACGACCGCGGCGGCGCGATCGACGTCGTGGTCGCCTGGTCGGAGGGTGCGCGAGGCAGTCGCCCGGAGCCGGTCCCCGATGTGGTCGGCCTGCCTCTCGCGCAGGCGCGAGACAAAGTCGCGGCCGCTGGCTATCCCAGCCTGCTCGAGGAGCTCGAGACGTGTCACCCGCGCAGTGGGGTGGTGGAGCAGGCGCCGACCCAGCAGGCCGTGGACGAGGACGGTGATGACGACCCCAACTGGTACGGGCCGGTCACACTGGTCGTCGAAGTGCCACACACGGTGCGCGACTGTGACCGGCTCGACGCGGCCGCGCAAGGGTTCCTGCGCTTTGCGCGCGGCGGACCCCCTCCTGCCTGGGCCCCCGAGGTCCAGCAACTGCTCGGCTACGCGCTGTGGGACACGGTCGCCGCCAGCGCCGCAGACGATCCGGCCACGTGGGCCCTCTGCTCCGCGAGCTCGCCGGACGACTGTGCGGTCTCACCGCTGCTCGTCGCCGCACGCGACGTTGAGGTCGAGACCGATGAGTCCAGCGATGTGACTCGGTTCCCCGACCGTGAGACGTGCGAGCTCATCGACCTCGGTGGTCTGCCCAGCGGCCTTCTCGTCGAGCGCCAGATCGTGGTGTACCCGGCCGAGCTGCAGTCCTGTGACGACGACTGGGCGATCTGGCTCTGGATTGACGAACGGGGACGCATCACGACGGTCAACCTTCTCGTGCCCGAGGCCTGACCCGCCGCGTGTGCGCACCTCAGCCGCGGCTGGCGCCCCGCGCAGCCCGGTTCGCCGTACGCGTCACGAGGAGGGCGCCGAGCAGCACCGCGGAGTAGCCGAGGGCGAAGAGCCCACTCGTGACCGGGTGCGGATGCTCGCCCTGGGGGAGAAGAGCAGAGGTCGCCAGCGCGACGGCGAGCCCGACGACCACCCGGGCCACTGCACGCGCCGGCCGGGCCGCAGCGCGGTGGCCGGCCGCCCAGGCGCGGTCCGAGGCGCGCGTGGCCGTCGTACGGATCCCGACCAGGCCGTTGCGGGGCAGGTCGCCCCGCTCGCCGGCCCGCGCGACGAACCACATCGCCGCGGCCACCGTCACCAGCCCCCACGCACCGACCAGCGCCAGCACCATCGCCCCGTCCCCCTCAGTCCGTCGGCGTACCGCGTCCCAGTCTCGCAGCAGGAGCACCCAACCTGAGAAGTTCCTGTGGTGGGAACAGCGGGCCCGCGGCGCACGTTTGAACTGGTGTCACCCCGGCTAGAGTGGTGTGACGCGACAGGTGCCGTCACCATGACGGCGTCGGAGCCCCGGACACACAGGGGCGGCCTCCAAGGAGAGACCATGAAGAGCAGCAATCCCATTTTCAACCGTTCCGAGGAGTTCAACCGCTCCTCGAACGCCTACGGCAACCAGACGTACGCCGGTGGGGGCGCCGCCTACCCCGGCTACGGCGAGACCTCCAACGACCCCGCCACGTGGGGCACCGGCACGCCCGGACAGGTCGACCAGGGCCGGATGACCGTCGACTCGGTCGTGCAGAAGACCGCCATCTCGATCGCGCTGGTCTTCGCCACCGCGTTCGCCACGTGGTGGTTCATCGGCGACATGATCACCACGGACTCGCTCGGCCGCACGACCGTTGACAACGAGGCCCTCACCCTCGCCTCCACGCTGGCCGTCGTCGGCGCCGGTGGCGCCTTCATCCTGTCGCTGGTCAACTCCTTCAAGAAGGTGATCAGCCCCGCGCTCGTGATGGCGTTCGCCGCGGTCGAGGGTGTGGCCCTGGGCGCGGTCAGCAAGTTCTTCGACGCCCAGTTCGGTGACGGCATCGTGACGCAGGCCGTGCTCGGCACGTTCGCGGCCTTCGCCGGCACGCTCGCGGCCTACAAGTTCTTCGACATCAAGGTCGGCCAGAAGTTCCGCACCTTCGTCATCGCCGGCATGTTCGGCATGGTGGGCCTCGGCCTGCTGTCCCTGGTCCTGAGCATGTTCGGCATCAGCACCGGCCTCTTCGGCTTCGGCGCCCTGGGCCTGCTGATGGCCGTCGCCGGCCTCGTGCTCGGTGTCTTCATGCTGATCCTCGACTTCGACTTCGTCGAGAACGGCGTCGCCGCCGGTCTCCCGGAGCGCGAGTCGTGGCGTGCGGCCTTCGGCCTCACGGTCAGCCTGGTGTGGATCTACACCAACCTGCTCCGCATCCTCGCGATCATCCGCGGTGGCGACTGATCACTGATCGGCCCCGCTGATCGACCTGCCTGACCCGCCGGCCCGCCCGAGTCCTCTCGGGCGGGCCGGCGGCATTTCAGCAGGATCCGGACCTCAGGCGTCCTGCTGGACGGCCTCGTCCTCGTGCTCGCCGGGGGACTCCGCGTCCGTGGACGGGCGACGACGGCGGTGGCGCAGCTCGACCCAGCGTCCGCGCAGGCCCCGCTGGTTGCCGCCGACCTCGGTGCCGTCGACCTCGGTGCCGGGCGTACGCGCGGCGCGCACGGCGGCGGCCGCCACCGGGAGGATGCCCTCGCGGCGCAGCGGCTCGGGCTGGGCCTCGTCGTCGGGCAGCAGGTCGAGGGCCGCGAGGCAGGAGGGGACCAGCACGGAGGCGAGCTGCTCGTAGCCGTCGGCCGAGGGGTGGAAGCGGTCCGGGCCGAAGAGCACGGCGGGCGCGGCCTCGAACTCCGGGCCCAGGACGTCGCCGAGGGAGACCGTGCGACCGCCGTTCTCGACGACGGTGATCGTCTGCGCAGCCGCCAACCGGCGCGACCACTCCCGCGCCACCTGCTTGAGCGGCGGCGGGATCGGGCGGATGGTGCCGAGGTCGGGGCAGGTGCCGACGACGACGTGGATGCCCTCCTCGCGCAGGCGTCGTACGCCCTCGGCGAGGTGGCGCACCGACGCCGACGGCAGCACGGTGTGGGTGACGTCGTTGGCCCCGATGAGCACGACGGCGAGGTCAGGGTGGGTCGCGATCGCGGTGTCGACCTGGTCGGCCAGCGCGCTCGACATGGCACCGACGACGGCGAACGAGCGCAGGTGGACGCGGCGATCGGCCTGGGCGGCGATGCCGCTGGCCAGGTGGGCACCCGGGGTCTCCTCGACCCGCTCGACGCCGTAGCCCGCAGCGCTGGAGTCGCCCAGCAGGGCGATCCGGATGGCCGGGCCGGGGCGTCCGCGGCCGTACCAGCCGGTCGCGTCGGGCGGCGGGCCGTCGCCGATCACGCCGATGACCTTGCGGGCGAACCTCGCCTCGGCGACCAGGACGCCGTAGAGCCCGGCCCCGAGCACGGACAGCCCGCCCCCGCCCAGGGCGGCGGCCGACGCCAGCTTGCGTGCTGCTCCAGTTGCCCCCACACCCACGATGCTACGCAAGCGGCGTTGCGCGCTCCGGAGCGGGAGATAGGTAGCCTGAGCGGGTGCAGTACGCGAACTCCGTCCTCGACCTCATCGGCAACACCCCGCTGGTCCGGCTCAGCCGCACCCTCGACCTCGCAGAGGGGGGTGACACGACCGCCGAGGCAGGCCCGCTGGTGCTCGCCAAGGTCGAGTACCTCAACCCCGGCGGGTCGGTGAAGGACCGCATCGCCACGCGGATGATCGAGGCGGCCGAGGCCTCGGGCGCGCTCCAGCCCGGCGGCACGATCGTCGAGCCCACCTCCGGCAACACCGGTGTCGGCCTGGCGATGGTGGCGCAGCAGAAGGGCTACAAGTGCGTCTTCGTCTGCCCCGACAAGGTGAGCGTGGACAAGCGCAACGTGCTCAAGGCTTACGGTGCCGAGGTCGTGGTCTGCCCGACCGCCGTCGCGCCGGAGCACCCGGACTCCTACTACAACGTCAGCGACCGGCTCGCCTCCGCGCCCGGCGCGTGGAAGCCCGACCAGTACTCCAACCCCCACAACCCGCGCTCGCACTACGAGACCACCGGTCCGGAGATCTGGGCGCAGACCGAGGGGCGCATCACGCACTTCGTGTGCGGCATGGGCACGGGCGGCACGATCAGCGGGGTCGGTCGCTACCTCAAGGAGCAGGCCGCTCTCGTCGGGAGGGACGTCCAGGTGATCGGCGCCGACCCGGCCGGCTCGGTCTACTCCGGCGGCACCGGTCGCCCCTACCTCGTCGAGGGCGTCGGCGAGGACTTCTGGCCCGACACCTACGACCGCGGGGTCGCCGACCGCGTCATCGAGGTCTCCGACGCCGACTCCTTCGCCTTCACCCGCCGCCTGGCCCGTGAGGAGGCGCTGCTCGTGGGCGGCTCGTGCGGCATGGCTGCCTGGGCCGCACGCCAGGTGGCCCAGGAGCTCGCCGGCACCCCGGAGGGCGAGTCCGCGGTCGTCGTGGTGCTCCTGCCCGACTCGGGCCGCGGCTACCTCACCAAGATCTTCAACGACGAGTGGCTCGCGCAGTACGGCTTCGCCACCGGCGCCGGCGGCGACTCGCGCACGGTCGGCGAGGTGCTGCGCGGCAAGTCCGGCCAGCTGCCGGACCTGGTGCACACGCACCCCGGCGAGACCATCGCCGAGGCCGTCCACATCCTGCAGGAGTACGGCGTCTCGCAGATGCCCGTCGTGCGGGCCGAGCCGCCGATCGTGGCCGCCGAGGTCGCAGGGTCGGTGTCCGAGCGGACGCTGCTCGACGCACTGTTCACCGGCACCGCCAAGATGACCGACCAGGTGGAGGACCACATGTCCGCGCCCCTGCCGACCGTCGGCTCGAGCGAGTCGGCCGCCGACGCCGTCTCCCTGCTGGAGAAGGCCGACGCGGTCCTGGTCCACGAGGACGGCAAGCCCATCGGCGTGCTCACCCGCCAGGACCTCCTCACCTTCGTGGCGGCGTCGTGAAGCGCCTGACGCGGGCGCTGCTCGTCGTCGGCTGCCTCGGCGCCCTCGCGGCGTGCGGCGACGACGTGAACACGAGCACGGACCCGGTCGAGGTCGAGGTCGGCGAGGCCTTCGAGTGGAACGGCTTCACCGTCGAGGACGGCTGGGAGATCAACGGGATCGACCGGGCGGTCAACATGGAGGAGGTGACCACCCCCGAGGTCAAGGGCACGATCACCAACACCCTCGACGAGGAGCGGACCGCCATCTTCGAGATGGTGTTCTCCACCGACGGCGAGCCCGTCGCGACGCTGAGCTGCTCGGCCGCGAGCATGGTCACCGACCAGTCCCAGCAGTTCCTCTGCCCGGGCCTGAGCGCCGTCATGCCCGAGGACTACGACGCGGTGGTCGTCCAGGAGCTCGTGCGCTGACGTGGGGGACCTCTCGGGCGAGGTCATCGGCTTCCTGGTCCTCGCGGCCCTGGTGGCTGGCTTCGTCGACGCCGTCGTCGGTGGTGGCGGGCTGGTCCAGCTGCCCGCCCTGCTCGTCGGCCTGCCCGGGGCCTCGGTCGTCCAGATCGCGGCCACCAACAAGCTCGCGTCCTTCTGCGGCACGTCGATCAGCGCGGCGACGTACGTCCGGCGCATCCGCCCCGACCCACGGACGTTCCTGCCGCTGATGGGTGCTGCCTTCGTCGGCTCTGCGGGTGGCGCCCTGGTGGCGTCGCTGCTGCCGCGCAGCGCGTTCGACCCGATCATCCTGGTCGTGCTGGTGCTCGTCGGCGGCTACGTCTGGTTCCGCCCCAGCGTCGGTGAGCTCACCAGCCTGCGGTTCGCCGGCGGCCAGCACCTGACCGCGGTCCTGCTCACCGGCCTGACGATCGGCTTCTACGACGGCGCCATCGGGCCCGGCACCGGCTCGTTCCTCGTCTTCGCCCTCGTCGGGCTGCTCGGGTACAACTTCCTCGAGGCCTCGGCCAAGGCCAAGCTCGCCAACTGGGCGACCAACCTGGCCGCGCTCATCGTCTTCGTGCCGCAGGGCGCGGTCATCTGGCAGCTGGCCCTGCCGATGGCCGCGGCCAACATCGCCGGCGGCTACCTCGGGGCCCGGCTGGCGATGGCGCGCGGCGCGAAGTTCGTCCGTGCGTTCTTCCTCGTCGTCGTCACCGGCTTCGTGGTGCGACTCGGCGGGCAGCTGCTCGGCTGGTGGTGAGCAGGCGCCGCTCACCCAGGCGGTAGCCTCCCCCCGTGGGAGCCGTGGAGTCAGTCGACGCGTTCCAGCGCCGCCACCCCGTCCTGGGGTTTCCCCTCGCGGTGATCTACAAGTACTTCGACGACCAGGGCCCCTACCTCGCAGCGGCGCTCACCTACTACGCCTTCATCGCGATCTTCCCGCTGATGCTGCTCGGCACGTCGATCCTCGGCATCATCCTGCGTGGAGAGCCCGACTGGCAGGAGTCGATCCTCGACTCCGCGCTCGCCCAGTTCCCGATCATCGGCGACGAGCTCGGCCGACCCGACGGCCTCCAGGGTTCGTTCGCAGGTGTCGCGGTCGGTGGCCTCGCCGCCCTCTACGGTGCGCTGGGACTCGGCCAGGCGTTGCAGAACACGCAGCACGTGGCGTGGTCCGTCCCGCGCAACAGTCGCCCCAACCCGTTCTACGCCCGGGTGAAGACGCTGTTGCTGCTCCTGACCGCAGGCCTGTCGCTGCTCGCCGTCACGATCGTCTCCACCATCGCCAGCACCACCGACGTGTTCACCGAGGTCATCGGCGACGGCATCAAGGGGGTGCTCCCGGTGATCACGGTCCTGGTCGTCGGCACCGGGCTGACCTACCTGTTCCGGTTCGCTGCGACCGGCCAGCACTCGTTCTTGCGTGCCGCGCCCGGCGGCTTCACCCTCGCCGTGCTGTGGCAGCTGCTCCAGCTCGGCGGCGCCGCCTACGTCGACCGGGTGCTGGTCAACACCTCGTCGATGACCAGCACCTTCGGGCTGGTCCTCGGCCTCATCGGCTTCCTCTGGATCGGCGCGGTGATGGCGGTGCTCTCGACCGAGGTCAACGTGGTGCTCGCGCGGCGGCTGTGGCCACGAGCCCTGCTCACGCCCTTCACCGACAACGTGCAGCTCACCGACGCCGACCGTGAGGCGTACGCCCTCTATGCCCGCATGCAGCGGCACAAGGGCTTCGAGAAGGTGGTGGTGCGCTGGGAGCCGGGGCCGGCCGAGCGGGAGCCCGACGAGGCGTCCGACAAGCCGGCGTGACGAGCTATCTCACCGTCGCCCGCGACGCCACCGGCGAGGTGGAGGACCGCGGCTCGCGCTTCCTGTGCACGCTGCGCCGCGTCGTCGACGAGGACGAGGCACGTGCGCTCGTGGCGTCGCTGCGGCGCGACCACTGGGACGCCCGCCACCACTGCTCGGCCTTCGTGCTCGGTTCGGACGGCATGGTCCAGCGCTCCTCCGACGACGGGGAGCCGGCGGGGACGGCCGGTGCGCCGATGCTCGACGTGCTCCGCGGCGCCGGGGTGAGCGACGTGGCGGCCGTGGTCACTCGGTGGTTCGGCGGGACGCTGCTCGGCGCCGGCGGGCTGGTGCGGGCCTACGGTGACGCCGTACGCGCCGCGCTTGCCCAGGCGGGAACACTGCGTCGCGCGCTGCTCACCGAGCTCGCGCTGGACCTCGACCACGCCGACGCCGGCCGGGTGGAGGGGGAGCTGCGGGTGCGGGGCGTGACGGTCCTCGCGACGACGTACGACGCCCGGGTCCGGCTGCTGCTCGCCGCACCCGCCGACGAGGTGGACCGCGTCGTGGAGCTGGTCGCCGCGGCCACTGCCGGCACCTCGGTGCCCGAGGCCGTGGGCGAACGCTGGGTCGACCTGTCTACCTGACGTCACCGTCGACGTAGACCCACCGCCCGGCCCGCTGCTCGAAGCGGCTCACCTCGTGCATCGACCCACCGTCCCAGGACGCCACGAACTCGACCGTGGCGCCGTCGGCGGCGAGGACCCGGAGCCCGGTCCAGCGGGTCGCCGGGTCGGGCGTGACGTCGTCGGGACGGGTGCGCGGGTGCCAGGTCCGGAAGAGGTGATCGGCATCGCCGCGGACGAAGGCGGTGTAGCGCGAGCGCATCAGCTGCTCGGGGGAGGTCGCCTGCGCGGTGTTGGCCAGCAGCGGTCCGCAGCAGGCGTCGTACGTCTCGCTGGTGCCGCACGGGCAGGTGGTGGTCAGCACGGAGGTGAGCCTATCGACGTCGTTTGTGTTGCGGTGTAATCATGTAAGCATGAAGGCAGACGAGAGCCGCCGCGGTCGCCGCGGCGGGTGGCAGGTCGCCGACCTGCCGGACGCGAGCAGTGCGTCCGAGTGGTTCCACGGGCGCCTGCCCGAGGCATGGTTCAGCGCGGTCGACGTCACCGTCGACCGCGAGGAGATCCTGGTGGTGGGCACGCTCGCCGCCGACGACGTGAGCGGCGCCGAGGCGGAGGGCCGGATCAGCCTGTTCCGCTCCGAGACCCGCGCCGAGCGGATCGAGGTCGCGCTGGAGGCGCAGGAGCGCTACCAGCGCAAGGTCTCGTGGGGGGTGCGGCTCGGCGACACCGAGGTGCTCTTCACCCACGTGGCAGCGCCGGTCATGACACGCCTGCGCCAGCCCGAGCGACGGGTGCTCGACACCCTGGTCGACGCTGGGGTCGCGCGATCACGGTCCGACGCGCTCGCGTGGTCGGTCCGTCTGGTGGGGGAGCACGCCGACGAGTGGCTGGGACAGCTCCGGGACGCGATGGCCGAGGTCGACAAGCTCCGCGGCGAGGGGCCGGTGCTCTGACGCACTAGGTTCGGACCATGACGATCGAGCGGCCCTCACCTCCCTACAGTGCCGACGAGGTGGCGATGCTGCGCGGCTTCCTCGACCACTACCGCGCGACGATCAGGCTCCAGGCGGCCGGCCTGGACGACGCACAGCTCGACCAGCCGCTCCCGCCGAGCGACCTGACGCTCGGGGGCATGCTCAAGCACCTGGCCTTCGTCGAGGACTACTGGTTCTCCTACAACCTCGCCGGCCACGAGCCGGCCCCACCGTGGGACACCGCGCCCTGGGACGACGACCCGGACTGGGACTGGCACAGCGCGTCGGGCGAGTCGTACGCCGACCTCGACGCGCTGCTCGCCGCCGCGATCGTGCGCTCGGACGCGTGCCTCGACGCCGCGCTGGCCGCCGACCCGGACCTGGGCCGTCCGGTGGCACGTCCGCGCGACCCGGCGAAGGGCGAGACCGCGACCGTGCGGTGGGTCCTGGTGCACATGCTCGAGGAGTACGCCCGCCACGCCGGTCACGCCGACCTGGTCCGGCAGTCGATCGACGGCGCGACGGACGTCTGAGCCGTCAGGTCTGCTCGTGCAGGCAGAGCACGTTGCCGGCCGGGTCCTTGAACCACGCGGCCTTCTCCGCGCCCAGCACGCAGACGTGGTCGACGGTCGTGAGGTCGGGCAGGTCGTAGTCCTCGAAGACGACGCCACGCTGCTCGAGGTCGGCGATCTCAGACGTGATGTCGTCGACCTCGAAGCTCATCGCCGTGCTGGCCGAGGGCGTGCTGTCGGGGCGGGGGAGCAGGACGAGCGTGGAGCCGCCGTCGAGCGCGTAGAGCGCGCTGCCCTCGTCGTTGGTGCCGGTGTAGTCGAGACCGAGGGTCTCGGAGTAGAAGGTGCGGGCACGGTCCACGTCGGTGACCGGGAGCATCATCGCGACCGTGCGGTGGGTGAGCGACATCCGTCCAGTGTGCGCCCGATCCGCGTGGACGGCGCCGGTGATCCAGACCGGTGATCCCCGTGCGATCTCCCCACCGCGGACGGCATGTCTGGTGGAATGTGCCGCATGGCCGAAACGATCCGCGTCTACCTCCTCGACGACCACGACGTCGTACGCCAGGGGCTGAGGTTCCTGCTCGAGCAGCAGGACGACATCGAGGTGGTCGGCGAGTCCGCCAGCGCCCTCGAGGCCACCGCGCGGATCCCCGCGCTCCGGCCCCACGTGGCGGTCCTCGACGCCCGCCTGCCCGACGGCTCCGGCATCGAGGTGTGCCGCGCGGTGCGCGCCGTCGACCCCACGATCAACGCACTCATCCTCACCTCCTACGACGACGACGAGGCGCTCTTCGCCGCGATCATGGCCGGCGCCTCCGGCTACGTCCTCAAGGAGATCCGCAGCTCCGACCTGGTCACCGCGGTGCGCCACGTGGCGTCGGGGAAGTCGCTCATCGACCCGGCGATGACCGCGACCGTCCTCGAGCGGATCCGCAGTGGGCCGAGCACGCCCGACGAGCTGTCCTCGCTGACCGACCAGGAGCGGATCCTGCTCGGCCACATCGCCGAGGGCCTGACCAACCGGCAGATCGCCGAGAAGATGTTCCTCGCCGAGAAGACGGTCAAGAACTACGTCTCCAGCATCTTGGCCAAGCTCGGCCTCGAGCGGCGCACCCAGGCGGCGGTGCTGGCCTCCAAGCTGCTGGGGGACCAAGGTCCCTCCGGACGGTGACCGGAGACCCTGCTGCTCGCCTGCGCCTCACGCGACTCTGGTGGTGACCCAGAAAACACACCACAGAAGGAGGGGATGACGATGAGCGTCATCCACCGTCGCAGCGACGAGACCGATGCAGTTCAGGTTCCGGCCCACCACGACCAGAGCACCTGGTTCGACCGGGCCCTGGCCACCCTGCGGATCGCCTTCGGGATCACCTTCCTGTGGGCCTTCCTCGACAAGACGTTCGCGCTGGGCTTCGCCACCGGCACCGACCAGGAGGGCAATGTCGACCGGTTCGGCGACGCGGCCTGGATCAACGGCGGCAGCCCCACGGAGGGCTTCCTCTCCTTCGGCGTCCCCGCTGACAACCCCTTCCACGGCTTCTTCACCGGCCTCGCCGGCAATGCCTGGGTCGACTGGCTCTTCATGCTCGGCCTGCTCGGCATCGGCGTGACCCTGCTGCTGGGGATCGGCATGCGGATCGGCACTGCGGCAGGCGCACTCATGTACGCCTTCATGTACGCCGCCGTGCTCCCGCTGGAGAACAACCCGGTCGTCGACGATCACCTCGTCGGCATCATCGTGATGGCGGTGCTCGCGCTCGGCGCGGCCGGCACCACGTGGGGGCTGGGTCACTGGTGGAACCGCACCGAGGTGGTCGAGAACCACCCCGTCCTGCGCTGACACCAGGCCCCCAGGGGCCCGGCGCCTCCCCGGCGCCGGGCCCTTCGGCATGTCCGGAGGTCCGGCTCAGCCCAGCGGGACGCGCCAGACCAGCACGGTCCCGCGATCGCCCAGCCGGGAGATCTCCAGCGTGCCGTCGAGGTCGGCGGCTCGGCGGCGTGCGTTGCGCAGCCCGCTCTCGGTGAGGTCGTCGGGCAGCCCGACGCCGTCGTCGGCGACCCGCAGCTCGAGCTGGTCGGAGGTCACCGAGACGTCCACCTGCGCGCTGTCGGCCAGTGCGTGCCGGGCCACGTTGGAGACCGCCTCGCGCAGCACCGCGAGCAGCTGCGTCCCGACCGCGGGCGGCACGACGGTGTCGACCGGTCCGGAGGTGCGCACGGCCGGCGCGAACCCCAGCACCGGGACGTACTCCTTGACCAGGCGGCGCACCGACGCGCGCAGCGAGTCGCCGCGGCGGTCCTGCAGCTCGAAGATCGTGCCGCGGATCGCCTTGATCGTGTCGTCCAGCTCGGCTACGGAGCTGTCCAGGCGCTCGGTCACCGCGCCGTCGCCCGTCATCGCTGCGACGCCCTGGAGCTGGAGGCCGGTCGCGAAGAGCCGCTGGATGACCACGTCGTGCAGGTCGCGGGCGATCCGCTCGCGGTCGGAGATCAGGGCCAGCTCCTGGCGGTCGGCCAGGGCCTGGGTGCGGTCGAGGGAGAGCGCGACCTGGTCGGCGAAGCCGGCGAAGAGGTCGCGGTCCTGCACGTCGAGCAGGCCGGCACCGTGTTTCGTCACCGCGACCAGCGCGGTCACCGGCGCGAGGTGGGAGCGCAGCGGCACGACCACCACGGGAACGCCGTCGACGGTGCTGGTGTGCACCGGCCCGCCCGCCTCCGGGGTGGCGTCCAGCCGGACGCGGGCGAGCAGCTCGTCCACCCGGTCGGGATCGGCGTCCGGGGCCACGCTCACGGTGTCGTGCTCCGGGCCGCGCGAGGACCAGAGCGCGACCGCGCGTGCGTGCGACACCTGGCGCGCGGTGGAGACGATCTGGTCGAGGGCGCTGGGCAGGTCGACCGGCGGCTGGAGCAGCTCGGACAGCTCGGCGGACGCCTCGAGCCACTGGCGCCGGCGCTCGCTCAGCGCGAAGGAGCGGGCGTTGCTGATGACGTAGCCGGCGGTGCGTGCCAGCTCCTCCACGAGTCGCTCGTCGGCCTCCGTGAACGGTCCGTCCCCGGCCTTCTCGGTGAGGTAGAGGTTGCCGAAGACCGTGCCGCGGATGCGCACCGGCATGCCGAGGAACGACGTCATCGGCGGGTGGTTCGGCGGGAAGCCGACCGACGAGGGGTGCGCCGACAGGTCGGCCAGGCGCAGCCCGGACGGGTCGTCGATGATCACGCCCAGGATGCCGCGCCCGCGCGGCAGGTCACCGATCAGCGCCCGGGTGCGCTCGTCGAGGCCGGTGGTGACGAACTCGACCAGCTCGCCGGCGCTGCCCAGCACGCCGAGGGCGCCGTAGCGTGCCCCGGTCAGCGCCGTGGCCGCCTCGACGATCCGGCTCAGCACGCTGGTCAGGTCGAGGTCGCTGGAGATCGCCGTGACGGCCTCCAGCAGCAGGCGTCCGTCGGCTCCGAGGTCGGGGGTCTGGGGATGGTTCGTCACAGACCCCAGTCTGTCCTCCGCGGGCGCGTGGTGTCAGCGCTCAGGCGAAACGGCGTACGGGCAGGTGCTCCCAGGGGTCCCAGCCGCCGCCGAGCTGGCGCCCGGTGACCTCGGTCCACGGGATGCGTACGACGAGGTGGCGCTGGCCCGACGCCCACGGCCGGGGCTGCCAGGTGCGGGCGATCTCGGCGAGCTCGTCCTGGTCGTCGACGAACGACGTCCGCCCGCGCACCACGACGCTCCAGCCGCGCTTGAGCTCGTAGTCGAACTGGTCGACCTCGAAGCACAGCAACGCGTCGCGGCCGTAGGTCCCCAGCAGGCTGTAGGCGCTGGTGCGCAGCAGGATCGACTCGCCGTCGACGGCGTAGTTCACCGGGACGATGTGCGGACCGGTCGGCGTGACCATGGCCACCCGGCCGGCGACGCCGGCGGTGAGCAGACGCGCACAGTCCTCCCGGGAGAGGTCAAGGGTCGTGGTGGTCATCGTGCCTCCTTCAGCTGGACCTCCAGCCTTGCCCGGACCCGGGACAGCGGGCAGGGTCGAAGGTCCCGTGGGGGGAGGGGACGGAGTCCGTCACTGGGCCGCCGACCGATCGGTCCCGCCTGCTTCGAGCGCGCTCGACGTTGACCCGCCGGTCTAGCGTGGAGGACGTGACCGACCTGCAGCAGGACCACCAGACGCAGACCCACCAGACGCAGGCCCCCGCAGCCAGCACCCTCGGCGAGCTCCGCGCCAGCGGCCACGAGCTCAAGGCGCTGCGCCAGGAGATCCGCGACAACCTCCTCGCGCGCCTGCGGGCCGGCGAGGACCCGTGGCCGGGCCTGCACGGCTTCGCCGACTCGGTGATCCCGCAGGTCGAGCGCGCGCTGCTCGCCGGCCACGACATCGTGCTGCTCGGCGAGCGCGGCCAGGGCAAGACCCGGCTGCTGCGCTCGCTGGTCGGCCTGCTCGACGAGTGGAGCCCGGTGATCTCCGGCTCCGAGCTCGGCGAGCACCCCTACGACCCGATCTCGGTGACCTCGCAGCAGGCCGTGGCGACCTACGGCGACGACCTGCGCATCTCGTGGCGCCACCGCGACGAGAGGTACGCCGAGAAGCTGGCGACGCCGGACACCTCGGTCGCCGACCTCATCGGCGACGTGGACCCGATGAAGGTCGCCGAGGGACGCCACCTCGGCGACCCGGAGACCATCCACTTCGGCCTCATCCCGCGCAGCCACCGTGGGATCGTCGCGATCAACGAGCTGCCCGACCTCGCCGAGCGGATCCAGGTCGCGATGCTCAACGTGATGGAGGAGCGCGACATCCAGATCCGCGGCTACGTCCTGCGGCTGCCGCTCGACGTGCTCGTGGTGGCCAGCGCAAACCCGGAGGACTACACCAACCGCGGGCGCATCATCACCCCGCTCAAGGACCGCTTCGGCGCCGAGATCCGCACGCACTACCCCCGGGAGATCGAGGAGGAGATCGCCGTCGTGCGGCAGGAGGCCGACCTCGTCGCCGAGGTGCCGGCCTACCTGCTCGAGGTGCTGGCCCGCTTCACCCGCAAGCTGCGCGAGTCGCAGGCCGTCGACCAGCGCTCGGGCGTGAGCGCGCGGTTCGCCATCGCCGGTGCGGAGACCATCGCGGCGGCGGCGCTGCACCGCGCCACCACCCAGGGCGAGGACGAGGCGGTGGCCCGCGTGGTCGACCTCGAGACCGCGGTCGACGTGCTCGGCGGCAAGATCGAGTTCGAGACCGGCGAGGAGGGTCGCGAGACCGAGATCCTCACCCACCTGCTGCGCACCGCCGTCGCGGAGACTGTCCGCGCGCACCTCGCCGGCATCGACCTGCGCCTGCTCGTCGACGCCATCGAGGCCGGCGCCATGGTCAGCACGGGTGCCAGGGTCGGCGCCCGCGACTTCCTTGCCGGCCTGCCGGTGCTGGGGGAGTCGGAGCTCTACGACGAGGTGTGCGACCGACTGGGCGCCACCAACGACGGCGAGCGCGCCGCCGCCCTGGAGCTCGCCCTCGAGGGGCTCTACCTGGCCCGCAGGATCGGCAAGGACACCGAGGCCGGGGAGACCGTCTATGGGTGACTCGGCCGTTGCAGGGTCGGCCGTCCGGCTGCGTCCCGGCACGGCCGCGGACATCCCGGCCTTCCGCGCGCTCGGCGAGGCGGTGGTGCCGGTGACCTACGGGCCCATCGACGCTGCGTACGCCCAGCGGATGCTCGACGAGTGGTGGATCCCCGAGGTCTTCGAGAAGTCCCTGGAGCGCAACACCCACCTCGTCGCCGAGCGCGACGGGCAGGTCGTCGCGCTCGCCAACCTGGGCCGCCTGGCGAGGTCCTACCGGGAGTTCCCGCACGTCACCGGCGACCGCGAGGTGATGTGGAAGCTCTACGTCCACCCCGACCACCAGGGCCTCGGCATCGGCAGCCGGCTGCTCGCCGAGGTCGAGGCGCTCGTCGAGGGCGACGAGCTGTGGCTCGAGGTCGTCGACGGCAACGACCAGGCGTACGACTTCTACCTTGCGCGCGGGTTCGTCGAGGTCGAGCGGGTCAGCGACGGCCGCTGGCCCGACGACGTCTGGCTCCGCAAGAGCCTGGGGCGGACCGAGCGATGAGTCGCTTCACGAAGTACGACGGCGGCGACCCGCTCGCCCCGCCCGTCGACCTCGCCGAGGCACTGGACGCGATCGGCCAGGACGTGATGGCCGGCTACTCGCCCGAGCACGCGATGCGCGAGTTCCTGCGCCGCGGCAGCAGCGACCAGGCGGGCCTCGACGAGCTCGCCCGCCGGGTCGCGGAGAAGCGCCGCGAGATCCTCCAGCGCAACAACCTCGACGGCACGATGCGCGAGGTGCGCGAGCTCCTCGACAAGGCGGTGCTCGCCGAGCGCGGGCAGCTCGCCCGCGACACCACGATGGACGACTCCGACCGCATGCTGCGCGAGATGACGCTGGACAACCTGTCGCCGTCGACGGCAGCCGCGGTCAGCGAGCTGACGTCGTACGACTGGCAGTCCTCGGAGGCGCGAGAGGCATACGAGGAGATCAAGGACCTGCTCGGCCGCGAGCTGCTGGACCAGCGCTTCGCCGGCATGAAGCAGGCGCTCGAGGGCGCGACCGAGGAGGACCGTGCGGCCGTCAACGAGATGCTGTCCGACCTCAACGACCTGCTCGAGAAGCACGCCGCCGGGGGCGTCACCGACGAGGAGTTCGGTGACTTCATGGACAAGCACGGGGACTTCTTCCCCGACAACCCCCGTGACATGGACGAGCTGCTCGACTCCCTCGCCGAGCGCGCGGCCGCGGCCCAGCGGATGATGAACTCGATGACGCCCGAGCAGCGCCAGGAGCTCATGGAGCTCTCGCAGCAGGCGTTCGGCTCCCCGCAGCTGATGGAGCAGCTCGCGCGGATGGACGCCAACCTCCAGGCGCTGCGGCCGGGTGAGGACTGGTCGGGCTCGGAGAGCTTCGAGGGAGGGCCGGGGACAGGCATGGGGCTCGGCGACGGGACCGGTGCGCTGCAGGACCTCGCGCAGCTCGACGCGCTCGCCGACCAGCTCGCCCAGTCGCACAGCGGCGCGCGGCTCGACGACGTCGACCTCGACGCGCTTGCCCAGCAGCTCGGCGCCGACGCGGCCGTCTCGGCGAAGGCCCTCCAGGACCTCGAGCGGGCGCTGCGCGACAGCGGCTACCTCAAGCGCGGGTCCGATGGTGAGCTGCGGCTGTCGCCGCGCGCGATGCGCCAGCTCGGGAAGGCGCTGCTGCGTGACGTGGCGGAGCGGATGAGCGGACGCTCCGGCGCCCGCGAGACGCGTACGACCGGGCTCGCCGGCGAGCCGTCGGGCGCGAGCCGGCGGTGGGAGTTCGGCGACACCGAGCCGTGGGACGTGCCGCGCACCATCACCAACGCGGTGCTGCGCGATCCCCAATCGTTCGGTGGTCGAGTAGCCGGCGAGGGACGAGCCGGCGTATCGAGACTGCGGATCCAGGTCGACGACATCGAGGTCGTCGAGACCGAGGCGCGCACCCAGGCGGCCGTCGCGCTCCTGGTCGACACGTCCTTCTCGATGGCGATGGACGGGCGGTGGGTGCCGATGAAGCGCACTGCGCTCGCCCTGCACCAGCTCGTACGCTCGCGCTTCCGCGGCGACGACCTCCAGCTGATCGCCTTCGGCCGCCACGCCCAGGTGATGGAGATCGAGGAGCTGACCGGCCTCGACGCGCGCTGGGACAAGGGCACGAACCTCCACCACGGGCTGCTGCTCGCCAACCGCTTCTTCCGCAAGCACCCCAACGCCCAGCCCGTGCTGCTGGTCGTCACCGACGGCGAGCCCACCGCGCACCTCGAGGCCGACGGCGAGGTGTGGTTCTCCTACCCGCCGCACCCGCTGACGATCTCGCACGCGGTCCGCGAGCTCGACGCGGCGGCGCGGCTGGGCGCGCAGGTGACCTTCTTCCGGCTGGGCGAGGACCCCGGGCTGGCGCGCTTCATCGACTCGATGGCGCGTCGGGTCGACGGCCGCATGGTCAGTCCCGAGCTCGACGACCTCGGTGCCGCGGTCGTCGGGTCCTACCTCGGCTCGCGCGGTCCCGCGTCGTCGTACCGCGAGCACTTCGGCGACTGGGGCGGCGGGCGCGGATTCTGGGTCTAGTGACCCGCGGCCTCGAGCATCCGCAGGAGCTCGGCGCCCATGTGCTCGATCACGGCCTGGAGCGCCTTGGCGGGCCGCACCATCACGGTGAAGTCGACGATCTGCCCGTCGGCGTCCCACGTGATCATGTCGATGCCGGAGACGTCGAGGCCGCCGACCTCGGTGCGGAACTGCAGCACGGCCGAGTCCTCGCCCAGCCACTCGCGCTCGTAGGTCAGCGCCGGGCCGAGGACGGTGAAGGCGGCGGTGAGGTAGCCGACCACGGTGTCGCGCCCGACCTGCGGTGTGTGGACCGCCGGGCTGCGGAAGACCGCGTCCTCGGCGATCAGGCCCGGCAGGCCGGCCGGGTCGCGGCTCTCGACGACGGCGTGCCAGCGGGCGAGGGCCTGCTCGGCCGGGGTGGCTGGGTCCATGCGCGCCATCGTGCCACTCCCGGGGTGCGGGCGACCGACTGTGCGGTCACCGTGGTGCGCCTCCCGCACCACGGTGACCGCACAGCGGTCGGGGTCACCGGGTAGCCGGGGACTCCGACAGCGCGTGCTGCCCGGCCCGGCCCCCGATATCGGGTGGTCCACCGGCAAGTGGTCGTCGGCCGAGCCTCGGGACGACCACTTCCCGGTGGACTACCAGCCTCAGTCCGTCCCGAACCCCGGCAGCGACTCCTCGAGGATCTCGCGGAAGGGCGCGGTCGCGCCCAGCTGGCTGAGCAGGCCGATGGCGCCGATCCAGGTCCGGTGGATGAGGAGGTAGGACGTGGGGAGGTTGAGCTTCATCGCGAGCGTGAACTCCTCCGACCGGGGGTCGTTGACGCGCTCGAACTGCTCGCGCATCCACTCCCTCGTGAAGGTGAAGCGCTCCTGCGCAGCGGGCTCGACGAAGGGCGCGAGGTAGTCCATCACCTGACGCGCGTCGACCTCGATCCGCTCCTTGATGAAGCCCTCGGCGCGCAGCCCGGCCACCAGCGACTCCTCGTCGGCGTCGAGCGCGATCCGCATCAGGCGGCCCGTGGCCGGTGGCATGCCGCCGTCCTCGAGGCGGGCCACGGCGCCGAAGTCGAGCACGCCGAGCCGGCCGAGGCCACCGTCGGGCCCGGGCAGGATGCGGAAGTTGCCGGGGTGCGGGTCCGCGTGCAGCATCCCGGTGAGCCGGGGACCCTCGAAGAGGAACCGCACGAACAGCTCGCCGTAGTGGTCGCGCTCCTCCTGGGTCCCCTCGCGGATGACGTGGGCGAGCGAGTAGGCGGAGTCCATCCACTCGGTGACGAGCACCTCGCCACCGACGGCGACCACCGGCGGCACCGAGATGTCCGGGTGCCCCTCGAACGCCTCGGCGTACGCCGACTGCGCCTCGGCCTCGAGGTGGTAGTCGAGCTCGTCGGCGGCGCGGGCCTGGAGCTCGGCCACGAGCGGCTTGATGTCGAGCCCGGGGAAGACGGGGGCGACGCCGCGCGCCAGCCGGGAGATCTGGCGCAGGTCGCTCATCAACGCCTCGCCGGCGCCGGGGTACTGCACCTTGACCGCGACCTCGCGCTCCTCGCCCGTCGTGTGGTCGAGCCACCGGCCGCGGTGGACCTGGCCGATCGAGGCGGCGGCCGTGGGTGCGCCGTCCAGCCACACCAGGCGCTCCGCCCAGTCGGCGCCGAGGTGGGTGGCGAGCTGCTGGCGCACGGTCGCCGTCGGCATCGGCGGCGCGGAGTCCTGCAGCGCGGTGAGGTGCTCGCGGTAGGGGGCGGCGACGTCCTCGGGCAGCGCGGCCTCGAGGACGCTCAGCGCCTGGCCGAACTTCATCGCCCCGCCCTTGAGCTCGCCCAGTGTCCGGAAGAGCTGCTCGGCCGTGCGCTGCTGCACCTCGGTGAGCACCGACTCCGCGGACCTGCCGCCCAGCCGCTTGCCGAAGCCCATCGCCGTTCGTCCGGCGTAGCCCAGTGGGAGGGCTGCGAGCCGGGCGGTGCGCGCGGCGGCCTTGCGGGGGAGCTCGGTCATGGGCCCATTGTCGTCGGTCCGCCAAACCCGTGCGTCCGTACGCCGTGACCCGGGCCACGGTGCCTCGTTGACGGAGCAACCACACTCCAACCCTCGGGAGGACCCCGTGCGTCCCAAGCCCCTCCTCGCCTGCGCGGCGAGCGTCCTCGCGGCCTCGGCGATCTTCGCCGTCGCCGGCACCGCCTCGGCCGCCGACCCCGCCAGCGCGACCACGACCCAGGCCAACGTCTCCGACTTCCTCGCCCGCCAGCTCACCACGTTGTCCGGCCGGACCACCGTGATGGTCCACGGCACCTCGCTCGCGGCAGCGCGTGACGCCGTGGCTGCGGCAGGCATGGCGAAGAAGGGCGAGTTCGAGTCGATCGGCGTCGTCATCGCCAACGCGACGAAGAGCCAGGTCCAGGCCGTGCGCAGCGCACCCGGCGTGACCTACGTCGAGGGCGGCGCGCAGCCGATCGAGTTCTTCCAGGAGACCTCCAACACCGCAACCCGCGGCGCCGAGGCGGCTGCCACCCTGACCGGCGCCGACGGCTCCGCGCTGACCGGCAGGGGCGTCAGCGTCGCGGTCATCGACTCCGGCGTCGACCCGACCCATCCCTACTTCAAGGAGGCCGACGGCTCGAGCGCCGTCGTCGCCAACCTCAAGGCGCTGTGCGAGCCCCTCACCGAGACCTGCTCGGTCCAGCGGCTCCCCAACGTCATCGACACCGACACCCTCTCCGTCGGTGGCCACGGCACCCACGTCAGCGGCATCGTCGCCGGCCGGCCGACCACGCTGACCGACGGCGGCAAGCTCCAGGGTGCCGCACCCGGCGCCAAGCTGGTGTCCGTCTCGACCGGCGCCGGCATCGTCATCCTCGGCGCCGACTCGGCCCTCAACTGGGTGCTGGAGAACCACGAGGCGCCGTGCGGTGCGGGCGTCCCCGCCACCGCCTGCCCGCCGATCAAGGTCACCAACAACTCCTACGGCCCCACGGGCGGCGGTGAGTTCGACCCGGAGTCCGCGACCGTCAAGCTCCAGCGCGCGCTGGCCGCCGAGGGCGTCGTGACCGTCTGGGCCGCGGGCAACGACGGCGGCGACGGCTCGACGAGCCTGACCAACCCGCCCGGCCAGGACCCGACCGGCGGCATCCTCTCGGTCGCCTCCTACAACGACCAGGACACCGGCACCCGTGACGGCGTCGTCTCGGAGTACAGCTCGCGCGGCCTGTCGTCCGACGCCTCCACGTGGCCGGACATCTCGGCGCCCGGCGAGAACATCACGTCCTCGTGCCGGCTCTACCTCGCCATCTGCTCCACCGGCCTCGACTTCCGCAACGGTCCGGGCGTGCTCGACCTCGGCACGTTCAACACCATCAGCGGCACCTCGATGGCAGCCCCGCACATCGCGGGCATCGTCGCCCAGCTCTTCCAGGCCGACCCGTCCGCGACGCCGGCCGAGATCGAGCAGGCGCTGAAGGTCTCGGCGCACAAGTACGCCGACGGCGCGGCCTACGAGGCCGGCCCGCTCGGCACCACGTCGTACGACAAGGGCTACGGCCTGGTCGACGTCGTGGCCGCCGTCGCAGCCCTCGGGTGATCCACCGGGGCTGACCACAGACCCTCTCCGGGGGAGGGACACCGCGCAACAGGGGCGCGGTGGACCGGCGGGCGGGAGTTCTCGGACTCCCGCCCGCGTTCTGCATTTGGTTGGATAGACGCAGGGTGGGGTGAGGCATGGAGATCGAGTTCAGCGGCGAGGTCGTCGAGTGGCGCGGACCCGCGCCCTTCCACTTCGTACGCCTTCCGCTCGACGCGGCCGACCTCGTCGACGAGGTCAAGGCCGAGGTCGTCTGCTGGGGCGTGGTGCCCGTGCGCGCCCGCATCGGGGACACCGGGTTCACCACGTCGATGTTCCCGCGGGAGGAGACGTGGTTCCTGCCCGTGAAGGACGCCGTACGCCGCGCCGAGGGTGTCGGGCTCGGCGACGTGGTCGACGTACGCCTCTCCGTCGGCAGGTAGTCAGGCGCCGGCGCGGACCGCACGGCTGCGACGCATCGTGAGATGGAGGCTGAGCCCGACGTAGTAGACGACGTAGGCCACCGAGATCGCCAGCCACACGCGACTGGGATCGGGGAGCTGCACGACGAGCACTGCGTAGCTCACCAGCCACAGGCAGGTGAGGGCGAGCGTCGTCCGCTGCAGCATCGTGGTGCGCGAGGGGTAGACGTAGCCGACCGGCACGAAGACCAGCACGGCGCACACCAGGAGCACGGCGGCGACGGCGGCGGGCCGCAGGTCGAGGACCACGACGTAGAACGCGGCGATGTTCCAGTAGCTGGGGAAGCCGAGGAACAGGTGGTCCTCGGTCTTCGCGTCGACCCGGCAGAACTGGTAGGCCGAGGCGAGCAGCGGCACCACCGCCAGCACGGTCGCCGACGTCCCCTCACCGAGGTGGCCGGTGCTCCACAGCAGCAGCACCGGCATGAAGGCGTAGGTGATGTAGTCGACGATGTTGTCCAGGAGGGCGCCGTCGAACCACGGGACGTGGCGCTTGACCTGCACCCACCGCGCGAGCATCCCGTCGGTGCCGTCGACGACCATGGCGACGAGGAACAGCCAGAGCGCGCGGACGGTGTCGCCCTCCATCACGGCGACGAACATCAGGAAGGCCAGGACGACGCCCGAGGCCGTGTAGGCGTGGACCAGCCAAGCGGCGACGATGTGGCGGTACGACGATTCGGCGGGCACGCGCCGGATCATGTCAGGCGCAGATGACGATCGGAGGCAACCTCCGGCGGCGCGGCCGCGTCCTCACTGTGCACCCCGGCCCGCGGGGCGCTCGTGGAAGAACGGAACAGCACCATGCGCACCACCATCCTCGGCTCCACCACCCTGGCGGTGGCGGCCACCCTCGCGCTGACCCAGCTCGCCCCGGCCAGCGCCGACAGCATCGGCGTCACGGACCCGAAGGACCTCGCCCACGGCGCCGACCTCCGTTCGGTCCAGGTCGAGCACAAGGCCCGCAACATCGTCGTCACGACGACCCACACCGACCTGCGCGAGTCCTTCCGGTCCGGCTCGTCAGGTGCGGTCTACCTCGACACCGACCCGACCGACCCGGGGCCCGAGCACGTCTTCGTGGGCGGCTACTTCGTCGGGACCGACTACCAGCTGCTGACCACCGACGGCTTCGGGAACGGCTCCTGGGGGGAGCCCGTCGAGGGGTCGTACGCGATGCGGATCGACTACGACGCCGAGCACGTGCGGATGCGGATCTCCCGCGCGGCCCTCGGCTCGCCGGACGAGGTCCGCGTCGCCGTGAAGGTCGCCGGCACGCGCCCCGACGGCAGCAACACCCGCCGCGACTGGCTCGGCGAGCCGCGCAGCTTCACCGAGTGGGTGTCCTCCTCGGTGGTCGAGTAGGCGAGCGAGGAACGAGCGAGGCGTATCGAGACCCGGGCTACTTGACGACCCGGACCTCCTGCGGCCACCCGCACCCCTCGGCGACCCGGGCCGCCCACATCTTCGCGGTGTCGAGGTCGGGGACCTCGATGATCGTGATCCCCCCGAGCTGCTCGGTCGTCTCGGTGTAGGGCCCGTCGGTGACGACCATCGTCGCGCCGGTCCCGTCGGCGCTGAACGCCTGGTCCATGTCCTCGACGAGTCCGCCGGCGAAGACGAGGACGCCCGCCTCCTCCATCTCGCGGACCACGGCCGTGGACGGCTCGACCCGGCTCCGGAACCACTCCTCGTCGTGGTCCCCGACCCACTGCTGGTGGAAGTAGATGGCGTATCTGGTCATGGAAGATCCTCCGTCGCGGCCGCCCCGTGCGGCCTGTCACCACTGTGACGGACGAGGAGCAGCGAGATCGACATCCGGCGAGCCGTGGATCCGGCTTGACACAAATGGGGTATATGGGCGGGATTTATAAAGATCCGGTCAAGTTTCGTCGCAGCCAGTGTTAGCGTCCTGTGGTACCAGTCAAGACCCCAGGTGATGCGAGTGGTAGTGCGCCCGCGCTCTGGGGGGTGACGGCCAGGACGCGCGGCCCCCACGGGGCCCGGTCCTGAGGACGCGGGTGTGCGCCTTCCACGGCGCCCGGACGCGTGTCGGGGGAGCTGTCGCCGAGAAGACCCGTGTCCACTGACAGCAATCTGGAGAGATTCCCCCATGACGTCCCCCCTCGCTGGCGCGAGCCCCGCCCGGCCTCGTACGGCGGTCGCCCTCCTGGCCACCGTCACGGCCGCTGCGCTCGCCTTCCTGCCCCTCACCACCGCCTCCCCGGCCCCGACGGCACTCGACTCGTCCCGCACGGCGGCGTACGGCATCTGGTCCGACTCGACCGTTCCTGCGGTTCCGTCCGCCAAGCGCGCGAAGAGCGCCACCCTGGGCCTGGTGTTCAGCAGCACCACCTCGGGTCGGCTGCGCGGTGTGCAGTACTACGCCGCCGGCGCGAACCGCCGGGCCACGACCGGCTCCCTGTGGAACGCCTCCGGTCGTCGGATCGCCTCGGTCAGCTTCCCGAGGACGACGAAGAACGGCTGGAAGACCGCGTGGCTCAGGTCGCCGGTGAAGATCCGGGCCGGCAAGAAGTACACCGTGTCCTACCGCGCGCCGAAGGGCCGCTACGCGGTGCAGCCCGACGTCTTCGCCGACGGCCGGACGCGGTCCGCGAACGGCCTCACCGCCCACCGCGGCACCATCGGCAACGACCGAGGCCGTCCCACCAAGGCACGGCGCGGCGCGCACTACTTCATCGACGTCGTCTTCGCGCCGTTCGGCACGACCTCGACCACGACGCCCACCACGACGCCCACCACGACTCCCACCACGACTCCCACCACGACGCCCACCACGACGCCCACGACGACTCCCACAGGCGTGCCGGCGCCTGCCCACTTCCCGACCCCCACCTCGGTCGGCCCCGCCACCGAGCCGACGATCGCCTACGGCGGCGACTGCACCTTCGACGCCAGCGAGAGCAACCTGGTCATCGACAACCGGGTCGTCGACTGCGGCAGCACCGGTGTCCGGTTCGCCGTAGGGGCCACCGGCATCGTCTTCCGCAACAGCGTGATCCGCGGCCAGATGTTCACCGCCGGCAACGCGCCCGGCGACCCCGGGGCCGAGAACGCGAGCCGTGCACCGGTGTTCACCGTCGAGGACTCCCGCATCGTCCAGTCCTCCACCGCCAACGCGCAGGACCGGGCCCTGTGCTGCGCCCACTTCGTGGTGCGGAACTCGCTGGTCCAGGGCACCCACAGCGGACTGTGGGCCTACAACAACGCCACGCTGGTGGGCAACTACATCACCACCGACGGCACCGACTCCCACTCCAGCGGCATGCGCGTGCTGAAGAACACGACGCTGCGCGACAACACGGTCGTGTGCAAGCCGGTCACGCCCGGTCAGGACGGCGGCTGCTCGGCTGCCGCGGTGTTCTACCGCGAGTTCGGCGTCACGCAGAACCTGACGATCGAGCACAACTTCTTCAAGCTCGACCCGGTCGGCGGCCCGTGGTTCGCCACCCGGTTCGCCGGGTGCAACACGGCGGACGACTGCGTGAACATCCGCTTCACCGGCAACCTGTTCAGCCAGGGCTGGGGCGCGGACGGCGGGGAGTTCCCGAACGACGCAGGTGACGTGTGGTCGGGCAACTACTGGACGGACGGCACACCGGCCCTGTCGGACCAGTCCCGCTAGGGACGGACCGGTGCCACGTCAGGCGGTCTCGGGGAACTTCACTCCCGTGTTGGCGTGGCACCGGTACCCGAAGGGGTTCTTGGCCAGGTACTGCTGGTGGGCGTCCTCGGCGTAGAAGTACGGCGTCTCGCTCGACGGGCGGATCTCGGTCGTGATCTCGCCCAGACCGCGACGCGCGAGCTCCTCGCCGTACACCTTGGTCAGCTCCCGGGCGGTCTGCTCCTGCTCGGGCGTCGTCCAGTAGATCGCCGAGCGGTACTGCGTGCCGACGTCGTTGCCCTGGCGCATGCCCTGGGTCGGGTCGTGGATCTCGAAGAACTTCTTGAGCAGGTCGGCGTACGACACGACCGTGGGGTCGAAGACCACGCGGATCGCCTCCGTGTGGCCGGTGCGGCCGCTGCAGACCTCCTCGTAGGTCGGGTTCGGGGTGCTGCCACCGGCGTAGCCGACCGACGTGGACCACACGCCGGGCACCTGCCAGTAGATCTCCTCCGCGCCCCAGAAGCAGCCGAGGCCGAGGATCGCGACCTCGAAGCCCGCAGGCGCGTCGGGGGTGATCACCGGCGCGTCGAGGACCACGTGGTCTCCCAGGCTCCACATCGACTCCGAGCGGCCGGGGAGCGCCTGGTCGGGGGTGGGCAGGGAGGTGGGCTTGCCGAAACCGAACATGCCCCCATCCTCCCTCGGCGGACAAGTCCTGCGTGACGAGGCGGGCATCGGTGAAATTACGCGGTCTAGTCGTCGTACTGCCACGGATGCGCGCGGCGACGGCCAGGAGGACGGTGGGTCCATCAGCTCGTCTCGCCGAAAGGAACACAGATGTCGTCTCGTCGATCGGTGCGGAGGGCCCTGGTCGCCCTCCTGGTCGGGGTCCTGGTCGGGGGAGGCCTGATGGCCGTCACGCCCGCCGGTGCCCAGGTCAGCAGCGCGGTGGCCACCAACTGGAAGAAGATCTGGAAGAAGAACCTCAAGCCCCTCGCGGACAAGCGCTACTACACCAAGGCGCAGAGCGACGCGAAGTACCAGCCGAAGGGGTCCTACGAGACCGCCGGCTCGGGCTACACCAAGGCGGAGACCTACTCGAAGACCGAGACCTACAGCAAGGCCGAGATCGACGCGAAGGTCGCACCGCTCGTGAACTCCGTCGCCGCGACGGCCGGCGGGGAGCAGATCGTGGCGCTGACGTCGGCCGACCAGGTCGTCAGGTCGGTCAGCATCATGCCGCCGGCCAACGGCAACGTGATCGTGTCCTCCAGCGCGTACGTGTGGGCGTCAGCCGCGGGCGACCTGGGAGCCCGGTGCTCCCTCACCACGACGGACGCGGTCGACTTCGACTTCCTGCAGTACGTCAACCTCCCCGGAGCCCTGCTCGCGGAGAGCGAGGTCGTCTCCGGCACCCGCGGCTTCGCCGTGACCAAGGGGAACCTGCTGACCGTCAACCTGGTGTGCGACGAGTTCTCCGGGACCGCGACGCTCTCCGACAGCGCGATGACGGCGATCTTCGCGCCCAGCTGACCGACCGCACCACAGTTCTCCAGGGACGAACGGCCGCCACTCCGGGGGGAGTGGCGGCCGCTTCGTCTTCCCCCAGCCGTCCTCTGCCGACGACCCCGGCCGCCGCGGGGTCTACGCTCGCGGTGTGAGCCAGGAACATGCCTTCAAGGCCGGGTTCGAGACGCGTGCGATCCACGCCGGCTACGAGCCCGACGCGATGACCGGGGCGGTCAACCCGCCCATCTACGCCAGCAGCACCTACAAGCAGGACGGTGTCGGCGGCCTGCGCGGCGGCTACGAGTACAGCCGCTCCGCCAACCCGACCCGTACGGCCCTCGAGGGCGCGCTCGCGGCCGTCGAGGACGGCGAGAAGGGGTTCGCCTTCGCCTCCGGCCTCGCTGCCGAGGACGCCATCATCCGGGCGCTGTCCGCCCCGGGTGACCACGTCGTCATCCCGGACGACGCCTACGGCGGCACCTTCCGCCTCTTCGACAAGGTCGCGAGGCTCTGGGGCACCGCCTACACCCCGGCGCCCGTCGCGGACACCGACGCCGTGGCCGCCGCCATCGAGCCGGGCCGCACGAAGCTGGTGTGGGTCGAGACGCCCACCAACCCGATGCTCACCATCGGCGACATCGAGGCGCTGGCGACGATCGCCCACGATGCCGGCGCGCTGCTCGTGGTCGACAACACCTTCGCCTCGCCCTACCTCCAGCAGCCGCTGACGCTCGGTGCGGACGTGGTGGTCCACTCCACGACCAAGTACGTCGGCGGGCACAGCGACGTGGTGGGCGGCGCCGTCGTGGTCCGCGACCTCGACCTCGCCGAGAAGATCGGCTTCCACCAGAACGCCATGGGCGCGGTGGCCGGGCCCTTCGACGCCTTCCTCACCCACCGCGGCCTCAAGACGCTCGGCGTACGCATGGACCGCCACTGCGACAACGCGGAGCGGGTCGTGGAGTTCCTCGACGGCGACCCGCGGGTCGCCGAGGTCATCTACCCCGGCCTCGCCGCCCACCCGGGCCACGAGGTCGCAGCGCGCCAGATGAAGCGCTTCGGCGGGATGATCTCCTTCCGCGTCGCGGGTGGCGAGGAGCAGGCCCTCGCGGTCTGCGAGCGCGCGGAGGTCTTCACCCTCGGCGAGTCGCTCGGCGGCGTCGAGTCGCTCATCGAGCACCCCGGCCGGATGACCCACGCCAGCGTGGCCGGCACGGACCTCGAGGTCCCCGCCGATCTGATCCGGCTCAGCGTCGGCATCGAGAGCATCGAGGACCTGATCTCCGACCTCGACCGGTCGCTGGGCTGAGCCCGGTGACCGCTCCCGTCGAGCCCGACATCCGCTTCTCGCTCGCCAACGAGCGGACCTTCCTGGCCTACGAGCGCACCGCGGTCGGCCTGGTCGCCGCCTCGCTGGCGGTCTTCCACCTGCTCGAGCCGTCGTGGTCGCAGCGCCTGCTGGGCCTGCTGCTCCTCGCCTCCGCGGCGGTGGCGGCCGCGGGCGGCTGGCTGCGCTTCCGGCAGGCGGACCGCGCGATCCGCGCGGGGCGTGACCTGCCCGCCGGGACCACGGTCCACCTGATGGCGCTCGCCGTCCTCGTCGTCGTCGTGGCCGCCGGCATCTCGGTGGTGGTGTGAGCACCGCAGCGACCTCCGTGGTCTGCGTCGACTTCGGCTCGACCTTCACCAAGGCCGCCCTGGTCGACCTGGCGACCGGCGACCTGCTCGCGTCGGCCAGCCACCCGACCACCCTCCCGGACGCGGCAGGGGATGGCGACGTCCTCGACGGGTACGACGCCTGCATGAGCGCACTCGCCGAGCAGGACCCCCGCACCCCGGAGGCCGACGTGCTGGCCTGCTCCAGCGCCGGCGGCGGACTGCGCATCGCGGTCGTCGGCAACGAGGAGCTCGTGACCGCCGAGGCCGGGCGCCGCGTCGCGCTGTCCAGCGGCGGCAAGGTGGTGCTGGTGCTCCACGGGGGCCTCGACCCCGACAAGCTCGCCGCGCTCCGGCAGGCCGAGCCCGACGTCGTCCTGCTCGTTGGCGGGACCGACGGTGGCAACGCCGAGGTGCTCGAGGGCGACGCGGTGTTCCTGTCCGCGGCCCCGTGGGCTGGCCCCGTGGTGGTCGCCGGCAACGTCGACTCCCAGCCGCTGGTCGCCGAGCTGCTCGCGGCCTCGCAGACGCCGTACGTCCTCGCCGACAACGTCGTCCCGCGCATCGGCGTGCTCGCCCCCGACAGCGCCCGGCGTGCGATCCGCGAGATCTTCCTCAGCCACGTCATCGGCGGCAAGCACCTCAGCAGCCGCGCCGACGCCCGCGGCCGTGCCTTCACCGAGCTGGTCCGCGGCGCGACCCCGGACGTCGTGCTCACCGGCGTCGAGCTGCTCGCGCGCGGGCTCGACGACGAGAACCCCGGTGCGGGCGACGTCGTCGTCGTCGACGTCGGCGGGGCCACGACCGACGTGCACAGCGTCGTCGAGCTCGACCCGGAGGACAGTGGGCTGGCCCGCGAGGTGGTCGCCACGACGCCCGTGACGCGCACCGTCGAGGGCGATCTCGGGATGCGCTGGTCGGCGATCTCGACGGTGGAGGCGGCGGGCCGCGACGACCTGCACGCCGCCGCCGTACGCCGCCGCGAGCAGCCCGGCTTCCTCCCCGACGACGCCCACGAGCGCGACGCCGACCTCGAGATCGCCGCCGCGGCCGTGCGGATCGCCCTCGAGCGCCACGCCGGTCGCAGCAAGGTCGTCGTCAGCCCCGAGGGGCGCGTCGTCGAGCGCAGCGGCAAGGACCTGCGCGAGGTCGACCTGCTGGTCGGCTCCGGTGGCGTGCTGCGCCACGGCGGCCCCGACGCCGTACGCCGGGTGCTGCTGCCCGCGACCGGTGACGCCTTCGAGGGCGGCTGGCAGCTCCCGCGCGACCCGGAGGTCGTCGTCGACCGCGACTACGTGCTGGCCGCCGCCGGGCTGCTGGCCGAGCAGCACCCCCTCGCGGCGCACCGGCTGGTGCGCCGCCTCGTCACGGGCGGAGATCGCCTACCGTGAGCGACGTGAGCGACCAGCCGTCCCGACGCGACGGGACCGAGGAGAGCGAGGAGTCGCGGCGCCGACGGCTCTTCGCCGCCCTCGGCCGCGGTGACGACGAGGACGGCCTGACCGAGCGGATCGTCGCGCAGTGGGTCCAGGCCCGTGCCGAGCGCCGCAGCGAGCCGGCCTTCACGACCGGCCCCTCCAACTTCAGCCGGGCCCAGGTGCCGTGGGGCCTCGACCTCGCCGCGGCCTGGTCGTGGCGGCTCATCGTCATCGTGGTCGCCGGCCTCGGCCTGCTGTGGACGATGCGCTACTTCGCGGTCATCACGCTGCCGATCGCGATCTCCCTGCTCTTCGCCGCGATGGCGGTGCCCCTGGTCAACGCGCTGCGGCGGATCGGCCTGCCGCGCGGGCCCGCGAGCGGGGTCGTGATGGTCCTCGGCATCGGCACCGTCGCGCTCCTGCTCACCTTCGTCGGCCAGCAGGTGGCCCAGGGGGCCAGCGACCTCGCCGACTCGGTCGTCACCGGCCTCGACCAGGTGCGCGACTGGCTGCGAAGCGGACCGCTCGCGGTCTCCGACTCCCAGCTCGACGGCTACATCAAGGAGATCCAGGGCGCCGTCACCGACAGCACCGGCACCGACGGCGTCATCACCCGCGTCACCGAGGTGGGCACCGCGGTCGGGCACGTGGTCGCGGGCTTCTTCATCGTGCTGTTCTCGACCTACTTCTTCCTCGCCGACGGCGACCGCATCTGGTCCTGGCTCGTCCGGCTGGCTCCCCGGGCCGCCCGTGAGCGCGTGGACGCCTCGGGCCGGGTGGCGTGGGTCTCGCTCACCCAGTTCGTCCGTGCCACCGTGCTGGTGGCGATGGCCGACGCGATCGGCATCATGGCCGTCGCCTGGTTCCTCGACGTGCCCTTCGTGGTCGCCATCGGTGTGCTGGTCTTCCTCGGCGCCTTCGTGCCGATGATCGGCGCGACCATCGCCGGCAGCGTTGCGATCCTCGTCGCGCTCGTCGACCAGAGTCCGTTGACCGCGCTCTTCATGCTGATCGGCGTCATCGGCGTCCAGCAGATCGAGGGCCACATCCTCCAGCCCTTCCTGATGGGCCGCTTCGTCTCTCTCCACCCGCTCGGCGTGATCGTGGCCATCGGCTGCGGCGTGCTCGTCGCCGGTATCGCCGGCGCACTCATCGCCGTGCCGCTCGCCGCGGCCGCCAACGCCGTCGCGCAGCACCTCGCGACCTACACCGGCGTCGGCGACGAGGCCGACGAGGCGCTCCTCGACGACCTCGCCACCGACGGGATCCCACCCGACGCGGTGCCCGACAACGACAGCCCGGTCGGGGAGTCCGCCGAGCGCGAGAACCACCCGGACCTCCAGCCCGACCCCGCCCCGCACAAGGACCCGTCATGACCGAGCAGGTGACCCTGGCCGACATCGTGGCCGCGCGTGAGCTCCTCGAGGACGTCACCGTGACCACGCCGATGGAGGAGTCGCGCTGGCTCTCCGCCCTCGTCGGTGGGCAGGTGTCGCTGAAGTGCGAGAACCTCCAGCGCACCGGGTCCTTCAAGTCGCGCGGCGCCTACGTGCGCATCTCGCGTCTGTCGGAGGAGGAGCGCGCCCACGGCGTCGTGGCCGCGTCCGCCGGCAACCACGCGCAGGGCGTCGCCCTCGCCGCGACCACGCTCGGGATCCCGTCCACCGTCTTCATGCCCGAGGGGGCGCCGATCCCCAAGGAGAAGGCGACCCGCGGCTACGGCGCCGACGTCGTCTTCCACGGCCGCTACCTCGAGGACTCGCTGGCCGCGGCCCGCGCCTTCGCCGAGGAGACCGGGGCGGTGCTGATCCACCCCTTCGACCACGTCGACATCGTCGCCGGCCAGGGCACGCTCGGCCTCGAGGTGCTCGAGCAGGCGCCCGACGTGCGCACCGTGCTGGTGCCGACCGGCGGCGGCGGGCTGCTGGCCGGCGTGGCGATCGCGATCAAGGCGCTGCGCCCCGACGTACGCGTGGTGGGGGTGCAGGCCGAGGGAGCCGCCGCCTACCCGGGCTCGCTCGCCGCGGGGGAGCCGGTGGCGCTGGAGTCGATGCAGACGATGGCCGACGGCATCGCCGTCGGTCGTCCGGGCGACATCACCTTCGCCGCCGTGCGCGACCACGTCGACGAGTTCGTCACGGTGTCCGAGGAGTCGCTCTCGCGCGCCCTCCTCGCCCTCATCGAGCGCGCCAAGCAGGTGGTCGAGCCGGCCGGCGCGGCCGCCGTCGCGGCGCTGCTGGACAACCCGACCGGCTTCGAGACGCCGGCCGTCGCGGTGCTGTCCGGCGGCAACATCGACCCCCTGCTGCTGAGCAAGGTGATCCGGCACGGCCTCGCCGCCGCCGGTCGCTACCTCTACCTCCGCGTCTGCATCCCCGACCTCCCCGGCGGGCTCGCCTCGCTGCTGGCCGAGGTCGGCGCCGAGGGCGCCAACGTGCTCGAGGTCGCCCACGAGCGGATCTCCCCGTCGCTGACGCTCAACGAGGTCGAGGTGCGGATCCAGCTCGAGACCCGCGGCGAGGCGCACGCCGAGCACCTGAAGTCCCGGCTGCGCGAGCGGGGCTACCGCCTCGCCGACTGAGCGGTCGGTGAGGCGGGTTCCGCCGCACGAAAAGTCGCCTCACGCACCGCTCGTACGCCGAAATGCCGAGGAGCGGTGAGTGACGCGGGTTCGGCGCTCGCAGAACCCGCCCCACTCCCCGCTCCGAGGAGTGGCAGCAGTGACGCTCAGGCCTTGTAGGGCTCCGCGTCGACGATCGTCACGCTCAGCTCCTTGCCGGTGGGCGCGGTGTAGGAGACCTGGT
>CAFBMW010000037.1_pt1 | contig 37877 bp, 36 predicted proteins | sample 7269061 | NCBI WGS metagenome assembly CAFBMW01 (sample SAMEA6814074, study PRJEB35770) | uncultured Nocardioides sp. | biome: Freshwater; feature: Freshwater reservoir; material: water | place: Czech Republic | collected 2017-05-23 | depth 30m m | reverse complement strand
GGCGGAATCTAGGCAGTCACGCAACACCGTGGTTTTCAGTGGTCTTGGCAAGTATGTCGTCGAGCATCTCGGCTGGGGTTCGGAACCCGTGGCGCTTCCGCGGCCTGGAGTTGAGCTCGGCTGCGATGTTGTCGAGCATGCCGGGTCCATAGAACGACAGGTCGCTGCCCTTGGGCAGGTACTGACGCAGCAACCCGTTGGTGTTCTCGTTCGTGCCGCGCTGCCAGGGCGAGTGCGGATCGCAGAAGTAGATGTCCAGCCCGGTAGCAGCCGAGATCTCGCGGTGGCTGGCCATTTCCAAGCCCTGGTCCCAGGTCAGTGACCGACGAAGGTGATTCTCGAGGGTCAGCATTTTGGCGACCAACGCCTCTTGGACTGCGAGGGTGCCGTGTCCGTCAGGTAGGTGAAGCAGCATCACGAACCCGGTCGTGCGTTCCACCAGCGTGCCGACTGAGCTGTCGGAAGTCTTAGAACCCATGATCAGGTCGCCCTCCCAGTGCCCCGGCACGGCCCGATCCTCGATCTCAGGTGGTCGCTCGCTGATCAGCACCATGCCCGGGATCCGGGTGCGTCGATGTCCCGGGGTCCGCCGCGGTTTACGCATCGAACGACCCGTACGCAGATACGCGGTCAGCTCACGCCTAAGCCCACCGCGGGCTTGGATGTAGAGCGATTGGTAGATGGTTTCGGCCGACACCCACATCTCCGGTTCGTCGGGGAAGTCGATCTTGAGTCTGCCAGCGATCTGACCTGGGCTGTCGTGGCGTTCGAGCCGGGCCTGAACCTCTCGACGCAACCGCAGGTTGGTCGCGAGCTTCGCGTTGCGGGGGTCGCGACGACCTCGGTCGGCATGCGTTTGCGCCATCCCCGCTCGATACCCGCGCACGCCAACAGCTCGCTTGAGCTCTCGGCTCACCGTGGACGGATGGCGTCCGATCTGACGAGCGATGGCACGAACACCCAGTCCGCCAGCCTGCAGACGCATGATCTCCTCACGTTCCTCGAATCGGAGATAGCGGAGCCCTACGGGCTCGGTGTTCTTCGTCAGGTTCACCCCGCCAGCCTTGTTGAACATCCTGCGTCCCCAGCTCCAAGACGCGCCGGCCGCCGCAGCCGCCGACTCATCGACGCTCAGACCAGCTCGGATCCCCTGCCAAAACCGACGCTCATGCTCAAGCGGCAGATCGGGCTTCGTGAACTTCCTCATCGCAACTCCTCAAAGAGGGTGTTGCGTGACTACCTAGAACTCGCCTCCGATCTCGGAGGATGACGTGCTCGCGGATCCGGTCCGGGATGTCGTAACCGGGCACGGACTTCGCATCGTTGAGGTCGATGACGGGCTTGACGGTGACCGTGGTGCGGGAATCGCCGCACCACGACTGGAGCTGGTCGAGCAGGAGGAGTCGCTGGCCCTCCTCGATCTGACCAGTCGAGTTGAAGATCGTGGTGTCGCCCGAGGTCGTGGCGTCGAAGTGGGCGTGGAGGACGACCTCGCGGGCGGCGGGGAGCACGGGCGTGTCTTCGTCGGTGGTTGAGGTGTGAGCGGAGCGAGCCTCGAAACCACCAGCGTGGAGGTCGAGCGCGGTCTGCGTCCGCGCCAGGTCACCCAGCGCCTTGGCCCGGCGGGCGTCGAGCGACTCCTGCGACCCGAGGGCCTTGAGGGTCGCGGCCCTGTGGGCGAGGGCGTGGTGGAGGTCGAGCCCGTCGGCCAGGTCGACCTCTGCCTCCAGCCTGATCGTGCCGGCGAAATGGACGTCCTCGTCGTGGACCGTGACGTGGCGCGGGTCGACGTGGAGGTACCCGTCCTCGGGGTCCGCGGCCGGGTCGGCGTCGGCGAGGTCGAACCGCTTGATCGTCTCCGCCACCAGCCGGTCCAACTGCGCGGGACCGATCTTGCCCGCCACGGCTGCGACCTGCGCGTCGACGAACCGTGCGGCCTCCACCGTCAGCGCCGGGGTCGAATGGATCGTCGCCTCGGCGACGGCCCGTGCGCGCCAGGCGGGGACGCGTCCGGCGAGGACCTGCGCCCACAGGCGGGGGAGGCGGTGGCGGAGCTCGAGGGCGTGGCCGATGAGCTTCTTCGCCGAGGTGCTCGTGATCCCTAGGACGGTACCGAGCTCGGCGACGCAGAACTCCGCCACCAGCGGCGTACCGGGTCCGGCGATGGGTTCCTCGTGCTCACACCCAGCCACGGTGAAGGACGCGGCGGTGTGGATCGACTCGGGCGGGTGGAGGTCGGCCCAGCGGGCGGCGAGGTCGAGCTGGCGGGCGGCTTCGGTGTTCTCGATGGAGCGGGAGGCCTTGATCGAGGCAAGCAGGGCTGCGGGGCCGAGGGCGTCTGCCCCGGCCTCTGCGCCTGCTTCCAGCGTCTCGATCATGCGTTCGAGTCTAGGGAATGGCTCCGACAGTCGCCGCGAGGCAGCTGCGTCCTGTGGAGGGTCTCGATACGCCTCCGCTCGTTCCTCGCTCCGGCTACTCGACCACCGAGAGGAAAGAGCGGCTAGTCGACCAGCGAAGAAGAGGAGGACCCTCAGCCCGCGCCCAGCTTCTCCCGGAAGAAGTCCAGCACCGCATCGACCCCGGCCTGCTGGCGGTGGGTCGTGACGGTCGAGTGGCCCTTGCCCTCGAACTCCACGCGGATGAACGCCTCGCCGAGCTCGGTGGTGAGCGTGTCGAAGCGCTTGCCGACGGCGGGGTCGGAGCGGAAGCGCAGGCCGAGGACCTGCTGGCCGGCCGCGCAGCGGCCCTTCACGATGTCGAGGTCACCGGGGGAGAGGTTGACGTCGCGCGACCGACCGGGCGTCACTGCGAAGGGGGCGCTGGGCTGGCAGAGCACGGGCGCGGTGACCGCGGGGTCCACCATCATGGCGAGGGCGAAGCCGCCCGTGAAGCACATGCCCAGCGCGCCCACGCCGGGGCCGCCGATCTCTCCGTGCAGCTCGCGCGCCAGCGAGCGCAGCCACCCGGCGACGGGGGTGGTCTCACCGGTGCGGAGCTTGATGAACTCCCTGCTGACGCACACCTGGCCCAGCGCGCGGGCGGTGGAGCCCGGCGTCATCGGCGCACCGTCGGTGCCGAAGAGGCTCGGCATCACGACGGTGTGGCCGGCGTCCACCAGCTCCTCGCCGAAGGCCGCGACCTCCGGCGTGATGCCGGGGATCTCGTGGATCACCACGATCCCCGGCCCGCTGCCGCGCCGGTACGTCGGGTGGGTCACGCCGTCGTACGTGTGGGAACTGCGCGTCCAGCCGTCGGGGAAGGTCATGGGGGCAGTGTGACGCACCTGCCCCGATCTCAGAACGTGTAGCCGAAGGCGTCGAGGTCTGCTGCGTAGACCTCGGCGACCTTCGCTCGCGCGGCGTCCGAGTAGTAGTCGCGGTAGCTGCCGTGCGGCGACTTGTTGCGGTGCGGGATGCGGGTCGGCTCGACGCCGAGGCGGCGCTCGACCTCCTGCAGGTCCTCGGCGAAGGACTCGGTGCGCCCGATGAAGTCGACCTCGCGGTGCGGCGCGCGGAGGTAGTCGACCTGCGGCCGACCCACGCGCGGCAGCTCGGCCGTCCCGCGCAGCACGAACTCCTCGAACCCCGTGTACGCCGCGGCGGCGCGCCACATGTCGTTGCCGCGCATCTTCTCGGCGTCGGCCCCCTGCGGCCGTCCGCTCGACGGGCCCCACTCGCGGTCCCAGTCCTGGATCATCGACCACCACGAGACCATCCGCGCCCACGGGTTGCGCACGAACGCGAACGACCAGTAGTCGACCGTCTGCGGCTCCGCGCGCAGGATCCGCTCGTACGGCGCATGCCGGCCCAGCGTCGGCCGCACGCCGGGCGCCTTGCTGCGCGCATCGGGGCAGGCGCGCTCGAAGGCGACGCCCACCGACACCCCGCCCGTCTTCGGCACGTGCACGAAGAGCGCACGTTTGGCGTCGGAGATCAGCACGGGCGCGAGGCTAGCCCACGCACCCGTGGCAGGCGCAGCCGCGCGCGCGGCGATGCGGGATGATCTGCGGGTGATGACGTTCCTCGAGCTCGGTCCGGGGCGGGACTTCGTGCTGCTCGCGCTGCCGAAGACCGCGAGCACGACGCTGGAGCGCACGCTGGCGCCGTACGCCACCGAGGTCGTCAGCGCCCCGCCGTCCCGCAAGCACCTCCCGGCCCGCGGCTTCGTGCACACGCGGGCCGCCGGGCTCGCCGAGCAGGGACACCCGCGGGAGTCCTACGAGCTGGTCACGATGTTCCGCGAGCCGATCGCCTGGCTGGAGTCCTGGTGGCGCTATCGCGCCCGCGACGACAGCCGGCAATCGACGGCCGACATGTCCTTCGAGCAGTTCGCGCTCCACTACCTCGCCGGCGACGACGACGCGCCGATCCCGAAGGGACGACCGGCGAAGTTCCTCCACGCCCAGGGCGCGGTCGCGGTCGACCGCGTCCTCAGCGTCGAGCGCCCCGACGTCTGGTCGGCGTGGTTCAGCGAGCGGATCGGCGCACCGCTGGAGTTCGAGCGCCGCAACACGTCGGGCGCCGTCCGGGGTGAGCTGTCCTTCGCCACCCGCGAGGCGCTCGCCGCGCACTTCGCCCCGGAGTACGACGTGTGGCGCCGCCTCGAGTCCACGGGGGAGTGGGCGGGGGCGCGGGGCACCCGGTTGGAGAGTCCGGTTCAGTAGGTGTAGCCGAAGAGCTCGATGTCCTCGGCGTAGACCTCGGCGATCCGCTGGCGGGTCTCGTCGGTGTAGTAGTCGTGGTAGGTCCCGTGCTTGGACTTGTTCTTGTGCACCGGCGTCGACGGCTCGAGCCCCAGCTGCACCTGGACGCGCTGGAGGTCCTCGACGAAGTTCTCGGTGCGGCCGATGAAGTCGACCTCGCGGTTGTGCTTGGGCGCGCGGAGGTACTTGATCTGCGGGGTGCCGACGCGGGGCAGCTCCTCGGTGCCGCGCATGACGAACTCGTCGAAGCCGGAGTACGCCGCTGCCGCGCGCCACATCTCGTTGCCGTCGCGCATCGAGCCGTGCCTGACGTCCTGCGGCTTGCCGCTCGCGGGGCCGTGGCGCCGGTCCCACGCCGAGATCATCGAGTACCACGACACCATCCGGGCCCACGGGTTGCGCACGAACCCGAAGGTCCAGTAGTCCACGACCTGCGGCTCGTGCTTGATGATCTTGCCGAGCGTGGCGTGCCGGCCGATCGGCGTACGCGCCTTGCGGGCGTCCGGACAGGCTTCCTTCACCGTCTCCTCGACCGAGACGCCGCCGGTCTTGGGAACGTGGACGAAGAGCACCTGCCGGGAGTCGCTGATGAGCACGCGCCGAGGTTATCCCACGCGTGGGACGCCTCCGGCGGACGGCTCGCACCGCAGTCCGTGCGCCTGGGGGGAGACACGGACGTGCCGAGTGGTCCAGTCCAGAGGCGCCTCAAAACCGAGGAAAACCGCAGGAACTCTCAAGAAGACCAGATCTGTCCGTGGTTCCTCGCACGAACCTCCTACCGTCGACAAAGTCATCGTGGGGATGACATCACAGTCATCGAACCGTGGGGGTTCAGCATGTCGCAGTACAGCCGGCGCACCGTCGTGCGTGGAGCAGCCTGGAGCATCCCGGTCGTGGCGGTCGCCGCCAACGCACCGGCCTTCGCCGCGTCGACCGACGCACCGCGGCCCGGATTCCTGACGGTGACGTGCCGCACCAACGGGCAGGGGCAGAACAACTGCCAGGGCTACCGCCTGGTCCTCAACTTCCAGGTGGAGGGCACCTACTCCTGGAACATCAGGATCGTTCCTGCCCAGATCACCAGCAGCGCGGGCGCGACCGGCGAGATCAAGCAGCCCCCCGCGTTCCCGCAGGTCGTCTCAGCGACGAGCAACACCATGGATCTGTGGTTCTGCGCGGCCTCCAGCCCCAGCGGGCTGACGCTCGACGTCAGCTACTCGGTCTGGCGCAGCGACCTCGACGAGTCGACGGCGGTCGTCTACTCCTTCCCGCAGCAGGTCTACCCGGGCGGAAGCATCAAGGGCTGCTGACTAGCATCGCCGCATGACAGCCGCCTCTCGGACCGGCTACCGCGGCAGCCAGAAGGGCTTGCACTGGCTGACCGTGCTCGCCGTCGCTGCCCAGCTCGCCATCGGCTATCTCATGGACGCCGACGACTCGGGTCGCGGACGCGGCCGTGGACGTGGTGGCGACAGCGGGCGCGGCCGCGGTGGCGACTCCAGCGGCTACCTCGACGACCCGGACACCCTGGTCCGGGTCCATGTCGCCCTCGGCGTGACGATCCTGGCCCTCGCCGTCGCACGCCTCGTCTGGCGCCGAGTGGTCGGCCTACCGCCGTGGGCCGAGCAGCTCACCTCCGGCCAGCGCCGTATCGCGACGTGGACCGAGCGGGCACTCATCACGACTCTGTTCGTCGTCCCGCTCAGCGGCCTCGCTCTGGTCGCGTCGGGCGACGACGACCTCGTGTGGCTGCACGTCACCGGCCACGTGGTCCTCTTCGTGGCGCTGCTGGCCCACCTCGGCCTCGTCGTCGGTCGAGGGCTCCTCCCGCGGATGCTGTCCGGTCGGGCCGCCTGAGTCCGCTCAGCCCTCGAGCGGCCAGCCGCGCTGCGCCCAGCCGCCGGTCCCGCCGGCGACGTTGATCGCCGCGATGCCCTGAGCCCGCAGGTGGTCGACCACCTGGCGGCTGCGGCCACCGACCTGGCAGATCACGAACACCGGCTTGTCCTGGGGCAGCTCGGCGATCCGGTTCGGCACGTCGTTCATCGGGATGTGCACGGCGCCGGGGACGCGCCCGCCGGCCACCTCGTCGGCCTCGCGCACGTCGACGACGTACGCCCCCTGGCTGTGTGCGGCGGCGAACTCGTCGAGGCCGATCTCGTCCTGGGGGCCGTTGGCGGCTGCCTCCTGCGCGGCCTGCACCTCCTGGCGCACGGCGTCCATGTCGAGCTCGCGGGCCTGCTCGATCACGCCGGCGAGCGCCTGCGGCGGCAGCGCGCCGGCCTGGTTGAAGAGCAGGACGCCGTCGCGGAAGAGCATCAGGGTGGGGATGGAGGTGATGGCCGCCATCTGGGCGAGCTGCTGCTCGGCCTCGGTGTCGACCTTGCCGAAGACGATGTCGGGGTTGTCCTCGGACGCCTTCTCGTAGACCGGTGCGAACTGCCGGCACGGTCCGCACCAGGCAGCCCAGAAGTCGACGAGGACGATGCCCTCACCGCTCACGGTCTGCTCGAAGTCGGCCAGGGTCAGCTCACGGGTGCTCATGCATCCAGCCTGCCACGACGACGCCGCGGACTCACGTCGTCGGCGCAGAGGTGGCGGGGGTCACCAACCGCGGGCGCGCCACTCGGCCAGCGAGCCACGCTCCGCGCCGAGGGTCGAGTCGTTGCCGTGGCCGGGGTAGAACCACGTGTCGTCGGGAAGCCGGCCGAAGACCTTCTCCTCGAGGTCGCCCATCAGCGAGGTGAAGTCCTCCGGGCTCGTCGTCCGGCCCGGACCGCCCGGGAAGAGCGAGTCCCCGGTGAAGAGGTGCGGGTGCGGCGACACCGCCTCGTCGTCGAGGAGCAGCGCGATCGAGCCCGGGGTGTGGCCGGTGAGCGGGATGACGTGGAGGTCGCACGTGCCGACCGCGACCTTGTCGCCCGCGCCGACGCGTCGGTCGACGCTCACGCCGGTCTGCTCCTCGATCGCTTCCGCGTCGGGGGCGCCGGCGACGACCGTGGCCCCCGGGTGGGCCGCCTTCACCGCGGCCAGCGCGCGGTGGTGGTCCCAGTGCTGGTGGGTGGTGACGATCGAGGTCAGCGGACCGTCGCCGATGAGCTCGAGCAGCCGCTCGGGCTCCGCCGCGGCGTCGACGAGGACGCGCTCGTCGGTCTCGCTGCAGTGCAGGAGGTAGCAGTTGTTGGACATGTCCGGGTCGACCGCGACCTTGGTCACGGTCAAGCACCCGGCACGGCGTACGTCGGGTGCGCCGCCGGGGGAGACGTCCCCCGTGTAGTCGGTCGGGCTGTCGTTCACCATGACTCCACCTCCGGGAGGTCGTTCGTGTCGGATTCGAGCCCCTCGCCCGTCCCGCGACCGGTGAGCCACCAGCCGAGGTCGGCGGACGTGCCGGTGACGACGGCGCCCCCGGTCCCCTCGCCGTAGTGCCAGGTCCGGTCCAGGTCGGTGGGGTGCACGCTGAAGGGCGCCGGGTAGGGGCGCTTCGTCATCGAGTCGAGCAGCAGGACCCGGAAGGGCTCCGGCCAGTCGACGGGGGAGTAGCCGGCGCCGAGGTCGGCGTGGTGGATCTCCACCTCGCGCACCCGCATCAGCGCCACGTGGGCGAGGGCGAAGTCGGGTCCGCCGGGCGTGCGCTCGAAGCGGCCGGCCCAGTCGTTCTCGTGCATCGCGGCGAGCGCGTCGGAGAAGGTCGCGGTGCCGGCGAGGAGGCGCTCGCGCAGCTCGGAGCAGTCCGAGGCGGCCAGCTCGGCGATGTCGGAGTCGCGGCCCTCGGGGGAGGCGTACATCGGCTGGGGCTCTCCGATGTGCGCCCCGTGGAGGACGCCCGCGAGTCCCTCGGCGTTCAGCGCGAGGTGGGCCACGACGTGGGCGCGGGTCCAGCCCGGCAGCAGCGACGGCTCGGCGTACGCCGCCTCGTCGAGGCGGTCGACGGTCCGGACGAGCGCCCGGTCGGCGTCCGTGATCAGGTCGGCGGCCCGGGCCGCGGAGTCGGTCACGGGGCCATCGTGCCACCTCTGCGGCACCCACCCCCGTGGGTGGACGATCGGGGCGGTGTGGGTGCCGCGTGAGAAGGTGGAACGGTGCGTCGGCTTGACCGCGGGCGCCGTCGAGGCGAACATGTGTTCGACTCCACCGACCTGCCCGCCACGAGGACCGACGAGGACATCCGTGACCGACCAGCTCATCATCCGGGGCGCTCGCGAGCACAACCTCAAGGACGTCTCACTCGACCTGCCACGCGACGCGCTCATCGTCTTCACCGGCCTGTCCGGGTCCGGCAAGTCCAGCCTCGCCTTCGACACCATCTTCGCCGAGGGCCAGCGCCGCTACGTCGAGTCCCTGTCGGCCTACGCGCGCCAGTTCCTCGGCCAGATGGACAAGCCCGACGTCGACTTCATCGAGGGCCTGAGCCCCGCGGTCAGCATCGACCAGAAGTCCACGTCGAAGAACCCGCGCTCGACCGTCGGCACCATCACCGAGGTCTACGACTACCTCCGTCTCCTCTACGCCCGCGCCGGCCGCGCCCACTGCCCCACCTGCGGCGCGCCGATCGAGCGTCAGACCCCGCAGCAGATCGTCGACCGCATCCTCGACCTCGAGGACGGGCGGCGCTTCCAGGTCCTCGCGCCGGTCATCCGGGGCCGCAAGGGCGAGTACGTCGAGCTGTTCCGCCAGCTCCAGCAGCAGGGCTTCAGTCGCGCCCGTGTGGACGGCGAGACCCACTCCCTCGACGAGCCGCCGACGCTCGACAAGAAGCTCAAGCACACCATCGAGGTCGTGGTCGACCGCCTCGCGGTCAAGGAGTCGTCGAAGCGCCGCCTGACCGACTCGGTCGAGACCGCGCTCGGGCTCGCCGGCGGCCTCGTGGTCTTCGACTTCGTCGACCTCGACGCCAAGGACCCGGGCCGGGAGATGAAGTTCTCCGAGAAGATGGCCTGCCCCAACGACCACACCATCGACACCGACGACCTCGAGCCGCGCTCCTTCTCGTTCAACTCGCCCTTCGGCGCGTGCACGGTCTGCTCGGGCCTCGGCACCAAGATGGAGGTCGACCCCGAGCTCGTCGTCCCCGACACCGGCGCCACGCTGGGCGAGGGCGCCATCGCGCCGTGGAGCGGCGCCCACGTCGCCGACTACTTCCTCCGCCTGGTCAACGCGCTCGGCGAGGAGCTCGGCTTCGACCTCAACACCCCGTGGGACCAGCTGACCCCCAAGCAGCGCACGTCGCTGCTCGAGGGCCACTCGACCAAGGTCCACGTCGTCACCAAGAACCGCTACGGTCGCCAGCGGGCCTACTACGCCGCCTTCGAGGGCGTCCGCCCCTATGTCGAGCGCCGGCACCGCGAGGCCGAGTCCGACACCAGCCGCGAGCGCTTCGAGGGCTTCATGCGCGAGGTGCCGTGCCCCGCCTGCCAGGGCTCGCGACTCAAGCCGGTCTCGGTGTCGGTCACCCTCGGTGCCCGCGACCAGGGCGGCAAGAACATCGCCGAGGTCTGTGCACTGCCGATCAACGAGGCCGCCCACTACCTCCGCACCGTCGACCTGTCGGTGCGCGAGCGCCAGATCGGCGAGCGGGTGCTCAAGGAGATCCAGGAGCGCCTGCAGTTCCTGCTCGACGTCGGCCTCGACTACCTCTCCCTCGACCGGCCGAGCGGGTCGCTGTCGGGCGGTGAGGCGCAGCGGATCCGCCTCGCCACGCAGATCGGCGCGGGCCTCGTCGGCGTCCTCTACGTCCTCGACGAGCCGTCGATCGGCCTGCACCAGCGCGACAACAAGCGCCTCATCGAGACCCTCCTGCGGCTGAAGGACCTCGGCAACACCCTCATCGTCGTCGAGCACGACGAGGACACCGTCCGCGTCGCCGACTGGGTCGTCGACATCGGCCCCGGAGCCGGCGAGCACGGCGGCCAGGTCGTGCACTCGGGCTCGGTCGAGGACCTCCTCAAGCACCCGGACTCGATGACCGGCCAGTACCTCTCCGGCCGTCGCGAGATCCCCGTCCCCGCCGTACGCCGCCCGCGCACCGTCGGTCGCGAGCTCACGGTCCACGGGGCCCGCGAGCACAACCTCCAGGACGTGGACGTCAGCTTCCCGCTGGGCGTCTTCACCGCGGTCACCGGCGTCTCCGGCTCGGGCAAGTCCACGCTGGTCAACGACATCCTCTACACCTCGCTGGCCAAGCAGATCTACAACGCCCGCACGGTCCCGGGGCGGCACACGAAGATCACCGGCCTCGAGCACGTCGACAAGGTGATCCACGTCGACCAGTCGCCGATCGGTCGCACCCCCCGGTCCAACCCGGCGACCTACACCGGCGTCTTCGACCACGTCCGCAAGCTCTTCGCCTCCACCCCGGAGGCCAAGATGCGCGGCTACCTCCAGGGCCGGTTCTCCTTCAACGTCAAGGGCGGGCGCTGCGAGGCGTGCTCGGGCGACGGCACGATCAAGATCGAGATGAACTTCCTGCCGGACGTCTACGTCCCCTGCGAGGTGTGCCACGGCGCTCGCTACAACCGCGAGACGCTCGAGGTCCACTACAAGGGCAAGACCATCGCCGAGGTCCTCGACATGCCGATCGAGGAGGCCGCGGACTTCTTCGCCGCGGTGCCGGCCATCTCCCGCCACATGAACACACTCCAGGAGGTCGGCCTCGGCTACGTCCGCCTCGGCCAGCCCGCCACGACCCTGTCCGGCGGCGAGGCGCAGCGCGTCAAGCTCGCCAGCGAGCTGCAGAAGCGCTCCACCGGCCGCACCGTCTACGTCCTCGACGAGCCCACGACGGGCCTGCACTTCGAGGACATCCGCAAGCTGCTCCACGTGCTGTCCGGCCTGGTCGACAAGGGCAACACGGTCCTGGTGATCGAGCACAACCTCGACGTCATCAAGACCGCCGACTGGCTCATCGACATGGGCCCCGAGGGCGGCTCGCGCGGCGGCACCGTCGTCGCGGAGGGCACCCCGGAGGAGGTCGCAGTAGTCGAGGCGAGCCACACCGGCACCTTCCTGCGTCCGATCCTCGAGGGCCGTGGGGCCGAGCAGCCGGGCAAGCCGCGCCGGGCGGCTGCAGCCACCTCGGCGCCGGCCGGCAGGACGACGAAGAAGACGGCGGCGGCCAAGAAGCCCGCGAAGAAGGCGGCCGCCACGAAGACCACGGCGAAGAAGGCAGCACCCCCGAAGGCCGCGGCGAAGAAGTAGTCGTCACAGCATTCTCACAGGTGCGCTGGCTACTCTCTGGCCGCATGACCGCCATCAACAGACGTCGCGCCCTGTCCGGCTCCGCTGCCGTCGCCGTGGGTGTCCCGCTCCTCGCCGCGTGCGGTGGCGACGCGGACACCTCGGCCACCGACCCCGCCACCTCTTCCGACAGCCCCGACGCGTCGTCGTCCCCTTCCGATGAGGGAGGGGACGCTGCCGGCGGCGCGGTCCTCGCCAGCGCCGCCGACGTACCGGTGAACGGCTGCCTGGTGGTCCCGGACGCCAAGGTCGTGATCACCCAGCCCACCGAGGGCGACTTCAAGGCCTTCACCGCCGTCTGCACCCACCAGGGCTGCCTCGTCGAGACCAGCAGCGACGGCGAGATCCCCTGCCCGTGCCATGCCAGCCGGTTCTCCCTCGAGGACGGGTCGCCGCTCGGCGGTCCGGCCACGGCCGCACTGGCCGCCGTGGAGATCACCGTCGACGGGGACTCCATCACCCGCGCCTGACCGGCCTGTCACGACTGTCGGGGGCCGCCCGTAGGGTTGTCGGGTGGCCAACCCGAGCACCTATCGACCCGCGCCGGGGTCGATCCCGACCAAGCCGGGGGTCTACCGGTTCCGGGACGCCAAGGGTCGCGTGATCTACGTCGGCAAGGCCAAGAGCCTGCGCCCGCGCCTGTCGTCCTACTTCCAGGACATCGGCAACCTCCACCCGCGCACCGCCTCGATGGTGACCACTGGTGCCAGCGTCGAGTGGACGGTCGTCGACACCGAGGTCGAGGCGCTCCAGCTGGAGTACAGCTGGATCAAGGAGTTCGACCCGCGCTTCAACGTCAAGTACCGCGACGACAAGTCCTACCCCTGGCTGGCGGTCACCGTGGGCGAGGAGTTCCCGCGGGTGATGGTCGGGCGCGGAGCCAAGCGCAAGGGCACCCGCTACTTCGGTCCCTACAGCCACGCCTGGGCGATCCGCGAGACCGTCGACCTGCTGCTGCGGGTCTTCCCGATGCGCTCGTGCAGCAACGGCGTCTTCAAGCGGTCCGCGCAGATCGGTCGCCCGTGCCTCCTCGGCTACATCGACAAGTGCTCGGCCCCGTGCGTCGGCAGCGTGACGCCGGAGGAGCACCGCGAGATCGTCGACGACTTCTGCGACTTCATGGCCGGGAGCACCACCGCCTTCACCAGGCGCCTCGAGCGCGAGATGTACGCCGCCTCGGAGGCGCTGGACTTCGAGAAGGCCGCGCGGCTCCGTGACGACCTCGGCGCGCTGACCAAGGCGCTGGAGAAGCAGGCGGTGGTGCTGGGCGACGGCACCGACGCCGACGTGATCGCGCTGGCCGAGGACCCGCTCGAGGTGGCCGTGCAGATCTTCTACGTCCGCGGCGGGCGCATCCGCGGCCAGCGGGGCTGGGTGGCCGACCGCTCCGACGACAGCGACACCGCCGGCCTGGTGCAGGAGTTCCTGCTCCAGCTCTACGGCGGCGCCGACCCCGACGCGGGCGACACGATCCCGCGCGAGGTCCTGGTGCCGGCGCTGCCGCCGGACCACACGGTGATGGAGGAGCTGCTCACCGAGCGGCGCGGCAGCCGGGTCGCGATCCGGGTGCCGCAGCGCGGCGACAAGCGCGACCTCCAGGAGACCGTCGCGAGCAACGCCGCTCAGGCGCTCGCGCTCCACAAGACCAAGCGCGCCAGCGACCTCACCACCCGCAACCGCGCGCTCGAGGAGATCCAGCAGGCCCTCGCTCTCGACGAGGTGCCCCTGCGCATCGAGTGCTACGACGTGTCCAACCTCCAGGGCACGGAGGTCGTCGCGTCGATGGTCGTCTTCGAGGACGGGCTCTCGCGCAAGTCCGAGTACCGGCGCTTCGTGATCCGCGGCGTCGACGGCCAGAACGACGTGGCGTCGATGCACGAGGTCATCACCCGGCGCTTCAAGCGGCTGCTGGACGAGCAGGCGCGGAGCGAGACGGTGTCGACCGACGCCGGTCCGATGCTCGTCGACCCTGAAACGGGTCGGCCACGGAAGTTCGCCTACGCGCCCTCGCTCGTCGTCGTCGACGGCGGCCCGCCGCAGGTCGCCGCGGCCCAGCAGGCGCTGGCCGAGCTCGGCGTGACCGACATCCCCGTCTGCGGGCTGGCCAAGCGGCTCGAGGAGGTGTGGCTGCCGGGGGAGGAGGACCCCGTCATCATGGCCCGCACCAGCGAGGGCCTCTACCTCCTCCAGCGGATCCGCGACGAGGCCCACCGCTTCGCCATCAACCACCACCGCGGCCGTCGGTCCAAGTCGATGGTGGAGAGCATGCTCGACGACGTGCCCGGCCTCGGCGAGGTCCGGCGCAAGACGCTGCTCAAGCACTTCGGGTCGCTGAAGAAGCTGCGCGAGGCCGAGCCCGACGCGATCGCGCTCGTCCCCGGCATCGGCCCGCGCACGGCTGCGGCGATCAAGGAAGCGGTCGCGAAGGCCGACGCGACCCGCAAGACTGCCCCCAGGGAGCCGGCGGTCAACACCGCCACCGGCGAGCTCATCGAGGAGGACTGAATGGTCGAGGCGACCCCCGGCGAGCTGGTCATCGTCACCGGCATGACCGGCGCCGGCCGGAGCACGGCGGCGAAGGAGCTGGAGGACCTCGGCTACTTCGTGGTCGACAACCTCCCGCCGACGCTGGTGCGCGACGTCGTACGCCTCGTCGACGACAGCCGCGGCATCGACCAGCCGATCGCGGTGGTCGTCGACGTGCGCTCGGGCTCGTTCTTCGACTCGCTCCAGGCCAACCGCCACCAGCAGGTCACCGGACGGCCCACGACGCTGCTGTTCCTCGAGGCCACCGACGAGGTGCTCGTACGCCGCCAGGAGGCCGCCCGCCGTCCGCACCCGATGCAGGGGAGCGGCCGCCTGCTCCACGGGCTGCAGCGCGAGCGCGAGGTCATGGCCGACATCCGAGGCGACGCCGACGTGCTGCTCGACACGTCCAACTTCAACGTCCACCAGCTCCAGGACCGGATCACCGAGCTGTTCGGCACCGCGGCGACGACGCGCCTGAAGGTGACCGTCATCAGCTTCGGCTTCAAGTACGGCATCCCCGTCGACGCGGACTGGGTCGCCGACATGCGGTTCCTGCCCAACCCGCACTGGGTCCCCGAGCTGCGCCCGCAGAACGGCCGCGACCCCGACGTGTCCGCCTACGTGCTTTCCCAGCCCGGCGCGGAGACCTTCCTCGACCAGTACCTCCCGGTGCTGCAGACCGTCGCCCAGGGCTACCTGACGGAGGGCAAGCGCTTCATGCAGGTCGCCGTCGGCTGCACCGGCGGCAAGCACCGCAGCGTGTCCATGACCGAGGCGATCGCCGGCCTCATGCGGCAGGCGGGCTACGACGTGCGCACCGCGCACCGCGACCTCGGCAGGGAGTGAAGTGGCGCGCGAGACCGCGCAGGCTGCGGTCGCCCTCGGTGGCGGCCACGGCCTGGCCGCCACGCTGTCGGCACTGCGCCGGCTCCACGACGAGCTCACGATCGACGACCTGACAGCGGTCGTCACGGTGGCGGACAACGGCGGGTCGTCGGGCCGCCTGCGTGGCGAGTTCGGCGTACTGCCTCCCGGGGACCTGCGGATGGCGCTCGCCGCGCTCTGTGGGGACGACGAGTGGGGCCGCACCTGGGCCGACGTGGTCCAGCACCGCTTCGCCGGCCAGGGGGACCTCAACGGTCACGTCGTCGGAAACCTGCTGATCGTCGGCCTGTGGGAGCTCATGGGCGGTGACCACGTCCGCGGCCTCGACTGGGTCGGTCGCCTGCTCGGCGCGCACGGCCGGGTGCTGCCGATGGCCACCACGCCGATGGACATCACCGCGCGCGTGCGCGGCGCCGACCCGGCGGCCCCGGGCGCCGTCACGGTCGTACGCGGCCAGGTCGAGGTCGCCACGACCGCCGGCCAGATCGAGTCGGTCGCCCTCGTCCCGGAGGACCCGCAGGCCTGCGCGGAGGCGGTCGAGGCAGTCCTGGCCGCCGAGTGGGTCGTGCTCGGCCCCGGGTCGTGGTTCAGCTCGGTCATCCCGCACCTGATGGTGCCGGGCCTGCGCCGGGCGCTGGCCGAGACGCAGGGGCGTCTCGTGGTGGTGCTCAACCTCGAGGAGCAGGCGGGCGAGACCACCGGCTTCGGTCCCGAGGAGCACCTCGCGGCGCTCTTCGAGCACGCACCGGACCTCAACGTGCACGCCGTGCTGGTCGACGCCGGGTCGCTGGCGGGGGAGCGCGAGGTCCTCGAGAAGGCGGTCTCGGAGCGGGGCGCCCGGCTGGTCGTCGAGGACATCGCCGTGCAGGGCGAGCCGCGCCACGACCCGGACCGTCTCGCGGCCGCCTTCCGGCGCATCGTCGACGAGGCCTGAGCGGCGCAGACCGGGTCGCCCGGGCCGTCGAGGGTCGTTGACCAGCATGGCAGGATTCGGCCCATGGCTATGACGGCACAGGTGAAGGCAGAGCTCGCCTCCACCCAGATCACCAAGACCTGCTGCCGCAAGGCCGAGGTCGCCTCGATGCTCCGCTTCGCAGGCGGCCTGCACATCGTGAGCGGCCGCATCGTCGTGGAGGCCGAGCTCGACACCGGAGCCGCCGCACGGCGCCTGCGCAAGGACATCTCCGAGGTCTACGGACACCCCTCCGACGTGGTCATGGTGCAGGGCAACGGCATCCGCAAGGGCAGCCGCTACATCGTGCGGGTGACCAAGGACGGCGAGGCCCTGGCGCGCCAGACCGGCCTGCTCGACCAGCGCGGTCGGCCCGTGCGCGGCCTGCCGCCCGCCGTCGTCAGCGGTGGCGGCTGCGACGCCGTCGCGGCGTGGCGCGGTGCGTTCCTCGCCCACGGGTCCCTGACCGAGCCCGGTCGTTCGTCGTCGCTGGAGATCACCTGCCCCGGCCCGGAGGCCGCGCTCGCGATCGTCGGCGTCGCCCGCCGCCTCGGCATCTCCGCGAAGGCGCGCGAGGTGCGCGGCGTGGACCGGGTCGTGATCCGTGACGGCGACGCCATCGGCGCCCTGCTCACCCGGCTCGGCGCCCACGAGTCGCTGATGGCGTGGGAGGAGCGACGGATGCGCCGCGAGGTCCGCGCCACCGCCAACCGCCTGGCCAACTTCGACGACGCCAACCTCCGCCGGTCCGCCCGGGCAGCGGTCGCCGCGGGCGCCCGCGTGGAGCGCGCGCTGGAGATCCTCGGCGAGGAGATCCCCGACCACCTGCGCCAGGCCGGCCACCTCCGCCTCGAGCACAAGCAGGCCTCGCTCGAGGAGCTCGGCCAGCTGCACGACCCGGTCCTGACCAAGGACGCGATCGCCGGGCGGATCCGCCGGCTGCTCGCGATGGCGGACAAGCGCGCCGAGGAGCTCGGCATCCCCGACACCGAGGCGTCGCTGACCCCGGAGATGCTGGCCGAGGAGGAGTGAGGCCGGGGGCTTTGGATCGATCCAAAGTTACCTGTCCGTACCGCGGTCGACCGCGCTCCGCGGCTCCGGCGTGACCCGATAGGGTCAGTGATGCTGGTCACCGAAGGCCAGAGCTGTCGACGGGGTCACCGAAGGCCCCGCACCTAGGAGGCATCCACCATGACTGTCCGCGTAGGCATCAACGGCTTCGGCCGCATCGGCCGCAACTTCTTCCGCGCCGTGCGCGCCTCGGGCGCCGACATCGAGATCGTCGGCGTCAACGACCTCACCGACAACGCGTCGCTGGCCCACCTGCTCAAGTTCGACTCGATCCTCGGGCGCCTCGACGCCGACGTGTCGAGCGACGACACCTCGATCATGGTCGGCGACCAGCGGATCGCCGTGTCCGCCGAGCGCGACCCGGCCAACCTGTCGTGGGGCGACCTGGGCGTCGACGTCGTCGTCGAGTCCACCGGCTTCTTCACCGACGCGACGAAGGCCAAGGCCCACGTCGACGCCGGCGCGAAGAAGGTCATCATCTCCGCGCCCGCCTCCAACGAGGACATCACCATCGTGATGGGCGTCAACCACGAGCTCTACGACCCGTCGCAGCACACGGTCATCTCCAACGCGTCGTGCACCACCAACTGCCTGGCGCCCATGGCGAAGGCCCTGCACGACGGCCTCGGCATCAACAAGGGCCTGATGACCACCATCCACGCCTACACCGCCGACCAGAACCTGCAGGACAACATCCACAAGGACCCGCGTCGCGCCCGCGCCGCCGCGCTCAACATGGTGCCCACCTCGACCGGTGCCGCGAAGGCCATCGGCCTGGTGCTGCCCGAGCTCAAGGGCAAGCTCGACGGCTACGCCATGCGCGTCCCGGTCCCGACCGGGTCGGCCACGGACCTCACGTTCGAGGCCGCGCGCGAGACGTCGGTCGACGAGGTCAACGACATCGTCAGGGCTGCCGCCGACGGCCGCTACCTGCGCTACTCCACCGACCCGCTCGTCTCCACCGACATCGTCACCGACCCGGCGTCGTGCATCTTCGACGCTCCGATGACCAAGGTCATCGGCAACCAGGTGAAGGTCCTCGGCTGGTACGACAACGAGTGGGGCTACTCCAACCGCCTCGCCGACCTCATCACCCACGTCGGCTCGAGCCTCTGAGCTCGATGTCGGACATCACTTCGCTGGGGGACCTGTCGGGCAAGCGCGTGCTGGTCCGCTCGGACCTCAACGTGCCGCTCGACGGCACCACCATCACCGATGACGGCCGGATCCGCGCGAGCGTCCCGACCATCACGCAGCTGTCCGACGCGGGGGCCCGGGTGGTCGTCACCGCCCACCTGGGCCGCCCGGACGGCTCACCCGACCCGAAGTACTCCCTCGAGCCGGTCGCGCGCCGGCTCTCCGAGCTGCTGGGCCGTCCGGTCGCGTTCGCGTCCGACACCGTCGGCGCCAGCGCCTCGGAGACGGTCGCCGGTCTCGAGGACGGCGGCATCGCCCTGCTCGAGAACGTCCGGTTCAACGACGGTGAGACGTCCAAGGACGACGCCGTCCGCGGGGCGTTCGCCGACCAGCTCGCGCAGCTGGCCGACGCGTTCGTCTCCGACGGCTTCGGCGTCGTGCACCGCAAGCAGGCCAGCGTGTACGACGTCGCGCTGCGGCTGCCGTCCGCGATGGGCGGTCTGGTCGCGGCCGAGGTCGACGTGCTGCGACGGCTGACCGAGCACCCCGAGCGCCCCTACGTCGTCGTCCTCGGCGGCTCGAAGGTGTCGGACAAGCTCGGCGTCATCGACAACCTCATCGACAAGGCCGACAAGCTGCTCATCGGCGGCGGCATGGTCTTCACCTTCCTCAAGGCCCAGGGCCACGAGGTCGGCAAGAGCCTGCTCGAGGCCGACCAGCTCGACACCTGCACCCGCTACCTCACCGAGGCGGCGGACCGCGGGGTGCAGATCCTGCTCCCGACCGACGTCGTGGTCGACACGGCCTTCCCGTCGGGCGACCGCGAGCCCGAGCCCCGCGTCGTACCCGCCTCGGAGATCCCGTCGGACGCCCTCGGGCTCGACATCGGCCCCGACTCGGCGGCTGCCTTCGCAGCGGCGCTGAGCGACGCGCGTACGGTCTTCTGGAACGGGCCGATGGGCGTCTTCGAGGTCGAGGCCTTCGCCGACGGCACCCGTGCCGTCGCCGAGGCGCTGACGAAGGTCGACGGCCTGTCCGTCGTCGGTGGCGGCGACTCAGCTGCCGCCGTACGACAGCTGGGCTTCGACGAGGCCGCCTTCGGCCACATCTCCACCGGCGGTGGCGCGTCGCTGGAGTTCCTGGAGGGCAAGGAGCTCCCGGGCATCGCCGTACTCGAGAGGGACTGACCCGTGGCCAAGAACGACCGCACGCCGCTGATGGCGGGCAACTGGAAGATGAACCTCAACCACCAGGAAGCGGTGGTGCTCGTCCAGAAGCTCGCCTGGACGCTGTCGGACAAGCGCCACGACTTCGTCAAGGTCGAGGTGGTCGTCGTGCCGCCGTTCACCGACATCCGCTCGGTGCAGACGCTGGTCGACGGCGACCGCCTCTCGATCCGCTACGGCGCGCAGGACGTGTCCGTGCACGACGAGGGCGCCTACACCGGCGAGATCTCCGCGGGCATGCTCAGCAAGCTGGGCTGCTCCTACATCGTGGTGGGCCACTCCGAGCGCCGGATGTACCACAACGAGTCCGACGAGCTGGTCAACGCCAAGGCCCACAAGTCGCTCTCGGCCGGCATGACGCCGATCGTGTGCGTCGGGGAGGGCCTCGACGTACGCCAGGCGGGCGAGCACGTCCCGTTCACCCTCACGCAGCTGGACGGCTCGCTCGACGGCTTCACCGCCGAGCAGGTCGCCGGTCTCGTGGTCGCCTACGAGCCCGTGTGGGCCATCGGGACCGGCGAGGTCGCCACCCCCGACGACGCCCAGGAGGTCTGTGCGGCCATCCGTGGGCGCGTGCGCGAGGTGCACGGCGACGCGGCCGCGGACGGCCTGCGGATCCTCTACGGCGGGTCGGTCAAGGCCGCCAACGTCGGCGGGATCATGGACAAGTCGGACGTCGACGGATGCCTCGTGGGCGGCGCCAGCCTGCAGGTCGACGAGTTCGGTGGCATCTGCCGTTTCTACGACATGCCGGTGCTGTGAGGGCGCTCACCGGTTCCGCGTGGACGTGACGTAGGCTTCCGCTCGTGATTCTGCTCTTCACCATCCTGCTCGTCATCACGAGCGCGATCATGATCCTGCTGGTGCTGCTCCACAAGGGCCGCGGTGGCGGCCTCTCCGACATGTTCGGCGGGGGCGTCTCCAGCAGTTTGGGGGGATCGTCGGTGGCCGAGCGCAACCTCGACCGCTTCACGGTCGGCGTCGGTGTCATCTGGTTTGCGTGCATCATCGCCCTGGGCCTGCTCAAGGCCTACGCGGGCAACTAAATCCCCCTCAGCTTTCTTTCGAAGGAGTCGTCGTGGCTGGTGCTGGAAATGCGATCCGCGGTAGTCGAATCGGTGCCGGCCCCATGGGCGAGGCCGAGCGCGGCGAGGCCGCGCCCCGCCAGACGGTGACCTACTTCTGCAGCCACGACCACCGGTCGGTGGTGACGTTCTCGATCGAGGCGAACGTGCCCGACTCGTGGGACTGCCCCAAGTGCGGCCTGCCCGCGAGCCTGGACTCGGAGAACCCGCCCCCGGCGCCGAAGATCGAGCCCTACAAGACGCACCTCGCCTACGTGAAGGAGCGTCGCAGCGAGACGGAGGCGGCTGACATCCTCGACGAGGCCGTCGCCCTGCTGCGCAGCCGCCGCAAGGCCGGCGAGATCATCTTCTGACCGAGCGGGCACTTCCTCGCGCTGGAGCCCGCCGAGCGGGCACTTCGTTGCGAAAGGTCTCGCCGACCGGGCACTTCGTTGCGTTGAAAGGCGCTGACCGGGCACGTCGTTGCGCTGGTCGCCAGTCCTGTGGATGACGTCTGCACCGGTTCTCGGATCCGGGCATGGTCGTTGCATGCCACAGCTACCTGCCTGGTGTCGTGATGTCGCATTCCTCGACGGATCGGCGCCGGTCCCGGTCGATCGTCCGTTCACCGCCATCGAGGCCGATGCCGCCGGTGTGCCTGCCAGCCTGCGCCGCAAGCTCGTTGCGGGCGGGCTGCTCCGCCCGATGCTGCGCGGGGTCTTCGTGGTGTCCCACGTCTCCGACTCGCTGCGCCTCAGGGTGGCGGCGGTCGAGCTGATCCTTCCGCCGCACGTCGTGGTCGTCGACCGCACGGCAGCGTGGGTGCACGGTGTCGACGCGCTGCCGAGGAGCGCGATCCATGAGATGCCGTCCCTCGACCTGTTCAGCCTCGCCGGCAGTCGCATGCGCCGAGCAGGCGTCAGGAGCGGAGTGCGTGAGCTGCTCGCGCGTGACATCGAGGAGCTGGAAGGTGTGCGCATCACCACGCCATTGCGCACGGCGTGCGACCTCGGGCGGCTCCTGTGGAGGTACGACGCCCTGGCAGCGATTGACGGTTTCCTGCGCCTGGGCGTGGACCAGGGCCGCCTGCTCGCGGAGGTCGACCGGTTCAAGGGCCACCGTGGCGTCGTACAGCTGCGACACCTCGCGCCGCTGGGTGACCTCGGGGCCGAGTCGCCGCCGGAGAGCGCGCTCCGGCTGCACTGGCACGAGTCAGGGATCCCCGTCCCGCCGCAGACGCAGATCTGGGAGTACGCCGACGACGGGTCGCCGCTGTTCCGGATCGACGTGGGAAGTCGTGAGGTGCGCTACGGCGCTGAGTACTTCGGCGAGGAGTTCCACGACGACGACGTGAAGCAGCTGGACGACGACCGTCTCGCCTGGTTGAGGAAACGTCGGGCCTGGATGATGGACGTGTTCGTCAAGGAGGACTGCTTCGGCAGGGAGCTCCGCGCTGGTGACCGACTTCGGGACGGTTTCGAGTCGGCGCGGGCGTCGTACGCCTCACGCAGCGTGACGGTCATCGACCTCGCGCGCACGTGACGCGCAGTGAAGTGCCCGGTCGCCCTCGTCCAGCGCGAGGAAGTGCCCGGTCACCCTCGTCCAGCGCGAGGAAGTGCCCGGTCGGCGGGTTTCAGCGCGAGGAAGCGCCCGGTCAGGGGAGGGCGGAGGCGGCGTCCTCGTCGAGCCACCACACGGTCTCCTCGCCGCGTACGCCGCGGGCGGGGGTCTCCTCGACCGAACCGTCCTCGGCGAGCGCGCGGGCGACGGCCTCGGCCTTGCCCTCGCCGCTGGCGATGAACCACACCGCGCGGCAGCGTTCCATGGCCTCGAAGGTCAGGGTCACCCGGTCCGGTGGCGGCTTGGGGGAGTCGTGGACCGCGACGGCGATCGCGTCGCGGGCGCCGAGGGCGGGGTGACCGGGGAAGAGCGAGGCACAGTGACCGTCGGGACCGATGCCGAGCATCAACACCTCGAAGAAGCCTGCGCCGTGCTCGCGCAGCGCGTCGCTGTAGGCAGCAGCGGCGTCCTCCGCGGTGGCGACCTGGTCGCTGGCGGGCACCTCGTGCACGTTGGCCGGGTCGACGTCGACGTGGTCGAGCAGCGCCTCGCGGGCCTGGCGCGCGTTGCGGTCGGGGGAGTCGGCAGCCACGAACCGCTCGTCGCCCCACCAGAAGACCACGCGCGACCAGTCGAGCGAGGAGTCGACGGCACGCCGCGCGAGCTCGCGGTGCAGCGCCTCGGCGATGCTGCCGCCGGTGAGCCCGACCTGCGGGACCTCGCCGCGCGCCTGGGCGGCCTCGAGCCGGTCGAGGAGGGCAGAGGCGATATCACCGACGAGGAGGTCGGCGTCGTCGTGCCGGCGGATCTCCGGGGCGCTCACTTCGGGCTCCGCAGCTTGACCAGCTTGGCCGCGACGGCGGCGTAGACGTCGTCCTCGTCGAGGCGGCGCAGCTCCTCCGACAGCAGGGCCGGCACCTCGCGCCGCTTGAGCGCGACGGGTCGGTCGGGCCGATGGGGGGAGGTGAACGTCGCCAGGCGGCCGTCGGCACGCGAGATGCGGATCGCCCCCTCCTTGGTGTCCATGCTCACCTCGGTGATGCCCGGACCGTCGGAGTTGCCGCGCGTCACCTCGACCTTGAGCCGGTCGCACAGCCACGCCACGAGGAGGTCCGCGCTCGGGCTGACCCGCTCCGCGGTCACCTTCGCGCCGGTGACCTTGAGCGGGTGCTGGTCGAGCGCCGCCGCGAGCAGGGCACGCCACGGCGTGAGGCGGGTCCAGCTGAGGTCGGTGTTGCCCGGCGCGTAGTGCTGGCACTGGGTGAGCATCGCGGTGGCCTTGCCCCGCGAGACCCCGGCCGAGTCGGTGATCCGGCGCTGGGCCAGCGCGCCGAGGGGGTCCGACGCCGGGTCGGCCGGTGCGGCGGTGGGCCACCAGATGGCGACGGGCGAGTCGGGCAGGAGCAGCGGCAGCACCACCGACTCGGCGTGCTTGACCACCTCGCCCTTGAGCCGGATGAGGGCGGTCTCGCCGCCCCAGCCGTCACCGCTGCCGACCTGCGCGTTGACCACGGCGGAGCCCCGGGCGTCTCCCAGGATCACGCCGAGCACCCGCGAGGGGTGCTCGCGCGAGGCACGCTTGGCCGCCAGCATCGCCTCTGCGGCGTCGTCCTCGGGCGCCACGATGATCAGCGTCATCACCATGCCCATCGCCGGGCTGCCGGCGCGGGTGCGCGCGCGGACGAACTCCGCGGCGATCTTGGCCGAGTTGGTGTCGGTGAGCTCGATCATCAGGGCCTCCTCCAGGTGCGGCCGTCGCGGGCCAGCATCTTCTCAGCGGACGGGGGACCCCAGGTGCCGGAGTCGTACGCGTCGGGTCGGCCCTTCTTCGCCCAGTGGTCGATGACCGGGTCGAGGAGCTTCCACGACAGCTCGACCTCCTCGTGGCGCGGGAAGAGCGGCGGGTCGCCCAGCAGCACGTCGAGGATGAGGCGCTCGTAGGCCTCGGCGCTCGCCTCGGTGAAGGACCCGCCGTAGGCGAAGTCCATGTTGACGTCGCGGATCTCCATCGCGGTGCCGGGCACCTTCGAGCCGAACCGCATCGTCATGCCCTCGTCGGGCTGGACCCGGATGACGAGGGCGTTCTGGGTGAGGTCCTCGGTGGAGGTCTGCGAGAAGGGCAGGTGCGGCGCCTTCTTGAACACGACGGCCACCTCGGTGACCCGTCGGCCGAGGCGCTTGCCGGTGCGCAGGTAGAACGGCACGCCGGCCCAGCGCCGCGTCTCGACGTGCACGGTGATCGCGGCGAAGGTCTCGGTCGTCGAGGACTTGCTGATGCCTTCCTCCTCGAGGAAGCCGGTCACCTTCTCCCCGCCGGCCCAGCCGGGGGCGTACTGGCCGCGCGCGGTGGTCGTGTCGAGCCGCGGTGGCAGCTGGGCGGAGGCCAGCACCTTGAGCTTCTCGATGCGCAGGCTCTCGGCGTCGAAGGCGATCGGCTCCTCCATGGCGACCAGCGCCATCAGCTGGAGGAGGTGGTTCTGGATGACGTCGCGGGCAGCGCCGATCCCGTCGTAGTAGCCGGCGCGACCGCCGATGCCGATGTCCTCGGCCATCGTGATCTGCACGTGGTCGACGTAGTTGGCGTTCCAGATCGGCTCGAACATGTTGTTCGCGAAGCGCATCGCGAGGATGTTCTGCACCGTCTCCTTGCCGAGGTAGTGGTCGATGCGGAAGATCGAGCCGGACGGGAAGACGTCGGCGAGGACGTCGTTGAGCTCACGCGCGGACTCGAGGTCGTGGCCGAAGGGCTTCTCCACGACCACCCGGCGCCACTGGTCCCCGTCGCGGTCGGCGAGGCCGTGCTTCTTGAGCTGGCCCACGACCGTGCCGAAGAACGACGGCGGGATCGCGAGGTAGAAGGCCATGTTGCCGCCGGTGCCGCGGAGCTGGTCGAGCTCCTCGACGGTGCGGCGCAGCTGCTCGAAGGCGTCGTCGTCGTCGAAGTTGCCCGGCACGAAGCGGAAGCCCTCCGACAGCTGGTTCCAGACCTCCTCGCGGAACGGCGTACGCGCGTGCTCCTTGACCGCGTCGTGCACGATCTGGGCGAAGTCCTGGTCGGCCCAGTCGCGGCGGGCGAACCCGACGAGGCTGAAGCCCGGCGGGAGCAGTCCGCGGTTGGCCAGGTCGTAGATGGCCGGCATGACCTTCTTGCGCGACAGGTCGCCGGTCACGCCGAAGAGCACCATCCCGCAGGGGCCGGCGATGCGGGGGAGCCGGCGGTCCTGCGGGTCGCGCAGCGGGTTCACGTGCGTCATCAGCCTCGGTGCTCCTGGTAGTAGCCGATCAGGGACTGGGTGGAGGGGTCCTGCTGCGCGAGCACGTCGGCATCGCCCGAGACGGCCGGCCCGAGCTCCTGGGCGAGCTGCTTGCCGAGCTCGACGCCCCACTGGTCGAAGCTGTCGATGCCCCACACCGCGCCCTCGACGAACGTGATGTGCTCGTAGAGCGCGACCAGCTGACCCAGCACGCCCGGGGTCAGCAACGGCGCCATGATCGACGTCGTGGGCCGGTTCCCGGGGAAGGTGCGTGCCGACACCAGCGCCTCGTCCACGCCCTCGGCGCGGACCTCGTCGGCGGTCTTGCCGAAGGCCAGCGCCTTGGTCTGGGCGAAGAAGTTGGCGAGGAACAGCTCGTGGACGTCGACCTGCCGTCCGTCGACCTCGTCGACGAGGGGGTACGCCGGACGCGCGAAGGCGATGAAGTCCGCCGGCACGAGCCGGGTGCCCTGGTGGATCAGCTGGTAGAAGGCGTGCTGCCCGTTGGTGCCGGGCTCGCCCCAGAAGACCTCGCCGGTGTCGTAGTCCACCGGCGTGCCGTCCCACCGCACGCCCTTGCCGTTGGACTCCATCGTCAGCTGCTGGAGGTAGGCCGGGAAGCGGTGCAGCAGCTGGGAGTAGGGCAGCACCGCGTGGGTGTGGGCACCGAGGAAGTTGGTGTACCAGACGTTGAGCAGGCCCATCTTCAGCGGCACGTTGGCTGCCGGGGGCGCGGTGCGGAAGTGCTCGTCCATCGCGTGGAAGCCGGCCAGCAGCTCGGCGAAGCGGTCCGGACCGATGGCGATCACCAGCGAGAGGCCGATGGCGGAGTCCATCGAGTAGCGTCCGCCGACCCAGTCCCAGAAGCCGAAGGCGTTGTCGGTGTCGATGCCGAAGTCGGCGACCTTGTCGAGCGCGGTCGAGACGGCGACGAAGTGCTGCGCGACCGCAGCGTCGGCGTCGGTGCCGTCGGGCAGGTGCTCGAGCAGCCAGGTCTTGCAAAGCCTCGCGTTGGTCAGCGTCTCGAGCGTCCCGAAGGTCTTGCTGGAGACGATGAACAGCGTCGACTCGGGGTCGAGGCCGGCCAGCGACTGCCCGGCGTCGGTCGGGTCGATGTTGCTGATGAAGCGGCAGGACAGGCCGTCCTGGCGGTAGGGCTCGAGGGCCTCGTAGGCCATCACCGGGCCGAGGTCGGAGCCGCCGATGCCGATGTTGACGACCGTCTCGATGCGGCGCCCGGTCACCCCGGTCCACTCGCCCGAGCGCACGCGCCCGGCGAAGGCGTACGCCCGCTCGAGCACCTCGTGCACGTCGGCGACCACGTCCTGGCCGTCGACGGTCAGCGACCCGCCCGCCGGGAGACGGAGCGCCGTGTGGAGCACGGCGCGGTCCTCGGTGACGTTGATCCGCTCACCGGCGAGCATCGCGTCGCGGCGACCCAGGACGTCGACCTCGTCGGCGAGCGCCAACAGGGCCGACTCCACCTCGGCGTCGAGGAGGTTCTTCGACAGGTCGACGTGCAGGTCAGCTGCCACCAGCGTCTGCTCCTCGACCCAGTCGGGTGTGAGGGAGGAGCGCAGGTCGGGCTGGAAGGAGCCGGCCAGCTGCGCCAGCCGGCTCCACGCGGCCGTGGTGGTGGGGTCGACCGCGCCCGTGCTCATGCCCGCGCGGCCTCGAGGGAGGCCGACAGGGTGGTCTGGAGCTCGTCCCAGGCGACGACGAACTTGTCGACGCCCTCCGCGATCAGCACCGCGATGACGTCGTCGTAGTCGATGCCCGCCTCGGCGAGCGCCTGCATGTGCGCGGCGGCGTCGTCGTAGAAGGGGCGTACGCGGTCCCCGCGCACCTCGCCGTGGTCGGCGACGGCGTCGAGGGTCTTCTCCGGCATGGTGTTGACGGTGTCCTCGACGACGAGGTCGACGACGTACATCGTGTCGTCGTAGTCGGGGTTCTTCACGCCCGTCGAGGCCCACAGCGGGCGCTGCTTGCGCGCCCCCTTGGCCTCGAGCGCCTCCCAGCGGGAGCCGGCGAAGAACTCCTCGTACATCTGGAACGCCAGGCGGGCGTTGGCCACGCCGGCCTTGCCGCGCAGGGCCGGGTCGGTGCCCGGGCCCTCGGTGGCGGCCTCGAGGCGCTTGTCGATCTCGGAGTCCACGCGCGAGACGAAGAACGAGGCGACCGAGTGGATGTCGGCGAGCTCGTGGCCGTTCTCCAGGGCCTTCTCGAGGCCGGAGACGTAGGCCTCCATCACGTTGCGGTACTGCTCGAGACCGAAGATCAGCGTCACGTTGACCGAGATGCCGGCGGCGATGGTCTCGGTGATCGCGGGCCAGCCGGCCTCGGTTCCGGGGATCTTGATCATCACGTTGGGCTGGTCGACGGTCTTCCACAGCGCGGCGGCCTCGGTGACGGTGTCGTCGGTCGAGTGGGCCAGGCCGGGGGAGACCTCGATGGACACGCGGCCGTCGACACCGTCGGTGGCGTCGAAGACCGGGCGCATGACCTTGCAGGCCTCGCGCACGTCGTCGGTGGTGATGACCATCGTGGCGCGGTCGACGTCGGCGCCGTCGGCGGCGAGCTCGCGCACCTGGGCGTCGTAGCGCTCACCGTCGGCCAGGGCGGCCTGGAAGATCGCCGGGTTGGACGTCACCCCGACCACGTTGCGGTTCTCCACGAGGTCGGCGAGGTTGCCGGTCTCGAGGCGCTCGCGGGACAGGTCGTCGAGCCAGATGGACACCCCGGCGTCGGCCAGGGCCTTGAGGCGGTCGTTCATGCGGGTTCCTCCCGTGGATGGGGTCTGGACGGTCGGGGTCGCTCAGGCGTTGACGACGGCGACGCTGTCGCGTGCGGCGTCGGCGACGGCCTGGGCGGTGATGCCGAGCTCGGTGTAGATCCGGGCGTAGTCGGCGGACGCGCCGTAGTGGTCGATGGAGATGATCCGGCCGTTGTCGCCGACGATCTCGCGCCAGCCCTGCTTCACGCCGGCCTCGACGGACACGCGGGCCTTCACCGTGGGGGGCAGGACGGTGTCGCGGTAGGACTCGTCCTGCTCCTCGAACCACTCCAGGCAGGGCATCGAGACCACACGGGCGTCGATGCCGTCCTCGGCGAGCAGCGCACGCGCCTCGACGGCGAGCTGCACCTCGGAGCCGGTGCCGACGAGGATCACGTCGGGCGTGCCCTTGTCGGCGTCGAGCAGCACGTAGGCGCCGCGGGCCACGCCCTCGGTCGAGCCCCACGTCTGCCCGGAGTCGGCGTCGTCGCCGCGAGGGAAGACCGGCACGTTCTGGCGGGTCAGGGCGAGTGCGGCGGGGGAGTCGGTGCGGCCCAGGATCGTCTGCCACGCGGCGACGGTCTCGTTGGCGTCCGCGGGGCGTACGACGTCGAGGCCGGGCATGGCGCGCAGGGCGGCGAGGTGCTCGACCGGCTGGTGGGTCGGGCCGTCCTCGCCGAGGCCGATGGAGTCGTGGGTCCACACGTAGGTGACCGGCAGCTTGCTGAGCGCCGCCACGCGCACCGAGCCGCGCATGTAGTCGGAGAACGTGAGGAACGTGCCGCCGAACACGCGGGTGAGCCGGTCGGCCGCGATGCCGTTCATGATCGCGCCCATGCCGTGCTCGCGGATGCCGAAGTGGAGGACCCGGCCGGCGTGGGGGTCGGTGCTCCACTCGCCGATCTCGGCGACCTCGGGACCGACGGACGGGGCGCTGGTGATCGTGGTGTTGTTGGAGCCGGCGAGGTCGGCGGAGCCGCCCCACAGCTCGGGCAGCACCGGTGCGAGCGCGTTGATCACCTTGCCGGAGGCGGAGCGGGTGGCGACGCCCTTGGCGTCGGCCGGGAAGGTCGGCAGCGCCTCGGCGAGCTCGGTGGGCATCTCGCGGCGCTTGAGCCGGTGCAGCAGCTCGGCGGCCTCGGGATGCTTGTCGGCCCAGGCGGCGTACGCCTCGTCCCACTCGGCACCCCACGCGGAGCCGCGCTCGCGCAGCTCGCGGGTGCGCTCCAGCACGCCCGGCGGGATCTCGAAGGTCTGCTCGGGGTCGAAGCCGAGGACCTTCTTGGTCGCGGCGACCTCCTCGGCCCCGAGCGCGCTGCCGTGGGCGGCCTCGGTGCCCTGGGCGTTGGGTGCGGGCCACGCGATGACCGTGTCGAGGACGATCAACGACGGCTGGTCGCTCACGCCGCGGGCCTTGCGGATGGCGGAGTAGAGAGCCGGGACGTCCTCGACGTAGTCGGTGCCGCCGTTGGTCCAGTCGACGGTCTGGACGTGCCAGCCGTAGGCCTCGTAGCGGGCGGCGACGTCCTCGGTGAAGGCGATGTCGGTGTCGCCCTCGATCGAGATCCGGTTGCGGTCGTAGATGACCGTGAGGTTGCCGAGCTTCTGGGTGCCGGCGATCGAGCTCGCCTCGGAGCTGACGCCCTCCTGGAGGTCGCCGTCGGAGGCCAGGACGTAGACCTGGTGGTCGAAGAGGCCTTCGCCGGGCGCGGCGTCGGCGTCGAGCATGCCGTGGACGCGTCGTCCCGAGAGCGCCATGCCGACGGCGTTGCCGACGCCCTGGCCGAGCGGTCCGGTCGTCACCTCGACGCCGGCGGTGTGCCCGAGCTCGGGGTGGCCGGGGGTCTTGGAGCCCCACGTGCGCAGCGCCTTGAGGTCGTCGAGCTCGAGGCCGAAGCCGCCGAGGTAGAGCTGGGTGTAGAGGGTGATCGAGCTGTGCCCGCACGACAGCACGAAGCGGTCGCGGGCGATCCACTCGGGGTCGGCCGGGTCGTGGCGCATGACCTTCTGGAACAGCAGGTACGCCACCGGCGCGAGGCTCATGGCCGTGCCGGGGTGGCCGTTGCCGACCTTCTGGACCGCGTCCATCGCCAGGACCCGGGAGGTGTCGACCGCGCGCTGGTCGACGTCGTCCCACTCGAGGGTGGTGGGCAGGGCGGACTTCTCGGTCAACGCGGTTCCTCTCGGTGGAGTGCGGCCCGAGGCTCGGGCTGGAGCTCGGGCTGGAGTGCAGGATCACAGGTGCGTGAGGTGGCCTCGACTGCGAGCCTATCGCCGTGGCCGAGTAGACTCGACCCCGCCCGACGGGCCGTCCGGATGCCGGTTCATGTGCTCCTCATCCACCTCGGTTCCCCGAAGTCGGGATCGCATCCGTCCAGTCCTGCCCCCTCCTGTCACCGAGGTCCCCACCGTGTCCCACGCCGGTCCGCACGCAGCATCCGCTCGGCCGTCGACCGGTGACGAGCGCGGGGCTGACGGGCCGCCCACCTGGCGCGACGTCGTCGCTGCCTACGTCGGGCTGACCAAGCCGCGCGTCATCGAGCTGCTGCTGCTCACGACGGTGCCGGTCATGTTCTACGCCGCGCGCGGCGTGCCGGACCTGTCCACGGTCGTGTGGACCGTCCTCGGCGGCACGTTCTCCGCGGGCTCTGCGTCGGTCTTCAACTGCGTCTACGACCGCGACATCGACGAGCAGATGCGCCGGACCAGGCGACGGGCGCTGCCGCGGCACATCGTGTCCCCGCGCGCCGCTCTCGTCTTCGGTGCTGTGCTGGGCGTGCTGTCGACGGTGATCCTCTGGGCGGGGGTCAACACCCTGTCCGCGGTGCTGTCGGTGACCGCGATCGCGTTCTACGTCTTCGTCTACACGATGCTGCTCAAGCGCCGGACGACGCAGAACATCGTCTGGGGTGGGATCGCCGGCTGCTTCCCGACCCTCATCGGGTGGACGGCCGTGACCGGCTCGCTCGCCTGGACACCGGTCGTGCTCTTCATGGTCGTCTTCTTCTGGACCCCGCCCCACACCTGGGCCTTGGCGCTGCGCTACCGCGAGGACTACCGCAACGTCGACGTGCCGATGCTGCCGGTCGTGAAGCCCGCCGCAGAGGTGGGCCGCCAGGTGGTCGTCTACAGCTGGGTGATGGTCGCGACCTCGCTGCTGCTGTGGCCCGTGGCCGGCACGAGCCTGGTCTACCCCGTGGCCGCCGCGGTCCTCGGCGCGGTCTTCCTCGTGGAGGCCCACCGCATGTGGGGCCGTGCGAAGCGCTTCGACGCGCTGTCCGAGATCAACCCGATGCGCCTGTTCCACGCATCGAACCTCTACCTCTCGCTCCTCTTCGTCGCGGTGGCGCTCGACCCGCTGCTGGGCTGATCCGCCCAGGGCCGGGGAGCGGCCTCAGCCGAGGTGGGTGGCGGCGTGCGGCTGCGTGCCGGCGTCGGCCTCCGCCTCGTTGGTCGAGGCGTGCGGCAACACCGCGAGCCCGAGCCGCGCAAGCCCCGCCGCGAGGAGCCCGGCACCCAGCATGTGCAGGGCGACGAGCGCGACCGGCAGGTCCAGCCAGTACTGCACCCACCCGAGCACGCCCTGCAGGACCTCGACGAGGAGCACGAGGCCGGTCACCCGGGCCAGCCACTGGTGGCCACCGCGGACGGCGACGACCAGCAGGGCGACGGTGAGGGCCACGAGGACGTAGACGGAGATCGCGTGGGCCTGCGAGACCGTTGCGGGGTCGAGGCCGTTGCGGGGCGAGTCGGTGTCGCCGGCGTGCGGACCGGCGCCGGTGACGACGGTGCCGAGGTAGAGCGCCACCCAGCCCGACGCCAGCGTCGCCCAGGCCAGCCTGCGTGGCAGCCGGGGGGCGGCTGCGCGGTCGGGGCTGCGCAGCTCGTCGAGGAGCGCGACGCACACCATGATCATCGCCATCGACAGCAGGAAGTGCCCGGCGACGATCCACGGGTTGAGGTCGGTCAGCACCGTGATGCCGCCGATGACGGCCTGGAGCGGGATGCCGAGGCCGATGACGAGCGAGAGCTGCGTCGCCCGGCGGTGCCGCGCGCCGAGGGCCGCCAGGAAGCACAGCAGCGCGATCGCGACCAGCACGAAGGTGAGCAGCCGGTTGCCGAACTCGATGGCGCCGTGGAGCCCCAGCTCGCCGTGGGCGACGTACGACTCGTCGGTGCAGCGCGGCCAGGTCGGGCAGCCGAGCCCGGAGCCGGTGAGGCGTACGGCGCCACCGGTGACCACGATGCCGATGTTGGCGAGCAGGTTGGCCACCGCGAGGGGCCAGAGGTACCGGGAGAGCCGGGCGAGCAGGGTGTGCATCATTCCCACCTGAAGGTTCGAGCAGTGAGCAGCGTGCCCAGGACGGCCCAGGCAGCGAGGACGAGCAGGGAGCGGCCGTCGACGCCCGCGTCCACGAGAGCCGTACGCATCGCCTCGCCGAGCGCGCCGGACGGGAGCCACTGGATGACGGTCCCCGCGGCGCCGTAGGTGCTCGCCGGGAGGACCACGCCGCCGCCGGCCATGAGCAGGAGGTAGACGAGGTTGGCCAGGGCGAGGGTCGCCTCGGCGCGCAGAGCACCGGCCACGAAGAGGCCGAGGGCGGCGAAGGCGGCGGTGCCGAGCGCGACCGCCAGCACCACGCCCAGCACCGTGCGTGCCGGTGCGGCCGGCGTCGGCTCCCAGCCGAGCAGCAGCCCGACGACCACCAGCACGACGAGCTGCAGCGCGACCACGTTGAGCAGGGCCAGCACCTTGCCGAGCAGCAGGCCGTGGCGCGGCAGCGGGGAGGCGCCGAGGAGCTTGATCACGCCGTAGCGGCGCTCGAAGCCGGTCGAGATCGCCACCGAGGTGAAGGCCGTCGACATCACCGCCAGCGCGAGCACCCCGGGGGTGAGGATGTCGACCGCACGGTGGCCGTCGAGGTCGATCCCGATCCGCCCGGCCGCGGCCACTCCGCCGACGAGCACGATGACCGGGATGACGATGGCGAGCAGCAGCTGCTCGCCGTTGCGCAGCATCAGCCGCGCCTCCATCCGGGACTGGGCGAGCACCATGCGGCGCAGCGAGGCTCCGCCGGGAGCCGGGGCGAAGGTGTGGGAGCTCACGACGCGAGCTCGCGTCCGGTGAGCTCGAGGAAGACGTCCTCGAGGGTGCGCTGGCCGAGGTTGAGGGTCTGGGGGAGCACCCCGTGCTCCTCGCACCAGCGCGAGACCCGGCCCAGCGTGGTCGAGTCGGCGGGTCCGTGGATCAGCATGCTGACCTCGTCGAGCTGGCGCACCTCGGTCTCGTGGCCGAGCTCGGCGCGCAGCGACTCGGGGGCGCCCTCGGGGAACGGGCGGATGACCACGAGGCGGATGGTGGCCGAGCGGCCGCCTCGGGTCAGCTCGGCCGGTGTGCCGCTGGTGATCACGCGGCCGCGGTCGATGATGTGGATGCGGTCGGCGAGGTGCTCGGCCTCGTCCATGTGGTGGGTCGTGAGCACCACCGTCACGCCGTCGGCGCGGATCTCCTCGAGCAGCTCCCAGGTCGTGCGCCGGGCCTGCGGGTCCATGCCTGCCGTCGGCTCGTCGACGAAGACCAGCTCGGGGCGGCCCACCAGCGCGATGGCGAGCCCGAGGCGCTGCTTCTGCCCTCCGGAGAGCCGGCGGTAGGGCGTCCGTCCGCAGTCACCCAGGCCCAGGCGCTCGACCAGCATCCGGGTGTCGAGCGGGTGGGCGTGCAGGGAGGCCATGTGCTCGAGCATCTCGACCGCGCGTACGCCGCTCCACGCACCACCGGCCTGGAGCATCACGCCGATGCGGGGGAGCAGCGCCGCGCGGTCGCGCTGCGGGTCCAGCCCGAGCACCCGCACGGTGCCGCGCTGGGGGACGCGGTAGCCCTCGCAGGTCTCCAGCGTGGTCGTCTTGCCGGCCCCGTTGGGGCCGAGGACGGCGGTGACGGATCCACGGGCGACCTCGAGCGAGAGCCCGTCGACGGCCACCTTGTCGCCGTACGCCATCACCAGGCCGTCGATCTCGACGGCGGGGGAGGCGGTTGGCACGGTCCAATCCTAGGTGCGGGTTAATGAGCGGCGGCTGTCGGTCCCCGCGGCTAGCGTGACGCCCATGACTCGCCCAGCGATCGAGGCCGAGGGCCTCGTCAAGCACTTCGGGGACACTGTGGCCGTGGACGGGGTGTCCTTCGTCGTGCCGGAGGGCACCGTGCTCGGCCTCCTGGGACCCAACGGTGCCGGCAAGACCACGACGGTCCGCATGATGACCACGCTGACCCGCCCCACCTCCGGCACCGCCCGTGTCGCCGGCCACGACATCCTCGACGACCCCGCGGCCGTGCGCCGCAGCATGGGGCTGACCGGTCAGGCGGCCACCGTCGACGAGCTGCTGACCGGCCGGGAGAACCTCCGCCTCATGGGCCAGCTCTACGGCCTCGACGCCGGTTACATCACCCGCGCCAGCGCCGAGCTGCTGGAGCGCTTCTCGCTCTCGGAGGCCGGTGACCGCATCGCCAAGACCTACTCCGGAGGCATGCGACGGCGACTCGACCTGGCCGTCAGCCTGATTGCCACGCCGCCGGTGCTCTTCCTCGACGAGCCGACCACCGGCCTCGACCCGCGCTCGCGGGTGGAGCTGTGGGAGGTGCTGCGAGAGCTGGTCAAGGACGGCACCACGCTCCTGCTGACCACGCAGTACCTCGAGGAGGCCGACCAGCTGGCCGACAACATCGTGGTGATCGACCGGGGCACGGTCATCGCCGAGGGCACGCCGCTCCAGCTCAAGGACCAGTCCGGAGCAGCGGCCCTGGTGGTCACGGTGTCGCACGCCGACGACCTGGCTGCGGCCGAGGCACTCATGCGCCCGCACGTGCGGGAGGTGCACCTCGACGCCGGTGCCCGCCAGCTGACCGCGCCGGCCGAGGGGCTGGGCCACATGACCCGCGTGGCTGGGATCTTCGACGAGAGCGGGATCGTGCTCGACGACATCGGGCTCAAGCGCCCGAGCCTGGACGACGTGTTCCTCCACCTCACCGGCCACCGGGCCGAGGACGGCCTCGAGGACGACCAGACCGCCGGCCAGCCGGCAGGGGAGACGACCCGATGAGCACCCTCGAGCGACCCGAGATCCGCAGCACCGGCCTGCTCGCCCAGTCGTGGGCGATCGCCCGGCGCAACTTCCTCCACATCCGCCGGATGCCGGAGATGCTGCTCGACGTCACCATCCAGCCGGTGATGTTCGTGCTGCTCTTCGCCTATGTCTTCGGCTCGTCCATCGACGTCGCGACGCCCGCCGGCTACCGCGCGTTCCTGCTCGCCGGGATCATGGCGCAGACGGTGGCCTTCGCGTCCTTCATCGTCGCGGTCGGGCTCACTGCCGACCTCGACAAGGGCATCGTCGACCGGATGCGGTCGCTGCCGATCAACCCGGCCGCTGTGCTGGTCGGCCGCAGCATCTCGAGCCTGGCCCACGCCTCGATCGGCCTGGTGGTGATGTCGCTGACCGGCCTCGTCATCGGCTGGCGCATCCACACCAACGTCTTCGAGGCCGCCCTGGGCTACCTCCTGCTCCTCGGGTGGGGCTTCGCGATGATCTGGGTGGGCATCTGGGTCGGCTCCGCCATGCGATCGGTCGAGGCGGTCAACGGCGTCATGTTCGCGACGATGTTCCCGATCACGTTCCTGGCCAACACGTTCGCTCCCACCGACCGGATGCCCACGTTCCTGCGCTTCATCGCCGAGTGGAACCCGATCTCCTCGCTCACCCAGGCCGTGCGCGAGCTGTGGGGCAACGACCAGCCGCTGGCCGAGGGTGCGGCCTTCCCGATGCACCACCCGATCCCGTTCACGATCGGCTGGATCATCCTCATCACCGCGGTGGTGGCCCCGCTGGCGATCCGCACCTTCCGCAGCCGCACCGCCGACTGAGGGCGGTCGGGGCGGCGTGCCCGGCGCACTTAGGGGACCCTTCCTTGAACGACGTGGGGCAATAACGTCACACTGTCGTTGTGGAATTGTCCGGATCGACCGCAGGAGCGCCCAGCCGCGCTTCGGCGAGCCCTGACGGGGACGCGCCGACGCGCGACCGCGTGGCGCGCACGATCCTGGAGAACGGGCCCTCCACCGCAGCCGACCTCGCCGGTCGCCTCGACCTGACGCCCGCCGCCGTACGCCGCCACCTCGAGCACCTGCTCGCGGAGGGCATCGTGGAGTCGCGCGAGCAGAAGGTCTACGGCACCCGCGGTCGCGGCCGCCCGGCGCGGGTCTTCGCGCTCACCGAGGCGGGACGCGACAGCTTCGACCAGCAGTACGACGACCTCGCCGTGCAGGCGATGCGCTTCCTCGCCGAGACCCAGGGCGAGGACGCGGTGGTCGAGTTCGCCCGCCGTCGCGTCGCCTTCGTCGAGCGCGACTACGGCGTGGTCACGGCCGCCGACCCCGACCTGACGCCTGCGGAGGCGCTCGCCCGCGTCTTCACCCAGAACGGCTACGCCGCGTCGGTGCGCGACCTGCCGGTCGTGGGGGAGCAGCTGTGCCAGCAGCACTGCCCGGTCTCCCACGTCGCCCACGAGTTCCCGCAGCTGTGCGAGGCCGAGACCGAGGCGATCGCCTCCGTGCTCGGCACCCACGTCCAGCGCCTCGCGACCATCGCCCACGGCGACGGCGTGTGCACCACCTGCATCCCCCAGACCCTCAAGACGGACCCTCAGACGGACCCCAAGAAGGAGCAGTCATGACCCAGAACCTGAGCATCGAAGAAATGAACCCGGAGCTCAAGGGCATCGGCCGCTACGAGTTCGGCTGGTCCGACAGCGACGCGGCGGGCTCCGTCGCCAAGCGCGGCCTCAGCGAGGACGTCGTACGCGACATCTCCGGCCTCAAGAGCGAGCCGCAGTGGATGCTCGACCTGCGCCTGAAGGGCCTCAAGCTCTTCCACCGCAAGCCGATGCCGACGTGGGGCTCGGACCTCTCGACGATCGACTTCGACAACATCAAGTACTTCGTGCGCTCCAGCGAGAAGCAGGCGGCCACGTGGGACGACCTCCCCGAGGACATCAAGAACACCTACGACAAGCTCGGCATCCCGGAGGCGGAGAAGCAGCGCCTCGTCTCGGGTGTCGCCGCGCAGTACGAGTCCGAGGTCGTCTACCACTCGATCCGCGAGGACCTCGAGGAGCAGGGCGTCATCTTCGTCGACACCGACACCGCGCTGAAGGAGCACGAGGAGCTCTTCAAGGAGTACTTCGGCACCGTCATCCCGGTCGGCGACAACAAGTTCGCCGCGCTCAACACCTCGGTGTGGTCGGGCGGCTCGTTCATCTACGTCCCGAAGGGTGTCCACGTCGACATCCCGCTGCAGGCCTACTTCCGGATCAACACCGAGAACATGGGCCAGTTCGAGCGGACGCTGATCATCGTCGACGAGGACGCCTACGTGCACTACGTCGAGGGCTGCACCGCGCCGATCTACAAGTCGGACTCGCTGCACTCCGCGGT
>CAFBMW010000036.1_pt1 | contig 40521 bp, 47 predicted proteins | sample 7269061 | NCBI WGS metagenome assembly CAFBMW01 (sample SAMEA6814074, study PRJEB35770) | uncultured Nocardioides sp. | biome: Freshwater; feature: Freshwater reservoir; material: water | place: Czech Republic | collected 2017-05-23 | depth 30m m | reverse complement strand
TGGACCCGGCATGCTCGACAACATCGCAGCCGAGCTCAACTCCAGGCCGCGGAAGCGCCACGGGTTCCGAACCCCAGCCGAGATGCTCGACGACATACTTGCCAAGACCACTGAAAACCACGGTGTTGCGTGACTGCCTAGATTCCGCCGGACGTGCGTGTTCCCGTTCTGCGCCCGCCCCGCACGACGGTGCGACGTCGACCACGTCATCCCCTACGACCACGACGCCGACGCAGAAGGCCGACCCCAGCCCGGCCCGACACACACCGACAACCTCGCGGCGCTGTGCCGCTTCCACCACCGCCTCAAGACCCACACCGCCTGGCACTACGACATGACCGAGCCCGGTGTCTTCCACTGGACGTCCCCGCACGACCACCGCTACCGCCGCGACAGCACCGGCACCACCGCCCTCGACCCACCCGAGCCAGCACCGCTCCGGATCCCGTCGCCCCGAAGATGACCCCGCCCCACACCCCGCCACCCACGAGGAGGCGGGGCCACAGGCACGTCCGGTCCCCCAGGCGGAACCTCTACGTCGAGTGCGCGTCGTGGCGTACCCGAGCTGGATGACCGATCGACAGCAAGCGCTCAGTCGCGAGGCTCGGACGAGGAGGCGAACCAGCCGTAGTCCCCGCCACTCGCCCGGGCCTCGTCCAGCCGACGCCGGAGCTCACGCAGCGGAGGGAACGGTCTCTCAACAGGAGGCAGCTTCTCCTGCATGGATGTCGCGACGTCGCCGTCCCAGAAGACGAGGAAATGCTCCTCACGAGGAGTCGAGGCGAGGAGCTCGTCGAAGTGCTCGAGGAGCTGCGCACGGCGCGGCCCGTGCCTACGGACCACCCGCTCCCACTGGTCGGGTGTCAGCAGGGCGACGAGGTCTTCGCGCCCCTCACTCCGCACGACGTACCGGCCCGCGGCCTGCTGCTCCACCTCACCCTGTTTGCCCAGGACCTCCAGCAGCATGGCGTGCTGATCGGCACGGGCGGGAAGGTCACGCTCGTCGTCCCGGGATGGTTCGTTCGCCCTGATGTGCTCATGGATGTGGCGCACCAGCCGCGCCGCGATGCGAGGCGCATAGTCCTCAGGCTCGGCGTAACCGCTCACCTCTCGCCACTCGGCATCGAGGGGAAGCAGCAGCGAACCCTCCGTGGAACATCGATGTCCTCGGGGAGGTCGAGCACGAAGGCGACCTCGATCTGACTGCCGTGGTCCCCGGGGACCACCACGATCGACCTCACCTTCACGTCGGTGCCGAATCCGTCGCAGCGGTCGATCCAGTCGTCGCCGAGGCTCCCCGTGCTGATCTCTGGACCCGGTGGCGCGGTGAGGATCTCGTACAGCTGCCGGGCATAGTCCACGTCATCCATGGTTCATCCCTCAGCCCATCGACGCGATCAGCTGTCGCAGGGTCCGCAGTCCCAGCTGCGACATGTGCGGCGCGGTGTCGCGGTAGTAGGTCCAGCCGCTGATCGCCGGCGCGAGAGCGAAGCCACGCGCGCGGCGGTAGGCCGCGTCGTTGAGACCGACGGTCTCCCGGTAGAGCCCCGCCACGGAAGGAGGAAGCGAGCCCCACATCGCGTTGAGCTCGATCGCCGGGTCGCCGCGCCCGGCGCAGCCCCAGTCGATGACCGCCGCCAGCGCGCCGTCCCGGACGAGCAGGTTGCCCTCGTGGAGGTCGCCGTGGAACCAGCGCGGCTCGCCGTCGTACGCCGGTGCGGCCAGTGCGTCGTCCCAGACAGCGAGCACCGCGTCGCGCGAGACCTTGGTGGGGTCGGCGCGGGCGGTCCACCGCCGGACCCACTCGTCCATCGCGGCGAGCGGTCCCCCGCGCCCCTCGGTCGTCACCGGCCCGTCGAGCGCCGGCACCTCGCGGCACGCCCGCACGAAGGAGCCGAGCGACACGGCCCACTCCTCGGGGTCGTACGTCGCTGGCGTGGGCGTCGCCCCCTCGATCCACGGCACCACGGTCCAGGGGAACGGGTAGCCCTCCCCCGGCTCGCCGAGGGCGACGGGCGCGGGGATCGGCAGCGGCAGGTGGGGCGCGACGAGCGGCAGTCAGGTGTGCTCGAAGGCGACGATCTCCGCGGGCCCGGGGATCCTCGGCAGCCGCACGAGGAGGTCGTCGCCGAGGCGGAAGAGCTGGTTGTCCGTCCCGACCGGAGGCAGCCGTCGCAACGGACGGTCGACCCACTGCGGGTGCTGCGCCGCCAGGAGACGGCGTACGACTCCCTCGTCGACGAGCACCTCGTCGTCATGCATCCCAGTCATCGGACAGGACAGTAGTACCGGCCAGTAGATTGAGCAGGTGAGTTTCCTGCTGCGCCAAGGCGTTGTCGCCGCCCTGACCGCCAACGCCCTGCGTCCCAGCCGCGGTCGCCGATCCGGCCTCGGCTCGTTCCTCGCCGGGTTCCTCTTCAACGAGGCCGCACCCCAGGTGCTCGCGGTGACGGCGCTCGACGCCGCCACCCACCTGACCGGCGGGCGCCGTGCGGGCATCGCCGCGAAGGCCGGCCTCGCGCTGGCCGGCGCGAGCGCGCTCGGTCTTGCGAAGGTGGTGCGCCAGAGCCGCCGGTCGGCCGACCGCTTCGAGGACGCGCTCGTCGAGGGCCTCGGCGTCGACTACGTCGAGCAGCTCGACGCCGTGCCCGACCCGGCAGACCTGGCCACGGCCTGGCGGCGTCTCGCGCGGCCCTTCAACTTCGCCGACGAGGGCGTGCGCGTGATCAGCGACGTCCCCTACACCGAGGCCGGCAAGCGCGGGCACCTCGACATCTACCTCCCGGCCGGCGAGGACGCGATCAAGGACGCCCCGGTTCTGCTCCAGGTCCACGGCGGCGCGTGGACCGTCGGCGCCAAGGAGCACCAGGCCCGCCCGCTGATGAACCACATGGCGGCTCGCGGCTGGGTCTGCGTCGCGATCAACTACCGCCTCGCCCCGCGCGACGCCTGGCCGGCGCACATCGTCGACGTCAAGCGCGCGATCGCGTGGGTGCGCGAGCACATCGCCGACTACGGCGGCGACCCCGACTACCTCGCCATCACCGGCGGCTCCGCAGGTGGCCACCTCGCCGCGCTGGCCGCGCTGACCCCCGGCGACCCGGCCTTCCAGCCCGGTTTCGAGGACGCCGACACGAGCGTCCGGGCCGCGGTCCCCTTCTACGGCGTCTACGACTTCGCCGGCTCGACCGGGCTGACCAACGCGATCGGGATGCGCGACGCCTTCCTCGGCCCACGCGTCATGCAGACGACGTGGACCGACTCCCCCGACGTCTACGAGGCCGCCTCCCCCATCCTGCGGATCACGCCGGACGCCCCCGACTTCTTCGTCATCCACGGCGACCTCGACTCCCTCGTGGCCGTGGACCAGGCGCGGCTCTTCGTCGCCGAGCTGCGGCGCACGTCGCGCAAGTCGGTGGTCTACGCCGAGCTGCCCGGGGCGCAGCACGCGTTCGACGTCTACCACTCGATCCGCAGCACGTACGCCGTGCGCGCCGTCGACCGCTACCTCTCCTGGCACTGGAACACGTGGCGCCACGGGCTCGAGGCGGACAGCGGCGTCGAGCCCGGCGACCTCGACGGGGACGCCCGCACCGACCGGAGCGCCTAGGTGACGCTCCCCGCCGACCTGCTCGAGCACGCCCGCGCCGCGAAGGGATTCATGCCCGAGGACGAGGGCGCCCTCCTGCACCGCTGGGCGCTCGAGCGGCTCCCGCACGGCCCTGCTCTCGAGGTCGGGACCTACTGCGGCAAGTCCGCCGTCTGGCTCGGCGGCGCGGCACGCGAGACCGGCGGCACCGTCTTCACCGTCGACCACCACCGCGGCTCGGAGGAGAACCAGGCCGGCTGGGAGCACCACGACGACACCCTCGTGGACGCCGAGCGCGGCGTGATGGACACCCTGCCCACCTTCCGCCGCACCATCGCCGCGGCGGGCCTCGAGGACCACGTGGTCGCGGTCGTCGGCCGCTCGGAGACGGTCAGCCGTTGGTGGCGTACGCCGCTCTCGCTGCTGTTCATCGACGGCGGCCACGGCGTCGAGCCCGCCCGCGCCGACTTCCGCGGCTGGCCGCAGTGGGTGATGCCGGGCGGCGTGCTGCTCATCCACGACGTCTTCCCCGACCCCGCGGACGGCGGACGCCCGCCCTACGAGGAGATCTACCTCCCCGCGCTGGCCGGCGGGGCCTTCACCGAGGTGGAGGCGGTCGGCTCGATGCGGGTCCTACGTCGTACGGCGGGGACCGCCGGCGACCCGGTCACCGACTGAGCCGTCCTCGGGCAGGCACCCGCACTCGAGCCCGATCTCCGCGAAGTCGGGAGCCAGCGTGGTGCCGCGCATGATGTCGGCACCCGGCGTCCCGTCGGAGAGCGCGTCGACCGCGAGGATCACCGCAGCTGCGGTGTAGGTGGTCTGCTCGTGCGGCCAGTTCACCTTGTCCGGCCAGACGTAGCCGGTCCAGTAGGACCCCTCGTCGGTCCGCAGGTGCTGCATGTCGGCGAGCAGGCGCAGGGCCCGCTCGCGGTCGCCGATCGCGTCGAGCGCGAGCACCAGCTCGCAGGTCTCCGCGCCGGTCACCCACGGGTTGGTCGACACGCAGCGGATGCCGAGGCCGGGCTCGACGAAGGCGTCCCACCGCTCCGCCAGCAGGGCGTGGGCGGCCGGCCCGCGGACGGCGCCGCCGAGGACGGGGTAGTACCAGTCCATCGAGAAGGTCGACTTGTCCAGGAAGAGGTCGCGATGCTCGCGCAGCGCGTGGCCCAGCCGGCCGCCGGCCAGCTCCCACTCGACCTGCGGCTCGTCGACCAGCTCGGCGAGCGCCACGCCCGCGCGCAACGAGTGGTAGATGCTCGACGACCCGGCGAGGAGCGCGTCCTCGTTGACGCGCGCGGGAGCACCGTCGTGCCACTCCTGCGACCAAGCAATCCCACCGAACGGCAGCTGGAGGGACACCACGAAGTCCAGCGCCCGACGCACCGTCGGCCACATCCGTCGCACGAACGCCTCGTCGCGCGCAACCAGCCAGTGGTGCCAGGTCGCCACGGCGACGTACGCCGACATGTTGGTCTCGCCCGAGGGGTCCTCGACCTCGCCGCCGACGATCTTCATCGGCCACGACCCGTCGGCCCGCTGCGTGGAGACCGCCCACGCGAAGGCCCGCTCGGCGGCCTCACGCTCGCCGCCGACCATGAGCGCCATCGCCGACTCGAGGTGGTTCCAGACGTCGGTGTGCTCCCCCGGCGTCCACGGGATCGCGCCGGACGGCTCCTGCATCGCCACGATCGTGGCCGCCGTCTGCTCGACCTGGGCGCGGGTGAGGACCTGCGTCATGCCGGCTTGCGGAAGTAGAGCACCATGCTCTTGCCGATGAGCGGGTCGAGGACCTTGCCTGCGTACTGGAGCGCCTTGGGGTTCTTCATGATCTCCCACACCAGGAGCTTGTGATAGCCCTTGGCGAGCGGGTGCTCGTCGTTGGTGACGCCCACCGCGCACTTGATCCACCAGTAGGGCGTGTGCAGGCCGTGGGCGTAGTCCTTGTCGGTGAAGACCATCGCGTCGCCGGGCGTGCCGTCGTTGGAGCGGCCGGCCTTGGTGACCTTGTCGACGAGCTCCTCGGCCGTGTAGATGCGGATGTGGCCGCCCTCGGCGTTGTGGTAGTCGTCGGAGAGCTTCCAGTTGACGATCTCCGGCAGCCAGCGCGGCACCGAGATCGCGAGCGTGCCGCCCGGACGCAGCACCCGTACGAGCTCCTTGATCGCATCGACGTCGGCGTGGATGTGCTCGAGCACCTCCGCGGCGACGATGCGGTCGAACTCGCCGTCGGCGAAGGGCAGGGCGAGCGCGTCGCCCTCCTTCACGTCGGCCTCGGCACCGGCCGGCACCTCACCGGCGTCGCGCATCGCGGCGAACCACTCGCGCACGGTGGCGAGCTCGTCGGCGTCGCGGTCGAAGGCGATGACGTCCGCGCCCCGCTTGTACATCTCGAAGGCGTGGCGCCCGGCGCCGCAGCCCATGTCCAGCACCCGGTCACCGGGGCGCAGGCCCAGGCGGTCGAAGTCAACGGTCAGCACGGTGGCTCTCCTCCTGCTCGCGCGGACCCCGCTCGCGGCGGAAGTCGGCGATGGTCTCCTCGTAGGCGGCGGCGGTGGCCTCGGCGACCGCGCGCCAGCTGAACAGCTCCTCGACGCGCGCACGCCCGGCGGCGCCCATCGTCGTACGCCGCTCGGGGTCGTCGAGCAGCGCGGCGATGGCCTGCTCCAGCTCGAAGACGTCGCCCGGCGTGACGAGGTCGGCGCACTCGCCGTCGGGGCCGACGACCTCGGGGATGGCACCCGCGCGCGAGACCACCAGCGGCGTGGCGCACGCCATCAGCTCGGCGGTGGGCAGCGAGAAGCCCTCGTAGAGCGACGGCACGCACGCCACCTCGGCGGAGCCCATCACCGCGACGAGCTCCTCGTCGGTGACGCCGCTGACGAAGGTGACCTTGTCGGCGATGCCGAGCTGGTCGATCAGCTGCTCGGTGCGTCCGCCCGGCTCGGGGCGGGTCACCAGCACCAGGGACACCTCGCGCTCGATGCTCAGCTTGGCGAAGGCCTCGAGCAGGGTCGCGATGCCCTTCATCGGGGCGTCGGCACTCGCCATGGCCAGGATCCGGCCCGGCACACGCGGCGCGGTCGGCGGGGCGAAGACGTCGTCGACGCCCAGCAGGATGGTCTGCATCCGGTCGGGGTCCACGCCGAAGTCACGCGCCACGTCGCGTCGCGAGGACTCCGAGGGGGTGAGCACCTTGCGGAGGCGGCGCGCCACCTTGGTCTGCATGCGCAGGAAGCCGTACCACCGGCGCAGCGTCATCCGCTTGCGCCAGGTGGGCGCCGTCTGGAGGTCGATGCGGCGGTCCATGGTGATCGGGTGGTGGATGGTCGCGACCACTGGCAGGCCGTAGGACTCGAGCTCGAGGACGCCCGGCGCCAGGACCTGGTTGTCATGGGCGATGTCGAACTCCCCGGCGCGCTCCTCCATCAGCCGCGCGATGCGCGACCCGAAGGTCTTCGGCTCGGGGAACCCGGCCGTGCACATCGTGAGGAACTCCTCGACGTCGATGCGGTCGCGGAACTCGCGCAGCTTCGGCACGCGGAAGGGGTCGGGCTCGCGGTAGAGGTCCAGGCTCGGCACCTTGGTCAGCCGCACGCCCTCGTCGAGGTCGGGGTAGGGCTGGCCGGAGAACACCTCGACCTCGTGCCCGAGGCGTACGAGCTCCCGGCTCAGGTGGCGGATGTAGACACCCTGGCCGCCGCAGTGCGGCTTGCTGCGGTACGACAGCATGGCGATGCGCACTGTGGTCTGCCTTTCGCGCTCGATGAAGCCCCCATTATGCCTACTCGTCGGTAGGTGCTGACCGCGCGGGTCAGGGACGCGACACGACCCGGAACTCGTGGTCGAACGTCGCGCCGGCGGCGTCGTACGGGCGGACCTCCACGTGCGCCACCCGGCCCTTCACGCCGGCGCCGACCGGCGCGAGCGTGAGCCCCTGCTCCACCGCCTCGACGATGCGCCCGCGTCCCACCAGCAGCTCGTCCGACGGGACCGCGATCCCGAGCTGGCGGAGGACCAGGACGCAGACCGCGTGGACCGCCCGCTCGTCGGCGGGGTCGTAGCCCAGGGCGTCGGACTCGTCGTCGCGCGGCGGCCGCACGGCGAGTCGGACCGTGAGGTCGACGAGCACGAGCAGGTCGTCCTGCGCCACGACCGGGCACCCGGTGAGCACGTAGTCGCGGTCGCGCAGGTCGACGCCCGAGGGCTGGCGGGTGAAGAGGCCCATGACCCTCACGCCTCGCTGGAGTGACCGGGGAAGACGTGGGCCGACGGGTCCAGGACGACAGCGGCGTTGTTGACCGCGGTGGCGGCCTCGCCGAAGCCGACGGCGATCAGCCGGACCTTGCCGGGGTAGTCGGTGATGTCGCCGGCGGCGAAGACCCGCGGCAGGTTGGTGCGCATGGCGGAGTCGACGACGACGTGGCGCTTCTCGGTCACCAGCCCCCAGCGCTGGATCGCGCCGAGGTCGGCGATGAAGCCGAGCGCGGCCACGAGGGCCTGCGCCGGGACCACCCGCGGCTCGTGGCCGTCGACGGTGATCTCCACCTCCTCGAGGTGGGCGTCGCCGCGCAGCTCGGTGACCTGGGCGCTGGTGATGATCTCGACGCTCGAGGCCTTGACCTCCGCGACGGTGCGCTCGTGGGCGCGGAAGGCCTCGCGCCGGTGCACCAGGGTCACCGTGGACGCGACCGGCTCGAGGTGCTGGGCCCAATCGAAGGCGCTGTCGCCTCCCCCGACGATCACCACGTCCTTGCCGGCGTAGGGCGCGAAGCTCGGCACGAAGAACTCCATGCCGCGCCCGACCCAGCCCTCACCGGCCGGGAGCGGCCGGGGGCTGAACTTGCCGATGCCGGACGTGATGAGCACGGCACGGGCGGTGACCGTCGTGCCGTCGTCGAGGGTGACGACCACCTGCTCCTCGCCGTGGTCGAGGGTGGTGGCGGTCCGGTCGAGGAGGTACGTCGGCGCGGCGGTGGCGGCCTGCGCGACGAGCCCCTCGACGAGGTCACGACCCTTGATGCTGGGGAACCCCGCGACGTCGAGGATCGCCTTCTCGGGGTACATCGCGGTGATCTGGCCGCCGAGCTCGGGCAGCGAGTCGACGACGGTCACCGACATCCCGCGGAACCCCGCGTAGTAGGCGGCGTAGAGGCCGGTGGGACCGGCTCCGATGATCAGCAGGTCGGTCGTCACGTCGTCCACGCTGTGATCCTCGCGTCCGGGACGCCCTGCTCACAAGGCATCGAGCTCGCTGACCTTCCACGCGCCGTCCACGTCCTCCAGCGTCACCAGCACCCGGTCGAGGTCGAGGAGCGGCTCCTCGAGCCCGCGACCGGTGGTGCGCTGGTTGACGAAGACCAGCACCCGCGCTGCGTTGGTCGTGGCGGTCACCAGTGCCGTGTCGACGACCTCCGCGGAGACGACCGTCCGGTCGCGCCGGCCGGTGGTCCCGGTGCCGGCCATCGTGCGGTCGTAACGGGTCTGCATCGCGGTGGTCATCAGGGCGCGCGCCTGTGCCTTGTCCTCGGCGATGGTGTCCCAGGAGTAGCTGTAGGCCCGGGTGGCGGCCTCCGCGGCGACCGCCCGGACCTCCTGCTTCACGGCCTGCGAGGCGACGGTCGCATCGCCGGCCTCGGCGGAGGTGACCGACGTGGTGTCGGGACTCCCCTCGCGCACCAGCCAGACGAGGGCGACCGCAGCAGCGACCACCAGGACCGTCAGCACGACGCCCGCGCGCCTCAGCGCGCTCATCGGACGAACTCCACGGCGCTGGTCAGCCAGCGGCCGTCCTCGCGCACCAGGTCCAGGCGCAGGCGGTAGTAGCGCACCTGCCCCTCGGCCCCGGTGCCGCTGTTGGTCACGGTGCTGTTGGCCGCGACGAGGACGGTCGCGGAGTCGTCGTCGAGGTCGCCGACGCCGAGGGCCACGACCTCGCCGGTCGAGGTGGCCTCGGTGCGCTCGGCCTCGCTGACGAGCGTGTCGCGCTGGGCGGCGTACTGCTCGGCGAAGTCGCCCGTCGCGCCGGCGAGCACGGCGTCGACGACGGCGTCCATGTCCTCGTGGTCGACGGTGAGAAAAGCGACCGCCTCGGCGCGCGCGGCCGCGGAGACCTCGCGCTGGGCGGTCGAGAGCCCGGCATCGACGTCGCCCCGCGACGACCAGACCAGGCCGATGGCCACCAGCAGCCCGACGAGGACGACGGTCAGGCCACCGACCACCCAGCGATCCGCTCGCCCAGTTGCTCGTCCCACCACGAGCCGAACCTAGCCCAGCCGAGCGCCGCGACGGTGCACATCTGCGTGCCTAGACTCCCTCCTCGTGAAGCGACCACTGGGACAACTGGGCACGCACCCGTCCGCCTTGCTGCTGGGCGCCCAGCTCCTCCAGGTGCTGCTGTGGCCGTTCCTCGACGACTCGGTGGTGGGCCGGGCCGGACTCGGGACCATCGGCATGCTCGCGGTGGGCGCCGCCGTCCTTGCCGTGCGGCGTACGCCGTCAGCGAGCCGCGTCGTCCTGTTCCTCGGGGCCCCGGCCATGGTGCTGACGCTCGTCGAGCCGGTCTTCCCCGACAACGACGCAGTCGTGCTCGTCTCCGGACTGCTCCACGCGCCGTTCTACGTCTACGTGTCCTACGCGATGCTGCGCTACCTGTTTCACGACGACAAGGTGACCACCGACGAGTACTACGCCACGGGCGCGGCTTTCACCGTCGTGGCGTGGGCCTTCGCCTACGCCTACTCCGTCGTGCAGGTGCTGTGGCCGGACTCGTTCTCCAGTCCGTCCGGCTCGGACCAGAGCTGGTTCGAGCTGCTCTACCTGTCCTTCTCGGTCCTGACGAGCGTAGGGCTCTCGGACATCGTCGCCGTGGGCGCGCAGGCCAGGTCGATCGTCATGGTCGAGATGATGACCGGGGTGTTCTACATCGCGATGGTGGTCTCGCGCATGGTCGGGCTGACGATCCTGCGTCAGCGCTGAGGGCTCACTCCTCGGAGTCGTCGTCCTCGTCGTCGAGGAGGCCCTCGCGCTCGGCGGCGGCGACGATGCGGCGGACGTTGTCGATCGAGCCGCAGTCGGCGTCGAGCTGCTTGTTGCGCTCGGTGGCAAAGGCGGTGCCGAGCTCGGCACGCACCTGCTCGCCGACCTCCTCGCGGGCGGGGTTGAGGATGGTGAGCTCCTCCTCGGTGAGGTGGTGGTTGAGCACCTTGGCGAGCTCCTCGACGGCGTCGTCGAAGGCCTGGGTGTCGGTGCCCTTGAGCTCCAGCACGGCCAGCATCGCCTCGTGGCCCTCGGCGTGCTCCTCCTCGCCGTGCTCCGCCTCGTGCTCGGTGATCGCGTCCTTGCGGCGCAGCTTGGGGTAGACGTGCTGCTCCTCGGCCTCGGCGTGCGCGACGTGGAGCGCGGCCAGCGCGCGGCGCACGGCGTCGCGGTCGGAGGTGCTGTCGCGCAGGTCGCGCAGCAGCGCCTCGAAGCGCCGGTGGTCGTCGAGGATCAGGTCGATGACGTCGCCGGAGACGGGGCGACCGAGGTCGATGGAGGTGCTCATGACCCGAACCTAGCCACTTCGTGCGACAGCGGCACCACGCGACCGCCCGACCGGGTGGGCTGTCCCTATGCTGGAGGAGTGCCGGGCATCGAGGTGTGGAGCCAGTTCGACCACGACCCGCGCCGCCCCGACAACGCCCCGATCCGGGCCTCGGACCGCGACCGCGCCGTGATCGAGGGCGTCCTCGCCGACGCCTTCGCCGAGGGACGCCTCACCCGCGCCGAGTACGACGAGCGCACCGAGGCCGCGCTCTCCAGCCGCACGCTCGGCGACCTGGTGCCCCTCGTCGAGGACCTGCCCGTCGCACGGGCGCCGCGGGCAGGGAGTGTCGACCTCCAGCAGCAGGCCGTCCGGAAGTGGGAGGCCGACCGGCGGGAGGCGCTGCTGGGGCTGATCGGGCTGTCCGCGCTGCTCTGGACCATCTGGGCCGTCACCATGTGGGGAGAGTTCCCCTGGCCGCTCTTCCCGATGGGGTTCGCGCTGATGAACCTCGCGCGGGTCGTGGTGAACAAGCGCGACATCGTCGAGGAGCACGCTCGCCGGTTGGAGAAGAAGCAGCAGAAGGAGCTCAGGCGGCGCGACGAGGAGTCGTGAGGTCGTTCCTAGCTCAGCGCCCCCCAGTCACTGGAAGTGGACGTCCAGTGCGTGCGATGACAAGGCCGAGGAGCGAAGCTGGCCCGGGTCTGGCCTGCGAGCGACGAGAACGCCGTCAGCGTGCGTGCTGGGCGTTCACTTCGTCGCTTCCATCATCTGACGGAGCTCTTTCTTCAAATCGCTGATCTCGTCGCGCAGGCGTGCCGCCACCTCGAACTGCAGCTCGGCGGCCGCGGTCTTCATCTGGTCGGTCAGGCCCTGGATGAGCTCGGCGAGGTCGCTGCTGGGGATGCCAGCGGTGTCGGGGGCCTCCGCGTGGATCCGCGACAGGGCGGGCGTCGGCGACTTCCCGGCCTTCACTCCCCCAGCGCGACCCTTCTGGCCGACGTCGGCCCAGGTGCGGAGCAGCTCCTCGGTGTTCTCGTCCTCGCGGGCGAGCATCTCGGTGATGTCAGCGATCTTCTTGCGCAGCGGCTGGGGGTCGATGCCGCGCTCGGTGTTGTAGGCGACCTGGATCGCGCGACGACGGTTGGTCTCGCCGATCGCGTTCTCCATCGAGGGCGTGATCTTGTCGGCGTACATGTGGACCTGGCCGGACACGTTGCGCGCCGCGCGACCGATGGTCTGGATGAGCGACTTGTCGGAGCGCAGGAAGCCCTCCTTGTCGGCGTCGAGGATCGCGACCAGCGACACCTCGGGGAGGTCGAGGCCCTCGCGGAGCAGGTTGATACCGACGAGGACGTCGTACTCGCCCATCCGCAGCTCGCGGAGCAGCTCGATGCGGCGCAGCGTGTCGACCTCGGAGTGGAGGTAGCGGGTGCGGATGCCGGCGTCGAGGAGGTAGTCGGTGAGGTCCTCGGACATCTTCTTGGTCAGCGTGGTGACCAGGACGCGCTCGTTCTTGTCGGCGCGGGTCCGGATCTCGTGGATCAGGTCGTCGATCTGGCCCTTGGTCGGCTTGACGACGACCTCGGGGTCGATCAGGCCGGTCGGGCGGATGATCTGCTGCACCGTGCCGTCGATGCCGCCGACCCGGTCGAGCTCGTAGTTGCCCGGGGTCGCGGAGAGGTAGATCGTCTGGCCGATCCGCTCGAGGAACTCCTCCCACCGCAGCGGCCGGTTGTCCATCGCGCTGGGCAGACGGAAGCCGTGGTCGACGAGGTTTCGTTTGCGCGACATGTCGCCTTCGTACATCCCGCCGATCTGCGGCACCGCGACGTGGGACTCGTCGACGACGAGCACGAAGTCCTCGGGGAAGTAGTCGAGCAGGGTGTTGGGGGCGCTGCCGGGCTTGCGGCCGTCCATGTGCATCGAGTAGTTCTCGATGCCCGAGCACGAGCCGACCTGGCGCATCATCTCGACGTCGTACGTCGTGCGCATCCGCAGCCGCTGGGCCTCGAGCAGCTTGCCCTGCTTCTCGAAGGTGGCGAGCTGGTCGGCGAGCTCGAGCTCGATGCCCGTGATCGCCTTCTCCATGCGCTCGGGGCCGGCGACGTAGTGCGTAGCGGGGAATACATGGAGCTCGGTGTCCTCGGAGATCACCTCGCCAGTGATCGGGTGGAGCGTCATCAGCCGCTCGATCTCGTCACCGAAGAACTCGACGCGGACCGCGAGCTCCTCGTAGACCGGGAAGATCTCGAGGGTGTCGCCACGCACCCGGAAGGTGCCGCGGGTGAAGGACATGTCGTTGCGGGTGTACTGGATCTCCACCAACCGGCGCAGCACCGAGTCGCGGTCGTGCTCCTCGCCGACCTTGAGGCGCAGCATCCGGTCGACGTACTCCTGCGGGGTGCCGAGGCCGTAGATGCAGGACACCGTCGAGACCACGATGGTGTCGCGGCGGGTCAGCAGGCTGTTGGTCGCGCTGTGGCGCAGCCGCTCGACCTCCTCGTTGATGGAGGAGTCCTTCTCGATGTAGGTGTCGGTCTGGGGGACGTAGGCCTCGGGCTGGTAGTAGTCGTAGTAGGAGACGAAGTATTCGACTGCGTTCTCCGGGAAGAGCTGGCGCAGCTCGTTGGCGAACTGGGCCGCGAGGGTCTTGTTGGGCTGGAGCACCAGCACCGGACGCTGGACCTGCTCGGCCACCCACGCCACCGTCGCGGTCTTGCCCGTCCCGGTCGCGCCGAGCAGCACGACGTCCTGCTCGCCGCCGTTGATCCGCTCGACGATCTCCTTGATCGCCGCCGGCTGGTCGCCGGAGGGCTCGTAGTCGGAGACCACCTTGAAGGGGGCCACCCGGCGCTGGAGATCGGTGACTGGACGCATGCGTCGAGCCTACGGGCCGCCACCGACAGCGGCTCCCACCCCTTCTCGGGGGTCAGCCCTAGGATCGAGCGATGGAGCAGACGGGGACCGACGCCAGGCCACGCACCTGGGCGTTCGTGCTCGCCGCGTGCTGGGGGACCCTGGGTCTGTGGGTGCTGTCGACGGGGCGGACGTGGCTCGGGCTAGCCCAGGTCGGACTCGCCACCGCCTACCTCGTCTCGACCTTCTCGCCGCGCTTCGCGGCGTTCATGGACCGACCCCCCTTCGGACGCAGGAAGCGCGGGCCGTCGCGTCGCGCCGGTGCGTGAGTGGACGCCGTCGCTACATTGTCCGCGTGACCGTCGCCCGCTTGTTGACCACCGCGCGGCGGACCCTGCTCGGCCTCCTCGGGCTGCAGGTCGGACTGGCCGTGGCGCTGTCGCTGGTCGACTCCTACCGCCGCCGCGGCAAGAAGCCGAAGCCGTTCCCCGTGACCGGTCCGGAGACGGTGCCGGTCGGCGACGGGCTGATCACGACCTACACCTTCGGGCGTGACCTCTACGACGACATGCTCGCCGCAATCGACGGGGCGAAGAAGCAGATCCTCTTCGAGACCTACATCTGGAAGGGCGACGAGATCGGGTGGAAGTTCAAGACCGCTCTCACCGCCGCCGCTGACCGGGGTGTCGACGTCCACTGCATCTACGACGGCTTCGCCAACATGGTCGTCTCCCCCGCCTTCAAGCGGTTCTCCCCCTCGCTGAAGGTGCTGCGCTACCCCGTGTGGACCGCTGGCCTGCGCTTCTGGGACCTCCGCCACTACGGCCGCAACCACCGCAAGATGCTGGTCGTCGACGAGGAGGTCGCCTTCCTCGGCGGCTACAACATCGGCTCGGCGTACGCCACCGAGTGGCGCGACACGCACGTGCGGATCACCGGCCCGGGCGTGTGGGACCTCAAGCGCGCCTTCGCCGACTTCTGGAACCTCAACCGCCGGCACCGGCTGCGCCGCAGCGAGCGCCCGCTCCTGCTGGAGACGTCGTCGCAGTGGGACCCGCAGATCCGCATCCACCGCAACAGCCCGCGGCAGTGGAACTTCCCGATCCGCAGCATGTACCTCGAGGCGATCAACCGCTCCAGCCGCAACATCTGGCTGACCACCGCCTACTTCCTGCCCGACCAGGACTTCGTCGACGCGCTGACCGACGCGGCGCGCCGCGGGGTCGACGTACGCATCCTGCTGCCGCTGAAGTCCAACCACATCGTGGCGGACTGGATCTCGCGCGGCTACTACGGCCAGCTCCTCGCGTCGGGTGCGCGCATCCTGCGCTTCAAGGACGCGATGGTGCACGCCAAGACCGCCACCATCGACGGCAGCTGGGCCACGGTCGGCACGGCCAACATCGACCGCCTCAGCCTGCAGGGCAACTACGAGATCAACATCGAGGTCATCGACCCCGACTTCGCTGCGGTGATGGAGCGGGTCTTCCTCACCGACGAGGGCAACTGCCTCGAGCTCACGCTCCACGAGTGGGAGGCGCGTGACCTGAACCGCAAGTTCACCGAGAGCTTCCTGGCGCCGCTGCGCCCGCTGCTCTGAGCCTCACCTCGTCGGCAGGTGCGTCGGGACGCTCATCCGCGGGCCGCGGCGCGGTCGTTGCTGGCCGCCGGCCATCGCCATCGCTGCGGCCCGGCCGCGGTGGGGGCGGTAGGGCTCGAGGAGCTCGGCCATCTCGTCGTCGGTGATGTCGTGGCCGACGAGCGCCCAGCCGATCCAGTTGGCGAGGTGGTAGTCGCCGAAGCTCACCGCGTCGGGGTCGCCGAGAGCCCGCTGGCGCACCTCAGCACTGGTCCACACGCCGATGCCGCGCACGGAGCGCAGCCGCTTGTCGGCCTCCTCGACCGAGACCTCGGTGATCCGCTCCAGCGACGACGCGAGCCGGCAGGCGGTGACGAGGGTGCGGGACTGGGCGGGCTGGACGCCGAGCCGCAACCACTCCCACGACGGGATCGCGGCGATGGTCGCCGGCGTCGGCTGCACCATCAGTCGCAGGGCCGCGACCGGGCCCGGCGCGGGCTCGCCGTGGCGGCGTACAAGCTCGCGGAACGAGCCGAAGGCCTGCTTGCCGGTCACCTTCTGCTCGAGGATCGACGGCACCAGCGACTCCATCACCAGGCCGGTGCGGCCGATGCGCCAGTGCTGGTGGCTGCGCCAGCCGGCGGCGACCTCGGGGTGGTGGTGCGCCTCGAACCCGCTCGGGTCGTCGTCGGCGCCGAGCAGGCCCGGCATCGACTCGAGCGCCCAGTCGGCGCCCGGTCCCCACGCCCGACCGAGGACGTCGCCGGTCGAGGGTCGCGGCAGGATCGCCAGCGTCGCCGGCCCGGTCGGCGTACGCATGGCGCGCCAGACCCGCCCCGACTCCTCGTGGCGCTGCGTCGGGTCCCCCGCACCGCGACGCTGCGGTCGCAGCACCTGCGCGGCCGAGCACGGCCAGTCCGGCACCCAGGTGCGTGTGCGCTCGGGCTCGGCGGTGGGCATGGCGTCGACGGTAGACGAGGCCACCGACCGCGACGAGGGATAGGTTGCCGCCCATGGATGGATCACCGAACAGGCGCGACCTCGAGGACGGCATCGAGAAGGACTTCTCGCGCTCGATGTCCTACGGCGACTACCTGCGGCTCGACGTCCTGCTCTCGGCCCAGCAGCCCCTGTCGGACCCCCAGCAGCACGACGAGCTGCTCTTCATCGTGCAGCACCAGACCAGCGAGCTGTGGCTCAAGCTGATGATCCACGAGCTGCGCTCGGCCCGCGCGCTCCTGCGCTCCGACGACCTGTCCCCCGCCCTCAAGCGGATGGCGCGGATCAAGCACATCCAGCACACGCTCACCGACCAGTGGTCGGTGCTCGCGACGCTGACCCCGAGCGAGTACGCCGAGATCCGCCCGTTCCTCGCCACCAGCTCGGGCTTCCAGTCCGCGCAGTACCGCGAGGTCGAGTTCCTGCTCGGCAACAAGAACGCCGACATGGTCGAGGTCTTCTCCCACGACGAGGGCGCGCGCGCCGCGCTCGACGAGCTGCTGCACGAGCCGTCGCTCTACGACGAGTTCCTCGCCCACCTCGCCCGCCAGGGGTACGCCGTCCCGCAGCGGCTGCTCGAGCGCGACTGGACGCAGCCGCACACGACCGACCCCGACCTCGTCGAGGTCTTCGCCTCCGTCTACGCCGCGCCCGCCGAGCACTGGGGCGTCTACGAGACCTGCGAGGAGCTCGTCGACATCGAGGACGCCTTCCAGCAGTGGCGCTTCCGCCACCTCCAGGTCGTGCAGCGGGTGATCGGGCACAAGGTCGGCACCGGCGGGTCGTCGGGCGTGGACTTCCTGCGCCGCGCGCTCTCGCTCACGTTCTTCCCCGAGCTCTACGAGGTGCGCACGCGCATCGGGCAGTGAGGCGCCGGCTGCGTCCGCCCACCCAATTGGGGGCAATCAGGTCGCGGTCCTGCGCGTGCCGCGCGGTGTCGGCCTAGGCTGCAGACGTCGCTCGCCTCGGGCGTCGTACGCACCACCCGACCTCGAGTGAGGACCACCCCGTGCCCGTCCGCAGCCTTCGGCAGGAGGAGGCCGTCGAGCGCGCGGCCCTCCTGTCGGTCACCTCCTACGACATCGCGATCGACCTCACCGGCCTGGTCGCCGGACCTGACTTCCGCGCCGTCAGCACGATCCGCTTCACGGCGACCGCGGGGGCGTCGACGTTCGTCGACGCCTGCGCCGAGGTCGAGTCGGCCACGCTCAACGGCCAGCCGCTGCCCGAGCCGCAGGAGGGCCGTATCGCGCTCGACGGGCTCGCGGAGGACAACGAGCTGGTCATCGCCACCGTCCAGCGCGACACGCAGCACGGTCGGGGTGTCCACCGCGCGGTCGACCCCGGCGACGACAACGTCTACCTCTGGACCTCCTTCGAGCCCGACGAGGCGCGCTACGCCTGGGCCTGCTTCGACCAGCCCGACCTCAAGGCGCCGCACGCCTTCACCGTCACCGCGCCGGCCGTGTGGACCGTCGTCAGCAACTCCGGCGACCCGCTGGTCGAGGACGTGGACGGTGGCCGGCGGTGGACGTTCGAGCCGACGCCCGCGCTGTCGACGTACAACCCGGTCGTGGTCGGCGGGCCGTTCGTCGAGGTGCGGCACGAGGCCGGTGGCTACGACCTCGGCCTCTACGCCCGCCAGACGCTCGCCTCGGCGCTGGAGCGCGACGCCGAACAGCTCTTCACCCTCACCGCACAGGGTCTGGAGTTCTTCGGCGACCGCTTCGGCATGCCCTTCCCCCAGCGGTCCTACGACCAGGTGTTCCTGCCCGAGTTCGGCGGGGCGATGGAGAACTACGGCTGCGTCACGTGGTCCGACGGCATCCTGCGCCGCCACGAGCCGACCACCGCCGAGTGGCAGGTGTTCGCCAACGTGCTGCTGCACGAGATGGCGCACATGTGGTTCGGCAACATCGTCACGATGCGCTGGTGGGACGACCTCTGGCTCAACGAGGCATTCGCCGAGTTCGCCTGCATGTGGGCCGCCGAGCGCGCCACCGCCTACGGCGACACGGCCGCCAACAACCTCGTCGGCGACAAGCTCAACGCCTACCTCGCCGACCAGGGCCCGGCCTCGCACCCGATCCGGCAGCCCGTGCCGACCGTCGCGGACGCGGAGTCGATCTTCGACTCCATCACCTATCCCAAGGGCGCAGCGGTCCTCAAGCAGCTCATGCACTTCGTCGGCGAGGACACCTTCTGCGTCGGCATGAGCGCCTACTTCGCCGAGCACGCGTGGGGCAACACCACCCTCGACGACCTCGTCGGCGCGCTCGAGCAGGCCAGCGGCCGCGACCTCCAGCCGTGGCGTACGGCCTGGCTGGAGACCGCCGGTGTCGACCGGCTCGGCATCGAGCAGACGGACGACGGGCTCGTGCTCACCGCGCTCGGCGCGCACGGTGCCCCGCACCCGCAGGTGGTGGGCGTGGGCGCCTACCGTCGCGCGGGCGAGGCGCTCGAGGAGGTCGGCTCGGTCCGCGTCGAGGTGGCCGGCGAGCGCACCCCGGTCGAGGGCCTGCCCGCCGCCGACCTCTACCTCGTCAACCACGACGACACCACCTTCGCCACCACCCGGCCCGACGCCGCCGGGCGCCAGGTGCTGGTCAGCCACCCCTCCGGCCTGCCCACCACCCTGGCCCGCGCCGTCGCGATGGCCACCGTGTGGGACATGCTCTGCAACGGCGACGCCACGGCGGCCGAGGCGGTCGGCGCGCTCACCGACGTGCTCCGCGTCGAGACCGTCGAGACGGTGGCCGAGCCCTGCCTCGAGCTCGCCCTCTACGCCGCCCAGGGATGGGCACCGGAGTCCGAGCGCGCCGGCCTCGAGGCGCAGGTCGCCGCCACCGCGCGCCAGATGGTCGACGCCGGGGTGTCCCGACAGGCGGCCCTGCGCGCGCTGGCGGGCACAGCCACCGGCGAGGACGACCTCGCCGCCGTGCGTGAGCTGGCCGGCGACGACCTCGACCTGCAGTGGTACGTCCTCGAGCGCCGGGCCGAGCTCGGCGAGGTGGACGCCGACGCCGTGCAGGCGCTGCAGGAGCGCGACCCCGACCCCGACGCGTGGGTCCGCGCCCTCGCCGTACGCGCCAGCTCACCCTCGGCCGAGGCCAAGGAGGAGGCGTGGACCGCCGTGGTGGGGCGCACCGTGCCCATCCAGGCCGCGCGCACCGTGTCGGCAGCGTTCTGGCGCCCGGGCCAGGACGACGTGCTGGCTCCCTACGCCGCGCGCTACCTCGAGGCCGTCCCGACCTTGCACGAGGGCGGGATGATCCCGGGCCTCGCCCTGACCGCCAGCCTCTTCCCGGTGTACGCCGTCGACGAGGCGTGGGTCGCGCACGCCCGCGAGGTGGCGGCCGCCGAGGCGGCGCCGGTCGTCGTCGGGTCGCTCACCGAGCGCTCCGAGCTGGTGCTGCGGATGCTGCGCGCCCGCGCGCTCTGAGGGCGGGGCTCAGCCGAGCCCGGCGAGTGCAGCGGACCGCTCCCACAGCCCGTCGATGATCGCGCGGTCGCTCGCCTGCTTGTTCTCGCGGCCGTCGGGGGTGAAGCGGCTGAAGTAGCGGCCGTCGAGGTCGTGGTCGGCCCCGCGCTCGGCGAGGGCGACCAGCGGCGCTGCGCCCTCGGGGACGCTGATCGTGGCGAAGCGCTTCAGCGGCGTGCGGTAGAGCAGCCCGACGACCCGCGAGTCGCGACCGAAGGAGCTCCCCACCGGCCCGGGGTGGACGGCGACCGAGACGATGCCGTCGCCGGACCAGCGGGCCGACGCACCGCGGGTGAAGACGATGTTCATCAGCTTGCCGGTGCCGTAGGCCGGGAACTCGCGCGCCTTGCGGTGCTCGTAGTCGAGGTCGTCGAGCACGATCTTGCCGAGCAGGTTGGCGATGCTGGAGGTGTTCACCACGAGCGAGCCACCGGCGGCGGCGAGCTTGGGGTGGAGGAGGTTGGTGAGCAGGAAGGGCGCGAGGTGGTTGACCTGGAAGTTGGGCTCGTGGCCGTCGGCGGTCGTCCGGGACGGGGAGAAGGTGCCGCCGGCGTTGTTCATCAGCACGTCCAGCGTGCCGACGCGTTCGGCGACCTGCTCGGCCAGGCGGCGTACGTCGTCGAGGCGGGAGAAGTCCGCGATCAAGGGCTCGGTGCCGACGGCCTCCGCGACCGGCCGCAGCTTGTCGAGGGAGCGCCCGGTGACGTGCACCGTCGCGCCCCGCGCCGCCAGCACGCGTGCCGCCTCGGCGCCGATCCCGTCGCTCGCCCCGGTCACCAGGACCGTACGGCCCGCCATCGTCTGCTCAGTCATGCCCCGAGCCTAGGCGGGGCCTGCTGAGGAGGAAGAAGTGGAGCGGACGCGAGGATTTGAACCTCGACCATCTCCCTGGAAGGGAGCCGTGCTGCAACTACACCACGTCCGCAGCACCGGCCCTTGCGAGCCGGCAGGTGACAAGTGTGGACCACTCCCCCGGCCGTCCGGCCACCGGGTCGGCGGCTAGGTTGACGCCGTGTTCCACGTGATGTTCCTCGAGCCCCGGATCCCGCCCAACACGGGCAACGCGATCCGCATGGTGGCCGGGACCGGAGCGACCCTGCACCTCATCGAGCCGCTGGGCTTCGACCTGTCCGAGCCGCAGCTCAGGCGAGCCGGGCTGGACTACCACGACCTCGCGTCGGTGGTCGTCCATCCCGACCTCGACACCGCGCTCGCGAGCGAGGCGTTGGCGGGCTCGCGGGTGTTCGCGTTCACCGCGCACGCGACTCGCTGGCACACCGACGTGGCCTTCGAGCCCGGCGACGTGCTGCTCTTCGGGCCGGAGCCGACCGGCCTGCCGGACGAGGTGCTGGCGCACGCCCGGGTCACCGACCGGCTCCGGATCCCGATGCTGGCGGGTCGCAGGTCGCTGAACCTGTCGAACTCCGCAGCCGTGGTGACCTACGAGGCGTGGCGCCAGCAGGGGTTCCCCGGCGCCGAGTGATCCGTCCGGGTCAGAGGAGCCGACCGCAGGTGGGCCACGGCGAGCGGCCGCGCTGCTTGTAGAGCAGCTTCGCGCGGAAGGTCTGCTCGCCGGCCGACGCGGCGGTCGGGAGGCCGGAGCCGCCCACGCTGCGCCACGTGCCGAGGTCGAACTGGTAGAGCCCGTAGTAGCCGGCCGGGTTCACCGCACGCGGGTTGCCACCCGACTCGCAGTTGGCCAGCGCGCCCCAGTTAAGGCCGTCGGCGCCGGCGACGGCGTACGCCTTGCGCCCGACGAGGACGCGGCGCGGACGCGGGTCGCGGACCATCTTCTTCTTCACCACGCGGTACTTCACCGGCTCGCCGTTGTGCAGCGTCTTCATCGCGACGACCTTGCGGACACCGGGACGGCCCTCGCGCACGACCTTGCGGACGCCGGGCTTGAGCTTGGTGGTGAAGACCTCGACGGTGCCGCGGCGGACCTTGGTGCGCTTGGTCTTGCGCTCCTTGACCACGTCGGTGACACGTACGACGTCGCCCTCGCGCAGGCGCTTGCGCTTGCCCGAGACCTCGCGGCCGTCGCGCACGACGTCGACCAGGTCGTTGCCGTCGGCGGGGACGCCGTAGGCCTCGAGGAGCTCACCGGGCCACGCCTGGGGCGTGAAGGCGACCTCGACGGGGGCCGCGTCGGCGACCTTGAGGCGTACGTCGACCGGCTCGGCGCTGGAGGCGGCGGACGCGCTGCCGGGGACGAGGGTCAGCGCGAGCGCGGACGCGGCGATGGTGGCGGCGACGCCGCGGGAGCGGGCGAACAGGGCAGGTGTGGTGGTGGCACGCACGTGCTTCGGACCTCACATGATCGGGGGTACGCCTCCGGGGCGCTCGGACGCGGCGCCGTCTCGGGCGCCGGGACCACGGCCAGCGCTCGCCTCGCGAAGGGAGGCGCCTCGTCGTCGAGGGGGCGGCTGCGGTGCCTCCACGAGAACACGGGGCGGCGAGAGTGTCGAATCGACCGCGCCCGTCCCGGCGGGAACGAGGCGGGCAGGGTGAGCCTTTTCACTCCGATCTGCTGCTTCTGCCTCGCACCGCGCGTCGGGCTGCCTAGCATCGGCGCGTGCGCGTGACGAGGACCCGGACCAGCCTTGCGGCCGTCGTGGCAACGGTGGTCCTGGCCCTCGGCGCCGCTGCGGGCGGGGCGCATTTCTCGTCCGCGCCGCAGCGGCCCGATCCCGTGACCGCGCCCGACCCCGCACGGGACGCCGCCGCCGAGGCGGCTGGGATCGCGTCGGCCGAGGCGACCGTGCGTGCCTTCTTCGCGGTGAGGTCCCGGGCACGGCAGCCCACCAGCAAGCAGATCGACCAGCAGGCGGTCCACCTCACCTCCCGTGACGTCCACCCGACCGCGGCCTACGAGGCCGGCATGGAGGGTCGCCCGTCGATGATCACCGACCACGACGTGAGCGTGGCCCTGTCGAACGCGCGCTGGGTGGGCGACGCGATCCGGATCGACTTCGAGGTCGACAGGACCAGCACGAGCTATCCGATGATCGGCGACGAGCTCCGGATGGACCAGGGCCAGCCCGGTGAGGGCTACTGGCACGGGACCGCGACGCTGGTCGACCAGGACGGCGAGTGGCTGATCGACCACCTCACTGCCGACTCCTACGGCGGCAGCATCGGCTGACGAGCCACCCGCGTCCCGGTCGCCCCGCGCTCAGCGAGCGGGCGTGTAGATCAGCTTCTTGTTGACGAACTCGTCGATGCCGTAGGGGCCGAGCTCGCGACCGACGCCGGAGCGCTTCGTGCCACCGAACGGGAGGTCGGCAGCCGAGCCCTGGGCGCTGTTGATCCACACCATGCCGGTGTCGAGCTGGTCGGCGACCTGCTGCGCCTGCTCGGTGTCGGAGCTCCAGACCACCCCGCCCAGGCCGAAGGACGAGTCGTTGGCCAGCGCGACGGCCTCGGCAGCGTCCTTGACGCGGTAGACGACGGCCGCGGGACCGAAGAGCTCCTCGCTGTAGGCGCGCATCTCGGGGGTGACGTCGGTGAGCACGGTGGCCTCGACGAAGGCGCCCGGACGGTCGAGGCGCTTGCCGCCGGTGCGGAGCGTCGCGCCCTTCGAGACGGCGTCCTCGACCTGCTCGAGCAGGTTCGACGCGGCCTGCTCCGACGACAGCGGGCCGAAGCCGCTGGTGCTGTCGAAGGGGTCGCCGGGCTTCAGGCCGGACATCGCGGCGGTGAACTGCTCGACGAAGTCGTCGTACAGCCCGTCGACCACGATCATCCGCTTCGCGCCGTTGCACGCCTGGCCGGCGTTGCCCATCCGGCCGCGGACGGCGGACTTCACCGCGGCGCCGAGGTCGTCGGCGTCGAGCAGGATGAAGGGGTCGGAGCCGCCGAGCTCGAGGACGACCTTCTTGAGGTGGCGACCGGCGACCTCGGCGACGGCGGAGCCGGCCCGCTCGGAACCGGTGACCGAGACGCCCACCACGCGCGGGTCGGCGATCATGTCGGCCGACTGGTCGTTGGTGGCGAAGAGGTTGATGTAGGCGTCGGCCGGCAGTCCGGCGTCGGCGAAGACCTGCACGATCGCGAGCGCCGACTCGGGGCACTGGGGCGCGTGCTTGAGCAGGATGGTGTTGCCGACCATCAGGTTGGGCGCGGCGAAGCGGGCCACCTGGTAGTAGGGGAAGTTCCACGGCATGATCCCGAGCAGCGGGCCGATCGCCTCCTTGCGCACGACCGCGTTGCCGCCCATGGCGGGGTCGAGCGGGGTGTCGGCGAGCAGCGCGGGGCCCTGGTCGGCGTAGTAGCGGAAGATCGAGGAGACGAGCTTGAGCTCGCCCTTGCCCTCGCGCAGCGGCTTGCCCATCTCGCGGGCGATGATCGCCGCGAGCTCGTCGGCGCGCTCGTCGTAGAGGTCGGCGACCTTGCGCAGGATCGTCGCGCGCTCGTCCAGGGTGGTGGTGCGCCACTCGCCGTACGCCGCGTGGCTGCGCGCGAGCGCGTCCTGCACCTCGGCGTCGGTGGCGGTGGAGAACTCCTTCTCGACCTCACCGGTGGACGGGTTGACGACCTGGTAGTCGCTCATGGTGACTCCTCTCGAACGGGGTGGGGACGGGCGTGCTCCCCTGTCCGAACGTACGGTCGTGCGCGGGCATCACAAGGGTCCGGCGGGGTGAGGAGTCACACCGTCGCGATCGGGAATGGGCGGATCAGCCGCCGGCGAGCTCGCGGCTGCGCTGCTCGATGCCGAGCTCGCCGTAGGGGTAGTCGGTCGCGGCGAGGTCGCTGGCCTCGTCGAGGCTCGCCTGCTCCTCGGCCGTGAGCTCGAGGTCGGCGGCCCTCAGGTTGGCGGCGAGCTGCTCGGTCGTGCGCGCACCGAGGATCGTGGACACCACGGCCGGGCGGTTGTTGACCCACGCGAGGGCGACCTCGGCCATCGAGATGCCACGGTCGGTGGCGACGCGCTCGACCGCGTCGATGATCCGCCAGGTGCGGTCGCTGCCGCGACGGTCGTACGCCTCCATCCCGCGGCCCGGGTCCTCCCCGAGCCGGGTCTCGCCGGTGGGGCGCTGGTCGCGGGTGTACTTCCCCGACAGCCAGCCGCCGCCGAGCGGGCTCCAGGGCAGCAGGCCCATGCCGGCGTCGAGCGCCGCCGGCACGACCTCCCACTCGATCTCGCGGACGATCAGGCTGTACTGCGGCTGGAGCGTGACCGGCTCGCGCAGGCCGAGCGCGCGGGCGGTCAGCACCGCCTTGGTGAGCTGCCACCCGGTGAAGTTGGACAGGCCGTAGTAGCGGATCTTGCCGGCCCGGACGAAGCCGTCGAGCGTGCGGAGGGTCTCCTCCATCGGCGTGTGCGGGTCGAAGGCGTGGACCTGGTAGAGGTCGACCGTGTCCACCCCGAGGCGGCCGAGCGACGCGTCGAGCGCGCGGGTGAGGTGCCGCGCGGACAGCCCGTTGCCGTTGGGGCGGGAGTCGGTGGCGAACCTGCCCTTCGTGGCCAGCACGACGGACTCGGTGACGTCGGCGGGGCGGTCGGCGAGCCAGCGGCCGATGATCTCCTCGGACACCCCGGCGGAGTAGACGTCAGCGGTGTCGACGAGCGTCCCGCCGGCCTCGACGAACAGGTCGAGCTGCTCGTGGGAGCCCGCCTCGTCGGTCTCGGCACCGAACGTCATCGTGCCGAGGCACAGCTCGGAGACAGCACAGCCACTCTTGCCCAGCAGTCGGTATCGCATGGATCCAGCCTAGACACGGACCCGGCGGGCGACCGGAGTCTTGGCGGAGCGTCAGGGACTGGAGCGTCACACTCCGAACCCAATTGTTATGTGACCACCCTCGGACAGACGCTCAGCCTGCCTGGAGGTCCCGGACGTCGGCTGGGAGATCGGACGGCGTCAGGCTCAGCGACTCGGGGATCCACACCTGGTCCTCCCACCCCTCTTCAGGCAGGAACAGCCCGTGGTCGGGCGAGACACCTTCGATGGTCTGCAGCTTCACAGTCAAGACGTCCCCTTCTGTGCTCGGCTCACCTTGCAGCTTCACATCGACGCAGTCCTGCCTCGTCGCGTCCACCTCGGTCGCGCCAGTACGACGGTCGATCGGGTGACCGAGCGGGATGGCGACCCACACGCTGCCGTCGACGGTGAGCTGCGCGGAGCACGACGCGGCCGCGTTCTGTCCCGGCGCCGGGCCGTCATCCCCGCCCGAGCATGCACCGAGGACCACGACGCACACGAACGAGACGATGAAGGAGAGTTTGTGTCGCATCACGCCTCCTCAGTAGAGGGTCCGGAGACCGTCGAGGTCCCCACGACCGAGGCTAGGTCAGCGGCCGGACGGCACCGTGACGGTCGAGCGCTCGACGGCAGGTCGTACGACGTCGGTGCCGGCGTAGCGGACAACCACCGGCTTCTCGCCGGCACGCAGCCCGCGGAGGACGGCCCGCGCCTTGCCTGCGACGACCTGGACCTCGATCGTGCGTCCGCCGACGGTGATGCTCATCGCGCCATCGGGTCGGGGCGCACCCACGGCGCGCACGCGGACGTCCACGGCGACGCGCTTACGGGAAGCGTCGGCGCGCACCTTGAGGGTGGGCGTCGTCGTGACCATCGGCACGGCGACGATCTCGGTGGTGCTGCGGAAGTGGCGTCGCGACAGAGTGATCTCGACCGACAGGTTGCGACCGACGTCAGCCTTGCGGACCGTGTAGGTCGGCCTCGTCGTCTTCGCGATGCGCACGCCGTCCCGGAGCCATCGGTAGGTGGCCGTTGCGTCGGTGGGCTTGACGCTCCCGGCACGGACGGTGAGCTTGCTGCCGACGGTCGCCGTCCCCTTCACGCGTGACGGGCTGGTGATCTGCACCGGCTTGGCGAGGACCGGGCCGGTCTCGACCGCGGTGGCCCGCGACTTCTTGTAGCCGCTCGCGCTGGCGATGGTGCGCGCGCTGATGCGCTTGTCGATGTGGTCACGGGTGAGGACGAGCGAGGCCCCGGTGGCGCCGTCGAGGGGTGCGCCGTCGGCGTACCACTGCGTCGCGACCTTCTTGGGCTGCGGCGCCCACGACGGGGGCGTGAGGCTCAGCGTCTGGCCGACCTCCGGCACACCCTGGATCGTCGGCTGCGCCGTGGGCTGGAAGACGCCCGGTGCGACGGGAGCGGTCGCGAGGCTCGCCCGGCCGGCGGTGTAGCCGCTGAGCTCGGCGGTCACCTCGGCGGTGAGGGTCTTGCCCTTCACGTCGGGCGTGGGCACGTAGGACGGGGTGGTGGCGCCGGGGATGGCGGCACCGTCGGCGAGCCACCGGATGGCGACGCTGCTGGGCGTGGGCGTCCACGCGCCGGTCGCGACCTCGAGCGGTGCGCCGACCGCCGGGGACCCGACGATGGCAGGAGCCGTGGTGGGTGCGACGACGCGATCGTTGAAGTGGATGAAGCCTGAGGGCCAGCCGCCGCCGGTCTTGGTGACGCGGCGCCAGTAGAAGTCGCCGCCCCAGTAGTCCTCCGAGACGATGATCTCGGTGTCGGAGATGACCTGCTCGACGTAGGCGACGTGTCCGCTGCCGCCTGCCGGAGTCACGTTCGGCTTGTACCAGGCGACGGACCCGACCGTCGGGGTCTGGTCGGTGATGCTCGCCATCGCCACGCCCCAGTTCTCGGCGTTGCCGCTGCCGGACCAGGGCCGGACGTCGGGCATGCCGGACTGGATCAGCCGGTAGGCGACGTAGTTGGTGCAGTTGTGCCCGGCGTACATCCGCCAGAACATCGTCGACGACGCCTGGCGGTAGCCAGCGTGCCCGTAGCCGGCGTCCTGGCACCCGGCGTAGCCGGAGCAGAGGTACGTCGACGTGACCAGGTTGATCTTCGCGGTGGTCGTCGGGAGGGCCACCACGAGGAGCGCCACCAGCGCCGTGAGCAGGCCGGCAGTGCGGCTGGCACGGCGTACGACGGAGGCGAGCGCGGCCCGTCCTGCGGGGGCGCTCTGTGACGGCTGTGACTCGTGAGGCAGTTGTTGCACTGAGTGATCGTATGGGCCAGAAGTCAAGGCCGCCACGCCGATGAGTGAAGATCAATCGTGTAATTCGTTCGCGGACTGCCTGTGCTTGGGTGGTCCGGTGCACGAAGTCGTCGTGGGAGCGCTGGTCCGGGGAGGGCAGGTGCTCCTCGTCCATCGGCGGCCGGACAAGCATGCCAACCCCGACGTGTGGGACCTGCCCGGGGGTCTCGTCGAGGCCCGCGAGTCAGAGCTCGACGCGCTTGCCCGCGAGCTGCACGAGGAGCTGGGCGTCCGGGTCGACACGTCGTCGGCGTCCCACCTGTGCCGCATTGCCGTGGGATCCGGGGACGAGCCGGCCGTCCTGAGCGCCTGGCTGGTGCGCGACTGGCACGGGACGCCGGCGAACGTCGCTCCGGAGGAGCACGACGGCATGGAGTGGTTCGGACTCGAGGAGCTGCCTCCTCCCCCGCACCTGCTGGCGCGCGACGCGCTCGTCGAGGCGATGCGGGGCTTTGACGCTTGAGTGCCCAGCCGTCAGAGGACGAAGAAGATCAGCAGCACGAGCACTGTGAGGGCCAGCGAGACCAGGAGCGAGCCCGCACAGCCGAGGCGGTTGGTGAAGAAGAGGAACATCAGAGACTCCTGCGGCCGACCGGGAGCACCGACGTCGCCGCGTGGAGCACCGCCGCGCTGACCATGCCCATCAGGTGTCCGATCGAGCGGACGTACACCGGGGTCACCGGTCCACCGTGCCCGAGCAGTCGGTCGTGCGCAGCGAGGTCGAAGGGATGGTCGACATGCGTGTCTCCGGTGATTCTCGAACGTGCCGGCCCGCGGTCTCGAGCCTGGTGCTGCACCCCCGTACCCCTCCGCGCTACGCGCATGTCGGGACGAGATGTGGGCTACGCCTCACGCACCAGCGACCGTCCCGGGAGCGTGCGGACGGCGGGCATGACTCCACGGACCTCCGCCGTGCTGAGCGGGTGCGTCGGTGCGAGCCCTCACCGCGAGGTGACGTGCGATCGCAGCCCTTCAGCAGCGATAAGACGCACTCGTCGCGGCAGATCCGGATGACGGCAGACATCGGTAATCCGGGATCTGTTGTCTGTCTGACTGCCTACGCTGCCTATGGAGCCAGCCTGCGAAGGTGCCGGGGGAACCTTTCTGTGTCGATGTTGCGTCTAGTCGACATGGGCAGGTGAGGGCCGTGCCAGGAAGGAGTGTGATGAAGGCCGAGGATGACTTCAGTGCGTTCGTGTCCGCTCGTTGGCCCCGTCTGGTGCGCTCAGCCATCCTGCTCGGCTGCTCACCCGTCGAGGCCGAGGATGTCGCTCAGTCCACCCTTGAATGTTGCCTCCGCAGGTGGAACAAGGTGCAGCAGGCTCACAACCGCGACGCCTATGTGCACCGGGCCCTCGTGAACACGTTCATCTCCTCGCGCCGGGGACGGTCTCGCAAGGAGGCCCCGGTCGAGTTTCTACCAGACCAACCCGTCAGCGACGCCACGCAGATGTTCGACGCCGCCGACGCCATGGGGCAAGCCCTCGCGCGGCTACCGGAAGACCAGCGCATCGCCCTGGTGCTGCGCTACTACCTGAGTCAGAGCGAAACCGAGATGGCTGACGTGCTCGGCGTCGCGCCCGGCACCGTCAAGAGTCGCCTCTCGCGCGCCAAGGCAGCCTTGTCCGCCGACCCGAACCTCGTCGAACTGCGGGAGATGCAGTGACCGAACAATCCCTCACGGACCTTCTCGAACGCCTCGGCGACCGCAGCACCGTCAGCCCGCCGCCCGTTGAGCAGATGGTCGCCCGCGTACGACTCCAGCATCGCCGCCGCATCGCCTCCGTGACGGTCGCAGCCACACTTACGGTGGCCGTCGCAGTCACGGGAGGCGTCGCAGTCTTCGGGCGATACAACACGCCACCAGTCGCCGACCGCGCCATGGACCCCACCGCAACGCGGCCCCCCACAACCGCGCCCAATGACGCCCAGTCTTTGAGCGCAACCCCCCACCTCATCGAAGTTGCACTGGAGCAGGAGGTCGTAGACCTCCTGCCCGGCGTATCACTCACCTCAAAGCGCGGCTACGTCTACTCCACCGACTACGAAGGACCAGTGGCCACGAGCCCAGAAGAAGCCGCGGAGATCATGGCGGATCGGGTCGACGCTGAGGGCGACATCTGGATCCCCATGTATCTGGCCGATGGGAAGACGGTCATTGGCCGACTCAAGGTTGGACACGTTTCCGAGTAGTGCGACTCAGGGAGGGGGTGGACTCGCACGGATCTCGGCAACAGCGGATGCCCTCAACGCGGCAGATCCGGGCGAGCGTAGCCGCCCTCAACGCGGCAGATCCGGGCGAGCGTAGCCGCCCTCAACGCGGCAGATCCGGGCGAGCGTAGCCGCCCTCAACGCGGCAGATCCGGGCGAGCGTAGCCGCCCTCAACGCGGCAGATGAGGGCGTTCGGCTGGAAGACTCATCTCCATGAATATGGGCGGCCCGACCGATCACTGGTACACCGACATCTTCACGTGGAATCGTCCAGCCTTCGGTGAGCCCATCGACTCCTTGCTCAGGGACATCCGCCGCTTCGGCGGTGACGCCCTGCTCCAGGACGATCAGCCACTGGGACACCGCCTATGGGACGTCTGGCCCCAGTGGGGTCGGGCCGACGAACGGGCACTGGGTCGGTTGGCGGCTGACCTGGTGCCGATCCGCGATGAGTTGCGTGCTGACGCGGAGGTGCGCGGCTGGGAAGTTGAGTAGCGCCGGATCGCGGCATGTGCGGATGGCAGGTACTTCCCGACGCATCGGGCATGCTGCTCGTATGGCTGCCACGTTGACTCACCGGAGCGGACGTATGACCGCCAACTTTGTGGACGCCGACTTGGACCCCCTGGTGGCCGAACTGGACGGGCCGGACGATGCGGAGCACCCCGACGTGTCGGTAACCCATGAGTCCGGGTGGGCGCTGAGCGCCTTCCCTAGCGGTTTGCTTGTCTGGGAGAACATCGACAGCGATGGACCCGGCGCGCATCGAGCATCCGTTGACCGTATCGAGGTGCGACGGTTGTTCGGTCTCCTTGCACGCGATGACGTTGGTGCGGTGGCGTCCTTAGGTTGGGAGCCGGGCTACGGCGGGTGAGCTCCTTGTCGAGCGGAACACTCATCTCGGCATGAGTGCACACTCCTCGCGGCAGATCCGGACGATGGGGGCTGGAACGTTTGCCCTACGTCGCGAGTCGAAGTCGTGTGAGACTCGCCGACATGTACCCCTATCGGGTGGCGGCTTTGCTGTTGTGCGCTTGGACGCTCAGCATGCTTGGTGCGCCCCCGGCCGCCGCATCGTGCGCGACTGCCCCTGGCCCATCGCCATATGCGTTTGTGGGAACGGTCATCGCAACCAGCCAAGGTGATCGAGTAGTGCAGGTTGTGACAGATGGTGGCGCGACCGTCACTGTTCTGGGAACGACAGGTAGGTCCGACAACGCTTTTACTTCAGTGGATCGTCGCTATGCGTTGGGCGGTAGGTACGAGTTCCACCCGCTCAACGATGAGTCGCCGTACTCCGACAACTCGTGTACCGCGACCCGACAACTGAGCGGCCCTTCGTTGTCCGCTATCCCTCCCCAGGTCAACAAGGGAGTGCTTCCTGCGTGGCTACCGGTCGACGAGCAGGCTGGTCCGCTGGGTTACCTGCTCTTCTTCGGACCCATCGCGCTCGGCCTCGGCGTTCTGATTGTCGGGCTGCGTGGGCTCGTCCGCAGGCAGCGCACTGCGTCGCGTACCTTCTGACAGCAAGCCGTGCGCGCAACTCTCTGCGCCCGGATCTCGGCAGACCCCCGCACAACTCGCGGCAGATGAGTGCGTTCGGCGAGCGAACGGGCGCAACGTGGAGGTCTTGATCAACCGTTGGTGGTCACTCAGGAACGACTCGGACCGTCAGGGGCTGCCCGCCATCAGGGACAAACGTTGCTCGGCCCGCGATCGCATCGACGGGGATGGTGACCGTCCAGGAGACGAGACCTAGGTCGTCGCCCTCGTTCTGCGCATCAACTGTGGCCAGTGGTCGTTCCTCGCCACCCTGGCGAAACCGCAACTCGATGCCCTCCCTCGGCTGCTCGTGGAGCGGGGCACTGCATCCGACGTCAGGATCACCACCGTCATCGCATCCCTTCACGTAACCGGCGGACGTCAAGGTCACAACCTCTCCGGGGACGACGCTGAGTTGAGTGCGGCCGTCGTCGAACTGGAGAACGCCTGTGGCACAGTCCGCCGACGCAGAATCGATCGGCAGCGGCACCAACACGACGACGGCGACCAGCGTGACGGCGGCACGAGCGAGTACGGATCGCATCCGTCACCTCCAACGGTCGGACGGGGGTTCAGCCGACATGATTCCACGATTCACTGCTGGGTCTCGGTCATCCGCTCATCGGCAGATCTGTGCGGCACTCATCGCGGCAGAACCGGATGTCCGCTTGGCGCACGCTACGCGGCGGAACCGCGCACGCCCCCGCGCACGCCAAGCGGGCGATGATGCCTACGGCTCCCACACGTCGAGCGTGACGGCCGAGATGCTCCCTTCCTTGTTCAAGAAGAGGTCGACGGTGAACCAAGCCAAGCAACTGTCAATGGAGGACTCTGACGGCTGAACCGACACTCGCCGATGTTCCTCGAAGCCCTGGGGTGCAGGCACAGGCGGACTTGCGCAGTGCGGATGGTCGCCGACGGAGACCTGGAAAGCGCCTCCACCGGATCGGATGGACATGGAGCCGGTCTCGTCAGCGTGACCCTGGATGAGTTCCAAGGCGCTGAAAGGTCCCACGTAGGCGCGGAAATCCTTGGCTCGTAGCACCCACGCGGACGGTTGAGAGGCATCGACTCCGTCAAGAGCGGTCCTCAGGTCGCTGCTGAGTCCAAGTCGGACCTCTCCAGCGAATGGCAGCATCCCGGCCGTCTCGGCTGACGGTTGGGCGGCGAATGCGATGAAGTCACGTATGAGCCTCAAGTCCTGCGCCTCCACTGCGGGGCTGGGCGGGGGCGTGCTGGCCTTCTCGGTCGGTTTGGCGGAAGGTGACGTAGAGGATGTGCCAGTTGACGGTGATGCCGAGTCGGATGATTCCGCTTGAAGGCTCTCCTCGACATCGGCTGCCCGCGTGTTGCCGCCGCAGGCGGCGAGAAGTAGCAGGCTCACGCCAACGACGGACCTCATGAGCAGTCTCGACATAGACGGTCTCCATCGGCCTAGGGGTAGTGCGTAATCCATGCAGAGTAGACGCCCGAGAATGGCACTCGGTTGTCATTGCCAGCACCCGATGGCCATATCTACAACCGACCGCTCATCGGCAGATCCGTGAGCTCAACGCGGCTACTAAGAGACTTCCCTCAGGATCGGTGTCTGGCCAGACTTCGATCTAGGTGATCGGCGGGACGCTCTCAATCGCGGCTGCCCACCCGGGCTCTGGGTGTGGCTCTCATCTGGACTGCGACCCGTCGACCACCATGACGAGGAGTGGCTCAAGAGGGGTCTGCCCAGCTCGTAGTAGCAATGCCCACCTCGTCGACTCTGTCGGTTTCCAGGCGAAGACGAGGTGAGCAGGTGAGCAGCACGAAGAAGGGCGTGATCATCGGGGTCGATCCCCACAAGATGTCGGTGACGATCGAGGTTGTCGACACCCACGAACGGCTCCTCGGTAGCGGTCGGTTCGAGACCACGAACACCGGCTATGCCGCGATGCAGCGTTATGTGAAGCAATGGCCGCACCGGGTCTGGGCGGTCGAGGGAGCCAACGGCGCCGGCCGTCCGCTGGCCCAACGGCTCGTCGCAGCCAGCGAACAGGTCGTCGATGTCCCAGCGAAGCTGGCGGCGCGGGTGCGGTTGTTCGACACCGGTCACAACCGCAAGACTGACGCCCTGGACGCCCACTCCATCGCGGTGGTCGCGGTCCGCACCGACGGGCTGCGGGCGGTGGTCGAGGACGGGGAGCTCGAAGCGCTGCGGATGCTCACCGACCGTCGTGAGGAGCTCGCCCGGCAGCGGGTGCAGACGGTCAACCGGCTGCAGCGTCTGCTCAGTGAACTGCTGCCTGGCCAGCGCAAACGCGACCTGTCAGCGACCCAGGCCAAGGCGATGCTGGCCACGGTGCGGCCCCGCGACGTCGCGGGCAAGACCCGCCGTCGCATGGCAGCCGAGGAGATCGCCGACCTGGTCGCCGTCGATGCGAAGTTGAAGAAAATCAAGGCCGAGCTGAAGGCCGCGGTCCTCGAGCGAGGCTCGGGGCTAATGGACGTCTACGGCGTCGGCCCGGCCGGTGCCGCCAGGGTGCTGGCCGATGTCGGGGACGTGGCCCGGTTCGTCGACCGCAACCGGTTCGCGTCCTGGACCGGGACCGCGCCCCTGGATGCCTCATCCGGTGAGCAGAACCGCCACCGGTTGTCGCGTGCGGGGAACCGGCGGATGAACCACGTCCTGCACGTCGCGGCGATTGTGCAGATCCGCCACGACACCGAAGGCCGCGCCTACTACCGACGCAAGCTCGCCGCCGGCAAGACTCCGATGGAAGCGCTGCGGTGCCTGAAACGACGTCTGTCCGATGTCGTCTACCGCCAGCTCGTCGCTGACGCGAACCGGGCAACCGCGGGGCTGGACGCGGGTCCGGGAGGGCACTGCGGGGCGACTCTTCAATCCAGCGCGGCCGACTCCCACCCGCTCATCGACACTTCGGATCAGCCACTTCCCGGACCCGCGAAGCCGACGCTACGCCGACGACCAGCCGACAGGAAGACCCTCCTCAACGCCGTGCCTTGACACAGAGGGGTGCCAGATCCGGGCGTTCGGAGTGGCCCGGTCACGCCTCGCAGCTCTCGAACAGAGATTCGCTGTCGCTGCCGACAGGACCCGTTAGGGCCGCAGGATTTCTCGGAAATGCTGCGCCATGACTCCGCGGGCCACCTGCACGTTCAGGCCGGTCGCTTGGGAGGTAGCGACATGGGAGACGCGTTCATTCTGAACGTCCCACAACCAGAGGTCGCCGCTGCGCCAGTCGTCAACCAGCAGGTGGCGGTCCGTGAGCCATGCTTGCGCCCCGAGGTGGCACTGACGCCCCGGCTTGCTCGCAAGCATGGCAACGACCGTGCCCGTCGGTGGCTCCACGACAACGACACCACCCGCCTCCCGCGCCTTTGGAGTGAGTGAGCACTGTGGGAAAGCAACATGTCGGGCGGCAGTCGGACCACCGGCGGTGTACGGCGAGATGCGATACGCCAACTCCACGGACGTGGATGCCGCGCCTCCCTGATAAGTGATGACTCGTCCAGGGCGCGACTTGGTCGAACCCTTCACCTCGAACGTCTCTGCCACTGCTCCTGGCGTGGCGTAGAAAAGGTCGTAGGGGACGGCAGTGAGGTCTCCGGTAGTCACGTCTAGGGCGCAGCCCTTCGGTCCGCAGGGTCGCTTGCTGCTGTGCCGGTCCTTGAGAAAGAGCGTCGCTCCGTCTGAGGACCACACCATGGCGACGGCGTGATGGACAGGCAGATTGAACCGTCGAAAGCCGTTGTTCCGGAGGTCAACAGTCACGAGTCCAGAAGGGTCCGCCAGAGCCACCTTGCGACCGTCCGAGGAGATCGCCATCGACAGTTCCCCGTAAGCGACGGCACCGAACCCGTACCGCTGGAGGTCGAACTGCCGCCAATCGCCCGTCTGCGTCATGAGGTAGGGGTGGCCAGCTCGAATCGTTTCGCGGTTGGCGTCGGTCGATTCGAGGAGCAACTGCGCGAGCAGCATCCCTCTGCCGACCGGCGCTTCGTCGACCATTGGTGCGGCGATGGCGCTCATGAGGTCGATGTCAATGCCGCCCTCGACTGGCTCAGTCGCGGTAGGGAGCGTCTGTCGAAGAGCGTCGGGAATCGAGCCGAGGGCTTCTGAAGGCGAGGTAGGCGATGCCGTGGAGCCGGCGGTCCGTTCGGGAGCAGGAGGTGCCACCGTGTCTGCTGTGACTCCGGCAGAACAACCCGTAGCCACGAGTAGCGCCCCGCACAATGCCGCCACGCCCCTGTGTTTCACCGGCAAGCCACCTCTCGACCTTGTTGACGGCACTCACCGTAGACGCGAGGCCGGACAGTTTGGTTGCCGTGGTGGAGGTGCTGAGTCCTCATCGGCAAGAACGTGCACGCACATCGGCAGATCCGGTTGTCCCCGACAAGCGGCGGTTTGACGCACCATGTGACGAGACCCCACTCACCAACCCGCGAGAGCTCTTGGCGCCCATGGCCCCTCAATAGGTATCGCCTCGCGGCCGCCGGGCATCACCGACCCCACACCGAGGAGGAGGGCCTAGCACCTGGCGCGCGCACTGCCTACAGTGCAATTGGGTCACGCGGCGGCCCCTTCATCACCGCGATCTTGGACGCGACCGGCCCGTCGGCTTGGCACCTGACTACAAGGAGAATCTCATGCCGCTGCAGAACGACTTCTACACACCCGAGGGCCAGGGAGCCTACGAGCTGATCTCGATCGGCCGCTTCGAGTTGGAAGAGGGTGGGGTGATCGAGGATCTTCGGTTGGCTGTGGCGACGTACGGCACCCTCAACGAGGACAAGTCCAACGCAATCTGCATTCCGACGTGGTTCTCAGGGACCCATGCCACCTGGGAGCAGGTCTACATCGGTTCGGGGCGGGCCCTGGACCCCGACAAGTACTTCATCGCGGTCATCAATCAGATCGGCAATGGCCTTTCGACTTCACCGCACAACACCGAGGACCCATCGATCGCGATGTCGAAGTTCCCTCATGTGCGCATCGGCGACGACGTCCGCGCACAGGAGCAACTGCTGCGCGAACACTTCGGCATCGAACGACTTGCGCTTGTAGTGGGCGGTTCCATGGGCGCTCAGCAGACCTACGAGTGGGCGGTTCGGTTCCCCGACAAGGTGCTGCGTGCAGCTCCCATCGCAGGTACGGCCCAGAACCTGCCGCACGACTTCCTCTACACCCAGACCTTGATGGACGCGATCACGTCAGATCCTGCCTGGAACGGTGGGGAGTACGCCGCGAATACCGACGTGGCTGCTGGGTTGCGGCGCCATGCCGACATCTGGGCGGTCATGGGACTGACCACGGACTTCTGGAAGACGGAGTTCTGGAGGGACATCCCTCCCTTGGTGGAAGGCCTCGGGTGGGAGACGTTCGAGGAGTTCCAGCAGAACTTCACCGCGCTCATCTTCGGCATGATGGACCCCAACGCGCTGCTGTCGATGGGCTGGAAGTGGCAACGCGGGGACGTGGCGCGCAACACCAACGGGGACCTCGCAGCTGCGCTCGGCAGCATCACCGCCAAGACGTTCGTGATGCCGATCGAGCAGGACATGTTCTTCCCACCCCGCGACTGCATCCCCGAGCAGGAGATGATCCCGGGCGCCGAACTCAGAATGCTGCACAGCATCGCCGGTCACTTCGGGCTGTTCGGCTTCGAGCCCTCCTACACCGCCGAGGTGGACGCCGCGCTCTCAGACCTGCTGGCCATCGAGGTTTAGAAGTTCAGTCTCGAGCGTTGCGATCCGCCTGTGCCGAATCATGGATTTGCGTCGGCGGCTGTGGGCTCACGCCATCCGCCCACACGACACATGCCGCCGTACAACTTGTCAGTTGGGGCCGTTTCAGGGCGCGCCGGCAGGCGGCGAACTGCCCTACCGCTCGACCGTCGTCACCACAGAGGTCACCGACGGCCGGGCAGGCGTCGACGAGAACCCGAACCGGCACGGCGGGTCCACGGGTGCAAGCGACCCGAGACCAGCGCCACGCCACTCCCCCGCAATTCCAACGACGGCCCGCACCGAAGTCGCGCCGTACCACTCCCTCCGGTTGTTGCCGGCCGTCCCCCGCGTCCGCTCCCCACGCATCACCACGCGCGCGACAGGATCGATCACCGTGCACCACGCGGGCGCCGTCGCGACACGTGCAGGCACGAGGCCGAGCGCCGCGCCCAGCGGCGTACGGCCTCCGATCTCCAGGCACAGCGAGAGCGACGGCGTCGACACCTGCCACTCGTCGGCGGCGTCCTCCACAGACACCGGCTCGATGACGTGCTCGTCGAAGGAGTAGGTCGCGGTGACGAAGTCGCGGACCCGCTCGTCCGGTGCCAGCAGCACCCGGTGCCCGGAGGCGTCCTCGACCATCACGTCGGCGAAGGCGCCCCAGGGAGAGTCGTCCCAGCGACCGACGACGACGCGGACACCGCTGGTGCTGCCCACACCGGCGATCCGGCCGGTGAAGCGTTCGCGAACGCGGCCGGGCTTCACCGCTCGACCAGCCCCGAAGGATCCCGCCCGTCGTCGGCCAGTCCGCGGGCAACACCGGCGCGGTCCTCGTCGGAGCGGTTCTGGCTGAGCTTCGCCTTCGCCTCGACCGACGAGACGACGAGCTCGACGCCGACGATGGGGCGCAGGTTCTTCGTGACGTAGTCGTCCGGCGCGTCGCTGACCGCCCACGGCTCGTCACGCGGCTGCTCGTGGCGGTCGGTCAGCCGGGTCACCAGGTCGCGCACCCACGCGGGGTCGTCGTGCACGACGATGCTGCCGCGCAGGTGGACCACGGAGTAGTTCCAGGTCGGGACGACCTTGCCGTGCTCGGCCTTCGTGGCATACCAGCTCGGCGAGACGTAGGTGTCCGGCCCCGTCACGATCGCGAGCGCCGGCGCCCCGTCCACGATGCGCCGCCAGTGAGCGTTCGCGCGGGCCAGGTGGCCGACGAGCCGGTCGCCCTCCCACAGCACCGGGAGGAAGGTCGCGTCGGGCAGGCCGTCGGCGCCGACGGTGACGAGCTGCGCGGTCGCGACCGCCGCGACGAAGGGGCGTACGTCGTCGGGGTCCATCACGTTGAAGCGCGGGACGTAGAGCTCGGGGTCGGTCACTCCCCCATCCTGCCCGTTGGGAGGCACCGGACTGTCGGTGCCGGGCGGCAGGATGGGTCCATGCTGCTCGCCGAGCTCGTCGCCACGTCCACGTCGGTGGCTGCCACCCGGTCCCGCAAGGCCAAGGTCGCTGCCCTCGCCGAGACGCTCGCGCGCGTCGAGCCCGCCGAGCTCGAGGTGGTCGTGTCCTACCTTGGCGGTGCGCTGCGCCAGCGGCGTACGGGTCTGGGCCACCGCGGCCTCACCGACCTCCCGTCGCCGGCCGACGAGCCGTCGCTGTCGGTGCTCGAGGTGCACGAGGCGTTCGAGGCAATGTCCACCATCGCCGGGCCCGGCTCCCAGCAGGCCAGGCGCGACGCGGTCACCGAGCTCTTCGGGCGCGCGACCGCGCCGGAACAGGCCTGGCTGCGCGCCGTCGTCACCGGCAACGTCCGCCAGGGCGCGCTCGACGCGGTCACACAGGAGGCGGTCGCGCAGGTCGCCGGCGTCCCCCTCGCAGCCGTACGCCGTGCCGCGATGCTCGCCGGCAGCACGGTCGCGGCCGCCGGGGCGGCGTTCGCGGGCGAGGATGCGCTGGCCGAGATCGGCCTGGAGGTGGGGCGACCGATCATGCCGATGCTCGCCTCCAGCGCCCCCGACGTCGCCGCGGCGATGGCCGGCCTCTCCCCCGACGGCACGACCGAGGTCGCGATCGACGCCAAGCTCGACGGCATCCGGATCCAGGTGCACCGCGACGGCGACGACGTGGTCGTGGTGACCCGCAGCCTCGACGACATCACCGGGCGGCTGCCCGAGGTCGTCGAGGTGGCCCGGTCGCTGCCGGCCGAGCGCTTCGTCCTCGACGGCGAGGCGCTCGCGCTGTCCGACGACGGGCGACCGATGGCTTTCCAGGACACCGCGAGCCGCACCGCCCAGGACACCGGCGTCGCGGTCACCCCGCACTTCTTCGACCTGCTCCACGTCGACGGCCGTGACCTGCTCGACTCCCCCGGCCACGAGCGCCTTGGCGCCCTCGACGCGCTGGTGCCCGAGCAGCACCGCGTACGCCGCCTCGTCACCTCCGACCCCGGCGAGGCCGACGCCTTCGCCACGGAGACCGTCGCCGCCGGTCACGAGGGCGTCGTGCTCAAGGACCTGTCAGCGCCGTACGCCGCCGGCCGCCGCGGTTCGGCGTGGGTCAAGGTCAAGCCGGTCCACACCCTCGATCTGGTCGTGCTGGCCGTCGAGTGGGGCTCGGGCCGGCGCGAGGGCTGGCTGTCCAACATCCATCTCGGCGCGCGTGACGACTCCTCGCCCTCCGGGTTCGTGATGCTCGGCAAGACCTTCAAGGGCATGACCGACGAGATGCTCACCTGGCAGACCGAGCGCTTCACCGACCTGGCCACCTCACCGGTCGACCGCAGCTCCTACGTCGTCCACGTCCGACCCGAGCAGGTCGTCGAGATCGCCTTCGACGGCCTCCAGCGCTCCACGCGCTACCCCGGCGGCGTCGCGCTCCGCTTCGCGCGGGTGATCCGCTACCGCGACGACAAGACCGCGGCCGAGGCGGACACGATCGAGCAGGTCCGCGCCCACATCGTCACCTGACGCGTGCCCGGGCGGGTGCAGGCACCCCGCTC
>CAFBMW010000035.1_pt1 | contig 40534 bp, 42 predicted proteins | sample 7269061 | NCBI WGS metagenome assembly CAFBMW01 (sample SAMEA6814074, study PRJEB35770) | uncultured Nocardioides sp. | biome: Freshwater; feature: Freshwater reservoir; material: water | place: Czech Republic | collected 2017-05-23 | depth 30m m | reverse complement strand
GCCCACCTCGACCGAGGCCTCGGCGACGGTCAGACCCTCACGGACCAGCGCCCAGAACTCCACCCGGACCGACATCGGACACACACGGCTGCGACGCACAGGACACCCCTCAGATCAGAGGTGTTGCATCCAGCCCTTGAGCCCAAGGCCGCGAGAAGCTGCCTCACGCACCGCACCCCCGCACGCCGAAGCACAGCCGCGGGAGAGGCAGTCGTCAGGAGAGGGCGGAGCCGGACTTCCAGTCGGCAGGCGAGAGGTTCCAGTCGCCGAAGCCGTTCTCGAGGGTCATCCGACGCTCGGAGCCGACCACCTCGACGACGTCGCCCCGACGGGTGCGCTCGTAGAGCCACGCGGCGTCCGCGAGGCTCATCCCGACGCAGCCGTGCGAGACGTTGGCGTTGCCCTGGGAACCTGCGGACCAGGGCGCGGCGTGGAGGAACTCGCCGGAGTAGGTGACGCGCAGGGCGTACTGCACGTTGGTGAGGTCGTAGAACTCCGGGTCGCTCTCGTCGACACCGATGGTGGCGGCGCTCATCCGTTTGCGGCGGAACGTCTCGATGATGACCTTGGTGCCCGACCGGGTCTCCCAACCGGCCTTGCCCGCGCTGATCGGCATCGTCCGGGCCAGCTCGCCGTCGACGAAGGTGCGCATGGTGTGGGTGCGCACGTCGACCTTGCTGACGACCGAGTCGCCGACGGTGAAGTTGATGCTGCGCGACTCCTGGCCGTAGATGCCGTTGCCCGCCGGGAGGCTGTTGATGTCGAGGTCGACGGACACGTCGGTGCCGGGCTTCCAGTAGGTCGCCGGGCGCCAGTGGGCCTCCCGGTCGCTCAGCCAGTACCACGACCCGCGCTGTGACGGCGTGCTGCTGACCTCCATGTGCTCCTCGAAGAGGGCACGGTCGGTCACCGGCAGGTCGAAGGTGACCACTACAGGCATCCCGACGCCGACGGTCTCCCCGTCCAGCGGCGCGACGGCGGCGAAGGTCTGCTCGTCCAGGGTGAGGTCGACGGTGCTGAAGGTCTGCGTGCGCTCGACCCTGCGGCCGTCGGACCGGGTCGCGGAGGCGGTGATCGTGTAGTCGGTGCCGGGCTCGAGGAGTGTCGTCGCCGTCCAGGTCCCGCCCGCGACAGAGCCGTCGAGGTTGCCTGCGGCAGAGGTGACGCGTACGTCGTCCAGCGTGCCGCTCGACGTGCCGACGGTCACCGGCGCGTCGATCGGCACGGCCGTCGGGTCGGCGAAGCTGGTGGTGAGGCGTACGGGGTCCGGGGCGGCCGACGCGGACGTCGCAGCGGCACCGGGACGGTCACCGCCCGTGCCACCCTCGACCGTCGAGCAGGCAGCCAACGTGCCGGTCAGGGCGAGCAGCGCCGCGGCCGCCGACGTACGCCGTCGGAGCGGCTGCGAGCGGGGCAGCGGTGCGAGCGCGCGATCAGGCATCTGACGAATCCCCCAGGTGAAGCGACTGACGAGCAGGTGGAACAGGAAGAGCCCGTCCAGCCTACGGCGTGGACGGGCTCTTCCGAAGACGACGAGCTACGAGGCTCAGTGGGCGTGCTCACCGCGGTAGTACTCGAACACGAAGCCGCAGGCGACGACCGCGCCGACCGTGAACCCGATGATGACCAGCCACCACGCGGCGAACGCCGTGCCGTAGACGATCACGCCGAGCGCGAGGGCGCACCACAGGGGCCACCAGGAGTAGGGCGGGAAGAAGCCCAGCTCGCCGGCACCCTCCGCGATCTCACCCTCCTTGCGATCCTCGGGTCGCGGATCCATGCGCGAGGCGTGGAAGCCGAGGTAGAGGGTGACCATGCCGAAGAGCAGCGCGGTCATGACCAGGGCGGACGTGCCGGTCCAGTCCTCGGTGAGGAACCAGTACGCCGGCGCGACGACCGCCACGAACAGCGCGGTGATCCCGAAGATCCATGACTCCGCCTTCATCGACCGTCCTCCTCATCGTTCTCGACGCGGTCGCGCAGCATCTCCTCGCGGCCGTGAACCTCGGGTGCGTCAGCGACGTCGCCGTTGCGCTCGGCCTCGTTGTCCCCCAGCTCCATCAGCGCGACCTCGGGGTGGTGCAGGTCGAAGGCCGGGGACTCCGAGCGGATGCGCGGCAGGGTCGTGAAGTTGTGACGTGGCGGCGGGCAGCTGGTGGCCCACTCGAGCGACCGGCCCCAGCCCCACGGGTCGTCGACCTCGATCTTCGGCCCCTTGGAGGACACGTAGACGTTGTAGAGGAACGGCAGCGTGGAAGCACCCAGCAAGAAGGCACCGACCGTGGAGATCTGGTTGAGCGTGGTGAAGCCGTCCTCGGGCAGGTAGTCGGCGTAGCGACGGGGCATGCCCTCCACACCCAGCCAGTGCTGCACCAGGAAGGTGAGGTGGAAGCCGATGAACAGGACCCAGAAGTGCAGCTTGCCCAGGCGCTCGTCGAGCATCCTGCCGGTCATCTTCGGCCACCAGAAGTAGAAGCCGGCAAACATCGCGAACACCACGGTGCCGAACACGACGTAGTGGAAGTGCGCCACCACGAAGTAGGAGTCGGAGACGTGGAAGTCCAGCGGCGGGCTGGCCAGGATCACGCCAGTGAGACCGCCGAAGAGGAAGGTCGTCAAGAAGCCGACAGACCACAGCATCGGGGTGTCGAACGACAGCGACCCGCCCCACATCGTGCCGATCCAGTTGAAGAACTTCACTCCTGTGGGCACGGCGATGAGGAACGTCATGCCGGAGAAGAACGGCAGGTCGACCGCACCGGTGACGTACATGTGGTGGGCCCACACGGCCACGGACAGCATCGCGATGCCGAGGGTCGCGGCCACCAGCCCGACGTAGCCGAAGATCGGCTTGCGGCTGAAGACCGGCAGGATCTCGGAGATGATGCCGAAGAACGGCAGGGCGATGATGTAGACCTCTGGGTGGCCGAAGAACCAGAACAGGTGCTGCCAGAGGATCGGTCCACCGTGCGCCGGGTTGAAGACGTTGGCGCCCAGGATCCGGTCGGCCTCCAGCATGAGGAGGGCACCTGCCAGGATCGGGAAGACCATGATGACCAGCATGCTGGTGATCAGGGTGTTCCACACGAAGATCGGCATCCGGAACATCGTCATGCCGGGCGCCCGCATGCAGATGATGGTGGTGATGAAGTTGACGCCACCGAGGATGGAGCCGAGGCCTGCCATCCAGAGGCCCATGATCCAGAGGTCACCGCCTACGCCGGGACTGCGCACCGCATCCGAGAGCGGCGTGTAGGCGAACCAGCCGAAGTCGGCAGCGCCGCCGGGGGTCAGGAAGCCGGACGCCGCGATGAGCCCACCGAACAGGAACAGCCAGTAGCTGAACATGTTCAGCCGGGGGAACGCCACGTCGGGTGCGCCGATCTGCAGCGGCATGATCACGTTGGCGAAGCCGAAGAACAACGGCGTCGCGAAGAGCAGCAGCATGATCGTGCCGTGCATCGTGAACAGCTGGTTGTAGAGCTGGTCGTTGACGATCTGCGACCCGGGGTAGGCCAGCTCGGAGCGGATCAGCATGGCCATCAGGCCCGCGATGAGGAACCACGCGAACGAGGTGATCAGGTACATCTTGCCGATCAGCTTGTGATCGGTGGTGGTGAGGATCCGGACGACCTGCTCGCCGAGAGGCTTGCGCTCCGGCTGCGGTGGCACCGCAGCGTGTGGCGCGGCGGTGGTTGGGGCGCTCATTCGTTGCTCCCTTCGGAGTCCTCGTCGAGACCGACCTGGTCCTCGACGTCGCTCCCGCCGAGCAGCGGGTCGTCGGCGGTCTGGCCCGCCTCGGCAAGTTCGGCGAGATAGGCGTCGTACTCGGCCTGGCTGACCACCTCGACGTTGAAGAGCATGCGCGAGTGGGACACGCCACAGAGCTCGTAGCACTTGCCGGGATAGGTGCCCTCGACAGTCGGGGTGACCTGGAGCTTGTTGACGCGCCCCGGGATGACGTCGAGCTTGGTCAGGAACGACGGCACCCCGAACGAGTGGATCACGTCTGCGGAGTGGAGGTTGAACTGGACGGTCCTGTCCACCGGAAGGACCAGCGTCGGGATGTCCGCGCCGGTGCCGGAGGTGTAGACGTAGGAGTCGTAGGCGAAGTCGTCGTCCTCGCCGGTGGCCGACGTGTCCTGCTCACCGACTCCGTGGTTGAAGGTCCAGGACCACTGCTGCCCCGTCACCTCCACCGTCAGGTCAGGCTCGGGGTCGCGCTCGGTCATGACGTCCTGCACCCGGACGGTGTGGAAGAAGAACACCACGCACATCAGCACGGGGGCGATCGTGTAGAAGACCTCGAGGGGCAGGTTGTAGCGCGTCTGGCGCGGCACCTCATCGTCACTGCGCCGTCGGAACTTGACCACGGCGTAGAAGATCAGGCCCCAGACGATGACGCCGGTCGCCATGGCTGCGACCCAGGCCCACTTCCACAGCTCGTAGGTGAAGGGGCCTTCGGCGCTGGCGCGGTCAGGCATCGCCAGGTTTCGGATCTGGCGCTGGTCGGCCTCGGAGCATCCAGCCAGCACGAGAATCGTCACGCCCAGCAGCGCGATCTTCAGGCTGCGCCGCACCGGCGCACCCGAAAGCTTGGGGACTTGCAGACCCACTGACGAGCCTCTCTCTAGGTCCTTGTCGACGTAAGAAGAGTATCCCCAACCGCCCCCAACGTCCCGGGCAGGGTCAGGTGTCGGTCGATCCGCCCGATCACCGCGCGTGGCCGACCGGCCCCGTGGCATAGGTTGCTCCTGTGAGCGGGGCTGTGACGGGCGAGGGATACCTCGACAGCGCGTCCGCCTCCCCGCTCCACCCGGCCGCCCGAGACGTGCTCCTCGCCGCCCTCGACCAGGGGTACGCCGACCCCCGCCGGCTCCACCGCGCCGGGCGCACTGCTCGCCTCCTGCTCGACAACGCGCGCGAGGCCACCGCGGACGCCCTCGGCGTACGTCCCGACGAGGTGACCTTCACCCCCACCGGCACCCACGCGGTGCACCTGGGACTGCTGGGGCTGGTGCGCGGCTCGCGACGCGGCGACGTCGTGGTCCACTCGGCCGTCGAGCACTCCGCCGTGCGCCACGCCGTCGCATGGGGAGCCCGATCCTCCGAGGTGGGTGTCACCCGTGACGGCCGGGTCCGCGTCGACGACCTGGTCGGAGCCGCTGCCGCACCGGAGGTCGGCGTGGTCGCCCTCCAGACCGCCAACCACGAGGTCGGGACCGTGCAGCCGATCGACGGGCTCCAGCTGCCGGACGACGTCGCGCTCTTCACCGACGCCTGCTCGTCGATGGGCCGGCTGCCGCTCCCGGGCGGCTGGGCCGCGGCCGCGGGCTCGGCGCACATGTGGGGCGGGCCGGCAGGCGTCGGCGTCCTGCTGGTGCGCAAGCGCGCCCGCTGGCGAAACCCGTTCCCCGGCGACGACCGGGTCGACGAGCGCTCGACGGGGTTCGAGAACGTCCCCGCCGTGCTGGCCGCGGCTGCGGCCCTGCAGGCGGTGGTGGCCGAGCGCGACGAGGTGAACGTCCGCCAGCACGCGCTCGTCGACGTCGTACGCCGTCGCGTGGCCGCGGAGGTGCCGGACGTCGAGGTCGTCGGCGACCTCGACCGGCGACTCCCCCACCTGCTGACCTTCTCCTGCCTCTACGTCGACGGCGAGGCGCTGGTGACCGAGCTGGACCGGCTCGGCTTCGGCGTCGCGAGCGGATCGGCCTGCACCGCATCCACCCTCACCCCCAGCCACGTCCTCGAAGCGATGGGGGTGCTGACGCACGGCAACGTGCGGCTCTCGCTCGGGCGCGACACGACGCGCGCCGAGGTGGACGCCTTCTGCGACGCGCTCCCGGGCGTCGTGGCCGAGATCCGTGCGCGCGTGGGGCTCTGAGATGACCCACGCCGTCGACCTCGAGCTCGACTGCCGCGAGATGCCGTGCCCGATGCCGGTGATCGAGCTCGCCCGCCACCTCGGCGACGTCGAGGTCGGTGGGTTGCTGGCCGTCGTGGCGCGCGACCCGGCAGCTGCCGTCGACGTGCCGGCGTGGTGCCGGATGAAGCAGCAGGACTACGTCGGGGCGGACGCCGCCGACGACGGCGTCCCGCGCTACGTCGTACGCCGTCTCAGCTGACGCGCGGCGTCCCGACCGACCTCAGGGACGGATCGTCTCGAGGTGCGGCTCGAAGTCGGCCACGGCCTCGTCGCCGTAGGTCGCCGCGCAGCGGGCCAGGAAGGCGCTGCGCGAGATCTCGTACTCCTGGGTGCCGACCTGCTCGACGACGTAGACGGCCAGCAGGCAGCCGAGCTGCGCGGCGCGCTCGTGGCCCAGGCCCCAGCTGAGGGCGGCGAGGAAGCCGGCGCGGAACGCGTCACCGACACCGGTGGGCTCGACCTTCTCGATCTCGGGGACGGCCTGGACGACGACCGACTCCTCGCCCTGGCGGTCGATCCGCACGCCCGCGGGGCCGAGGGTCACCACCCACGTGCCGACGCGCGAGAGGACCTCCTCGGCGCTCCAGCCGGTCTTCTGGGTGATGAGGCTGGCCTCGTACTCGTTGGAGAACAGGATCTCGGCGCCGTCGATCAGCGGCCGGATCAGGTCGCCGTCGCCGAAGGCGAGCTGCTGCGAGGGGTCGGCGAGGAAGCGGTAGCCGCGCTGGCGGCACTCCTCGGTGTGGCGCAGCATCCCCTGCGGGTCGTCGGGGCCGATGATGACGTAGTCGGGCTCGCCCACGCGGTCGACGATGGGCTTGAGCTCGATCTCGCGCGACTCGCTCATGGCGCCGGCGTAGAAGCTGGCGATCTGCGCGTGCGCGCTGTCGTTGGTGCACACGAAGCGCGCGGTGTGCCGCGTCTCGGAGACGTGCACGGAGTCGCAGTCGACGTTGTGGCGCTGGAGCCACGCGCGGTAGTCGGCGAAGTCCTCGCCGACCGCTCCGACGAGCACCGGGCGCAGGCCCAGGTTGCCGAGCCCGAAGCAGATGTTCGCCGCGCAGCCACCCCGGCGCACCTCCAGGTCCTCGACGAGGAAGGACACCGACAGCTTGTCGAGCTGGTCGACGACCAGGCTGTCGGAGAACCTGCCCGGGAAGGACATCAGGTGGTCGGTCGCGATGGATCCGGCAACGAGGAGGGACACGACGCGAAAGACTACCTTCCGGTACAGCTCGGGATACCACGCAGTAGCCAATAGCGTCGTGGCCATGACGACGTCACGACACCCCGCGCACCTGGTCCACGCCGAGCTGGGGACCCCCGACGAGATGGCCGCCGACTGCCGGGCGGTCGGTCGCCACCTGCGCCTGGAGCGCGCCGCACGTGCGGCCGTCGCGGCGCCGCCCAGCATCCGCTACGAGGACTACCCCGCCGAGGTCGGCAAGCGCGAGATCCGGGTCTCCGACGCCGCCGCGCGCATCGCGAACGCGCTGCACCTGCACCTCGACTGACCGGTCAGGAACGACGAAGGGCCCCAGCCGATCGGCTGGGGCCCTTCGTGCGTCACATCAGTGGAACGAGTCACCGCACGCGCACGAACCGGTCGCGTTGGGGTTGTCGATCGTGAAGCCCTGCTTCTCGATGGTGTCGACGAAGTCGATCTCGGCACCGTTGAGGTAGGGGACGCTCATCCGGTCCACGACGACGGTGACGCCGTCGAAGTCGGTGGTGACGTCGCCGTCGAGCGTGCGCTCGTCGAAGAAGAGCTGGTAGCGCAGGCCGGAGCAGCCACCGGGCTGCACGGAGATGCGCAGGGCCAGGTCGTCGCGACCCTCCTGCTCGAGGAGGCTCTTGATCTTGCCGGCAGCGACGTCCGACAGGTTGATCTGGTCGGTGCGGCGCTCTGTGGTCTCGACCTGCTCGGTCATCTCATCACTCCAGGAAGTATCGGGGTCTCGCTCGTTGCAATGGTCGCACACCCGGGGATATTCCCCGACCCCACGAGGCGGTGGGGCCTCAGCGCGACCAGGTCCGGGCCACGCGCTGCGCGAGGTCGGCCAGCGCCTCCGCCGGGGCGGCGTACGCCCGCTCCTCCCCCACCAGCTCGACCAGGGAGTACGCCGACTCGATCCCGAGCGCGCGCATCTCCCGCGAACCCACGAGCACCTGACCGGCCAGCGCGATGCAGGGGCGCAGCGCCTCCGAGGCCACCCCGGCCACGCCGTAGGGCACCTTGCCGGCGCGGCTGGAGAAGTCGAAGGCCCCCTCGCCGGTCACGACGAGGTCGCAGCGTCCGGCCCGCTCGGCGAGCGAGACCGCCGCGGTCACCAGGTCGATGCCCGGCTCCCGGGAGGCGCCCAGCACGAGCAGGGCGTAGCCGATGCCGCCGGCGGCCCCAGCGCCCTTGTCGAGGGACGTACGCCGGTCGGTGGCGGTCGCGAACGCCTCGAGCCAGCCGTCGACCTCGGCGATGCGCTCCTCGGCGATGCCCTTCTGCGGCCCGAAGGTCTTGGTGGCCCCGAAGAGCCCGGTGAGCGGGATGTCGACGTCGCTGGCGGCCACGAGGGTGACGCCGGCGAGGCGTTCGCGGGCCGCGGACAGGTCGACGTGGCCCACGCCCGCCAGGCCCGCCGGCCCGGCGTCGAGCGCCGCGTCCGCCGTAGCCCCGAGCGCCGCCAGCAGCCCGGCCCCGCCGTCGTTGGTGCCGGTGCCGCCGAGCCCGACCACGACGGTCCGGGCGCCGGCGTCCACCGCGGCCAGCAGCAGCTCACCCACCCCGCGGCTGGTCGCCGCCTCGGGGTCGCCGTCGACCAGGTGCAGGCCGGCGGCCTGCGCGCTCTCGACGTACGCCGTGTCGCCTGCCCGCAGGACCACCGCCGGCACCGGGGCACCGTGCGGGCCGCTGACGGTGACGGCCGACAGCTCCCCGCCGAGCGCGGCGTGGAGCACGTCGACGAAGCCCGGCCCCCCGTCCGCCATCGGAGCGAGGTCGAGCTCGTCACCCGGTGCGTGGCGCCGCCAGCCCTCGGCGATGGCGTCCGCGGCCTGCACCGCGGTGAGGGTGCCGGCGAACTTGTCCGGGGCGATGAGCACGCGCATGGCGCCATCCTCGCAGTGGAGCCGTCCGGCATGCTGGCCGCATGAGCCTTGACCCGATCGTCGCCGAAGTGACCGTGCCGGTGACACCCACCGAGGCCTTCGTCGGCTTCACCGCCCAGATGGGCGAGTGGTGGGACCCCATGGTGAGCCCGGAGCCCGCCACCTTCACCGGCATCGCGATCGACCCCACCGGGCCGGTCGAGATGGTCCACGGCGACGAGCACTTCACGTGGGGCCGGGTGATGGAGTGGGACCCCATCGGCCGCTTCGCGCAGGAGTTCTGGCTCGGCCACCCCGAGGACGAGGCGACCGTCCTCGACGTCCGCTTCACCGAGGCGGAGGCCGGCGGCACGCTCGTACGACTGGTGCACAGCGGTTGGCAGCCGGCCACCGAGAGCGTCCGCGAGGGCTACACGGACTGGCAGCGGCTCCTCGAGCGCTACGCCGCGCACGTGTCGTGAGCGGGGCGCTCGTCCGGCCGATGCGTGAGGACGACCTCGAGGCGTTCGGCGAGATCACCGCGACCAGCTACCACCAGGTCGACGTGCGCTCCTACCCGCGCTCGTGGCCCGACCCCGTACGCCGCCCACCGGCGCGCACCGGCGCCTGGATCGACCGCACCCGGGCGGCCCTCGTGACCGACCCGGGCGGCTGCTGGGTGGCCGAGGTCGACGGCGCGGTGGTGGGCGGAGCCGTCTCGCGGGTGCGCGAGCTGATGTGGATCCTCGCCTCCTTCGCGGTCCACCCCGACCAGCAGGGCCAGGGCATCGGCGCCCAGCTGATGGCCGCGGCGCTCCACCACGGCCGCGGGTGCCTGCGCGGCATGTTCGCCGCCAGCGCGGACCCCGGTGCCGTACGCCGCTACCGGCTCGCCGGCTTCGACCTTCACCCCCAGATGCTCCTGCGCGGCACCGTGGACCGCAGCGCGATCCCCGTGGTGGACCGGGTGCGCGAGGGCACCGCTGCCGACATCGACCTGCTCGACTCGGTCGACCGGCAGACCCGCGGCGCCGCGCACCTGTCGGACCACGAGCTGCTCGTCGCGCAGTTCCGCCTGGTCGTCACCGACCACTCCACGGGATCGGGATACGCCTACGTCGACGACGACGGCGCGCCGACCCTGCTCGCGGCCACGAACCGGCGTACGGCGTCGGGGCTGATGTGGGAGGCGCTCGCCTCGTCCCGCCCGGACGCCGAGGTCTCGGTGCAGCACGTCACCGCAGCGAACCGGTGGGCCCTCGACGTGGGGCTCGCGGCTCGCCTGGCGATCCACCAGAACGGCTACCTGTGCGTGCGGGGGATGAAGCCTCCGACGCCCTACCTCCACCACGGCAGCCTGCTCTGAGACCGACGGCGGAACTCCTACAGCTGCGAGCCCGGCTCGAGGCGCCCACCTGCGGTGACCTCGCCTGCCACGCGTGAGTCGCGTCCGACGAGGACCACGTCCTCGTCGCGGGCCAGCCGCGCGGAAGGCTCGGCCCCGACCCGGGCGCGTGCCGCCACCTCGCACCGCTCGTCCAGCACGGACGTACGCACCACGGCGCCGGCACGGACCACGCAGTCCTCCATCAGCACGCTGTCGTGCACCTCGGCGCCCTTCTCGACCACCACGCCGGGGCCGAGCACGCTGCCGGTGACGAGTCCGGAGACGTCGGCGCCCGGCGAGAGCACGGAGTCACGGCACTCCCCCGCAGCGCGCAGGCGCGCCGCCGGCCGGTCGGGCCAGTGCGAGATGACGGGGCGACCAGGATGGTCGAAGACGTCGACCCTGCCTGCCAGCAGGTCGCGGTGGGACTGGAGGTAGAGGCCGGGCTGCCCGACGTCGCGCCAGTAGCCGGTGAGGGGCACGGCGGCGACCCTCCCGCCCTCGACGAGGCGCGGGAGCAGGTGCTCACCGAAGTCACCGATGCCGCTGTCGCCCGCAGCCGTGTCCTGGGGGTCCTGACCGGGGGCCAGCTCCCGGCGCAGGTCCTGGAGCGTCGCGAGCAGCACCTCGGTGTCGTAGACGAAGATCTCGGTCGCCACCGTGCCGGCCGAGGGCCGCGACGGCTTGTGCTCCACACCGGTCACGGTGCCGTCCCGTCCGGGGAGCACCACGACGTTGTCCGAGGCGTCCTTCTTGGTCACCTCGCTGGTGAGCACGGTCGCCGCGCGTCCCGAGGCGACGTGCTCCTCGATCACCGGCGCGAGGTCCATGTTGAAGACGTGGTCGGCGCTGCACACGACGAGCGTGCGGGCACCGAACGCGGCGATGTCGGCGGACATCCGCAGGAGCAGGTCGCCGTTGCCGAAGGCGAAGCCGCTCTCGGTCGCGGGGCCGGTGCCGGTCTGCGGGATGATCCGACGGAAGCCTCCCCGGTTGCGGTCCAGCGACCACGGTCGACCGCCGGAGAGGTAGCCGTCGATCGAGGTGACCTGGTACTCCAGCGACACCCAGACGTCGGCGAGGTCGGCGTGCACCATCCCGGACATGGCGAAGTCGATGAGCCGGTGGACACCCCCGTACGGCAGGGCGGGCTTGGCGCGCTCCCGGGTCAGCACGTCCATGCGGGAGCCCTGCCCGCCCGCCTGGACCAGGGCCAGCACCTCACCGCGTCGTGGCATGACCGAAGCATGGCACGCGGACCGGTGCCGGACGTCCCTCCCTCCGGGTAGGACGTGGGGCTGTCCCCGACGCGCCCTAGGATCGACGCATGAGCCTCGTCGACCTGCCGCTCCTCCCCCTCGGCAAGGGCCGCGACCTCGACGCCGAGCGCGGCGTCGAGTGTCCCGGGGACCTCCCGGCAGCGTCCGACCCCGGCCTCGTGGAGCGCGCCCGCGCCGCCAAGGCCGCCCTCGGCGAGCGCGTGTTCGTCCTCGGCCACCACTACCAGCGCGACGAGGTCATCCAGTTCGCCGACGTCACCGGCGACTCCTTCAAGCTCGCCCGCGACGCCGCCGCCCGTCCGGCGGCCGAGTTCATCGTCTTCTGCGGCGTGCACTTCATGGCCGAGTCGGCCGACATCCTCACCTCCCCGGCCCAGCAGGTCGTGCTGCCCGACCTCGCGGCCGGGTGCTCCATGGCCGACATGGCCCGCCTGCGCCAGGTCGAGGACGCGTGGGACGCGATGGCCGACGCCGGCATCCAGGACTCCGTCGTCCCGGTGACCTACATGAACTCCAGCGCCGACATCAAGGCCTTCTGCGGCCGCAACGGCGGCGTCGTCTGCACCTCGTCCAACGCCGACGTCGCGCTCGACTGGGCGTTCTCGCAGAAAGCCGGCGGCGACGCCAAGATCCTCTTCCTCCCCGACCAACACCTCGGCCGCAACACGGCCGTCCTGCAGATGGGCATCGCGCTCGACGAGTGCGTGGTGTGGGACCCGCACCAGCCCGGCGGCGGCCTCACCGCCGAGGAGCTCCAGAAAGCCCGGATGATCCTGTGGAAGGGCCACTGCTCGGTGCACGGCCGCTTCTCCGAGGACGTCGTCGATGAGCTGCGCGTCAAGCACCCCGGCATCAACATCCTCGTGCACCCCGAGTGCAAGCACGAGGTCGTCCTCAAGGCCGACCTGGTCGGGTCGACCGAGTTCATCATCAAGACCATCAAGGCCGCCGAGCCCGGCACGGTGTGGGCGATCGGCACCGAGCTCAACCTCGTCAAGCGCCTCGCCGACGCCCACCCCGACAAGACGATCGTCTTCCTCGACCGCAACGTCTGCTACTGCTCGACCATGAACCGCATCGACCTGCCCCACCTGGTCTGGGCACTGGAGAGCCTCGTCGCCGGCACGGTGGTCAACCAGGTCACCGTGGACCCCGAGACCGAGGCCGACGCGCTCGTGGCGCTGCAGCGGATGCTCGACCTCCCCGGCAAGTCGCACCGCGACTGAGCCACCGCCGTCGATGGCCCTGCCGAGGATCAGCCACGCCGAGCGTCGTCGCCGGATCGCCGTACGCCAGGCCGTGGCGCCCGCCCACCGTCTCGGCAGCGTCGAGGCGGTGACCCGGGCGATGACCGTGCTACACGCGACCGAGGCCGCGACGGTGCACCTGGCCGTCGCCGCCCGGTCCGAGGGTCTCGACGTCGACGACGTCGACCACGCGCTCTACGACGAGCGCAGCATCGTCAAGCAGCTGGCCATGCGGCGCACGCTCTTCGTCTTCCCCCGCGACCTCCTGCCCGCGGCCTGGGGCAGCGCGTCGGCGCGCGTCGCGACGGCGGAAGGCAAGCGGGTCGCCAAGATGGTGGAGGGGGCCGGGCTCGCCGATGACGGCGCCGCCTGGCTCGACGCCGCCCGCGCCGCCACCCTGGCCCGGCTCGCCGCCGGTCCCGCGACCACGGCCGAGCTCCGCGCGCAGGTGCCCGAGCTGGCGGGCTCCGTCGGCGGAGACACCGGCAAGCCCTACGACCGGCCCGTGCCCGTCGCTCCCTGGGTCCTGACCCACCTCGGCCTGACCGGTGCCGCGTTCCGCGGGCGCAACGCCGGCCACTGGCGGGTCAACAAGCCGACCTGGGCCACGGCCGAGGAGTGGCTCGGCGCCGTCGGGCAGCCGTGGGTGGAGGCGGCCGGCTACGCCGAGCTGGTCCGCCGCTGGCTGGCCACCTTCGGCCCCGGCACCGTCGCCGACGTCCAGTGGTGGCTCGGCTCGACGAAGACCGCCGTCACCCGGGCCCTCACCGACCTCGGTGCCGTGGAGGTCGTCCTCGACGACGCGACGACGGGCTGGGTGCTGCCCGACGACACCGCCGACACTCCTCCCGTGGAGCCGTGGGCAGCGCTGCTGCCGACGCTCGACCCGACCGTGATGGGGTGGAAGTCGCGCGACTTCTACCTCGACCCCGTCCACGTGCCGCGTCTCTTCGACACCAACGGCAACGCCGGCACCACCGCGTGGTGGGACGGCCGGGTCGTGGGCTGCTGGGTGCAGGACGACGCCGGAGCCGTACGCCTCTCGCTGCTCGAGGACGTCGAACCAGCGGGCCTGGTCGCGCTGGAGCAGGAGGCCGACCGGCTGACGCGGTGGCTCGACGGCACCGTGGTGGGCACCGTCTACTCCTCCCCGCAGATGAAGCAGGCCCGGCTCTCGCTGACGGCCTAGGCGCGGTCCGGCGCGGGCAGCTCGAACCAGAAGACCGACCCGCCCCCGGAGCGGTCCTCGACCCCCATGGACCCGCCGTGGGCCTCGACGATGCGGCGGCAGGTCGCCAGCCCGATCCCCGAGCCGTCGACGGTCTTGTCAAGACGGGCGAGCGGCGCGAAGATCCGCTCGTGCTGGTCGGCGGGGATGCCGCGTCCGCGATCGCGCACCTCGACGCGGTGGTGCTTGTCCAGCGCGCGGGCGTCCACCTCGATGTCCGGCGCTGCGCCGGCGGGGCTGAACTTCGCCGCGTTGTCGACGAGGTTCATCAGCACCGATCGCAGCTGCGGACCGTCGCCGCGCACGGTCGGGAGCGTGCCCACGGCGACGTGTCCCCGGTCGACCCGGCCGGCGAGGTCGTCGAGCGCCGCATCGAGCTCGGCGTCGAGGTCGACGAGGTCGTCGCCGGGGGCGGCACCCTGAGCGGCGAAGTCGAGCAGGCCACCGATCATCTCGTTCATCCGCTCCACGCCCCGGCGCGCGCGGGCGACGGTGTCCACGTGGTAGGGGTCGGTCACCTCGAGCTCGAGGCTCTCCAGGGAGAGCGAGATGGAGGTGAGCGGGTTCTTGAGGTCGTGGCTGACCTGGCCGGCGAAGTGCGTCAGGCGCTCGTTGGAGGTGGCCAGCCTCGCGTTGACCTCCCGCAGGCGTCGCGAGGCGAGCTCGAGCTCCAGCACGTCGACGACGCGGTCGGCGAGCTGGGCGAGGCCGCGGGCCGCCTCGTCGTCGACCTCGTGCGTCGCGCTGTCGAAGACGCAGAGGGTGCCGATGACCACGCCGGAGGGGGTGGTCAGCGGGTGGGAGCCGTAGAACTTCACGTCGCCGACCTCCCCCGTGGTCCAGGGACTGTGGGCGAAGCGGGCGTCGCGTCCCGCGTCCTCGACCATGACCGACTGACCGGACTCCACCACCACGCGGCACAGGGCGTCCTCGCGCGCGGAGTCCTGGCCCTCGAACCCGGTCGTGGCGACCTGGTGCTGGGTGTCGGCGGTGAAGAGGTTGACGGCCGCGAAGGGCACGCCGGCCACCCGGGCCGCCAGCTCCACCAGCGCGTCGAGCTCGCGGCGCGGCGGGCGGTCGAGGGCGTCGTACGCCGCCAGCACCCGCTCGCGGCGCGCGTCGGTGTCGCTGCGCGCCGTCACAGCCCCGGCGCCTTCCACACGGCGAGCCAGCGCTGCAGGTCCGGCTCCATCGGCAGCTCGTCGGCCAGCAGGTCGCGCACGGACAGCTCCAGCAGTGTGTCGCGCGACTGGTGGCCGCTCGGCGAGAAGGGGTAGAAGGTGCCCTGCTTGTAGAGGTAGGTGAGCCCGAAGCGCTGGCCGGAGGCGTTGGCGAAGGGCACCATCGAGCAGAGCAGGCCGCTGTCGAAACCGTTGAGCTCGAGGGTGGTGTTGACGGCGTGGAGGTCGGTGCAGAGGCTCGACATGTCACCCGGTTCGCCGGTCACCACCAACCACGTGAAGCCGAAGTCGTCCTGGCTCACGCTCACTTGCGGCGCCTCGGCGTCGTCGCGCAGCAGCGCCACCACGTCCTGCTGGGTCTGCGCGAACGCCGCGCCCGCAGCCGAGCGGTAGCAGACCGAGCCGGAGCCCGTCGGCTCGAAGCCGAGCGTGGTCTGGAGCGTGATCGCGGCGCTCGGCACGAGGAACAGCGCGTCGAGGTTGTTGCGCTTCGGCTGCGTCCTGGCCCGCATCGCCTCCCAGAGACCCATCGGCCCTCAGCCCGCCGGCCGGCTGAGCTCGGTCTGGATCCGCGCCAGCTGGGACAGTCGACGCTCGAGCGGCGGGTGGGTGGCCATCAGGCCGCTGAGGCCGCCGCTCAGCGCCGGGACGATGCACAGGGCGCTGGCCGCGCTGGCGGCCCGCAGGTCACGGGTGGGGATGGCGGCGACCTCGCCGCTGATCTTCTGCAGGGCCGAGGCGAGGGCGGCGGGCTTGAGCGTCAGGTAGGCGCCGGCCCGGTCGGCACTCAGCTCGCGGTAGCGCGAGAGCAACCGCAGCGACAGGAAGCTGACCGCGTAGACCACGAGGGCGACCACGACAGCGATCAGCACGGCCGGCAGCGCGCTGTTGTTGTTGCGCGAGCGGCCCATGCCGCCGAACTGGGCGAAGCGCAGCAGCAGGCCGGCGGCGATGCCGGCCGACGACGCCACGGTCATCACCAGCACGTCGCGGTGCGCCACGTGGCTCAGCTCGTGCGCCAGGACCGCCTCGAGCTCCTCGGCGTCCAGGGTCTGCAGGATCCCGGTCGTGACGCACACGACCGACCGCTCGGGCGAGCGACCGGTGGCGAACGCGTTCGGCACGGCCATGTCGGCCACACCCACGCGCGGCTTGGGCATGTCGGCCAGGGCGCAGAGCCGGTCGATCATCCCGTGCAGCTCAGGTGCCTCCTCGGGCGACACCTCGCGGGCCCGCATGGCTCGCATGGCCACCTTGTCCGAGCTCCACCACTGCCAGAACGCCATGCCCACCGCTATGAGCGCGACCGCGACCGCCCCGCCCGGGCTGCGGACGAAGGCGATGACAGCGACGACGAGACCGACGTAGAGCGCACCGAGCAGGAAGAGGGTGAGGGTCATCCGGACGGTCAGCCCGGAGTCCTTGATGAAGCGCGACGAGGCCATCGAGGACCGGTCAGCCGGGGATCAGGCCGTCGTCACCCAGGAGCTCGCGGACCTCGTCGATGGTGGCGTCGGGTGGCGGCAGGATGAGGTCGGACTCGTCGAGGGAGTCCAGCTCGTGGTGCGTGCCACTGGACCGGACCGCGGACAGGAGTCCCTGGAGCGCGGTGCGGAACATCGCCTCGTCGCCGGAATCGATGGCCTGCTCGATCTGGTTGTCGAGGCCGTTGAGGGCGTCGAGGGCGTGGTCGTCGAGGTCGTACTGACCCTCCCCGAGGATGCGGACGATCATGCCCGGCCGCCCTCCGTCGACTCGCCGTCGGCCTTCACGGCCTCGGGCTCGGCCGCGAGGATGTCGCCCCCGTCGGAGGCCTCGATCGCCTGCGGCGGGGCGCTGCTCGCCTTGAGCCGGGCCAGCTCGGACTCGACGTCGGAGCCGGAGCTCAGCGCGTCGAGCTCGCGGGAGATGTCGTCGCCGGCGTTGAGCTGCGAGGCGTCGTCGAGCGCGCCGGAGGCGATCAGCTCGTCGATCGCCTGCCCACGCGCCTGCATCTGCGCGGTCTTGTCCTCGGCGCGCTGGATCGCCAGGCCCACGTCGCCCATCTCCTCGCCGATGCCCGACATCGCCTCGCCGATGCGCGTCTGCGCCTCGGCGGCGGTGTAGGTGGCCTTGATGGTCTCCTTGCGGGTGCGGAAGGCCTCGACCTTGGCCTGCAGCCGCTGCTGGGCCAGGACGAGCTTCTCCTCCTCGCCCTGGAGCGTGGCCTGCTGCTCCTTGAGCGCGGTGATCTGCGACGCCAGGCCCGACTTGCGGGTCAGCGCCTCGCGCGCGAGGTCCTCACGACCGGCGCCGATGGCCTTCTCGGCCTGGCCCTGGAGCTTGGCGGCCTGCTGCTCGAGCTGGTTGACCTGCAGCTCGACGCGCTTGCGGCTGGTGGCGACGTCCGCGACGCCTCGCCGGACCTTCGAGAGCAGCTCGAGCTGGCGCTGGTAGCTGTAGTCGAGGGTCTCGCGGGGGTCCTCCGCCTTGTCCAGGGCCGTGTTGGCCTTGGAGCGGAAGATCAGGCTGATGCGCTTCATGAGACTCATCGGGGTGGAAACCCTCTCTCGGTACGGCTGGGTCGTCCCTCTCACCCTAGGACCAAACCCAAGCCGGAGGTAGGACATCCGGCGACCGCGTCCGCGCGGGCGTACGGCGATAGGCTGGGGGGAGCATCCGATCCAGTGAAGGCAGCACGCGTGTTCCGACGTACCCAGTCCCAGCCGGAGACCCCCCTCGCCCCCGAGAAGGTGGGCGGCAAGGGCCGCCCGACGCCCTCGCGCAAGGAGGCCGAGGCCGCTGCCCGTGCCCGCGCCAAGGTGCCCCGGACCCGCAAGGAGCAGGTGGCCGCGCAGCGCGCCGCCCGCGGCGACACCTCGCGCAAGATGCGCGAGGCGATGAAGACCGGCGACGAGCGCTACCTGCCCAGCCGTGACCGCGGACCCGTGCGCCGCTTCATCCGTGACTTCGTCGACTCCCGCTTCTCCTTCATCGAGCTGATGGTGCCGCTGCTCATCGTGTCGATGGTGCTGGGCTACTCCGGCAACGACGGCATGATCCAGCTCGGCAACACGGTGCTCTTCACGACGATCCTGGTGATCATCGTCGACATCGTCATGCTGCGCTTCCGGCTGCGCCGCGAGCTCGCCCGTCGCTTCCCGGACGAGTCCACCAAGGGCTCCACCCTCTACGCCGCCATGCGCTCGCTGCAGATGAAGTTCCTGCGCCTGCCCAAGGCCCAGGTCCGGATCGGCGAGAAGCTGCCCGAGAACTACCGATGAGCCACTCGCACGCGGGCGGCCCGACCGCCGACGTCTCCGTGCGCATCGCCTGGGCCGACGACGCCGAGGCGATCGCCGCGGTGCAGGTGCGCGCGTGGCCCGAGCTCTACGCCGGCGTGCTGCCGGCCGAGGTGCTGCCGACCGACGTCGACGCCGTGTCGGCGCAGTGGCGCCAGGTGCTCGCCCGGCCTGCCGACGCCCGCAACCGCGTGCTCGTCGCCCTCGAGCGCAACCGGGTGGTCGGCTTCACGCTGACCTCCCCCGCGCTCGACCCCGACTGCGACCCGGTCGCCGACGGCGAGCTCGCCGAGGTCACCCTCGACCCCGCCGAGCGGGCCAAGGGCCACGGGTCGCGGCTGCTGCAGGCTGCGGTCGACACCCTGGCCGCGGACCGGTTCACCCGGGCCGTCACCTGGGTCAACGCCGGCGACGACGGGCTGCGCACGTTCTTCACCGACGCCGGGTGGGCGGCCGACTCCGCGCACCGCGAGCTCGACCTGGACGGGACCGGGACGACGACGGTCAAGCAGGTCCGGCTCCACACCGCGATCGCCTGACCCACCACGCCGCCACGCCGAATCCACCCCTGGGTGTCTTGCTTTTCGTGTGACGGCCGTCACTATGGAGGTCCGGCCACTTCGCCGGTCCAGCACGGGGGTTCGACATGTTCGGTCCGCTTCCACCACTCCACAAGTGGGTGCTCGTCCTCGCCGCGGTCCTCGTCTGCATGGGGATCGGCTTCTGGGTCGGCGCCGTCCCGGAGATCCCGCTCAACATCAGGGTCGGCCTGGTCGCCGGCGCCGGTGCCGGCATCGCCGCGGCGTTCGTCCTGGTCCACGACTTCCACCGGCGGCAGCGGCCGGCCGTGCGCGTACGCCGTCACGAGCCCTAGCCGGCGCCCCGCCGACGCGGACCGTCGGCCGGGCATGTCCTAGCCTTCCGGCGTGAGCGACGCCGTGCTGGATCCCGCCGAGCGATCGGGGATCCTCCGCGACAGCCTCGCCGTGGGGGTGGCGACCGGTGCGTACGGGCTCGGGTTCGGCGCCGTCGCGGTCGCCTCCGGTCTCACCGTCGCCCAGACGTGCGTGCTGTCCCTGCTCATGTTCACCGGGGCCAGCCAGTTCGCGCTGGTCGGCGTCGTCGCCGCCGGCGGGAGCCCGCTCTCGGGCGCCGCGACGGCGCTCCTGCTCGGCACCCGCAACACGCTCTACGGCCTCCGCATGGCACCGCTGCTGCAGTGGCGGGGCTGGCGCCGCGCGGGTGCCGCCCACGTCCTCATCGACGAGTCGACGGCGATGTCGGTCGGTCGCGACGGCACCCCCGCGGCCCGGCTCGGCTTCCTCGCCACCGGGATCGCCGTGTTCGTCCTGTGGAACCTCGCCACCCTGGTGGGGGCCCTGGCCGGCGGGGCCGTCGGCGACCCGCGGACCTTCGGTCTCGACGCCGCCGTCGCCGCGGCCTTCCTGGCGCTGCTGTGGCCCCGGCTCAAGGACCGGCGCAACGTGCTCGTCGGCGTGCTGGCCGCAGCCGTCGCGCTGTCGATGGTGCCGGTCAGCCCCGCGGGCGTTCCGGTGCTGGCCGCCGGGGGCGTCGCCCTGCTCGTCGGCGTGCTGGCACGCCGCCCGGACCCCACCGAGATCCCCGGGCCCGACGACGTGGCGGGCGGGCACCCGTGATGTGGACCGCGATCCTGCTGGCCGGCGTCGGCTGCTACCTGCTCAAGCTGGCCGGGCTGTCCCTCCCCGAGCGCGTGCTCGCCCACCCGACCGTCGAGCGGGTGGCCGACCTCATCCCGGTGGCGCTGCTGGCGGCGCTGGTCGCCGTGCAGGCCTTCTCCGACGGCCCCGCCCTCACCCTCGACGCACGGGCGCTGGGTCTCGGCTTCGCCTTCGTCGCGCTGATGCTGCGAGCGCCGTTCCTCGTCGTGGTGGTGGGCGCAGCCGTCGTGGCTGCGCTCGCGCGTCTGGCCTGACCTCCGCGGCAGGGCCCCGGTCCGGTCAGTCGAGGTCGAGGAAGTGCTCGAGACCGACCGTGAGGCCGGGGTGAGCCGCGATCGACCGCACGCCGGTGAGGACGCCGGGGGTGAACGAGACCCGGTCGAGCGAGTCGTGCCGGATGGTGAGGGTCTCCCCCGGCGCCCCGAGGACGACCTCCTGGTGGGCCACCAGTCCGCGCACCCGCAGCCCGTGGACGCGTACGCCCTCGACGTCGGCCCCGCGGGCGCCGTCGAGTCCCGTGGACGTCGCGTCGGGCATCGGCGCGCTGCCGGCCTCGCGACGCGCCGCGGCGATCATCTCCGCGGTGCGCCGGGCGGTGCCGGACGGCGCGTCGGCCTTGTCGGGGTGGTGCAGCTCGACGACCTCCACCGACTCGAAGAAGGGGGCCGCGACCGCGGCGAAGCGCATCATCAGGATCGCGCCGATGGAGAAGTTGGGCGCGATGAGGACTCCGACCTCCGGCGCGTCGGCCAGCCACGTCTCCAGCTGGTCGAGCCGGGACCGGTCGAAGCCGGTGGTGCCGACGACCGCGTGGATGCCGTGCTCGATGCAGAACCGGAGGTGGTCCATCACCACGTCGGGGTGGGTGAAGTCGACGACCACCTGCGCGCCGGCCGTGACCAGCTGCTCGACGTCGTCCCCCGCGTCGACGGCTGCGACGAGCTCGGTGTCCGCGGCCGCCTCGACGGCGCGGCGCACCTCGGCGCCGACCTTGCCGCGCGCGCCGAGCACGCCGACCTTGACGGGGGTGTCCTGGGGCTCAGGTGCAGGCGTGCTCACAGGCCCAACCTACCGTCGGGCGCGGGTCGCGGGTGGCGGTGGCTGACTCGTGAACGCGGGTCTGGCAGGCTGTGCGCCATGCCCTCCCCGACCATCCCGCCGCGCATCAAGTGGGCCGTCGACCTCATGGACGTCCAGCCGGGCGACCAGGTCCTCGAGATCGGATGCGGTCCCGGTGCCGGCGCCGAGGCCATCTGCGCCAAGCTGGAGACCGGAAAGCTCTTCGCGATCGACCGCTCCGAGTCGGGCGTCGACCGCACCAAGCGTCGCAACCAGAAGTACGTCGACGCCGGCCGGCTCGTCGTGCGCCAGATCGACCTCGCCACGCTGCGGGTGCCGGTCAAGCGGCTCAACAAGGTCTTCGCCTTCAACGTGAACCTCTTCTGGGTCCGGGCGTGCGAGGACGAGATCGCGCTGCTCCACGAGCGCGTGGTCCCCGGCGGCGCGGTCTACCTCTTCTACGAGGCCGCCCGTCCCGAGCTGGTGCCCAACATCGTGAAGAAGGCGTCGGAGAACCTCCTGCGCGGCGGGTTCCGGGTGAGCGTGGTCGAGCAGAAGGCTCCCCCGGTCATCGGCATCATCGCGCGCAGGTGACCGTCGTCGGCCGAGCGTGCGAGGCCGTTCGACGGTCGCCAAGCATGGTGGTCGAGTAGCGCGCACGCCTGAGGAACGAAGGCGTGACCGCGCGTATCGAGACCCGCGGGTGAAGGGTCTCGATACGCCTCGCTCGTTCCTCGCTCGGATACTCGACCAGCGAGGGCAGGTGCGCTCGGCTACTCGACCAGCGAGGTCGATGCCTCAGGCGGTCGGACCCACGACCGCCAGCAGCTCGGGCTGGGTGAAGAGCTCACGGGCGAGGGCACACACGTCCTCGTGCGTGACGGCCTCGATCCGGCCGACGACCTCGTCGATGGTGAGCAGCTCGTCGTAGACCAGCTCGGCCTTGCCGATGCGTGACATGCGGGAGCCGGAGTCCTCCAGGCCGAGCACGAGCCCGCCCTTGAGCTGGCCCTTGCCGCGCTCGACCTCCTCCTCGGTGAGGCCTTCGGCGGCCACCTTGGCGAGCTCGCCGCGCACGGTCTCGAGCACGGCGTCGTACTTGCCGGGCAGGCAGCCCACGGACACCCCGACCACGCCGGCGTCGGCGTGGTGGCTGGCGAAGGAGTAGACGGAGTAGGCCAGGCCGCGGAGCTCGCGGACCTCCTGGAACATCCGCGACGACGTGCCGCCGCCGAGCGCGGTGTTGAGCACACCGAGGGCGTAGCGACGCGGGTCGGTGCGGGTCATCCCCTTGACGCCGAGGACGAGGTTCACCTGCTCCTGCGGCCGGACCGTACGCGTCTCGCCGGGGTGGACCTTGCGTGCGTGCTCGCTCTGCGCGGGCGGCGTGGGGGTGGCCTCGCCGTCGAGGAACCCCTCGCGGCCGAAGGCCTTCCTGACCTGGCGCACCACGTCGGCGTGGTCGACGTTGCCGGCCACCGAGACGACCATGTTGTCGGCGCGGTAGTGGCGGCGGTAGAAGCGGTGGATCTGGGCCCGCGTCATCGCGGTGATCGACGCCTCGGTGCCCGCGATCGGACGTCCGAGGGGCGTGTCGCCCCATGCCTGGTGCGCGAAGAGGTTGTGCACCACGTCGTCGGGGTCGTCGTCGTGCATCGCGATCTCGTCGAGGATCACGTCGCGCTCGGCCTCGACGTCAGCCGCGGTGATGGTCGAGGCGGTGACCATGTCACCCAGCACGTCGACGGCGGTCGCGAGGTCCTCGTCGAGGACCCGGGCGTGGAAGACGGTGTACTCCTTGGTGGTGAAGGCGTTGAACTCGCCCCCCACCGCGTCGAGAGCGACCGAGATCTCCATCGCCGAGCGCTCAGGGGTGCCCTTGAAGAGCAGGTGCTCGAGGAAGTGCGAGCAGCCGTGGAGCGCGGGCGTCTCGTCGCGCGAGCCCACGTTGACCCACACGCCGATGCTGGCCGAGCGGGTGCCGGCCATCTGCTCGGTGACGACGCGCAGGCCGCTGGGCAGCACGGTGCGGCGTACGCGTGAGGTCACCGCGCCGTCGGCGTCCTTGACGGTGTGGAGCGTGCGGGTGGTGCCGTTCTTCTGCACTGGGGTCCTTCCGAACCGGTGGAGCCGGGGGTGAAATGCCGCGACCGGCCGGCATGGCTGCCGGCCGGTCGCGGATGGAGCATCAGGTCACTCGGCGTCGGTGGCCTCGACCTCGGCCGACTCCTCGGAGTCGCCCTCGGCCTCGTCGACGACGGGGACCAGCGAGAGCTTGCCGCGGTCGTCGATCTCGGCGATCGAGACCTGGACCTTCTGGCCCACCGAGAGCACGTCCTCGACGGCCTCGACGCGCTTGCCGCCGGCGAGGGCGCGCAGCTTGCTGATGTGCAGCAGGCCGTCCTTGCCGGGCATGAGCGAGACGAAGGCACCGAAGTTGGTGGTCTTCACGACGGTGCCGAGGTAGCGCTCGCCGACCTCGGGCATGGTCGGGTTGGCGATCGCGTTGACCGCGGCCTTGGCCGCCTCGGCGGCCTCGCCGTTGGTCGCACCGATGTAGACCGTGCCGTCGTCCTCGATGGACAGCGTCGCGCCCGTGTCGTCCTGGATCTGGTTGATGACCTTGCCCTTGGGCCCGATCACCTCGCCGATCTTGTCGACGGGCACGCGCACGGTGATGATGCGCGGCGCGTGGACCGACATCTCCTCCGGGGCGTCGATGGCCTCGGCCATCACGTCGAGGATCGCCAGGCGCGCGTCGCGGGCCTGGGTCAGCGCGGCGGCCAGCACCTCGGCGGGGATGCCGTCGAGCTTGGTGTCGAGCTGGAGCGCGGTGACGAACTCACGGGTGCCGGCGACCTTGAAGTCCATGTCGCCGAAGGCGTCCTCCGCACCGAGGATGTCGGTCAGCGCGACGTACTGCGTCTCGCCGTCGACCTCGTCGGAGATGAGGCCCATCGCGATGCCGGCGACGGAGGCCTTGAGCGGCACGCCGGCCTGCAGCAGCGACAGGGTCGAGGCGCAGACCGAGCCCATCGAGGTGGAGCCGTTGGAGCCCATGGCCTCGGAGAGCTGACGGATCGCGTAGGGGAACTCCTCGCGCGAGGGCAGCACCGGCAGGAGGGCGCGGCGCGCCAGGGCGCCGTGGCCGACCTCGCGACGCTTGGGCGAGCCCACGCGGCCGGTCTCACCGGTGGAGAACGGCGGGAAGACGTACTTGTGCATGTAGCGGCGGTGCTTCTCCGGCGACAGCGTGTCGAGCTGCTGCTCCAGCTTGAGCATGTTGAGCGTGGTGACACCGAGAATCTGGGTCTCGCCACGCTCGAACAGCGCCGAGCCGTGCACGCGCGGGATCACGTTGGTCTCGGCGTGCAGCGGACGGATGTCGGCCAGGCCGCGACCGTCGATGCGGACCTTGTCGCGTAGCACGCGCTGGCGCACGAGGTTCTTGTTCAGCGAGCGGAACGCCGCGCCGATCTCCTTCTCGCGACCCTCGAACTGGCCGGAGAGCTTCTCGAGCAGGGCGACCTTGATCTCGTCGACCTTGGTCTCGCGCTCCTGCTTGTCGCCGATCGTCATCGCGGCGGCGGTGTCGTCCTTGGCCGCGGCCTCGACGGCGGCGTAGACGTCGTCCTCGTAGTCGAGGAAGACCGGGAAGTCCTGGACCGGCTTGGCCGACTCGGCAGCGAGCTGGGCCTGGGCCTCGACGAGCTGCTTGATGAAGGGCTTCGCGGCGTCGAGGCCACCGGCCACGATCTCCTCGGTGGGCGCCTGGGCGCCGTTCTGGACGAGCGCGTAGGTGTCCTCGGGCGCCTCGGCCTCGACCATCATGATGGCGACGTCGCCGGACTCGGTGACACGGCCCGCGACGACCATGTCGAAGACGGCCGACTCGAGCTGCGAGTGCGACGGGAAGGCGACCCACTGGCCCTCGATGAGGGCGACGCGGACGCCACCGACCGGGCCGGAGAACGGCAGGCCGGAGAGCTGGGTGGAGAGCGACGCGGCATTGATGGCCAGCACGTCGTAGGGCTGGTCGGGGTCGAGGGCCATGACCGTGATGACGACCTGGACCTCGTTGCGCAGGCCCTTCTTGAAGGTCGGGCGCAGCGGGCGGTCGATGAGGCGGCAGGTGAGGATCGCGTCCTCGCCCGGGCGGCCCTCGGACCGGAAGAACGAGCCGGGGATCTGGCCCACGGCGTACATCCGCTCCTCGACGTCGATCGTCAGGGGGAAGAAGTCGAAGTGGTCCTTGGGCGTCTTGCCCGCGGTCGTCGCCGAGAGCAGCATGGTCTCGTCGTCGAGGTAGGCGGTGACCGAACCGGCGGCCTGACGGGCCAGCAGGCCGGTCTCGAACTTGATCGTGCGCTTGCCGAACTTGCCGTTGTCGAGAACGGTCTCGACGGCGGAGATGATGGGTTCACTCATGGAAGCAGGATCCTGCTTTCTCTTCGCGGAGCGATCCGCGCGCGTCCACTCGGTGGTGGGGCGTCAGGCCCCGCGGGGGCCGGTCTTCGATCGAGGCCCGCAGATCGTCCGCGTCTCGCGCGGGATCTGAAGGCCACTACCGAGGACCGGGCCGGACGTGCGGGTCGCTCCTGATGGTTGTGTGTTCAGTTGTGGAGTGCTCCGGGTCCGACACTAGCGCGCCGTGAGCGCGCTCGGGACGCCCGGAAACCGCAGGAGCGGCCCCCCGCGTGCGGGAGGCCGCTCCGGGGATCAGCGGCGGAGGCCGAGGCGCTCGATGATCGAGCGGTAGCGCTCGATCTCGGTCTTCTGCAGGTAGTTGAGCAGACGACGGCGCTGGCCGACGAGCAGCAGCAGACCACGACGGCTGTGGTGGTCGTGCTTGTGCGTCTTGAGGTGCTCGGTGAGGTGGGCGATGCGGTGGCTGAGCAGCGCGATCTGGACCTCGGGGGAACCGGTGTCACCCTCGGTCAGGGCGTACTCGGCGATGATCTTCTTCTTGGTCTCCGCGTCGGTACCAATCGACATGGGGGCTCCTTCGGTTCTCGTTGCGCGGCGCGCCCGGGCCTGTTCACCGGGGCACTGTGGAATCCGCGGCCGTCATGACGGCACGTCACCCTCGCGGGCAACCGCAGCAGCATATCGAGGCGCTGATCGGTGGACCCAATCCGCGCCGCGCAACGAGGACCTGCGGTGGCTCAGACCGCCGGCGGGGGCGGCGGGTCCGACTCGCTCGTGCGCTGGGTGCTGGCCTGGCGCCCCTGCGCGTCGGTGGTGGTGGCAGTGGTGGTGTGACGACGCTTGGTGTTCTGCTGCACGAGCGTCAGCACGAGCCACAGCACACCCGCGAGCACCAGGATCCAGCCGAGCGTGATCACCTCCAACGGTCCCACCTGCTGGTCGTTGAACGCCAGCGCGAGGATCAGTCCCACGACGATCAGGCCGATCGGCCCTCCGAAACCCATGACGTGCTCCATTCTGTTGGGGATGCGCCCGGTCTGGACCGGGCGCGGCAGAGTCTGGCCTGCCCAGCGCCGCGTGTCACCCCCCTCCGGGGTGCCTGCCCCTCGGGACCGGGTCGTGCGACGATCGCCCACATGGCGGCGGAGAAGCGGATCGGTGTGTGCAACCTGTGCGAGGCCATCTGCGGCCTCGAGATCACGATCGAGGGACGTGAGGTCGTCGGCGTGCGCGGCAATCCCGCCGACCCGCTGTCGCGCGGGCACGTGTGCCCCAAGGGCGTGGCCATCGGTGACGTGTACGCCGACCCCGACCGGTTGCGCCGGCCCGTGCGCCGCGTCGGCGAGGGTCCGGACGCGCGCTGGGAGGAGATCGGTTGGGACGAGGCCTTCGACCTGGTCGCCGACCGGCTGGCCGCCGTCATCAACGAGCACGGCGACGACGCGCTGGGGGTGTACCTCGGCAACCCCAACGCCCACAGCCTCGGCTCGATGACCCACGGCACCGCGATGTTCAAGTCCTTCCGGACGAGGAACCGCTACTCCGCCACCTCGGTCGACCAGCTCCCCCACCAGCTCGTGGCGCACCTGATGTTCGGCCACCAGCTGTTCCTCCCGATCCCCGACATCGACCGCACGTCGTGGTTCCTGGTGATCGGGGCGAACCCGATGGCCTCCAACGGCTCGCTGATGACGGTGCCGGACTTCCCGCAGCGGGTGCGCGACCTGCACGCCCGCGGAGGGCGGATGGTCGTGATCGACCCGCGTCGCACCGAGACCGCGAAGGTGGCCGACGAGCACCACTTCGTGCGCCCCGGCACCGACGCGTGGGTGCTGCTCGCCATGCTGCACGTCCTGACGACCGAGGCCCAGCCGGACGGCGGTCCGTCCGTGGCGGCGTACGCCGACGGGCTGGCGACGGTCGTCGACCTGGTCGCCGACTTCACCCCCGAGCGCGCCGAGGCGATGAGCGGACTTCCGGCCGGGGAGGTACGTCGCCTCGCGCGCGAGCTCGCGGCGGCCGACGCGGGCGTGGTCTACAGCCGGATCGGCGTCTCCGCGGGTCCGTGGGGCACGGTCTGCCAGTGGGCGGTCAACTGCCTCAACATCCTCACCGGCAACCTCGACCGCGTGGGCGGGGCGATGTTCACCACGCCCGCGATCGACGCCGTCGGCACCGGCCTGATCGGTCGCGGCCACCACGACGCGTGGCGCTCGCGGGTCCGGGACCTGCCGGAGACCGCCGGCGAGCTGCCGGTCTCGGCGCTGCGCGAGGAGATCGAGACGCCCGGCGCGGGGCAGGTGCGGGCGGTGCTGACCGTCGCCGGCAACCCGGTGCTGTCGACCCCCGACGGCGCCCGCCTGGACACGGCGCTGCGCGGTCTCGACTTCATGGCGGCGGTCGACATCTACGTCAACGAGACCACCCGGCACGCCGACGTGATCCTGCCGCCGACCACCGCGCTCGAGCGCGACCACTACGACCTGGTCTTCCACCTGCTGGCCGTGCGCGACACCGCCCGCTTCACCCCGGCGGTCTTCGAGAAGGACGCCGACCAGCGCCACGACTGGCAGATCTTCCGCGAGATCACTCTCCGCACGACGGCTCGCCTGGAGCGCAAGGCGCCGCTGAAGAAGCGCCTTCTCCAGCGCGCCCGGCTGACCGCGAGCCCGACCTTCCTTGTCGGCCAGCTCCTGCGCCGCGGCTCGAGCGGCGTCACGCTGAAGAAGCTGCGGGCGCGTCCGCAGGGCATCGACCTGGGGCCGCTCCGCGGCGGCCAGCTGCCGGCTCGACTGCCGTCGAAGGGCAAGCGGGTCGACCTCGCCCCCGACCTCGTGGTCCGCGACGTCGCCCGCCTCGCCGCCGTGGAGGCACCGGCCGGCGACGGGCTGCTGCTCATCGGCCGGCGTCACCAGCGCGACTGCAACTCCTGGATGCACAACTCCGAGCGCCTCACCCGCGGCCGCCCGCGCCACCAGCTGCTGATGAACCCCGCCGACCTCGCCGACCGCGACATCGCCGACGGGGCCCGGGTGCGGGTCACCTCGCGGGTGGGATCGGTGGAGGTGGACGTGGCCGCCTCCGACGACCTGATGCCCGGGGTGGTCTCGCTCCCCCACGGCTACGGCCACGCGCGCGACGGCGTACGCATGGAGCGCAGCCGCGAGGTGCCCGGGGTCTCGGTCAACGACCTCACCGACCCCGAGCTCCTCGACGTGTCCGGCAACGCCGCGCTCAACGGCGTGCCGGTCGCCGTCACCGCCTGCTGACGCGCTCTCGCGCCTGGTCGCGCTGGCGCGCGTCCCGGTCGCCACTGCGCTCCTCGGCCTCCGCCGGCACCAACGGGTTGGTCACCGCGGGAGTCGTGGCGCGGTCGGGGACCGGGAACGCCGCCCCCTCGAGGTCCTCACGCTGGGCCGGCCGCCGGGCGGGGAAGGCGCGCTCCCCGATCGGGAACACGTTCCACCGGGTGACGTCGCCGAGCACCCACGGGACGGTGCGGTCCTCCTGGCCTGCGCACCGCACGTCGAGCGGGCGCCCGGCCTGGTCGAAGAGCTGCACCCCGGTCAGCGGCTGGCCGTCCGCGTCGTAGGCGGCGATGTTGCAGACCTGCTCACCGCGGTTCAGCACGCCGACGTCGGCGGTCCAGGAGCTGTCGGCGAAGCCGTACTCCTGCACTTGCGCCCACTCGGCGTCCTGGTAGCGCTGCTCGGCGGCGGGGATCATCGCCAGCGCGAAGAGGTTCAGGCCGATGAGGACCACGCGGGCCGCCGTGCCATGGGACGCAGATGCGCCCCCGGGCCACACCCGGCCCATCCCCACCAGGGTGCTGCCCACCACGCAGGCACCGAGGATGACGAGGCCGAGCTCGTTGGAGACCCCCGGCAGCCAGGTGAAGCCCCACGGCGTGTAGCCGGGCATCGCCACGCAGAGGAGCACCGCGGCGATCCAGGCCCGGAAGAACCACCACACCGGCCGGAGGGCGGCGGCCACCGACCACACCGGCGCGACCCTCGGGCGGGCGACCTGCGTGTCCCACCACCCGCGTACGCCGTCCAGCACCTCCGGGACCGACCGCGCGCGCGGCGTACGGGCCCGACGCCGCGGCACCGGGTCGAAGCCGGCTGCGGCGCGCAGCTCCCGGGCGTACGCCTCCGGGTCGCCGAGCGCTCCCCCGCCACGCTCGGCGACCTGGTCGGCGAGGTCGGCCTCGAGCCCCTCGGTCAGCTCCAGGCGGTCCTCCTCGGACAGGTCGCCCAGCAGGCCGCGCACCTGCGCGACGAAGGCGGCCACGTCGGGGCGGACGGGGAGTTCGGTCGTGTTCATGCGCTGGCTCCCTGCGTGGTGGCGACAGGACCCGAGAGGAGCCCGTCGAGGGTGGACGAGAAGGCGTGCCAGTCGTCGCTCTGGCGGGCGAGCTGGTCACGGCCGATGGGCGTGATGCCGTAGTACTTGCGGTGCGGTCCGCTCTCCGACGGCACGACGTACGACGTCAGCGCGCCGGCGGCGTAGAGGCGGCGCAGCGTGCCGTAGACCGAGGCGTCGCCGACCTCGGTCAGCCCTCCGTCGCGCAGGCGACGCACGATGTCGTAGCCGTAGCCGTCGTCGCCGCGCACCACCGCGAGCACCGCGAGGTCGAGCACTCCCTTGAGGAGCTGGGTCTGATCCATGCGTCGCACACTACTACGCAGTCCGCACTAGTGCGCGGCACGGAAGACCTGCCCGCGTGTCGACGCAGAGGAACCCCCGCCGAGGCTGGTCGGCGGGGGCTCCTGGTGCGACGGGGTGGAGAGACGGGGGTCAGCCTCCACCTCGCCGGGTCTAGACCTTCTCGGCCAGGACGGCGAGCACGTCGTCGGGAGTCTGGGCCGCTGCGAGCGCGGCGAGGCTGGCGTCGTCGGTGAACGCACCGGCGAGGGCCTGGAGCACCGTGAGGTGGTCGTCCCCGGCGCCGGCGATGCCGACGACGTAGGTCGCCGGGCTGCCCTTCCAGTCGATCGGCTCGTCGTAGCGGATGAACGAGATCGCCGTGTGGCGGATGAGCGCCTTGGCCTCGTTGGTGCCGTGCGGGATGGCGAGGCCGTTGCCCATGAAGGTGGAGACCGAGGTCTCGCGCTCGTGCATCGCGTCGACGTACGCCTGGTCGACGGCGCCGGCGGCCACGAGCAGCTGCCCGGCCTCGGTGATCGCCGCCTCCCGGTCGCGGGCCTGCCCGCCCAGCACGATCGCCTCGCGGCTCAGTACGTCACTCATCCGGCGCCTCATCTCTCGCAGTGGGTCAGGTGTGGGTTGTCCCGTGCGGCCATCAGACCACACGGTCGGGCACGGGGCCCTGCGCCGAGGGCCCGGCCCCCGTCGTACGGGAGCCGGGCCTCGGGGTCGATCAGGTGGTGCGGTTGTTCTGCTGGACCATCTCGACGATCTCCTCGTAGCGCGGGCTGCCCATGAAGTTGTCGACCGAGACGTGCACGGCGGACGGGGTCTTCAGGCGGGCCCGGTCGGTGAGGTCCTGGTGGGTGACCACCAGGTCGACGTCGTCCTCGAGGTTGGAGATGGCCTTGTTGACCACCGTCACCTCGGTGTGGCCGGCGTCGTGGATCTTCTTGCGGAGCACCGAGGCGCCCATGGCCGAGGAACCCATGCCGGCGTCGCAGGCGAACACGATGGTGCGGATCTCCTGGGTCGCGGTGGCGGCCGTGGCGACGGCCGCGCCGCCGCCGAGCGCCGAGGAGGCGATCGACGTCTTGCCCTTCATCGACTCCATGCTGGTCGTGGCGGCGGCGAGGTCGCCCTCGTCCTCGGCCTTGTCCATCTTCAGCAGGACGGCTGCGACCGCGAAGGAGGCGGCAGCCCCGCCGATGACCGACAGGATGACCCCGACGTAGCTCGCACCCGGCGTCTGGATCAGCACCGCGATGATGGATCCCGGAGCCGCCGGCGCACGGAGCCCGGAGTCGAAGACCAGGTTGATGAAGATCTGCGTCATGCCACCGGCGATCATCGCGAGGATCAGCTTCGGCTTCATCAGCACGTAGGGGAAGTAGATCTCGTGGATGCCGCCGACGAAGTGGATGAGCAGCGCGCCGGGGGCCGAGGCCTTCGCCGCGCCCTTGCCGAAGAACATGAAGGCCAGGAGCAGACCGGCGCCCGCGGCCGGGTTGGCCTCGAGCAGGAAGAGGATCGACTGACCCTCGCTGGCCGCCTCGTTGGTGCCGAGCGGGGTGAGGATGCCCTGGTTGATCGCGTTGTTGAGGAAGAGCACCTTGGCCGGCTCGATGAAGATCGAGGTCAGCGGCAGGAGGCTGTTGCTGACGAGGAAGTCGATGACCTCCTCGGCGCGGGCGCTGAACCACGTCACGAACGGGCCGGCGACCACGAACCCGACGATGGCCAGGATCATGCCCCAGATGCCGGCGGAGAAGTTGTTGACCAGCATCTCGAAGCCCGGACGGATCTTGTGCGTCCAGAGGGCGTCGAGCTTCTTCATCGACCAACCGCCGAGCGGGCCCATGATCATCGCGCCGAGGAACATCGGCACGCTGGCGCCGGCGATGGCGCCCATGGTCGCGATGGCGCCGACGACGCCGCCGCGGATGTTGTTGTCGTACATCATCCGGCCGCCGGTGTAGCCGATGAGCAGCGGCAGCAGGTAGGTGATCATCACACCCACGACGCCGCCGCTCTCGGAGTTGCCCCACCCGCCGAACTCGGCGACCCAGCTGTCGGGGCTGAGCCAGGCGTTGTCGCCACCGCCCAGGTTGAGCCAACCGTTCTCGATGAACAGTGCGGTGATCAGGCCCCACGCGATGAACGCGCCGATGTTCGGCAGGACCATGTTGGAGAGGAACGTGCCGAACCGCTGCACGTGTACGCGGGCGCCGGTGCGGGCCGCGGGTGTGGATGTCGTCGCCATGCTGATGTCCTCCAGGTTGTGCTCGGGGTGACCCCCATCACATGATGTCGTGATTAAACCTCACGATCGGGCACGTTGCCAAGCATTCGGGCATGATTCGTGCCCGAGTCTGTGGCTTTACCGCACCTGGAGGATCACCACTAGCTGCTCAGCTGGCTCTCGAAGAGCGCCTTCTCGGCCTCGTCGTTCCACGTTCCGCCGGGCGACAGCTTCTCGGCGACCTGCGGCAGCGTCCCCTCCAGCTCGTCGAGCCCCATCAGGGGGAGGTCGTGGATCTGGGGGAAGATGAGGACCTTCCCGGAGTAGCTGCCCTCGACGAGCGCTCGCAGGCCGTCCTTGGCCGCCCGCATGCCGCCGACGGCACCCACGATGGATCCCGGGGAGAGCTCACCGCGGTTGGCCAGGTCCACCACCTGCTGCTGGTCGTGGATCGTCAGCCCCGAGGTCCCGGTGTACTGCGCGTTGTCGAGGAAGACCGCGCTCAGGTTCAACGGCGCCAGGGTGCCGTTGGGCACGCCTGCGAAGAAGACGAGCATGCCGTCGGGGTTCATCAGGGTGTCGGCCTCGGCCATCACGTCGGCGATGGGGACGCTGACCACCACGTCGTCGGCCCCCCGGCCGTCGGTCAGCCCCATGACGAAGTCGTGGAGGGACTGCTCGGAGGTCTGGGAGTTGAAGGTCACCAGCTCGCAGTCGTTGGCCTCCGCCAGGTGGGCGAGGCGTTCCTGGAGGCTCTGCAGCCGTTCGTCGCTCACCTCGGTGGCGACGATCGTGCGGGGCCCGTCGGGCTGCTGGATGGCCCGCTGGACGTGCATCAGGCCCATGGGGCCGCCGGCGCCGACGAAGACGGTGGTGCCCCGCGGGCGCAGGTCGCAGCGGTTGCGCGCCTCGCCGTACGACGCCGCGATGTCCGGTCCCCGGCCACCGATGTAGGCCGTGTAGTCGTAGTGCAGACGGCCCACGTCGAGGTCCACCAGCCCGTCCAGGGCGGTCTCCCCCACCAGGTTGAGGGTGCCGCGACGGGCGATGCGCGTGGCCACGGCACCCGCCGTCGTCGCGGACCGCGGGTCGAGCATCACGATGTCGTCGAAGCCGGCACCGTCGGTCAGCTCGTCCACCAGCGCCTGGAAGTCGTCGGGACCGAGGCCGTCGCGCACGACCGTCGTGGCCGACGTCCCCTCCACGAGCCTCGCCACCGAGGCGGGCACGTCGGTGAGCACGATGGTGGCCGGGGCGTCCAGCCCGGAGGAGAACTCGTAGTCCCGCTCGTCGCCGGGGCGGCCGATGATCCACATCGTCCCGCCGGCCTTCGGCTCCAGGCGGCGACGCTGGGTGTAGGCCGCCATCACGCACCCCCACGGCTCCAGGGTGGAGGCCTCGGCGTAGCCCATGGTGTCGGGCAGGGGCAGCAGGCACGCACCGTCGTCGGTCTCGAGCATCTCCGCGCCCATGAGGTGGTACTGGATGAGGCCGCCGGGGATGGTGTAGCCGTAGGCCGTGCTCTTCCCGTCCTGGTAGATGTCGGGCTGCACGGCCAGCCGCTGGCCGGCGTGGTAGCGGTCCTGGAGGTTCTCGCCGACCTCGATGACGGTGAGGCTCACCTCGTGCCCGAGCCGGGTGGGCTCGGCGGACAGGTCGCGGTCGTAGAGCTTCGGGTGGCTGCCGCCCTGTCGCATGATCTTCACGTCGGAGAAGCACAGCCCCACGCTGTCGATGCGCACCAGCATGTGGTCGGCATCGGGTCGGGGCACCGGCACGAGCTCGGGCTGGTCGTCCCTGCCCATGTTGTCCTCGCCCGCGCCCCACAGGTGCCAGGCCCAGCCCTGCTCCGGGAGGTCGAGGTCGGCGGCGCGGTAGCGGTCGTACTGTGAGGTCATGCTTCCTCCGTGGTGAGGTGGTGGATGTCCGGGGATCGGGCTCAGTGCCCGAGCAGCTCGCGGACCGCGGCACGTCCGGCCATCGGGTCCGCGGCACCGAGGGCCGCCTCGGCGGCGGCCTCGCAGGTCTCGAGGGTCACCCTGCCGAGCTGCGCACCGACGGGGCGTACGGCGCGGGCGGCCATCGACAGCGACGAGATGCCCATGCCGATCAGCGCCGTGGCGAGCAGCGGGTCGGCGGCCGCCTCGCCGCAGACCCCGACCGGCTTGCCGGCCTCGGTGCCGGCGTGCGCGGTGATCGCGATCAGCTGGAGCACCGCGGGCTGCCACGGGTCGGTGAGGTGCGCGAGGTCGGTGGCCATGCGGTCGGCGGCCATCGCGTACTGGGTGAGGTCGTTGGTGCCGATCGAGAGGAAGTCGACGACCTCCAGCATCCGGTGCGCGAGGAGCGCGGCGCTCGGGATCTCGACCATCACGCCGGCCTTGAGGCCGCGAGCGTGCACCTTGGCGGAGAAGTCGGCGGCCTCGGCGACCGTGGCGACCATCGGTGCCATCACCCACGTCTCGGTGCCGGTGCGCTCGGCAGCGGCGGCCACCGCATCGAGCTGGCGGTCCATCAGGCCGGGGTTGCCGAAGCTGAGCCGGAGGCCGCGCACGCCGAGGGCGGGGTTCTCCTCCCCCTCCTGCGTCGCGAAGGCGATCGGCTTGTCGGAGCCTGCGTCGAGGGTGCGCACGACGACGTAGCGGCCGTCGGAGTAGGGCGAGAGGACACTGGCGTAGATGTCGGTCTGCTCCTCCACGCTCGGCTCGTCCTTGCGGTTGAGGAAGCACAGCTCGGTGCGGAACAGCCCCACACCCTGGACGGGCTCGGTGCCGGCCGAGGCGGACGAGGGCCCGTCGGCGACGTTGGCGAGCAGCTTGACCGGCAGGCCGTCGGCCGTGGCGGCCGGACCGCTCCAGTGGGCCAGCTCCTCGCGCAGTCGACGGCTCTCCTCGACGCGGGCACGGGCCTCCTCGGGGTCGGCGCCCTGCTCGATCGAGCCGGTCTCGCCGTCGACGACGACGAACGTCCCGCCGGCGAGCTCCATGACTCCGGCCGCCCCGACCACGCAGGGGATGCCGAGCTGACGGGCGATGATCGCGGTGTGGCTCGTGGCGCCACCGCGCTCGGTGACCAGGGCGGTGACGAGCTCGGGGTCGAGGCCGGAGGTGTCACTGGGCGCGAGGTCCTCGGCCACCAGGATCGACGGCTCGGTCGGCGTCGGCACGCCCGGCGCGGGCTCACCGACGAGGTGGGCCACCACGCGGCGCTCGATGTCGCGCAGGTCGGTCACCCGCTCGGCCATCAGCCCGCCCATGTTCGTGAAGATCGTGACGAACTGCTCCACCGCGCCCTGCACGGCCGCGACCGGGCCCTGGCCGGCCTGGAGGTTCTTGGCCACCCCCGAGCGCAATCCCTTGTCACGGGCGAGGCCGGCGCTCGCGGTGAGCACCTCGGCGGCGGCACCCTGCGCGGCGGCCGCCTTGGTGGAGAACGTCTCCGCCACGGCCGCAGCCGCGTCGTCGTACGCCGCCAGCGCGGCCTCGGCGTCGGCGAATTCACCGTCGCCGTAGCGTGCGATCGCGTCGGGCGAGACCTCGCCACGGACGTGGAGGACGGGGCCCGCGGCGACACCCGGCACGACCGGGGTCCCGCTCAGGACGTGCTCGGCTGTGGTCATGGACACACCGTAGATCACGACATTGTTGACAAGCAACACATTCGGGACTAAAACAACACATACACAGATTCGCCGAGAGGGGACCGATGTACGCCGAGGAACGCCAGCAGGCGATGGCCCACCTCATCAGCCGCCGCGGGCGGCTGTCGGTGGTCCAGCTGGCCGAGGAGTTTGAGGTCACGACCGAGACGGTGCGCCGCGACCTCTCCACCCTCGACCGCATGGGACTGGTCCGCCGCGTGCACGGAGGCGCCGTCCCTGCGGGCTCCCTCACGGTCATCGAGTCCGGCATCGTCGAGCGCGACCAGTCCAACACGCAGGCCAAGGAAGCCATCGCCAACGCCGCCGTCGCGCTCCTCCCCCCGCCCGACTCGGTCGTCGTCATCGACGCCGGCACCACCACGGCGCGCTTCGCCGCCGCCCTGCCGCGCGACCACCGCCTGATCGTGATCACGCACGCGGTCCCGGTGGCGACCCGGCTCGCCGGCCTCCCCCAGATCGAGCTGCACCTGCTCCCGGGCAAGGTGCGCCCCACCACCCACGCCGCCGTCGGCTCCGACACCGTCGCCGCCCTCGCCGACCTCCGCGCGGACGTGGCGTTCATCGCGACCAACGGGCTCACCGTGGGCCACGGCCTGACGACCCCCGACAGCGACGAGGCGGCCAGCAAGCGCGCCATGATCGCGTGCGCGCGCCGCACGGTCGTGCTGGCCGACTCGAGCAAGCTCGGCGTGGAGACGGCCGTGCGCTTCGCGACGCTCGACAGCCTGGACGTGCTCGTCACCGACAGCGACATCGAGGCCGCGGACCGCCGCGCGCTGGAATCCGCCGGAATAGAGGTAGTGGTCGCATGATCCTGACGCTGACGCCGAACCCCAGCTTCGACCGGACCGTCGCCCTCGACGGCGAACTGGCCCGCGGCCAGGTCCACCGGGTCCTCTCGGTAACCTCGCAGGCAGGTGGCAAGGGGGTCAACATCTCCCGCGCGGCCGTCAGCGCCGACATCCCCAGCATCGCCGTCGTGCCGGCCCACAAGGACGACGCCTTCGTGCTGGAGCTGCTCGGGGCCGGCATCGACTGCCGCCCGGTGCGGCCCGCGGGCGACGTACGCGTCAACCTGACCATCACCGAGCCCGACGGCACCACCACCAAGCTCAACTCCCCCGGCGCCGAGGTGACGCGCGAGGACCTCGAGCGGATGGCCGAGGCCGTGCTGGCCCGCGCCGGCAACGCCTCGTGGACCGTGCTCGCGGGATCGCTGCCGGCCGGCGCGCCGGTCGACTTCTACGCCGACCTCGTACTCCGCCTGCGCGCCGCCGGCGGGCACGTCGCCGTCGACACCAGCGACGCCCCGCTCCGCGCGCTCGTCGACGCCCTGCCCGAGGCGGCGCCCGACCTGATGAAGCCCAACGGCGAGGAGCTGGCCTCCTTCACCGGCGGCGACCCCGACGAGCTCGAGGCGGACCCGTCCGCCACCGCCGCAGCCGCCCGACAGCTGCTCGAGCGCGGCGTCGGCGCCGTGCTCGCCACGCTCGGCGGCAACGGCGCCGTGCTCGTGACCCCCGAGGGCGCATGGCACGCCACCCCTCCCCCCACCACAGTCGTGAGCACCGTCGGTGCGGGCGACTCCAGCCTCTTCGGCTACCTGCTCGGCGACATCCGGGGCCTGCCCGCCCCGGAGCGCCTGGCACTGGCCGTGGCCTACGGCAGCGCCGCCGCAGGACTACCAGGAACCACCATCCCCCAGCCGTCGCAGCTGCGCACCGAGCTCGTCGGCGTCACTCCACTCGGAGGCACCGCATGACCGCCCTCATCACCACCGACCTCGTCCGGCTGAGTGCCGACTGGGGGTCCGACAAGCACGACGTGATCCGCGCGCTCGCGGCCGTCGTCGGCGACGCCGGCCGCGCCACGTCGGTCGACCAGCTCGTCGAGGACGCCTTCGCCCGTGAGGCGACGTCCGCGACCGGCCTGCCCGGCGCCATCGCGATCCCCCACTGCCGGACCACGGGGGTGGAGGTGCCGACCCTGGCCTTCGCCCGCCTCGAGCCGCCGGTCGACTTCGGCGCCAAGGACGGCCCGGCCGACCTCGCCTTCCTCATCGCCGCACCCGCCGGTGGCGACGCCGACCACCTCACCATCCTCACCAAGCTCGCCCGCGCGCTCGTGAAGCCCGCCTTCACCGACGCGCTGCGCGCCGCCGAGACGGACGAGGAGGTCGTCGACCTGATCGCCCACGAGCTCGGCGAGCCCGCTCCGGCCGCGAAGGCAGGCGTTCCCGCCTCGGGCAGCCCCTCGGGCACCGCCGCTCCCGCTGCTGCTCCCGCCGCTGCTGCCGCCGCGCCGGCCTCGAGCACGAAGCCGTCGCTCGTCGCGGTCACCGCGTGCCCGACCGGCATCGCGCACACCTACATGGCGGCCGAGGCCCTCGAGGCCGCCGCCGAGCGGGCGGGTGTCGAGCTGCACGTCGAGACCCAGGGCTCGGCCGGCTCGACGCCCCTGTCGCCCCAGACCATCTCCCAGGCCGGCGCCGTGATCTTCGCCGTCGACGTCGGGGTGCGCGACCGGTCCCGCTTCGCCGGCAAGCCGATGGTGAGCTCGGGCGTGAAGCGTCCGATCGACGACGCCGACGCGATGATCGCGGAGGCGCTCCGCTACGCCGCGGACCCGTCGAGCGCGCCGCGCGTCGAGGGCACCGCCAGCGACACCGGTGACACCGCGGAGGGCAAGCAGTCCTTCGGCGCCACCGCCCGCCGGGTCCTGATGACCGGCGTGTCCTACATGATCCCCTTCGTCGCCGCCGGCGGCCTGCTGATCGCGCTCGGCTTCCTGTTCGGCGGCTACGAGATCGTCAACGACGGACAGACGATCGCCGTCGACAACACCTTCTTCAACCTCCCCGACGTCGACGCGCTCGGTCTCGACCACGCGCTCTTCGGCAGTGCGTTCTTCGCCTACCTCGGTGCGCTGCTCTTCACCCTCGGCGCGGCGGCCTTCGGCTTCCTCGTGCCGGCCCTGGCCGGCTACATCGCCTACGCCATCGCAGACCGGCCGGGCATCGCCCCCGGCTTCGTGATGGGCGCCATCGCCGGCACCCTGAACTCCGGCTTCCTCGGCGGCATCGTCGGCGGCGTCCTCGCCGGCATGGTGGCCCTCTGGATCACCCGCTGGAAGGTGCCGACCTGGATGCGCGGGCTGATGCCCGTGCTGGTCATCCCGCTGCTGGCGACGCTGATCTCCGGCTTCGTCATGGTCGTCATCCTCGGCAAGCCGCTGGGGCGTCTCATGGAGGGCCTCAGCGACGGGCTCAACAGCCTGCAGGGCGGCTCGGCGATCATCCTCGGCGTCATCCTCGGCCTGATGATGGCCTTCGACATGGGCGGACCGCTCAACAAGACGGCGTACGCCTTCGCCACCACCGGCCTCGGCGCCGCGGCGACCGCGACCGACGCCCCCGAGCTCAAGGTCATGGCAGCGGTCATGCTCGCCGGCATGGTGCCGCCGCTGGCGCTGGCGCTGGCCACCGTCGTGCGTCCCGGCCTGTTCACCGTTCCCGAGCGCGAGAACGGCAAGGCCGCCTGGGCGATGGGAGCCTCCTTCATCACCGAGGGCGCCATCCCGTTCGCCGCGGCCGACCCGCTGCGCGTCATCCCCTCGATCATGGCCGGCAGCGCCGTGACCGGAGCCCTGTCGATGGGCCTCGACGTGGGCCTGCGTGCCCCCCACGGCGGCATCTTCGTGCTCTTCGCCGTGGACGGGGTGCTCGGCTTCGTCATCGCCCTGGTCGCCGGCGTCCTGGTGAGCGCTGCGCTCGTCGTGGTGCTGAAGAGTCTCGGGCGCTCCGAGGCCGACGTCGCTACCGTCTGACCATCACCCGTCCTACGACCAGCCCACCTGAAGGAGAACCATGCCCAGCAAGTCCGTCGTCGTCGGCTCCGCCGTCGGCCTCCACGCCCGTCCCGCCGCGATCATCGCCGAGAAGGCCGGTGAGCTCGGTTCCGACGTCACCATCAACGGTGTCGACGCCAGCTCCTCGCTGATGATCATGACCCTGGGAGCCGGCAACGGCGACACCGTCGAGGTGGCCGGGGACGACCAGGCCGCCGTCGACGCGATCGCTGCGCTCGTCGAGCAGGACCTCGACGCCTGAGCAACGCCCCACCCCAGCCGCCGTGGGGGGCGCGCGCACGGGAACCCGCGGGGGCGGGGGCCACCGCGCGCGCCG
>CAFBMW010000034.1_pt1 | contig 40863 bp, 32 predicted proteins | sample 7269061 | NCBI WGS metagenome assembly CAFBMW01 (sample SAMEA6814074, study PRJEB35770) | uncultured Nocardioides sp. | biome: Freshwater; feature: Freshwater reservoir; material: water | place: Czech Republic | collected 2017-05-23 | depth 30m m | reverse complement strand
GCCGCGATCTGTTCCGGCGACCAGTTCGCCCGCAACAGCTCCCACACCTTCTCCCGCAACGGCGCGTGATCCAGCCGGCGGGCCTTCGGGCGGCAGGCCTTGCGCGCGGCCTCACGCTGCGACCACTTCGCGCTGTACTTGCGCTGATAGCCACGCCCACCGGCCCGCGCCGTGCGCCTGCGTGGCGAAGCAGCCCCGAACGAACCCGCCCGGCGCAGCTCCCTCGAGATCGTCGACGGATGCTTGCCCACCAACGCAGCAATCGTGGCCTGCGGCAAACCCGCCATGAACGCCCGCTCAATCACCAACCGCTGATCCGCGGTCAACCTCACTCCCGGCACGCGCCGCAACCTCTCACTCACGATCGAGTTGCAACAACCGGTTGAGCTCGCATCGGTCATGCTTCTCATGTGGACCCCATGAAGTACTGGAGACGTCTCGTCCGCGACCTCGACGGATGGTCCTCTGCGTCCGAGGTGGCACCCGGGCGCATCCGGGTGCTGGTCCCGAAGGACTGTGGCGGACGCCGACCCGTGGTCATCGTGATGACGCCGGAGCAGTGGGTCGACATGTTCAGCGTCGCCCACGGCAGCGTCGACGCGGCCTTCGAACGGGTCAAGCAGACGTTGCTCGCGCTGCGGCCGCACGAGGGCTTCGCCGTCTACTCGGACTACTGCCTCGACCCGTCCACCACGGACACCCTGCCCGACGACCTCGCCCCGCCCGCACGCGAGAGCGGCATCTGGACGGCCCACCCGCGGTGACGAAAGTCAGCGCAGCAGCACAAGGTCGTCGCGGTGCACGACCTCGCGCTCGTACGCCGCACCGAGCGACTCCTTCAGGTCACCGGTCGAACGCCCCAGCAGGGCGGGCAGCTCGTCGGCGTCGAAGTTGACGAGGCCGCGGGCCACCACTCCCCCGTCCGGGTCGAGCAGGTCGACGGGGTCACCGGCCACGAAGCTCCCGGCCACGGAGGTGATGCCGGCGGGGAGCAGCGAGGCGCCGCGGGACACCACGGCGCGTACGGCTCCGGCGTCGAGGGTCAGCGAGCCGAGGCCCGTGGTGGCGTGCGCCAGCCAGAGCTGACGTGCCGGGCGACGCTTGCCGGTGGCCTCGAAGAGGGTGCCGACCTCAGCACCCGCGAGCGCCGCGGCACCCTGCTCGGCAGAGGTGAGCACGACCGGGATGCCGGCGCCGGTCGCGATGCGGGCGGCCTCGACCTTGGTGGTCATGCCGCCGGTGCCGACGCCGGACGAGCCGGCCGCGCCGATGGTCACCGACGCGAGGTCGTCCTCGGAGCGCACCACCGGCAGCAGCTGTGCACCGGACCGGCTCGGCGGACCGTCGTAGAGCCCGTCCACGTCGGAGAGCAGGACGAGCAGGTCGGCGTGCACCAGGTGCGCCACCAGCGCGGCCAGCCGGTCGTTGTCGCCGAAGCGGATCTCGGACGTGGCGACGGTGTCGTTCTCGTTGACGATCGGCACCACCCCGAGCTCGAGCAGCTTGGCGAGGGTCTGGTGGGCGTTGCGGTAGTGGGCGCGGCGCACCACGTCGTCGACGGTGAGCAGCACCTGTCCGGTCACGATGCCGTGCCGGGCGAACTCCTCCTGGTAGCGGTGGGCCAGGAGGCCCTGCCCCACCGACGCCGCTGCCTGCTGCGCCGCCAGGGCGCGCGGGCGGGCACTGAAACCGAGCGGCGCGAGACCTGCCGCGATGGCGCCCGACGACACGAGGACCACCTCGGCGCCGGTGCCTCGCGCCGTCGCGAGGACCTCGACGAGCCGGCGTACGCGCGCAGGGTCGATCCCACCCGCGGCCGTGGTCAGCGACGACGACCCGACCTTGACCACGATGCGCCGGGCGGCGCGGACCAGGGTCGAGCGGTCAGTCGTCACTGCCGTCCCAGTCGGGGTCGTCCTTGCTGCCGATCTCGTAGGACATCGGACCGACTCCCGAGCTGCCGCTGCTGCGGTTGGGGCCCTTCTTCTTGCGCTCCTCGTCGAGGCGGCGGGCGACGTCGGCGCGCGCCTCCTCCTCGCTCTTGGTCTCCATCGCCTCGGCGATGTCGCGGCGGCGCTCGCGGGCCGGGCGGTTCTCCCGGAGCCGCTCGTCCTCGCCACGGCGACCGAGCATCTCGGCACCGGCCTCGATGCTGGGCTTGAAGTCGAAGACGACCGAGTTGTTCTCCGGGCCGATGATGACGGCGTCGCCCTCCTCGGCACCCATGCGCGCGAGCTTGATCTCCACGCCGAGCCGGTTGAGACGGTCGGCGAGGAAGCCCACCGCCTCCTCGTTGCTGAAGTCGGTCTGGCGCACCCAGCGCTCGGGCTTGGTGCCGCGCACGCGCCACCCGTCGTCGGTGCGGACGACCTCGAAGTCGTCACTGGCGTCAACAGCCTTCGGCCGCAGCACGATCCGCTCGGGCGCGGCGTCGGGCGCGACCTCGCGCGACGCGACGACGATCTCGGCCATCGCGAAGGTCAGCTCGCGCAGGCCGGCACCGGACGCGGCACTCACCTCGAAGACCCGCATCCCGCGGCCGCGCAGCTCTTCGACCACCATGTCGGCGATGTCCTGGCCGTCCGGCACGTCGACCTTGTTGAGCGCGACCAGGCGCGGGCGGTCCTCGAGACCGCCGTAGCGGGCCAGCTCGCCCTCGATGACCTCCAGGTCGTCGAGCGGGTTGCGACCGGGCTCGATGGACGCCGTGTCGACGACGTGGACCAGCGCGGCGCAGCGCTCGATGTGGCGCAGGAAGTCGTGGCCCAGGCCGCGGCCCTCCGCGGCACCCTCGATCAGGCCGGGGACGTCGGCGACCACGAACGTGGTCTCGCCGGCGGTGACCACGCCGAGGTTGGGGATCAGGGTGGTGAAGGGGTAGTCGGCGATCTTGGGCCGGGCCCGCGAGATCGCGGCGATGAGCGAGGACTTGCCGGCGCTCGGGAACCCCACGAGGCCGATGTCGGCGACGACCTTCAGCTCGAGGCGTACGACGAGCTCGTCGCCTGGCTCGCCCAGCAGCGCGAAGCCGGGGGCCTTGCGCTTGGAGGAGGCCAGCGCCGCGTTGCCGAGGCCACCGCGACCGCCCTGGGCGACGACCATGGTCGTGCCGTGGCCGACGAGGTCGGCGAGCTCGTTGCCGTCGGCGTCCTTGACCAGGGTGCCGTCGGGGACGACGAGCACGAGGTCCTTGCCGTTGCCGCCGTTCTTGTGGTCACCGGCTCCCTGGCCGCCGTTGTCGGCGCGACGCTTGGGGCTGTGGTGGTAGTCGACGAGCGTGGTCACGCTGGTGTCCACCTGCAGGATGATCGATCCGCCCTGGCCGCCGTTGCCGCCGTCGGGGCCGCCGAGCGGCTTGAACTTCTCGCGCTTGACGGAGGCCACGCCGTTGCCACCTCGTCCGGCCGCGAGGTGCAGCGTGACCTGGTCGACGAACGTGGGGATGGCCATCAGATTCCTTGCATCGGTGGGTGAAAGCACGAAGGGCGCCCCGGAATCGGGGCGCCCTTCGCAGAAGTGCTCAGTGTCGCGGGGAGGTCACTCGCCGGGGACGATGTTGACGACCTTGCGACCGCGGCGGGTGCCGAACTCGACGGCGCCGGCCTGCAGGGCGAACAGGGTGTCGTCGCCGCCACGGCCCACACCGGTGCCCGGGTGGAAGTGGGTGCCACGCTGGCGGACGATGATCTCGCCGGCGCCGACGACCTGGCCGCCGAAACGCTTCACGCCGAGGCGCTGCGAGTTCGAGTCACGACCGTTCTTGGTGCTCGCGGCACCCTTCTTGTGAGCCATTGTTCAGTCCTTTGACGAATTGAGCTGGGAGACGTGTCGACCTCGAGCGAGCGCTCAGAGGGAGATGTCGGTGACCTTGACCTGGGTGTACTTCTGGCGGTGACCCTGGCGCTTCTTGTAGCCGGTCTTGTTCTTGTACTTCTGGATGATGATCTTGGGGCCCTTGGTCCGGCCGGTGACCTCGACGGTCACGCTCGCCTTGTCCAGGCCGGTCGCGGTGACCTTCTCGCCATCGACGACCATCACCACCGGAAGGGTGAGGGTGTCGCCGGCGGCGGCCATCGCGTCGATCTCGATGACGTCGCCCACGGCAACCTTCTGCTGCTTGCTGCCAGCGCGCACGATCGCGTACACGGCCACTCTCCTCATCAGACTGCGGAAAACTGGGGAACTTCTACCTGCGCACGACACCGCCTGGAAGGGCGAGTACGCCGCGTGGCGGGCGCGCAGGGATGGTGTGTCGAACACCGAGGGTCAAGACTACGGGATCGGGTGACGACCGGCAAAACGACGTCCGGCCGCCCCCGTCCCCTGGTGCTCAGCGCTTGCGCGAGCCCCTCTTCTTGACCGGTACGTGCTCGACGACGGGTGCGTCGCCGGGCTCGGAGTCGGCGGTGCCGGGCTCGACCGCGCCCGACTCCGGGACGGTGCCGGCAGCGCCGGAGAGCACGCCCGGGACCGTGACCGGCTCGGTCACTGCGACGGCGGCCGGCGGACCGGCGGGACGGCTCGCGGAGCGGCGTCGGGTGCGGGTGACGACGCGCGGCTTCTCGTCCTCGACGGGAGCCGGCGCAGCAGGCTCCTCAGCAGCCCCTTTGGCAGGCGCCTCGACCGGGGTCTCGGCAGCGGGCTCGTCAGGGGTCTCGGCAGCAGGCTCAGCGGCGGCCTGGGCCGGGACCTCCGGAGCAGCCTCGGCCGGAGCCTCGGGAGCGGTGGCCACGGTCGGCTCCGCGGAGGGAGCCGGCTCGTCGGCCGACTTCTCGCCAGCCGGCTGCTCGTCCTCGGGCTGGTCGTCCGCAGGCTTCTCGTGGCGCGCCATGGCAGCAACGTCCTTGGGCGACGGGGCGTGGCTGTGCTGGTCGGAGGACGAGTCGTTGCCTCCCCCGTTGCCGTTGCCGTTGCCGTTGTCGTCGTTGGCGCCGCGGCGACCGCGACGGCGACCACTGCGACGGCCCTCGCCGTCGTCGGACTTCGCGTCGGGGTCGACCGGCTGGTCCTTGATGACGACGCCGCGGCCGTGGCAGTGCTCGCAGTTCTCGCTGAACGACTCGAGCAGGCCGGTGCCGATGCGCTTGCGCGTCATCTGGACCAGGCCGAGCGAGGTGACCTCGGCGACCTGGTGGCGGGTGCGGTCACGGCCCAGGCACTCCACGAGTCGGCGTACGACGAGGTCGCGGTTGGACTCCAGGACCATGTCGATGAAGTCGACCACGATGATGCCGCCGATGTCGCGCAGCCGGAGCTGGCGCACGATCTCCTCGGCCGCCTCGAGGTTGTTCTTGGTGACCGTCTCCTCCAGGTTGCCACCGGAGCCGGTGAACTTCCCGGTGTTGACGTCGACCACCGTCATGGCCTCGGTGCGGTCGATGACCAGTGAGCCGCCGGAGGGCAGCCAGACCTTGCGGTCCAGGCCCTTCTGGATCTGCTCGTTGACGCGGTAGGTCGCGAAGATGTCGCCGCCGGTGCTGCCGCGCTCGAAGCGCTGCACACGCTCGGCGAGGTCCGGGGCCACCGACTCGACGTACGCCGACACGGTCTCCCAGGCAGCCTCGCCCTCGATGACGAGCTTGGCGAAGTCCTCGGTGAAGAGGTCGCGGACCACCTTGAGCGTCAGGTCGGGCTCTCCGTAGAGCAGCTGCGGGCCGGAGCCGCGGTTGGAGGACTTCTTCTCGATGTCCTCCCAGCGCGCCTTGAGCCGCTCGACGTCGCGGGTGAGCTCCTCCTCGCTGGCACCCTCGGCCGCGGTGCGCACGATCACGCCGGCGGTGTCGGGGACGATCTCCTTGAGGAGGTTCTTGAGGCGGTTGCGCTCGGTGTCGGGCAGCTTGCGCGAGATGCCCGAGGTGGTGCCGTCGGGGACGTAGACGAGGAAGCGGCCGGCCAGGCTGACCTGGCTGGTGAGGCGGGCGCCCTTGTGGCCGATCGGGTCCTTGGTGACCTGGACCAGGATCATCTGGCCGCTGGACAGCACGGACTCGATCTTGCGGGGCGCGCCCTCCTTGTGACCGAGCGCCGACCAGTTGACCTCACCGGCGTAGAGGACGGCGTTGCGGCCCTTGCCGATGTCGATGAAGGCGGCCTCCATCGACGGCAGCACGTTCTGCACGCGGCCGAGGTAGACGTTGCCGATGATCGAGGTCTGCGACTCGCGGGCGACGTAGTGCTCGACGAGCACCTTGTCCTCGAGCACGCCGATCTGGGTCAGGTCCTCGCGCTGGCGGATCACCATGACGCGCTCCACGGACTCGCGGCGGGCCAGGAACTCGGCCTCGCTCACGATGGGCGCACGACGGCGACCGGCCTCGCGGCCCTCGCGGCGACGCTGCTTCTTGGCCTCGAGACGGGTGGAGCCCTGGACGGAGGTGATCTGGTCCTCGGCGGAGCGCGTACGGCGCACGCGGGTGACGGTGTTGGGCTCGTCGTCGGACGACTCGCCGTCGTCACCCGAGCGGCGGCGACGACGACGGCGACGCGAGGAACCCTCGCCGTTGCCCTCGCCCGAGTCCTGGCCCGAGCCGGGGCCCGAGTCGGAGCCGGAGTCCCCGTCGCCCGAGGAGGTGGCTTCCGCCGCCTCGTCGGAGGAGTCGGATGCGTCCTGGTCGCCGGTGTCGCCGTTGTCGGCGGAGGAGTCCGACGACTTGCGGCGGCGACGGCCACCGCGGCGCCGGCGGCGGCGGGCGGAACCGCCCTCGCCGTCGTCACCGTCGTCGACCGAGGCCGACTGGTCGGTGTCGGCAGCGGTGGTCTCCTCGGTGGTCTCCTCGGTCACGCCCTCGGCGGCCACGGCCTCGGCGGCGGCCTCCTCGGTCGCCTCCTCGTCCTCGGGCACCTCGGCAGCAGTGGCCTCGGCGACCGGCTCCGCGGCCTTGCCCTTGCCGGACCCGGACGCCTTCTTGCCGCCGGCCTTGCTCGTGGACTTCTTGGCTGCCGCCTTCTTCGCGGGGCGCAGGGCGGCCGCCTCCTCGGCGGGAGCCTCGGCGGTCGCGGGCTCGTCGCCCTCGACCGTCTCGACGGGAGCGGGCGCGGGCTTCTTGCGCGTACGACGCGTGGTGGTCGTGACCACCGGGGCCTGGAACAGCACGGCGGGGGCCGCGTCGTCGGCGGACTCCTCGGCGGCGGCAGGGGCGTCGGCCGGAGCCTCGGCGGGAGCAGCGGACTCCGCGGCAGGTGCGGCGACCTTCTTGGCTGCCCGCTTGCGCGGGGCGCGCTTGGCAGGGGCGACCGCGGGAGCGGCCTCGTCGGCGGCAGGAGCGGTCTCGGGCGCAGCGGCCTCGGGGGCCGGTGCCTCGTCGGCTGCGGCGGCGGTCTTCTTCGCGGCGGTCTTGCGGGGCGCGGCCTTCTTCGCCGGCGCCCGGCGTGCGGTCTTCTTCACCACCGGGGCCTCGGTGGAGGCCTCGGCCGCCTCGACGGCGGGCTCGGCGGCGGGCGCCGCGGCCTCGGCCGGGGCAGCGGCCTTCTTGGCGGGCGCCTTGCGCGTACGCCTCGTCACCACGGGCGCGGGTGGCGCCTCCGGGGTGCTCGCGCCGGTGTCCGTGCCGGTGTCCGTGCCGGTCTCAGTGGTGCGGTCGGGCTGGTCGTCATCGAGCATGTGGTGCTCCTCGGGCACCGAGGTGGTGCCGATACGGCGTCCACCGCTCTCGATCGGCGATCACGGGAGACGCAAAGCTTCTGTGGCGGCGACACCCTCCGCGTGTGCGTCTCCGAGAGGCTGTTCCGCCACCTGCCGCGGTCGCCGGGCCACTGCTGAGTCGCTGTCACCGACTCAGTGGCCGCGTCGCGGTCCGGTGACGTCCACCCACCCGGGGTGCCGACCACATCGGAGTGACCGGCGAGAACGTCGTCGGCTCGACGGATCCTGACGGTTGCCAGGGCGTCGAACGTGGCGAGTATCGCACACCGACCCCGGCCCGGCGCTATGCCCGAGGTGCCAGCGGGTCGCCGACCTCGCCGGAGTCGAGCAGCGGCCCCTGGGCGAGCCGGGTCATCAGCGGGGCCTCCCCCGGCACCAGCCCGGCGACGGTCTCGAGCCCGCGCAGGACGTCGTCGGGGCGTACGGAGGGGGTGCCGTGGCGCAGCACCACGTCGAGCGTCGTACGCCCGGCGTCTCCCTCCTCGGGGTCCAGCACCACCAGCGACACCACGGCGCCGCGGGCGTCGAACTCGCGCATGCCCTTCTTGGTCATCCGCTCCACGAGCGCCTCGTCGGCAGCGAGGAAGCGGCTCACGGCGTCGGTCGCCGTGGCTGCGTCGGCGTCCACCGCGATGCGCCAGCGGCTGCCCTCGAGCAGGTCCGACAGCGACCCGCCGGACGACTCCACCACCTCGAGGACGTCGAGGCCGGGCGGCAGCGCCTCGTCGAGCATCGCGTGGACGTCGCGGGGCACCACGACCTGGGCGAGCGCGAGCTCGAGGTACTCCGCCTCGCTGGCCGAGCCCGTCGGGGCGGCGCCGGCGTAGGAGATGCGCGGGTGCGGGTTGAAGCCCGAGGAGTACGCCATCGGGATCCGCGCGCGGAACACGGCGCGCTCGAAGGCGCGGCTGAAGTCACGGTGGCTGGTGAAGCGGAGCCGGCCGCGCTTGGCGTAGCGCACCCGGAGGCGCTGGACGGGCGGGGCCTGCTGCTCGGGCTGCTGCTTTGGCACCGCGCAACCGTATCGGGGCTCGTCGCCGCGGACGCGGTCAGCCGTCGATCGCGTAGACCCAGCGGGTCGCGCCGCCCCAGGTGAAGGTGCCGTCCGGGCGGAGGCAGTCGAGGTCGAGCTCCTGGCGGGCGACGATCGTGCCCAGCCGCGGCAGCCGCTCGGCGACCTCGCACGGCGAGCCGGTGACGTGGATGACGTCGGGGCTGGGGTTGTCCATCACCAGCTCCTTGCGCCCGGACCAGGAGAACCAGATGTAGGCGCCGCCGCGGTTCCACACGTCCTCGTGGACTCCCCCGGGATCGAGTCGCTCCCACACGGCACGGTCGGGCCCCGACATCTGCCGACCGGACAGGGCGGGGACCCCCGTGGCGATCATCAGGGCGTCGACCGAGTAGTGGTCCGAGGCCCAGACGGTGCCGTCGGCACGGGCGTCCTCGCCGTCGGCGAGCATCGCGTCGGCCGCCTCCGTGCCGCGCAGGTCGCCGAGGCCGAACAGCACCGGGTTGACGTTCCACACCAGCGACAGGGCCAGGACCGAGCCGAGGACGTAGCCCGCGGGTCGCCGCGGCCACCGCACGAGCACCAGGACGACCACGCACACCGCTGCGGCGGCGAGCCACACATCCGCCAGCGACATCTCCGGCAGGTTCTGAGTGCGCAGCAGCGATCCCGCGTGCGCCGCGACGACGGCCGTCGTGCCGCCCGCGAGGGCAGCCACGGCGAGCGAGGCGCGTCGTCGGGCCGCCGGGAGCACCAGGCACAGGAGGATCACCCCGAGGTGGCCCAGCACCTGCGCGTCGCGGGCGGGCGGGACGATGTTGATGCCGGGGATCCGGGCGCCGAGGTCGCCGAGGTCGACCGTGGCCCACAGCGTCCAGAAGCCGGTGAGCACCGCCGCGGCCACCACGGCCGCGTGCTGGCCCGGCACCTGCCAGCGCATCCCCCGCACCAGCAGGAGGACGGCCAGGACGAGCGCGATCGTGAAGCCCGACGAGATCTCGGAGGCGTTCGACCCGACGACCGCCGCGCCGTCGGCGAGCTCGTCGAGGCTGGTCGCACCGAAGAGCAGCTGGAAGGCGCTCGCCGCCCCGGACGAGGCGCGGTCCCCGGGGTAGACGGTGCCGCCGGCCGCCTCGAGTGCTGCGGAGCTCTCCCACAGCACGAGCGCGAGGAAGGTGAGCGTGAGGGCGCCCACGGCGGCGATCGTGGCGACGGTCCGGCGGCGCGCCTCGGGGCGGGCCACGCAGGCGGCCACCGTCGCGAGCACCACGGTCGGCACGAGGACCACGGCCCACGGCGGGTACATGAGCGGCGTACGCACGAGCAGCGCGGCGCTCAGCAGGCCCCACCCGGCGGCCACCGGCCACCGCGAGGCGCGCGAGGCGTCCACGGCCCTGGCCAGGGCCAGCGCACCGGCGAAGGCGAAGCCGAGCATCGCGGCGTGGCTGTTGGACCACCACGCGTTGGCCGGCGAGAAGACGACGAGGGCGACGGCGAACCAGCCGATCCACCGGCTGCCGGTGAGCCGGCGGAACCATGCCGGCGCGGCGAGGAGCAGCAGGAGCGTGCCGAGCCAGGCGCGGGCCGAGTGCAGCACGCTGTCGGGGAGGTACGGCCCCAGGCGCAGGGCGGTGCCGTCGGGGTAGAGCACGGACGTCACCGGCCCCGCCGGCAGCACGGCCAGCAGCTGCTGGGGTGCGGTCAGCGGGTTGAGGTCGTCGGTGCGGCCGGTGGCCTCGACGCCGAGCAGGATCGGGGTGCCGGTCAGGAACTCGTCGGCACGGATCGCCTGGGCGTCACCCAGCATCACGCCGGTGGGGTCGGCCGGGTCCTCGCGCAGCTCGGCGATGCCGATGGAGGACAGCGAGATCCCTGCGAGCGAGACGAGCACGTAGAGGACGATCGGGGCGACGACCTCCCAGCGCGTCGCGGCGAGCCTGCGGCGTACGGTCCCGGCCTCCGCGGGGCGGTCGATCGACACCTGTTCAGCTCCTCAGCGCGCGGACGGACGCGTCACTATAGGCACGCCGGGGCGGCGGCCCCGACGCGCACGGGCGGCGCGCGTCCCCGACACCAGCCGGACGGCCCGCCGCGAGTAGCATCGGGCGCATGTCCGGGGGTCCCTCACGTCATCGCGTGCTCATCATCGTCCCCGCGTGGAACGAGCAGGACGCCATCACCGGCACGATCCGCGAGATCCGGGCCGTGGTGCCCGACGCCGACCTGCTGGTCATCGACGACGGCTCGGTCGACCGCACCGCGCAGCGCGCCCGCGAGGCCGGCGCGACGGTGTGCCCGCTGCCCTTCAACCTCGGCGTCGGCGGTGCCATGCGCACCGGCTACCGCTACGCGCTTCGCCACGGCTACGACGCCGCCGTGCAGATCGACGCCGACGGCCAGCACGACCCGCGCTACCTCGCGCGCCTGCTCGAGCGCCTCGACGGCCCCGACAAGGCCGACATCGTCGTGGGCGCCCGCTTCGCCACGCCCGACGACCCCTACAAGGTCCGCGGGCCGCGCCGCTGGGCGATGGTGCTGCTGGCGTGGGTCCTCTCGCGGCTCGCCCACACCCGCCTCACCGACGTGACCTCGGGGTTCCGGGTCTCCAACCGCCGCGCCATCTCGGTCTTCGCCACCCACTACCCGGCCGAGTACCTCGGCGACACCGTCGAGTCGCTGGTGATCGCCGCGCGCGCCGGGCTCGTCATCACGCAGGAGCCGGTCACCATGCGCGCCCGCGTGGCCGGACGCGCCTCGCACTCCCCCATCAAGGCCACCGTCTACCTCTTCCGCGCCATCGTGGCGCTGCTGCTCGCGCTCGTGCGCGACTGGCCCTCCCAGCTCGAGGAGGGCACCTCCGAGGAGGCGCTCGTCGACATCGCCACCGGGGAGGTCGGCCGATGAGCGGCGTCACGATCCTGGGCCTGACCGGCTCGGTCCTCATCCTGCTCGCGCTCTTCGAGATGATGCGCCGCCACCGCCTGCGCGAGAAGTACGCCCTGATCTGGGCGCTGGTCGCGCTGGCGATCGTGACCGTGGCCGCCTTCCCGTCGCTGCTGATCCGCGTCTCGGAGGCCATCGGCCTCGAGGTGCCGGCCAACCTGCTCTTCTTCGTCGCCTCGATGGTCATCATGGTGCTGACGCTGCAGCACAGCTCCGAGCTCGGCCGGCTCGAGGAGCGCACCCGCACCCTCGCCGAGGAGATCGCCCTGCTGCGCCTCGAGATCGACGAGCACCGCCACGCCAGCGGCGGCGTACGCTCCGCCGAGCCCACCGACGAGCACCGCGAGTGAGCGCCCAGGACCCGGGCGCGCTGGAGGTCTTCGTCCCGTTCTGGGGCGACCCCGCGCTGCTCTACGCCACGGTCGAGAGCGTCAAGGCGCAGACCGACCCCGGGTGGACGGTCGTGGTGGTCGACGACTGCTACCCCGACCCCACGGTCGCCGAGCACTTCGCCGCGGAGACCGACCCGCGGATCTGCTACGTCCGCAACGAGACCAACCTCGGCATCACCGACAACTACCAGCGCTGCCGCGACCTCGCGAGCGGTGAGCTGATGATGTTCATGGGCTGCGACGACCTGATGCACCCCACCTTCGTCGAGACGGTGAAGGCCGCCCACCGCGAGTTCCCGGACGCGGCGACGATCCAGGTCGGCGTACGCGTCATCGACGAGCACGACGCCCCCATCGACCCGCTGACCGACAAGGTGAAGCGCGCCGTGCGGGGACGCATCACGCAGCGCACCGAGCTCGGCGGCGAGGCGCTCGCGACGAGCCTGCTGCGCGGCGCGTGGCACTACTGGCCGGCCCTGGTGTTCCGCACCGAGCGGGTGCGGGCCTACCCGTTCCGCGAGGGCCTGCCGATCATCCAGGACCTCGCCCTGCTCATCGACATGACCGTGGCCGGGGAGACGCTGGTCGTCGACCCGACGGTGTGCTTCTCCTACCGCCGCCACACGCAGAGCGCGTCCGCCACCAGCCTGCTGCACGGCAACCGCTTCTCCGACGAGCGCCGCTACTACGCCTCGGCCGCTGAGCAGGTCGCCGGGCGCGGCTGGACCCGCGCCGCGCGGACCGCGCGGATCCGCTGGACGTCCCGGCTGCACGCCGTGACGCTGCTGCCCACCGCTGCGCGTCGCCGCGAGCGCACCGCCGTACGCTCCCTGCTCACGCACGCGCTGGAGCGCTGAGCTCCTAGCGGGAGGTGGCGAGCGCGGTCCGGAAGACCTCGAGGGTCTCGTGGGCGACGCGCTCCCAGCTGAACTGACGCGCCTGCTCGATGCCGGCAGCGGCCATGCCGGGCAGGACCTCGGGACGGGTCGCGACGGTGCGCAGCGCCTCGGCGATCGAGTGCAGGTCCAGCGGGTCGAACCACAGGGCGGCGTCGCCGCCGACCTCGCGGAGCACCGGCAGGTCGGAGGCGATCACGGGCAGGCCCTCGGCCATCGCCTCGAGGATCGGCAGGCCGAACCCCTCGGCAAGGGTCGGGAACGCCATCGCCCGGGCGCGGGAGCGCAGGTCGGCGAGCTCGGCGTCGTCCACCCAGCCGCGCAGCTCGACCCAGTCCCCCATGCCCGTCTCGGCGACGACGGGCGCCAGCGGGTCCTCCCCGCGAGCACCGGTGATGACCAGGCGCGGCCGCACGTCCTCCTCGACGAGGGCGAGCGCGCGGATGAGGCGGTCCCAGTTCTTGTGCGGGCGGCGCTGGCCGCTGGCCACGACGAGGTTCTCGGTCCGCGGCGCGACGACCGGGTCCGTCGCGGGGTGCTCGGCCGCGAGCAGCACGACGTGGAGCCGCTCGCGTGGGAAGCCGAGGTACTTCACGATCTCGTCGGCCGAGACCTGGCTGTCGGTGATGACGTGGGCGGCGTTGGCTGCTCCGCGCTTCTCCATCCACATGACCGGCCGCGTGTAGAGCGGGGTCGTCATCAGCTCCGGGTGGCTCCAGTAGAGCATGTCGTGGATGGTGATCACGGTGGGCATCGAGGTCCACGCCGGCCCCAGGGTGGCCGGCGAGTGCACGAGGTCGGCGCGACGGCGCCGGGCCGTCCAGCTCGAGGCGACGAGCTCGCCGAAGGCCCACACGAAGCGGTTCTCGCCGCTGATGCGTGACTCGATCACCTCGCCGGGGAACCACGACAGGTCCAGGCGCGCGCCCTCCTTGCTGGCCAGCGCGACGAAGTCGAGCCCGGTGTCCATCCGGCCGAGGGCGCGGTAGAGCTCGCGCGTGTAGGTCTCCATCCCGCCCTTGGTGCCCGTGTAGGACAGCATGTCGACGAGAACGAGGGGGCGCTTCGGCACCGGTGGTTCCTCCCGGGGTGGGTGCAGGATGCGCGAGCCTAACCGATCCGCTGCCGGCCCAGCGCGAGGTGCACCGCGACCCCGACCACGGGGCCGACGAGCAGCGAGACGACCACGCGGGTCTCCAGGGACCAGGGCGTGAGCAGGACGGCGATCGCGGCCAGCGTCGCGCAGATCCAGCCGACGAGGTAGACGGTGTGGTGGTCGAGCGCGACGGCTGCCGCGCCCGTGACGGTGAGCAGGGCGATGAGGCCGGCACCGAGCACGAGGCCGGCGAAGACCGGCCCGTCGACGTGGTAGGCAGGGTTGACGACCCGCATGGCCCAGGGGCCGATCGGCCACGCCGCGAGCGACCCCACGACGGTGAGCACGCCGAGACCTGCGGCGACCGGGACCAGGGCGCGTACGCCGTGCGTGGCGACCCGCGTGACGACCACGTTCTGGTAGGCGCCGAGCGGCACCATGAGCGGTGCGCGGCACAGCGAGACGGCCAGGATGATCGGGGCCGCGCCGGCGAAGACGTCCTCGGGCGTGGTGAGCTTGAGGAGCACCGGGTAGCCGACGAGCAGCAGCGCCGAGACGCCGGACGCGGTCGCGGCGGCGGCGAGGCGGCGTACGAGTCCTCCCGGCGTGACGTCGGCGCGGACGTGCCACAGGGCGCGCTGGCGCGGGGAGGCGAGCCACAGCAGCAGCCAGGTGCCGCAGGCGCCGACCACCGCCCAGGCGAGGCCGACCACGTGCGCGCCCAGGGCCACCGCGGCGGCGACGGCGACCAGGCGCGCCACGGACTCGAGGCCGACGAGCAGGCCGTAGGAGTCCCACTGCCCGGTGCCCGCGGCCGCCCCGGCGACGGTCGCGTGCACGAGGAAGAGCGCGATGCCGACGACGACGGGCGCGAGCAGGCCGGGCCAGGGGTCACCGAAGAGCGGCGGCGCCCAGAGCGGCCCCGACGCCGCGACGACGGCCACCAGCACCGCGCCGGCGCCCAGCACGACGGGGAAGACCCGCGTGGTCCCGGTGGTGCCGCGACTGGCGAAGACGGTGCGCGTGGTCTCGGTGGTGACGCCGATCAGCACGCCGAAGAACCCGAAGACCGTGCCCCAGAAGACGAGGAAATCCGCGTTGACGGCCTTCTCCAGGCCGCGTGCGGCCAGCACCAGGACGACGTATCCGGCGAGGCCGCTCGTGACTGCGGCGCCCAGGACCGACAGCGTCGAGCGGGGGCGCGCCGGGGCGTCGTGGGGCACGGGAGAAGATCCTAGGCCGGGCGTCGCCACCGGCTCGGACGGCCCTCCGGCGGCGCTCAGCCCGTGATCCGGGTCAGGTCGGACTGCAGCAGCGAGTGACGGCGGTCGAGGACGGCGGCGAGGTGCCCCACGCCGTAGGCCACCGCCGGGCGGCGCACGGCCGCGCGCGTGACGGGCGAGGCCTTGCCGCGGAAGAAGTAGTGGACGAGGTCACTGGTCACCACTCCGTCGAAGCCGAGCTCGCGGGCGAGCGCCTGCAGCGAGGCGGGGGTGTAGAAGGTGATGTGCTGGCCAGACTCGGGGGTGTAGTACCACCACTCCCCCGGCCGGGGTGCCGGGTCGGGCAGCACCTGGGTGGTCACCAGCAGCCGGTCGGTCGCCCGGGCGACGTCCGCCAGCGCCTCGACCGGGTCGACGAGGTGCTCGAGCACCTCGAAGGCGGTGACCAGGTCGTAGCGCTCTCCGGCGACGGCCGCGGTCTCGTGCCCCTCGGCGAAGACGTTGGACGCCAGCGGGTCGGAGTGGGTGAAGTCGTAGCCGCGGTCGCGCATCAGGCGGGTGAGCGTGCCGTAGCCGCCCGCCCAGTCGAGGAAGCGACCGCCGCGCAGCCGCTCCGCGCGCAGCACGGTCCCGGTGACGTTGGCGAGGATCTGGCAGCGGTCAAGCAGACCGATGTCGAGCTTGGCGATGGCCGAGCCGTAGGCCTCCTCGAGCCACGTGGGCTCGAGGGCCATCACGAGCCCGCACGCGGGGCACCGCTCGTAGGCCACCTCGACATGGCCCAGCACGCGGCCCTCGGCGAACGGCACGGTCTCGGTGCGGCACACGCGACAGCGTGAGGACATGGAGGTGTGGCCTTCCTGGTCGACGGACCCGTCGTCGACGTCATCCTAGGCGGATCGGGGGTCCCGGCGTTTCCGGTCGCTCGCGCGTCAGCGGTTAGGGTGCCCGCCATGTCCGTGCGTCGCGTCCTGCCCTGGATCCTCGTGACGCTGGCGGCGTGGGGGTGCCTGGCGGCCTGGTCGCTGGCCTCCCCGCCCGGCTCCTCGCCCGACGACGACTACCACATGGCGTCGATCTGGTGCGCCGACGGTTTCGAGGCCGGTCGCTGCGAGGCCGGTGACACCGACGACGTGCGCGTGGTCCCGACGCGGGCGTCCGGCGCCAGCCTCTGCTACGCCACGGACCCGTCGGCGAGCGCGGCGTGCCAGGACGCCTTCCCCGACTCGGGCGCCGACTACCCGGCCGTCCACGGCAACTGGACCGGCGCCTATCCCCCGCTCTACTACGAGTTCATGTCGACCTTCGTGGGCGTCGACGTGCCGCGCGCGATCGTCGTCATGCGGCTGGTGGCCTCCGCCCTGGCCGTCGGGCTCGTCGCCCTCCTCGCCGCGCTGCTCCCCCGGCGCCGCCGTCCGCTCGCGACGGTGCCGCTGCTGCTGACCAGCATCCCCCTGGGCATGTCGCTGCTGCCCTCGACCAACCCCAGCGGCTGGACGATCCTCGGCATCGCGACGCTCTGGCCGGCGCTCTACGTCGCTTTCGAGACCCGCGGCCCCCGCCAGTGGGGCCTGGCCGCGGTGGCGGTGCTCTCCGCGACGCTGGCCAGCGGTGCGCGCGCGGACGGGTGCCTGTTCGCGGCGATGTCGGTGGTGCTCGTGCTGATGCTGCGCGTGCGCCACCTGCGTACGTCGCCGGTGCTGGTGGCCGCCTCGCTCGTCGCGCTCGGCATCTCCGCCTACTTCTTCCTCAGCGCCGGGCAGGCCGTGGTGATCAACGGCGACATGCGTGCCGCCGAGACCGCGGCGGCGGTGCTGACCAAGTGGCAGCTCGTCATGGTCAACACCGGGGCGCTGCCCGTGCTGTGGCTCGGCAGCTTCGCCGCCGGCCCGATGGGCCGCGCCGGCTGGCTCGACACCGGCTTCCCCCAGCTGGTGCCGGTCCTGGTGATCGCGGTGTGGTTCCTCGTCGTGGCGCAGGGGCTGCGACGGATGTTCCCCGCGAAGGCGCTCGGCATCGGACTGGTCGTGGCCGCGCTCTTCGTCCACCCGCTCTACCTTCTCGTGCAGACCCACGTCCTGGTCGGCGAGGCGGTCCAGCCGCGCTACCTGCTGCCGCTCCTCGTGCTGCTGACCGGCCTGGTCCTGCTCGCCCCGCGTGGCGTCGCGCTGCGGCTCACACCCGCCGGCCTGTGGGCCGCGGTCGCCGCCCTCGGCATCGCCCACTCCCTCGCGCTGCACGTGCAGATGCGGCGCTACATCTCCGGCCAGGACGTCTCGTGGCTCCGGCTGGGCAAGCAGCAGGAGTGGTGGTGGGACGGCCTGCCCACCCCGACGCTCTTCTGGCTCGTGGGCTCGGCGTGCTTCGTCGCCGTGACCTGGGCCGTGCTGCGCCCGCTCGTGGCCTCTCCCTCGACCGCGCCCTCGCCCGCCACCACCGACCACGCCCCCGAGGGCCGCCACGCGGAGGAGCGCGTGTGACCCACGTCCAGCCCTCGCCGCACCCGGACCCGCCCCAGCCGGTCGACGCGCACCACGCCTCGGCCGTCGAGCGCGACGGCCACGCCCCGCGCCTCGACATCCAGGCGCTGCGCGCACTGGCGGTGGCGATGGTCGTGGTCTACCACTTCTGGCCCTCGCTGCTGCCCGGCGGCTTCGTCGGTGTCGACATCTTCTTCGTGATCTCCGGCTTCCTCATCACCGGCGCGCTCGTACGCCGCCCGCCGTCGCGGTGGCGCCACCTCGCCGAGTTCTGGGCGCGGCGCATCCTGCGGCTGGTCCCGGCGGTCGTCCTCACCCTGGTGGTGTCGCTCGTCGCGATCGCGGCCTTCCTGCCGCTGCTGGAGTGGCGCTCGGGCGGTCGCCACGCGCTGGCGTCGATGTTCTACCTGGAGAACTGGCACCTGGTGCTGATCTCCACCGACTACCTCGCCGCCAACGGTGCCGAGCCGCCCTTCCAGCACTTCTGGTCGCTCTCGGTCGAGGAGCAGTACTACGTCGGGTGGCCGCTGGTCATCGGGCTGCTGACCCTGCTCGCGAGGCGCGCCGGCCTGGACCTGCGGCGCACCCTGCTGGCCGGCGTCGCGCTGACCGTGGTCGCGTCCTTCCTCTACGGCCTGTCGATCTCGTGGTCCAACCCCTCGCTGGCCTACTTCTCCACCCCGGCCCGCGTCTGGGAGCTGGGCCTGGGCGGCCTCCTCGCGGTCAGCGGCGCCACCGTGGCGGAGCGGCTCGGCTCGGCAGCGCGCCGCAACGCCGTCGCGCTGCTGGGTGTCGCGATGATGCTGGCGTCCGGGTTCGTCCTGTCGGGCGAGTCGGTCTTCCCCGGCTACAACGCCCTCCTCCCGACCGTCGGTGCCGTGCTGTTCATCGCTGCCGCCGACCCGGGTGGGCGCTGGTCGCTGCGACCGATGACGCACGCCCGGCCCGTGCAGCTCGTCGGCGACACGTCGTACGCCATCTACCTCTGGCACTGGCCGCTGCTGGTGCTGGTGCCGCTGTGCCTGCGCGTCGAGCGCACGTGGTGGCTGGCCCTGCTGCTCCTGCCGATCGCGCTGGTGCTGTCGTGGCTCAGCACGACCTTCGTCGAGAACCCGCTGCGCCCCGGTCGCGACAGCGCCGGGCTGCTGCGGCGGGCCGGCAAGGTCTGGGTCGTCTCCTCGGTCGTCGTGGTCGCCCTCTGCGCGGCCATGCTGCTGCGGGTCGAGCTCGCCACCGGCGCGAACGCCCGCGCGGTCGAGGCCCTGCCGACCTCGGGCCTCGAGGTGACCTGCCTGGGCGCGGGCGCGCTCGACGACTCCCTCGACTGCCCGGCCGAGCCCGAGCTGGTCACCACGCCCGAGTTCGCCAAGACCGACCTGCCCAGCAGCGTCCGGGTCGGCCAGTGCCTCAACTGGCCGCCCTTCGGCGAGGTGGTGTCGTGCTCCCTCGGCGAGACCGAGGCCCCGAAGGTGCGCATCGCGCTCTACGGCAACTCCCACGCCGGGCAGTGGCAGCCGGCACTCGAGCGGATCGCCGGCGAGAACCAGTGGCAGGTCGACACCTTCGTGGTGGGCGTGTGCCAGCCCACGACGGAGAACGACCTCACCCCGAGCGTCATGCCCAGCGAGATCGACAACTGCGACCGGGTCGAGGCCGACGTGCTGGACACGATCACGGAGACGCCGTACGACCTCGTGGTGATGTCGACGATGGACCACGACACCGCCGACCCGGCGGTCTACGAGCGCACGCTCCAGAAGCTCGTCGACGCCGGCCGCGAGGTGCTCGTCGTCCGCGACACCCCCGCGCCGCTCGACCCGGCCAACGACACGCCGACCTGCCTGGCCTACCACCTCGACGACCCGGAGGCCTGCGCAGGCAGCCCGGCCGACTGGATCCGCCAGGACCCGCTCACCGATGCCGCCGTCGCCCTCGACGACCCGGCCGTCAGCACGCTCGACCTCAACGAGCACGTCTGCGAGCCCGACACCTGCCAGCCGGTGGTGGGCGGCGTCATCGTGTGGGCCGACTACAACCACCTGTCGGCGACCTACGTCACGACGCTCGCGCCCTACCTCGAGCCCGCGCTCCTCGACGCCATCGACTGACAGGACCGACCCGGGGTTCGACTATGCTCGCCCGGCACGTGAAGGCCACGGGAGGGCAGGACTTGAGCGACAAGACGAGCGACGCCGACCTGGTACGCGCATCCGATCTCTTCGACGTCGAGTTCTACCTCAGGAAGAACCCCGACGTCCGCACGTCCGGCATTGACCCGGTCCTGCACTACCTCCGCCAGGGGGCCCGCGACGGACGCAACCCGTCGAAGGAGTTCTCGACCAACGCCTACCTGCGTCGCAACCCCGACGTCGGCGAGATGAACCCGCTCGTGCACTACCTGCGCCACGGCAAGGCGCAGGGCCGCTCGCTGAACCCCGCCGAGGACGACGCCCGCCTGGTGCGCGAGTCCGGCTTCTTCGACGAGGACTACTACCGCCACTTCCGCCCCGACCTCCCGGCGGACCGCGACGTGGTGAAGCACTTCATCCGCTTCGGCGCGCGCGAGGGCCTCGACCCCAGCGAGAAGTTCTCCACCTCCGGCTACATGCGCCAGAACCCGGACGTCGCGAAGACGCACTGGAACCCGCTGGTCCACTACCTGCGCCACGGCCGCGCCGAGGGCCGCATCGCTCCCCGCGGCGCCCTGCGCGAGCCGTACGTCGACGCGCTCTACGCCGAGCGCTGGCAGGCCATCGCCCCGATGCCGGTGACCCGGCTGCCGGGCGGCGAGCACCGCATCAGCATCGTCACCGACAGCGTCGCCCCGCACAGCCTCTTCGGCGGGGTCGGCACCGCGATCATCCTGGGCGTCCAGATCGCCAACCGCCTCGGCAACGGCACCCTGCGCCTGGTGACGCGCACCGACGAGCCCGACGGCCAGGTCATCGCGCTGCTGGAGGAGGCCACCGGCATCCGCCTCGACGGCATCCTCGAGCTCGAGCAGGTGTCGGTCGACGGCAGCCAGCGGCTCCAGTTCACCGACCGCGACATCGTCATGACCACGTCGTGGTGGACGACCCGCGCGGTGCTGGACAGCGACATCCCCCGCGAGCAGGTGCTCTACCTGCTCCAGGAGGACGAGCGGATGTTCTACGCCTACGGCGACGAGCGCCTGCTCTGCCAGGAGACCCTCGCCGAGCCCGACCTCGCGGTCGTGGTCAACACCTCGCGGCTGCTCGAGCACCTCTCCGGCCCCGGCGGGCTCCCGCACCTGCGCGAGAGCGCCATCGCGCTCGAGCCGGCCTTCCCCACGCGTGACGCCTCGGTCGTGCCCGCGGGCTCCGGGACCGCGAAGCGCAACCTGTTCTTCTACTCCCGCCCGCTCAACGCCCGCAACCTGTTCTGGCGCGGCGCCCAGGTCATCGCCCGCGCCGTCGAGGCCCGGATCCTCGACCCCGACGAGTGGGAGTTCCACTTCGTCGGCCGCGGGACTCCCGACCTCACGCTGCCGCGGGACGTGCACGTCACCATCACCGAGGGCATGGGCTGGACCGACTACCAGGACTTCGTCGCCTCGATGGACGCCGCCCTGGTCCTGATGGACACCCCGCACCCGTCGTACCCGCCCTACGACCTCGCGTCGGTGGGCGCCGCGGTGCTCACCAACTCCCACGGGATCAAGACCGACCTGTCCGACATCTCCGACAACATCATCGTGGCGCCGTCGACCGTCGACGGTCTGCTCGAGGGCCTGCGCGCGATGGTCGAGCTCGCCCGCGACCCGGAGAAGCGGGCCGCCAACGTCGCCGCCGACCACATCCACCGCGACTGGGAGGCCACGCTCGTCCCGGTCGTCGACTGGGTGGAGAGGCGCTTCCGCACCGTGATCGGTCCCGAGGGCGCCGGCGAAGAGAGCATCGTCCCGGATGTTCACTGACCTGCCCGAGCCCCCCGACGAGGTCCGCGACCTCTGGGACAGCTCGATGGCCGAGCGCGTCGGCACGATGCTCGACGGCGAGCACCGGGTGGCCTTCCTCTACCGCACCCCCGACACCAGCACCTTCCGCTACCGCGTGGCCAACACCGTCGACGCGCTCAACCGCACCCCCGGTGGTCGGCTGCGGGCGGCGTGGTTCTGCGACGAGGAGCTGCGCGCGCTGACCCGGATCGTGCCGGAGCTCGACGCGATCGTCGTCGCGCGCTACCCCTGGGGCGCCGCGCTGCGCGAGCTGGTCCAGAAGGCCGAGGCGCACGACGTGCCGCTGGTCTTCGACTGCGACGACCTCGTCTTCGACGTCGGCTTCGCGGAGCTGGTGATGAGCTCGCTCGGCAAGGACCAGGACGTCCACGCCGAGTGGGACGTCTGGTTCGCCTACATGGGCCGCCTCAACGCCTCCCTCGGGGCCTGCCGTGCCGCGACGACCACCAACTCGCTGCTCGCGAGCCGGCTCGCGCCCTACGTCGCGGACGGCGCGGCCGTGGTGCCCAACGTCATGAACCGCACCCAGCAGGCCTACTCGCGCGAGCTGCTCGACGCCAAGGTGGCCGGCGGCTTCCGGCGCAGCGGGCCGGTCACGGTCGGCTACTTCAGCGGTACGCCGTCCCACGTGCGCGACTTCGCCATCGCCAGCCCGGCTCTGGCCCGGCTGCTCGACGAGGACGACGACGTGTCGGTGCGCATCGTCGGCTACCTCGACGACCTCGGCGCCCTCGAGCCGCACCGCGAGCGCGTGGAGTTCCAGAAGTTCATGCACTACGTCGAGCTCCAGCGCTCGATCGCGGAGGTCGAGGTCAACATCGCCCCGCTGTCCCACACGCCGTTCAACATCTGCAAGTCCGACCTCAAGTTCTTCGAGGCTGCCGCGGTCGGCACGTGGACCGTGGCCTCGCACACCCCCTCGCTCGACGAGGCGATCGACGACGGCGTGACCGGCCGGCTGGCCAAGGCGCACGAGTGGGACGGCGCGCTGCGCGAGGCCGTCGACCTCGCGCGGGACGCGCAGGCGTACGCCGACCGCGTCACGCCGGCGGCCGAGCTCGCGCACCGGCGCTGGGCGTGGGACGCCGTCGCCGAGCCGCTCACGCAGGCTCTGCAGCCCTGGCTGGGTCGCCGCGCCCGCTGAGCGGACGTCGCCTCAGGGCTGGGAGAACAGCTCGTCGGGCAGCTGCTGGATCCGCCGCAGGTTCGGCATCGCCACCGCACGCGGCGTGAAGGCGTCCTCGTCGGGGACACCCCAGCGGGAGACGACCGCGAGCCGCTCCCACTCCTGCACGCGGGCCTCGCGGGTCTGCGACTCGTAGTGGTGCAGCTCGCTGGTGGCGATGAAGAGCGTGCGCAGGCCCGCGGCGCGGACCTTGTAGCAGAGGTCGACGTCGTTGAAGTTGCCCGGCAGCGTCTCGGTGAACCCGCCGATGGCGAAGAACGTGTCGCGGCGCATCGCCGCACAGGCGGCGGTCACGCCAGTGACCTCGCGGTTGACCACGAGCTCGCCGAAGGGGCCGACCTCGTCGCGGGTCCAGAACTTGAACGGGTGGTGGTAGCCGGCGTTGTAGTAGGCGTGCCCGGCGTGCTGGACGGTCTGGTCGCCGAAGTAGAGCTTGGCCCCGGTCAGCCCCACGTCGGGCTCGTCGAGCGGGGCGACGAGCTGCTCGAGCCAGCCCTGGGAGATCGCCTCGATGTCGTCGTTGAGGAAGACCAGCCGGTCGCCGGAGGCGTGGCAGACGCCGACGTTGACCTTCTCGCTGAAGTTGAAGGGGCGGTCGAAGGGCACCAGCATGAGCCGCTCCCCCGCGATCGCCCGGAGCTCGTCGAGCACGGCGGGCGGCGTCGGGGTGTCGTGCACCACGACGACCTCCACCCGCTCGTGGTCGGTGCGCTCCAGCAGCGAGCGCACGGCCTCGACCACCAGCACCGTGCGCCGGCCGCGCGCCAGCGCGGACTGGCCGGCGGTGGGGATCACGACCGAGACGGTGCGCTCCGGCGCCAGGCGACGGCGTACGACGTAGCGGCCCGGCTCGGCGCCCGGGCCGGCCTCGGCGTCGATGCCGACCCGGTCGAGGTGCTCCTGCACGGCGCGGATCCCGGCGGTCTCGGCGTACGGCTTGGCCTCGATGTCGACCGCGGTCGAGCCCTCGACGGCGCGCCAGTGGTAGAGCACCTCCGGGACGTGGACGACGCGGCGCGCGCGCTCGGTCACCCTCAGCACGAGGTCGTGGTCCTGCGAGCCCTCGAAGCCCTCGCGGAAGCCGCCGACGTCGCGGACCACGCTGGTGCGCAGCACCGAGAGGTGGGAGGTGTACATCTGGCCGCGCAGGCGCTCGGGCGACCAGTCGGGCTTGGCGAAGGCGCCGTAGGTCGTGCCGTCCGCGGTGACCTTGTCCTCGTCGGTGTAGAGGTAGTCGATGTCGTCGTGGCGGTCGATGGCCTCGACGACGCGCGACAGAGCGTGCGGCACGAGGAGGTCGTCGTGGTCGAGCAGGGCGATGAACTCGCCCCGGGCCGCGTCCACCCCGTCGTTGGACGCTGCGACGATGTGGCCGTTGACGTCGCGCTCGATGAGGGTGATCCGCGGGTCCTGCTGGGCGTAGTGCCCGATGACTGTCGGGACGGCGGCCTGGGTGGAGAAGTCGTCGACCATGATGAGCTCCCAGTCCTGGAAGTCCTGGGCGAGGACCGACTCGATGCACTCCTTGAGCACGTCGATCGGCGGGTCGTAGACGGGCGTGACGATCGAGAAGCGCGGGGTGGCGCTGCGGCGCGGGCTCACCGCAGGGCGCTCCGCACCCGACGCGCGGCGCGGCGGGCCAGCGACGGGCCGCCGCCGCTGCGGGAGCCCTCGAGCTGCGCGACCCGGGCGCGGTTGCGCTCCAGGCGGGTGCGGACGTCCTGGAGCTTCGTGCGCAGGTCGTCGCGCTGGCCGGTGAGGTTCTTCACGCGCTTGCGCAGCTGGCGCAGCTCGGCGGTGACGCGGATGAGGTCGCGGTTGAGGCGGCCGTTCTCGGCCTCGAGGCCCACGATGTGGTCCTGCACGGTGAGCAGGTGGTGCCGGGCCTCGGCGACCTCCTCGCGGAGCCGCTCGAGCTCGCTCCCGTCGCCGGTCGGCGGCGTCGCGTCCTGGGTCACCCTGTCTCCTCCGTGGTGCTGCGCGTGTGCGCGCGGGCCTGCTGCGTGCGCGCGTCAGGCTATCCCAACGCGGCGGGTCAGCCGGTCGGCACGATGCCGGTGCGCGGCGTCAGACCACCGAGAGCGGAAGCAGCCTCTGGCCCGTGGGGCCGACCTGGATCTCGGTGCCCATCTCCGGGCAGACCCCGCAGTCGTAGCAGGGGGTCCAGCGGCAGTCCTCGATCTCGATGTCGGCGCCGTCGGCGGCCGCGAGGGCGTCCTCCCAGTCACCCCACAGCCAGTCCTTGTCGAGGCCGGAGTCGAGGTGCTCCCAGGGCAGCACCTCGTCGTAGTCGCGCTCGCGGGTGGTGTACCAGTCGACGTCGACGCCGCTCTGCTCGACCGGGAGGGCGGCGAAGGCGCGCTCGGCGGCCTCCATCCAGCGGTCGTAGGAGAAGTGCTCGCTCCAGCCGTCGAAGCGGCCGCCGTCGCGCCAGACCTCCTCGATGACCCGCCCGACGCGGCGATCGCCGCGCGAGAGCAGTCCCTCGACGATGCCGGGCTTGCCGTCGTGGTAGCGGAAGCCGATGGCGCGGGCGAACTTCTTGTCGTCGCGCACGGTGTCGCGCAGCTTCTTCAGCCGCGCGTCGGTCGCCTCGTGGTCGAGCTGTGCCGCCCACTGGAAGGGAGTGTGCGGCTTGGGCACGAAGCCGCCGATGGAGACGGTGCAGCGGATGTCGTTGCGGCCCGAGACCTCGCGGCCGGTGGCGATCACGCGCTTGGCGAGCTCGGCGACCTGCAGCACGTCCTCGTCGGTCTCGGTGGGCAGGCCGACCATGAAGTAGAGCTTCACCTGGCGCCAGCCGTGGGAGTACGCCGCCGCGACCGTGCGGATCAGGTCCTCCTCGCTGACCATCTTGTTGATGACCTTGCGCATCCGCTCCGAGCCGCCCTCGGGCGCGAACGTCAGGCCCGAGCGGCGACCGTTGCGGGAGAACTCGTTGGCGAGGGTGATGTTGAAGGCGTCGACCCGCGTGCTGGGCAGCGACAGGGAGACGTTGGTGCCCTCGTAGCGGTCGGCGAGGTCCTTGGCGACCTCCCCGATCTCGGTGTGGTCGGCGCTGGACAGCGACAGCAGCCCGACCTCCTCGAAGCCGGACTTGCGGATGCCGTTCTCGACCATCGCACCGATGGTCTCGATGGAGCGCTCGCGCACCGGGCGGGTGATCATGCCGGCCTGGCAGAAGCGGCAGCCGCGGGTGCAGCCGCGGAAGATCTCGACCGAGAAGCGCTCGTGCACCGTCTCGGCGAGCGGCACGAGCGGGTTGGCCGGGTAGGGCCACTGGTCGAGGTCCATCAGCGTGTGCTTGCGCACCCGGAACGGGATGCCCGGGCGGTTGGGCACCACGGCCTCGATCGAGCCGTCGGCGGCGTAGGCGACGTCGTAGAAGCGCGGGACGTAGATGTTGCCGGTCACCGCGAGGCGGCGCAGCAGCTCCTCGCGACCGCCGGGACGGTCCTCGGACTTCCACTCGCGCACGACGTCGGAGATCGCGAGCACGACCTCCTCGCCGTCGCCGAGCACCGCGGCGTCGACGAAGTCGGCGATCGGCTCGGGGTTGAAGGCGGCGTGGCCGCCGGCGATGACGACGGGGTCGTCCTCGGTCCGGTCGGCGGCGTGCAGCGGGATCCCGGCGAGGTCGAGGGCGTTGAGCATGTTGGTGTAGCCGAGCTCGGTGGAGAAGCTCAGGCCGAACAGGTCGAAGGCACCGACGGGGCGGTGGCTGTCCACGGTGAACTGCGGGATCGGGCCCTGCTCGTCCCCGGTGCGCATCACCTGCTCCATGTCGGGCCACACCGAGTAGGTGCGCTCGGCGAGGATCCAGTCGCGCTCGTTGAGCACCTCGTAGAGGATCTGCACGCCCTGGTTGGGCAGGCCGACCTCGTAGGCGTCGGGATACATCAGCGCCCACCGCACGGTGGGGCCGCCCGTCTCGGAGCTGGCGGCGCAGTCCCAGTCCTTGACGACGGAGTTGAGCTCGCCGCCGACGTACTGGATGGGCTTCTGCACCGACGGCAGCTTGCCCTCCAGGCGCGGGAAGACCGACGCGACTGACATGCTCGGGAACACCTCGATCGGGGATGGGGAACAGGGAGGCAGGGTGCGAGCGCCGCCGCAGGACGGCGCGTCGCCTCGATCCGCAAGGGTACGTCGCCGCGCCCGACGCGGCCTACTCAGCGGGGTGCGGGGAGCAGCCGGGTCGGCACCGCGCCGGCGGAGCGCAGGTGGATGTTCTGCAGCAGCCCCAGGGCGAGCATGCCGGCGAAGAGCGAGCTGCCGCCGTAGGAGACGAACGGCAGCGGCACGCCCGTGACGGGCATGATGCCCAGGCACATGCCGATGTTCTGGAAGCCCTGGAAGCCCCACCAGCAGGCGATGCCGGCCGCGGCCACGCGGCCGAAGAGGTCGCCGGCCTGCGCCGAGATCGCGAGCGCGCGCCAGATGACGACCGCCAGCAGCAGGATCAGGATCCCCGCACCGACCAGGCCGAGCTCCTCTCCGGCGACGGTGAAGATGAAGTCGGTGTGCTGCTCGGGCACGAAGCCCGACCGGGTCTGCGAGCCGTCGAAGAGCCCCTGCCCGAACAGGCCGCCGTTGCCGACGGCGATGCGGGCCTGCTCGGTGTTGTAGCCGGCGCCGCGCGGGTCGAGCGTCGGGTCCGTGAAGGCCAGGAAGCGGTCGACCTGGTAGGGCTTGAGCACCCCCATCGAGACCGCGGCGACCGCTCCTCCGGCCCCGGCGAGGGTGAGGCCGACCAGCCACCGCCGGGAGGCGCCGGCCACGGCGAGGACCCCGAAGACGGTGGCGGTGAGCACGAGCATGGTGCCGAGGTCGGGCTGGAGCAGGATCAGGACCGCCGGGATCCCGGCGATCGCGAGCATCGCCACCACCTCGAGGCTGCCCACGCCGCGACCCCAGCGACGCTCGGTGCGCTCGGCGACGACGAGGGCCATGCCGATGACCACGGCGAGCTTGGCGAACTCCGAGGGCTGGATCGACATGCCGCCGACCTGGAGCCACGAGCGTGAGCCGTTGATGGTCGAGCCGGCGACCAGCACCATCACGAGGCCGCCCACGCTGGCGACGTACGCCAGGGGCGCGAGGATGCGCACCCAGCGGTGGTCGGTGGCCACGACGGCCACCATCAGCACCAGCCCGATCGCGACGTTGACCAGCTGCTTGCGCAGGTAGGCGTCGGGGTCGCCGCCGGTGAGGTCCGCGCGCGTGGTGGTGGCGGACCAGACGAGCAGCGTGCCCAGCGTGACGAGGGCCAGGGCGGCGCCCAGCAGCAGCCAGTCGAGGCCGGGGGCCCGCATCCCCGAGGACGGGCCCAGGCGCCCGGGACGCGTGGCGGGACGGTTGGTCAGGACGGTCACGGTGTCACTCCCTGCTCACGGCTTCACGGCCGGCGGCATGATCGAGCCGTCGTCGAGGAACTGCGGCAGCCGGGCGGGCGGCACGGTCCCGGGGGTGGCGGCGCGGGCGGGCCGCACGGTCTCGCCCTCGATGCCGTAGAGCGCCTCCCAGATCGCGCGGATGCCGTCGCCGGTGGAGCCCGACCCGGTGCCGCCCTGGCTGATCATCATGACCACGACGTAGTCCTCGGAGTAGGACGCGACCCAGCCGGTCGACTGCTTGCCGTAGACCTCCGCGGAGCCGGTCTTGGCGCGGATCGTGACCTCGTCGATGGGGAAGCCTCCGAGCTTCCACGCCATCGTGCCGACGCGCGAGACGCTCTCGAGGGCACCGTCGATGTAGTCGAGGTACTTCTGCGGGACGTCGACGCGACCGGACTTGCGCGGCGCGATGCGGCGCAGCACCTCGCCCTCGGGGCTGACGATCGCCTTGGCGACGGTCGGCTCCCAGAGGATGCCGCCGTTGCTCAGCGCGCCGTAGGCGCGGGCGAGCTGCAGCGGGGTGACGATCGTGTCGCCCTGGCCGATGGAGAAGTTCACGGCGTCGCCGGCGCGGTAGAGGTTGCCCTCGAGGCAGAACTCACGGGCGAACTTGTAGACGAAGTCGCTGGTGTCCTCGGTCTGCGGCTTGTCGCTCAGCTCGCAGTAGTAGTCCTTCTGCGACTCGTAGTAGTCCTGCTTCCACTGCCGGTCGGCGATGCGGCCGGGCGCCTCGCCGGGCAGGTCGATCCCGGTGCGGGAGCCGAAGCCGAACTCCTTGGCCTCCTCCACCAGCGGGTCGCGCGCGCCGATGTCGGCGGGGTCGCTGCCGTAGCGCTGCCAGAAGTCGTATCCGATGCGGTAGAAGAACGTGTTGCAGGAGACCTCGAGCGCCTTGGCGAAGCCGATGTTGCCGTAGGCGCCGGACTCGTAGTTCTTGAAGACCCGGTTGCCGACCTGGAAGCCCGAGGAGCACGGTAGCGAGGTGTCCATCGCGTAGCCGTTGGTCAGCGCGCCGGCGGTCATGAAGGGCTTCCACGTCGAGCCGGGGGCGAACTGGCCCTGCGTGACGCGCGAGAGCAGCGGGGTGCCGGCCTCCTCGGAGTAGAGACGGGCGAGCTGGGACTCGCTGATGCCGCCGGTCCACACGTCGGGGTCGTACGTCGGCTGGCTGGCCATCGCGATGACGCGACCGGTCTTCGCGTCGAGGACCACCGCGGCACCGGAGTCCGCGGCGAACTTCCGCCCGGTCACCGAGTCGAGCTGGGTGCGCTGGAAGGCGATCCGCTCCGCGAGCTGGCGCTCGACGACCGACTGGACCTTGGCATCGATCGAGGTGACGAGGGTGTCGCCGGGGGTGCTCTCGACGATCGAGTCGTCGCCCAGCACGCGGCCCATCGAGTCGACCGCGACGCGGCGGTACCCGGGCAGGCCGCGCAGCCACTCGTCGTACTGCTTCTCGACACCGGCGCGCCCGACGACGGAGGCGCCGTTGAGCGAGCGGTCGTCGCGCTCGGCGGCGAGGTCGTACTCGTCCTCGGTGACGGGGCTGAGGTAGCCCAGGACGTGGGCGAGGTTGATGCCGAAGGGGCGCGGGTAGGACCGCACGCTCTGCTGCTCGGCGAGGACGCCGGGGTAGTCCTCGGGCTGCTCGAGCACCCGCAGCGCCACGTCCTTGGAGACGTCGGTGGCGACCGGGACGGGCTGGTAGGGCGAGCCGTTCCAGCAGACCTCGGGGACGCTGCCGGGGTCACCGCACGTGAGCAGGCTCGCCTCCACGTCGGCGGGGTCGGTCTCCACGGCGACGGCGACGCGGCGCACGAGCTCGGTGCGCTGGCGCTCCTCGAGCTTGCCGAGCAGGGTCCGGTCCACCGAGATCACCCACGAGGTGCGGTTGGCCACGAGCGGGCGTCCCTGGCTGTCCACGATGAGGCCACGCTGCGGCTGGACGACGATGTCGCGCACCGACTGGTCGGCGGCCTGGGCCTGGTAGGACTCGCCGCCGATGACCTGGAGGTAGTAGAGCCGGACGAAGAGCGTGGCGAACAGCGAGAAGGCCAGCACCTGCACCACGACGAGGCGCAGCCGGCTGCGCTGGCTCGACGGGCTCATGCGGTCGCCCACTGGGGACCGAGGCGGGCGAAGAGCTTCATCAGCGGCGGCAGCACGAAGGGCGTGAGCAGCACGTCCCACACGAGGGCGACCAGCACGACCTCGAGCAGCCCCGCGACCGACATCGCCGGGTCGTCGAGCAGGATCCCGGAGAGGGCGAAGATCGACGTGGCGGCGAAGGACGCGGCCGCGACGGTGCCCACCACGGCGAGCGCGCTGGGGCGTACGTCCTGGCGCACGCGCGCGGCGAGGAAGGCGGCGATGGTCAGGGCCAGCGCCCACCGCCCGGCGACGTGGTCGGCCGGCGGGGCGAGGTCGAGCACGAGGCCGGCGGTGAAGCCGAGGACCAGCGCGAACGGCGCCTCGACGGTCAGCGCCGCCGCGACCACGACCAGGAGGCAGAGGTTGGGCACGATCCCGTGCCACGCCAGGTGCGGGAAGAGGGAGACCTGCACGACGAGGGCGAGGAGCACCGCGCCGAGCGCGGCGAGCCAGCGCAGCTGGGTCATCGGGGCCCCCGCGGAAGCGCGAGCGGAGCGAGTGGTTTCGTGGGGTGAGTCATCGCAGGCTCCCGTCCGCCTCGATGACGGCGCGGTCGCTCTCGGAGCCGCTGGGCACCATCACGCCCACCACGTCGAGGGCGGAGAAGTCGACGAAGGGCTTGACGACCGCGCGCTGCGACGCCTCGCGAAGCGAGCTGTAGACGTCGGTGATCGTGCCGATCGGCACGCCGGGCGCGTAGGGGCCGGTGGTGCTCCCCCACGTCACGACCGTGTCGCCGCGGGCCGGGACGGAGGCGTCGTCGACCAGGCGCAGGTCGAGCCCGGTCTCCTGGTCCAGCGAGCCGCTCCCGGTGACGAAGCCGATCTCCATGCTCGAGCCGACGCGACCGCCGACCGTGGAGTCGGGGTCGATGACCAGGAGCACGGTCGCGGTGCTGCGGGTGACCCGGAGCACCCGGCCGACGAGGCCGTCGTCGTTGACGACCGTCATGTCCGGGCCGAGCCCGGCGGCCGAGCCGGCGTCGATGGTGACGGTGAGGCTCTGCGACTGGCGCGGACCCATCGCCACGACGCGGGCCGGGACGAGGGCCGAGCCCAGGTCGGCCGCGGCGGCGGTGAGGCCGTCGTACTGCTCGAGGCGGTTGCGGTCGAAGCCGGCCAGCTCGACCTGGCCCCGGAGCTCGGCGTTGCTGGCCTCCAGCTCGCGCACCTCCTCGGCGAGGTCGCCCTTGCTGCGGAACCAGTCCGGCACCGCGGTGAAGGGGCGTACGGCCGTGGCCGCGGCGGACTCGGCGGGCCCGAGGGCCTCCCCGACCACGCGGCGAGCCGGCTCCAGCGGCGAGTCGCCGCCGCCCGAGACGTCGAGCGTGATGAGCGTGACGCTGGCCAGCACGAGGGCGACCAGCAGCGAGCGCGGCGCGCGGTTGCGCGACTCGAGCCGGTCGAGGCCCTTCCAGCGGCGCTCCCGGCCGTCGTGTCCCCCCCAGGCAGCCATCAGAAGCGCCTCGGGTCCGACACGAGCACCTGCTGGAGCGCCTCGAACTCCTCCACGCACTTGCCGGCGCCGTAGGCGACCGACGAGAGCGGGTCCTCGGCGACGTGGACGGGCATGCCGGTCTCGTGGCGCAGCCGCTCGTCGAGGCCGCGGAGCATCGCACCGCCGCCGGTGAGCACGATCCCGCGGTCCATGATGTCGCCGGCCAGCTCGGGCGGCGTCTGGTCGAGGGTGGCGCGGACGGCGTCGATGATGTTGTGCAGCGGCTCCTCGAGCGCCTGGCGCAGCTCGGAGCTGGAGACGACGACGGTGCGCGGCAGGCCGGAGACCATGTCGCGGCCGCGGATCTCGGCGTCGGGCTCGGTGGGGAGCGGGAAGGCCGACCCGAGGGTCATCTTCATCTCCTCGGCGGTGCGCTCCCCCAGCATGAGGGAGTACTCCTTCTTCATCCACGCGATGATCGCCTGGTCGAGGTCGTCGCCCGCCGTGCGCACCGAGAGGCTGGTGACGATGCCGCCGAGGCTGATCACGGCCACCTCGGTGGTGCCGCCACCGACGTCGACGACCATGTTGCCGGTCGCCTCGTGGACGGGGAGCCCGGCGCCGATCGCGGCAGCCATCGGCTCCTCGACGATGTAGACCTTGCGGGCGCCGGCCTGGTAGCCGGCCTCCTTGACCGCGCGCTGCTCGACGGCGGTGATGCCGCTGGGCACGCAGATGACCATGCGGGGCTTGGCGAAGTAGCGGCGACGGTGCACCTCGTGGATGAAGTAGCGCAGCATCTGCTCGGTCGCCTCGAAGTCGGCGATGACGCCGTCCTTGAGGGGGCGGATGGCGGCGATGTTGTCGGGGGTGCGCCCGATCATCCGCTTGGCCTCGTGGCCGACGGCGAGGACCTCGCCCGTGGTGGTGTTCATCGCGACGACCGAGGGCTCGTCGAGCACGATGCCCTTGCCGCGGACGTAGACCAGCGTGTTGGCCGTGCCGAGGTCGACGGCCATGTCGCGGCCGATGAGGCCGCCGGTCCTTCTGTTCAGTGCCATGCCGCTGTGCCCTCGGGTCGGTCGTGCCGGGAAGAGGGGTCAGCAGCCCTCCCGCCGACCCTGACTCAGGTTAAGGAGCAGCGTCGCCTGTTCCCGGGAGGACACGCGCGGGGCAGGTGGGACTCAGGTGAAAGATGCCTCGCCCACGGACGGACCGCGAGCGAGCTCGCGTCAGTCCGTGAGCTCGGGAAACCAGATCCCGATCTCGCGCGCCGCCGACTCCGGGGAGTCCGAGCCGTGCACGAGGTTCTGCTGCACCGCCACGCCCCAGTCGCGACCGAGGTCGCCGCGGATCGTGCCGGGGGCGGCGACGGTCGGGTCGGTGGCGCCGGCGAGGGAGCGGAAGCCCTCGATGCAGCGCTCACCCTCGATGACGATGGCGAGGACCGGCCCGGAGAGCATGAACTCCACGAGCGGGGCGTAGAACGGCTTGCCCTCGTGCTCGGCGTAGTGCTCGGCGAGGATCTCGGGGGTCGCGGTGCGGAGCTCGACGGCCGCGAGCGTGTAGCCCTTGGCCTCGATCCGGCGGAGGACCTCGCCCGAGAGGCCACGGCGTACGCCGTCGGGCTTGACGAGGACGAGGGAGCGCTGGACGTCGGTCATGGCCGCAGCCTAGCGAGGCCGGGACGACGGGTGGCGGCTAGCCCTGCTCGGCGCGGTACGCCGCCCACGCCGCGGCGCGCTCACGCTCGATCTTGCGGCCCAGACCGTCGGCGGCGGCCCAGAGCACGGCGAAGACGAGACCGAGGCCGAACATCACCGGCACCACGAAGCCCAGCGCGATCGCGCCGACCTGGACGGCGTAGCCGGCGAGGTAGGCCCACTCGGCGCGCAGCATCCCGGCCAGCAGCAGGCACACCACGGCGAGGCCGAGGCCGATGGTGACCGCCGTGCCGGCGGCGACACCGGCGATGGTGATCATCACGGGCGTGGTCAGCCCGAGGGTGATCGCCTCGAGGCTGAGGACCGCCGCGCACATGCCGCGCCGCGGTGAGCGCTGCGTGTTGGCGGGGTCCGGTGCGGTGTCGGGTGCGGTGTCGCTCATCGTCGTCCCTTCAGCAGGCTGCGCGCCTCGCCGACCGTGACCACCGACCCCGTGACGAGCACGGCGCCGGAGCCGATCGAGACGTCGATCGCCTCCCCCGCCTCGGCGAGGGTGGCGCCGCGCTCGATGGCGTCGGACAGGTCGGGCACGACGCTGACCCGGTCCTCGCCGAAGACCTCGACCGCGGCCCGGCCGAGCGCTGCGGCCGACATCGAGCGCGGGGTCGAGTTCTGCGTGCAGACCAGGTAGGCGAGGTGGGGCTCCAGCACGTTCAGCAGTCCCTCGTGGTCCTTGTCCTCCATCACGCCCATCACGCCGACCAGCGGGCTGAAGGCGAACGAGTCCTCCAGCGCGGCGGCGAGGGCCTCGGCGCCGTGGGGGTTGTGGGCGGCGTCGAGGACGATGGTGGGGCTGCGCCGGATGATCTCCAGCCGGCCCGGGGAGGTCACCTCGGCGAACGCGGCGCGGACCAGGTCCTCGTCGAGCTCACCGCTGCCGGCGAAGGCCTCGACCGCGGCCAGGGCGACGGCGGCGTTCTGCGCCTGGTGGGCGCCGTAGAGCGGCAGGAACACGTCGTCGTACGCCCCCCGCAGGCCCTGGAGCGACACCATCTGGCCGCCGACGGCGGGCGTGCGGGACAGGACGCCGAACTCGACGCCCTCGCGGGCGACGGTGGCGCCGACCTCGGCCGCGCGCTCGAGGAGCACGGCCGCGACCTCGGGGGTCTGCTCGGCGAGCACGGCGACCGAGCCGGGCTTGATGATCCCGGCCTTCTCGCGCGCGATGGCGACGGGGTCGTCGCCGAGGTACTTGGCGTGGTCGACCGCCACCGGGAGCACGACGGCCACGTCGGCGTCGACGACGTTGGTGGCGTCCCAGCTGCCACCCATCCCGACCTCGACCACCGCGACGTCGACGGGCGCGTCGGCGAAGGCGGCGAAGGCCATCGCGACGATGGTCTCGAAGAAGCTGAGCGGGTGGTCCTGGTCGGCGTCGACGAGGTGGGTGTAGGGGGCGACCTCGTTGAAGGCCCGCACGAAGGCCTCGTCGTCGAGGGGCTCGCCGTCGATGCTGATCCGCTCGCTCATCCGCTCCAGGTGCGGGGAGGTGAAGCGACCGGTGCGCAGGTCGAGGGCCCGCAGGAGCGTCTCGATCATGCGGCTGGTGCTGGTCTTGCCGTTGGTGCCGGTCAGGTGCACCGCACGGAAGTTGCGCTGGGGCTCGCCGAGGAGCTCGGTGAACGCCTGGATGCGGTCCAGGCTCGGCTCGAGTCGGGTCTCGGGCCAGCGCGACAGCAGCGCGTCCTCGACCTCGTCGAAGGTCTGGGCGAGGCGCGGGGCGTCGTCGGGGGCTGCGTGGGGCGGGGCGTGGGGGTCAGTCATCTCGCCCCGAGTCTAGGGCCGCGCGCCCGAGGGCTCAGATCCGCACGACGTGCTCGGCCATGTCGACCACCGGGGCGTAGCCGAGGCCGCTGTAGATCTTGTTGGACGTCGGGTTGGCGATGTCGGTGAACAGGCACATCCGGCGCCCGGCCTCGAGGCCCCGGCGGGTGAGCTCGCCGACGACGTGGGACGCGATGCCGTGCCCGCGGTGCTCGCGGGGCGTGAAGACCGGCCCGATCCGGGAGACGCCGTACGACGGCAGCCCCGCGCCGCTGAGGTGGGCGACGGTCCCGTCCGGGAGCTCCCACAGCCACTCGACGCCCTCGCGGATCCGGACCAGGACGCTGTCGAGCGTGTTGTGCTCCCCCGAGGTGGGGTCGGGCTCGCGGCCGGCCTGCGCGTCGGCCTCGGCGTGGAACGCCTCGAACCACGACAGCACCAGCTCGGCGTCGTCCTCGGTGGCCTGCCGCAGCCGGCCCTCCGGCGCGGGCGGCACCTCGACCGAGGTGGCCTCCCACAGCCGGGTCGCCTTGTCGGTGATCACTTCTCCCCCGGCCAGCCGGGCGGTCTCCCGCGCCAGTGTGGCGGCGCCGGGAAGGGCTCCGTTGGCCCCGCCGAGGAGCTCCCCCCGCTCGTGCAGCGCCGCGGCCAGCGCCCGGGCGGCCTCCTCGTCCATCGGCATCGCGAAGGTCGGGTGCGGTCGGAAGGGGGCGGTGCGCATGGCGGCCGAGACCACCGTCCCGGCGTCGTCACGCACGACGACCCACCAGCGGGCGAAGGGGGCGTCCACCCCGGCCCAGGAGTCGTGGCCGTCGGCCAGCTCGCGGGCGGTCCGCTCGCTCACGCTGGCGATCACGCTGCCGAGGACCGGGTCCTGGGCGAGCAGCCCGCCGGCCGCGTCGAGGAAGGGTCGCGGGGTGTCGAAGAACTCCAGCTCCATGGCGCGACGCTAGCGACCACGCCGGTCGGGGTGATACTCGTTTTCGCAGGCCGGAGGCCCGTCAATAGACTCCCGGCATGACTGAGAACCCCACCCAGACCCCGGACGCGACCACGAGCACCGACCAGCGTGCCGTCGTCGTACCCGAGCGTCCGGCGCTGGAGGGCCTGGAGGACAAGTGGTCCCGGGCGTGGGCCGACAACGACACCTACGCCTTCGACCGCACCCAGCCGCGGGAGAACGTCTACTCCATCGACACCCCGCCCCCGACCGTCAGCGGCTCGCTGCACGTCGGCCACGTCTACTCCTACAGCCACACCGACCTCATCGCGCGCTACCAGCGCATGCAGGGCAAGGCCGTCTTCTACCCCATCGGCTGGGACGACAACGGCCTGCCGACCGAGCGCCGTGTGCAGAACTACTTCGGCGTGCGCTGCGACCCCGCCCTGCCCTACGACGCCGACTTCACCCCGCCGGAGAAGCCGGACCCGAAGAAGCAGGTGCCGATCAGCCGGCCCAACTTCATCGAGCTGTGCGAGCAGCTCGTCGTCGAGGACGAGAAGGCCTTCGAGGCGCTGTGGCGCCAACTCGGCCTCTCGGTCCAGTGGAACCCGACCTACACGACGATCGGCGACCACTCGCGCACGGTCAGCCAGCGCGCGTTCCTGCGCAACTACGCCCGCGGCGAGGCCTACCTTTCCGAGGCGCCGACCCTGTGGGACGTCACCTTCCAGACCGCGGTGGCCCAGGCCGAGCTCGAGGCGCGTGACTACCCGGGCGCCTACCACCGCGTGGCGTTCCACAAGCCGGACGGCAGCCCGATCCACATCGAGACGACCCGCCCCGAGCTGATCCCGAGCGTCGTGGCGCTGATCGCGCACCCCGACGACGAGCGCTACCAGGACGTCTTCGGCACCACCGTCACCTCGCCCGTCTTCGGCGTCGAGATCCCGGTGCTCGCCCACCACGCGGCAGAGCCCGACAAGGGCGCCGGCATCGCGATGTGCTGCACCTTCGGCGACCTCACCGACGTCATGTGGTGGCGCGAGCTGGACCTCCCGGTCCGCACCGTGGTCGGGCGCGACGGGCGGCTGCTGCGCGAGACGCCCGAGTGGCTCGGCTCCGAGGCGGCCGCGACGGCGTACGCCGAGATGGCGGGCAAGACGACGTTCAGCGCCCGCGAGGCGATGGTCGGCCTGCTCCGCGGGTCCGGCGACCTCGACGGCGAGCCCAAGGCGACCCAGCGGATGGCGAACTTCTACGAGAAGGGCGACAAGCCGCTCGAGATCGTCGCGACCCGCCAGTGGTACATCAAGAACGGCGGCCGGGACGCGGCGCTGCGCAAGGAGATGCTGGTGCGCGGGGAGGAGATCACCTGGATCCCCACCCACATGAAGCACCGCTACGACAACTGGGTCGGCGGCCTCAACGGCGACTGGCTGGTCTCGCGCCAGCGCTTCTTCGGCATCCCGTTCCCGGTCTGGTACCCCGTCGACGCCGACGGCGAGCCCGACCACGACCACCCGCTGATGCCGTCCGAGGACCAGCTCCCGGTCGACCCGTCCACCCAGGCGCCCGAGGGCTACACCGAGGACCAGCGCGGCAAGCCCGGCGGGTTCGTCGGCGACCCCGACGTGATGGACACCTGGGCGACCTCGTCCCTCACCCCCCAGATCGCGGGCATGTGGGGCGTCGACGACGACCTGTTCTCGCGCGTCTTCCCCTACGACCTGGCCACCCAGGCGCACGACATCATCCGCACCTGGCTGTTCTCCCGCGTCGTCCGCTCCGACTTCGAGCACCAGGTGGTGCCGTGGTCGCACGCGATGATCTCCGGCTTCATCGTCGACCCCGACCGCAAGAAGATGTCGAAGTCGAAGGGCAACGTCGTCGTCCCGACCGACATCCTCGACAAGTACGGCGCGGACGCGGTGCGCTGGCGTGCGGCGATCGGTCGCCCGGGCATGGACTCGCCGTTCGACGAGTCGCAGATGAAGATCGGGCGCCGCTTGGCGATGAAGGTGCTCAACGCCTCCAAGTTCGTCCTGGGCAACGTCGGTGCCACCGCGATCGTCCCGAGCGCCGTGAGCGCGCCCGTCGACTGCGCGCTCCTCGGCGGTCTCGCGATCGTCGTGCGTCGGGCGACGGAGGCCTTCGACGCCTATGACTACACCACCGCGCTCGAGGTGACCGAGAAGTTCTTCTGGGAGTTCTGCGACGACTACCTCGAGCTGGTCAAGGAGCGCGCCTACGACACCGACGGCGGCGCCGCGACCGAGTCGGCCAAGGCCACGCTCGCGATCGCGCTGCACACCCAGCTGCGACTGCTCGCGCCGTTCCTCCCCTACGCCACCGAGGAGGTCTGGTCGTGGTGGCAGGAGGGGTCCATCCACCACGCCGCCTGGCCCACCGCGGCCGACCTCGGCTCGGCAGCCGCGGCGCAGCCGCTCGTGCTCGACGCCGTCGCCGGCGCGCTCACCGGCATCCGTGGCGCGAAGTCGCAGGCCAAGGCCAAGATGCGCGCCCCGCTGTCGCGGGTGGAGATCACCGGCCCGGCCTCGCTCGTCGAGGCCGCGCAGCAGGCGCAGGACGACCTCCGGGCCGTCGGCACGATCGTCGGCGAGCTCGTCTTCGTCACCGACGAGTCGGCCACCGAGCTGCGGGTCACCGCCGAGCTCGCCCCGACCGAGGACTGACCCGGTCCCTCAACGCCACGAGCGGTGCCTGAGCCACCTCCCGAGACCTCGGGACGTGGCTGGGGCACCGCCGTCGGGCGTGTCCGGGGACGGGCGTCGCTCAGCGGTGCGAGCGGGCGCCCTTTGCGGCGTCGCGCTCGGCCTTGCGGTCCGCCTTCGCGGCGTCGCGCTCCGCCTTGGCAGCCTCTCGCTCGGCCTTGCGCTGCGCCTTCGCAGCCTCACGCTGCGCCTTCCGGTCCGCCTTCGCAGCCTCACGCTGCGCCTTGCGCTCGGCCTTCGCAGCCTCACGCTCAGCCTTGCGCTGCGCCTTCGCAGCCTCACGCTCAGCCTTGCGCTGCGCCTTCGCAGCCTCACGCTCAGCCTTGCGGTCCGCCTTCGCAGCCTCACGCTCAGCCTTGCGGTCCGCCTTCGCAGCCTCACGCTCAGCCGTGCGGTCCGCCTTCGCAGCCTCACGCTCAGCCTTGCGCTGCTCCCTGTCCGCCGCGGCGGTCGGTGACGGGCTGGCGGGCACGGAGACCGCGGCAGGAGGCGCCTTCGGCGCCTTCAGGGTGGCGGCGGGCATGGCCGCGGGAGCCGTGGACGGCTCCGGCGCACCGAGCGGCTGGGCGCTGAGCTCGGCCGGCAGGCTCACCGGAGCGGGTTCCGCAGTCGCCGGGGAGGTCTCGACCGGCGGCTCGGCGAGGGCGGCGGCGATGGGCCTGGCGGGCTGGAACAGGTCCTCGAACGCCCAGCCCCTGCCGATGGACAGGGTCATCAGGACGGCGCAGAGCACCGCCACGAGAGCGAACCCCACGAGCGGCCGCTTCTGGTCAACCCCCACCGGTTCCCCTTCCCACATGCTGACGAGACGTCAGTGTGTCCGGGTCATGACGCGTGATCACAGCCGATGACCCGAGATAGTCCGAAATGACTAGATCAGACCAGTCATTCCGGACTACGAGGAGGAGGTCAGGCCGACTTCTTCTTCCGGCCCTCGGCCTCGCGGAGCACGAGCGTCGGTGCGACGTCGTCCTCCACGGTCTCGCGGGTGACGATCACCTTGGCGACGTCGCCGCGCGACGGCACGTCGTACATCACGTAGAGGAGGACCTCCTCGATGATCGCGCGCAGGCCGCGGGCACCGGTGCCGCGCTCGAGGGCGGCGTCGGCGATGGAGTCGATCGCCTCGTCGGTGAACTCGAGCTCGACGCCGTCGAGGTCGAAGAGCTTCTGGTACTGCTTGACGAGGGCGTTGCGCGGCTCGGTGAGGATCTGCACGAGCGCCTCGCGGTCGAGCTTGCTCACGCTCGCGATGAGCGGGAGACGCCCGATGAACTCGGGGATCAGGCCGAACTTCGTGAGGTCCTCGGGGCGGACCTGGGCGAGCAGGTCGTCGCCCTCGCGCTCGGCGGCTCCGCGCACCTCGGCGGTGAAGCCCAGCGACTTCTTGCCCACGCGCTGCTCGATGATCTGCTCGAGGCCGGCGAAGGCACCACCCACGATGAAGAGGATGTTGGTGGTGTCGATCTGGATGAACTCCTGGTGCGGGTGCTTGCGACCGCCCTGCGGGGGCACCGACGCGGTCGTGCCCTCCAGCATCTTGAGCAGTGCCTGCTGGACGCCCTCACCGGACACGTCGCGCGTGATCGAGGGGTTCTCCGCCTTGCGGGCCACCTTGTCGATCTCGTCGATGTAGATGATCCCGGTCTCGGCCTTCTTGACGTCGTAGTCGGCGGCCTGGATCAGCTTGCGGAGGATGTTCTCGACGTCCTCACCGACGTAGCCGGCCTCGGTGAGGGCCGTGGCGTCGGCAATTGCGAACGGCACGTTGAGCATCCGGGCAAGGGTTTGCGCAAGGAGGGTCTTGCCGCACCCCGTCGGGCCGAGCAGCAGAATGTTGGACTTCGCGAGTTCGACGGCCTGGTCT
>CAFBMW010000033.1_pt1 | contig 45655 bp, 42 predicted proteins | sample 7269061 | NCBI WGS metagenome assembly CAFBMW01 (sample SAMEA6814074, study PRJEB35770) | uncultured Nocardioides sp. | biome: Freshwater; feature: Freshwater reservoir; material: water | place: Czech Republic | collected 2017-05-23 | depth 30m m | reverse complement strand
CCGCTGGGTCCGCAGGTGCGCGGTCAGCTCGCGCTTGAGCTCACCCTTGGTCTGGACGAACAGCGACTGGTAGATCGTCTCGTGCGACACCCGCATCCTCAGATCGCGTGGGAACAACACCGGAAGCATTGCCGCGATCTGTTCCGGCGACCAGTTCGCCCGCAACAGCTCCCACACCTTCTCCCGCAACGGCGCGTGATCCAGCCGGCGGGCCTTCGGGCGGCGGGCCTTGCGCGCGGCCTCACGCTGCAACCACTTCGCGCTGTACTTGCGCTGATAGCCACGCCCACCGGCCCGCGCCGTGCGTCTGCGTGGCGAAGCAGCCCCGAACGAACCCGCCCGGCGCAGCTCCCTCGAGATCGTCGACGGATGCTTGCCCACCAACGCAGCAATCGTGGCCTGCGGCAATCCCGCCATGAACGCCCGCTCAATCACCAACCGCTGATCCGCGGTCAACCTCACTCCCGGCACGCGCCGCAACCTCTCACGCACGATCGAGTTGCAACAACCGGTTGAGCTCGCAGGGTCTCGATACGCCTCGCTCGTTCCTCGCTCGGCTACTCGACCACCGGCGGTGGGGCGTGCTCGGCGACTCGGCCACCCGGGGGAAGCGGGTGCGCCGATAGGCTGCCCCACGCACCACCCCTTCCCGACCCCTGACCCGGAGGACCACCCATGGCCGGCGGACTGTTCGCCCTCCTCGACGACGTCGCCGCACTCGCCCGGATCGCCGCGGCCAGCGTGGACGACGTGGGCGCCGCCGCTGGGCGGGCCAGCATGAAGGCCGCGGGCGTGGTCGTCGACGACACGGCCGTCACGCCGCAGTACCTCCACGGGTCCCCGGCCAAGCGCGAGCTGCCGATCATCAAGAAGATCGCGATCGGCTCGCTGCGCAACAAGCTGCTCTTCATCCTGCCGGCCGCGGTGCTCCTGGGGCAGTTCCTCCCGCAGCTGCTGCCGGTGATCCTCATCTTCGGCGGCGGGTTCCTCGCCTACGAGGGCGCGCACAAGGTGTGGGAGAAGGTCAGCGGCCACGAGCCGGTCGCCGAGGAGGCGGAGGAGGAGCTCACCAGCGCGGGTGAGCTGAGCCCCGAGCACGAGGCGAAGACGGTCGCCGGCGCCATCCGCACCGACTTCATCCTGAGCGCCGAGATCATGGTCATCGCGCTCAAGGAGGTCGTCACGTCCGACCCCGACGCCACCATCTGGATGCGGGCGATCGTCCTGGCGGCGGTCGCCGTGCTGATCACGGTCCTGGTCTACGGCGTGGTCGCGCTCATCGTGAAGATGGACGACGTCGGCCTCCACCTCGCGGAGAAGCCCTCCAAGGGCGCCCAGCGCGTGGGTCTCGCCCTCGTGTCCGCGATGCCGCGCCTGCTCACCGCGATCTCCCTCATCGGCACGCTGGCCATGCTGTGGGTCGGCGGCCACATCCTCCTGGTCAGCCTCTACGAGATCGGCGGAGACGGCGGCCTGCTCGACGGCACCGCGTTCGGTGACGTGCTGTACGCGCCGTACGACGCGATCCACCACTGGGAGGACGCCGTGCACGACGCCGTCGGCGGGACCCTCGGTGCGCTGCTCGGCTGGGTGGTGAACACCTTGCTCTCCGGTGTCGTCGGCCTCGTCGTCGGCGGGCTGGTGCTGGCCCTGCTGCACGCCTTCGGGATCGGCGGTGGCCACGGCTCCGGGCACGGCTCCCACGACGAGGGCGCCGCCGAAGGAGACAGCTCCGGGCACGGCTCGAGCCACGACGGGGCGACCCCCGGCGGCACCGCCGAGGATTCTCCGAATCGCTGAAGGCGGTTTTACCCTCTTCTGGTCCGCGCGGGAGATCCCGACGATGCACAGATGTGCGGCGCAGACGCACCTCCTCGACACCAGGAGACACAGATGGACTTCAAGGTCGCCGACCTCAGCCTCGCCGCCTACGGCCGCAAGGAGATCGAGCTCGCTGAGCACGAGATGCCCGGCCTGATGGCCATGCGTGAGCGCTACGGCAAGGAGCAGCCCCTCAAGGGCGCCCGCGTCGCCGGCTCGCTGCACATGACGATCCAGACCGCCGTCCTTATCGAGACGCTCGTCGCGCTCGGTGCCGACGTGCGCTGGGCCACCTGCAACATCTTCTCGACCCAGGACCACGCTGCCGCGGCCGTCGTCGTCGGCACCGAGGGCACGGTCGACGCCCCCGCCGGCACGCCCGTCTTCGCCTGGAAGGGCGAGACCCTCGGCGAGTACTGGGACGAGGCCGAGAAGGTCTTCGCCTTCACCGACGCCGACGGCAACCCGGTCGGCCCCAACGTCCTCCTCGACGACGGCGGCGACATCACGATGCTGCTGCACCTCGGCGTCGAGTTCGAGAAGACCGGTGTCGTGCCGTCGCAGGACAGCACCGACAACGAGGAGTTCAAGGAGGTCCTGCGGGTCCTGGCCCGTTCCGTGGCCAGCAAGCCGGGCTACTGGACCGCCGTCTCGAAGGACATCAAGGGCGTCTCCGAGGAGACCACCACCGGCGTGCTGCGCCTCTACGAGCGCTTCCGCGAGGGCACGCTGCTCTTCCCGGCCATCAACGTCAACGACTCGGTCACCAAGTCGAAGTTCGACAACAAGTACGGCTGCCGCCACTCGCTCATCGACGGCATCAACCGCGCCACCGACGTCATGATCGGCGGCAAGGTCGCGGTCGTGTGCGGCTACGGCGACGTCGGCAAGGGCTCCGCGGAGTCCCTGCGTGGCCAGGGTGCGCGCGTGATCGTCACCGAGATCGACCCGATCTGCGCCCTGCAGGCCGCCATGGACGGCTACGAGGTGCGTCGCCTGGAGTCCGTCGTCGAGACGGCCGACATCTTCATCACCACGACCGGCAACTTCAACATCATCACGGTCGAGCACTTCCACAAGATGAAGCACCAGGCGATCGTCGGCAACATCGGTCACTTCGACAACGAGATCGACATGGCCGGCCTGGCGAAGATCCCCGGCATCGTCAAGGACGAGATCAAGCCGCAGGTCCACCAGTGGATCTTCCCCAGCGAGGGCGACGAGCCCGGCAAGAAGATCATCGTGCTGTCCGAGGGTCGCCTGCTCAACCTGGGCAACGCCACCGGGCACCCGTCGTTCGTCATGTCGAACTCCTTCACCAACCAGGTGCTGGCGCAGATCGAGCTGTTCACCAAGGCCGACGACTACGAGCTCGGCGTCCACGTGCTGCCCAAGCACCTCGACGAGGAGGTGGCCCGCCTGCACCTCGACGCCCTCGGTGTCGAGCTGACGGAGCTCACCAAGGAGCAGGCCGAGTACCTCGGTGTCGACGTGGCCGGTCCCTTCAAGTCCGACCACTACCGCTACTGAGTCCTGCTCATGACTGCGGGTGCCAGCCCTAGACTGGCGCCATGAACGATCCTGCCGAACCCGCGCGCGGAAGCGTGCTCGTCGTCGACGACGACGCCTCCCTGGCGGAGATGCTCTCCATCGTCCTCCGCCAGGAGGGGTTCGACAGCCGCATCGTGGGCCGCGGTGACGTGGCCCTCGACGCGTTCCGCGACTACAAGCCCGACCTGGTCCTCCTCGACCTGATGCTGCCCGGCAAGGACGGCATCGACGTGTGCAAGGAGATCCGCGCCGAGTCGGGCGTGCCGATCGTGATGCTCACCGCGAAGGGTGACACCGTCGACGTGGTCGTCGGCCTCGAGTCCGGGGCCGACGACTACATCGTCAAGCCCTTCAAGCCCAAGGAGCTCGTCGCCCGCGTCCGGGCGCGCATGCGTCGCAACGACGTCACCCCCGACGAGGGCCTGACCATCGGCGACGTGACCATCGACGTCGCCGGCCACTCCGTGACGCGCGGCGAGGAGCCGATCAACCTCACGCCCCTGGAGTTCGACCTCCTCGTGTGCCTGGCCCGCAAGCCCTGGCAGGTCTTCACCCGCGAGGTGCTGCTCGAGCAGGTCTGGGGCTACCGCCACAGCGCCGACACCCGGCTGGTCAACGTGCACGTGCAGCGCCTGCGCTCCAAGGTCGAGCACGACCCGGAGAACCCGGAGGTCGTGGTGACCGTCCGCGGCGTCGGCTACAAGGCCGGCAAGTCCCAGGCGTGACCCGATGAGGCTCCTCGACCGGTTGCCGCCGGTCCTGCGCCACGGGCCTGCCTTCTGGCGACGCTCGGTGCAGGCACGCGTCGTGGTCAGCACGGTGCTGCTGTCCGCCGCCGTCGTCGGCATCGTCGGGTGGTTCCTCATCCAGCAGACCCGCGACGGCCTGCTCGAGAACCGTGTCGACGCGGTCGTGCAGGAGGCCGAGGGCGAGACCGAGGCGGCCCGCGCCGGGCTCGCCGCCCAGCCGGGCCTCGACGTCGACGAGTCCGCGCAGCAGCAGGCGCTCGTCGAGCCGATCCAGGCCCGCGGCGCGACCCGCGGCTTCGCCGTGGTGCTGTCGCCGCCGATCAGCGAGGGCGTACGCCTGGCAGACGGAGGCGCGAAGTTCACCGAGGGCCTCGACCTCAGCAGCGTGCCGGAGAAGCTCGAGGCGCGCTTCGACTCCGTGTCGCCGACCGCCTGGACCTACACCGACATCCGCACCACGCGCGAGATCCCCGGACTGCCGGAGGGCCCCGGCATCGTGGTGGGCAGCCAGGTTCGGCTGCCGGCCGACGACAACACCTACACGCTCTACTACCTCTACCCCCTCGCCGAGCAGCAGGAGACGCTGGCGCTGGTCTCGCGGGCCATGCTCGTCGCCGGCGTCCCGCTGCTGCTCCTCGTCGCCGGCCTCACCTGGCTGGTGACCCGGCAGGTCGTGACGCCGATCCGGATGGCGCGGCGCGTCGCCGAGCGACTGGCGGCCGGCCACCTCCAGGAGCGGCTGCGGGTGCGGGGCGAGGACGACCTCGCTCGGCTCGCGACGTCCTTCAACCAGATGGCCTCCAACCTCCAGCGACAGATCCGCCAGCTCGAGGAGCTCAGCCGGCTGCAGCGCCGCTTCGTCTCCGACGTCTCCCACGAGCTCCGTACGCCGATCACGACGGTGCGCATGGCCAGCGACGTCATCCACGACGCGCGGCCCTTCCTCGACCCCGTCACCGGACGCGCCGCAGAGCTGCTCCAGAAGGAGCTCGACCGCTTCGAGACGCTGCTGGCCGACCTGCTGGAGATCAGCCGCTTCGACGCCGGCGCCGCCGTGCTCGAGGCGGAGGACGTCGACCTCGTCGACGTCGCGCGGCGCGTGGTGGACATGACCTCGGCGCTCGCCGCGCAGCGCGACACCCGTGTCGTGCTGCACGACCCCGGCTCGCCGTGCGTCGCCGAGGCGGACGTACGCCGGGTGGAGCGGATCGTGCGCAACCTGGTCACCAACGCGATCGACCACGCGGAGTCGCGTGACGTCGAGATCTTCGTCGGCTCCGACCGTCAGTCCGCCGCCATCGCGGTGCGCGACCACGGCATCGGCCTCGGTCCGGGGGAGTCCGCGATGGTCTTCAACCGCTTCTGGCGCGCCGACCCCGCCCGGGCCCGCACGAGCGGCGGCACCGGCCTGGGCCTGTCGATCTCGCTCGAGGACACCCACCTGCACGACGGGTGGCTCCAGGCGTGGGGGCGTCCGGGGGAGGGCGCGCAGTTCCGCCTCACGCTGCCCCGGCTGCTCGGCACCCAGCTGCGGCACTCACCCCTGCCGCTGGTGCCCGACGACGCCCGGGAGACCGCATGAGGACCACGAGGAGGAGGGCGGCACGGGGCGGGTGCCTGGTCGCGGCCCTCGCCCTGCTGACCGGCTGCGTGCAGATGCCGAGCGAGGGCCCGGTCGTCGAGCCGCTGGTCTCCGCGGCCGCCGACGACGTGCCCGGCATCTCCTTCGACCCGAGGCCGCCGCAGGCCGGGGACTCGGCCGCCGACATCGTGGCCGGCTTCCTGGAGGCGATGAAGGCCACGCCCATCAGCCCGACCGTCGCGCGCCAGTTCCTCTCCGAGGAGGCTGCTGACTCGTGGGTGCCCGAGCAACAGATCATCACCTACGCCGAGCTCGGCACGCCCGTGGGTGAGACGTCGGTGCGCATCCCGCTCTCGGAGGTCAACCGCTACGACGCCCGTGGGGCGTGGCAGCGCACCGCGGCCGAGGGCCTGCTCGGGCTCGGGCTGGCGCTCGAGGACGGCGAGTGGCGCATCGAGGAGCTGCCGAACGCCCTGATCGTCCCGGAGTCGTGGTTCGACGACGCCTACCAGCGCGTCTCGCTCTACTTCTTCGACCCCACGGCCCAGGTGCTGGTGCCCGAGCCCGTCTTCGTGCCGAGCGGCGAGCAGTTCGCCTCCTCGCTCGTGCGGGGGCTCGTGGTGCAGCCCGACGACACCTCGCCCGAGGTGGTGCAGACCTACTTCCCGTCCGGGAGCGCGGAGGGTCTCGCCGTCCCGATCAGCAGCGCAGGCATCGCGACCGTGGCCCTCACCGGTGACCCGGACGCCGTGGACGAGGAGACCGCGCAGCGGATGCTGGCCCAGCTCGTGTGGACGTTGCGCCAGGAGCCCCGCATCCGAGCCGTGGAGCTGAGCATCGGCGGACGCGCGCTGGGCGGGCCGGGCGGCTCGACCCAGGTGAACCTCGACGTGGGCAGCGCCTACGACCCCAACGGCGTACGCCCCAGCGCCGAGCTGTTCGCGCTCGACCGCGGGCTGCTCGTCTCCGGAGAGATCGGCGCCTTCGAGCCCACCGCCGGACCGCTCGGCACCGTGGACCTCGGCGTGCGCTCCATCGGCGTCGACCTCACCGGCGCCCGCGTCGCCGCCGTCACCGACGACGGTGCGGACCTGCTGGTCGCGCCGGTCCAGGCAGCGGCAGGCGAGACGACGAGGCCGGTGGTCGACGCGGTCGACCTCGCCGCGCCGAGCTGGGACCACCGCGACCGGATCTGGCTGCTGGACCGCGGGGCCGGACGGGCGCGGGTCGTCGTGGTGGTCGACGGCTCCGCGAGGGAGCTCGACGTCCCGGGCATCACCGGTCGGCCGGCCAGGTCGCTCCTGGTCTCGCGCGACGGGAGCCGGCTGGTGGCCGTGGTGCGCGGGCGCAAGGCCGACCGGGTGGTCTCGACCCGGGTCAGGCAGGACGCGGCCGGGACGGTCCTGGGCACCACCCCGGTGCGCACGCTGCCGCGCCCCACCGAGGGCAGCCCGCGCATCCGGGACATCGGCTGGCGCTCGCCGACCGCCGTCTCGGTGCTCAGCGACATCACCGAGGACCTCTCCGAGGTGCGCACGATCTCCGTCGACGGCGCACCGGGCGAGGTCGCGAGCGGCGGCACCACCCGCCTGCGCGGACCGACCCGCCAGCTGGTCTCCTCGCCGGTCGACGGCAGCGAGGTGTTCGCGCTCGCCGGGCGTGCCGTCACCAGCCTGACCCGCCTCGAGCGCCCGGTCCCCGACCTGGCGCGGGGACTCACCTCGCTGACCTACGTCGGCTGATCCTCCACAGGCCGTACGCCGACCGCTTGCCGCGCGTGCCGCGTGCTGCTGGCATGGGCGGGTGATCGACGCGGCCCTCGACCTGTTCCTCGGCAGCCGGTGCGTGGGGTGCGACCGGCCGGGACGGATGCTGTGCGAGGACTGCCGCGGCGCGCTGTCGGACCGTGCCGCGCCGGCGTGGCCCTCCCCGGTGCCCCACGGACTGGTGGCGCCGTGGGCGACGGAGGTCTACGACGGCGTGGTCCGCGCGCTGGTCGTGGGTCACAAGGACCGCGGCCAGTGGTCGCACCGCCGGGTCCTCGGAGAGCTGCTCGCCACCTCGGTGCGGGCCGCCGCCGCGGACCTGGACCCGGCCGTGCCGCTGGTGCTCGTGCCGGTCCCGTCGCGCCCCGGCGCCGGCCGGCAGCGCGGCTACGAGGCCACCGCAGCCCTGGTCCGCCGGGCCGCGAGGGTGCTGCGCCCGGAGCGGGTGGTCGCGGTCGCCCCGCTGCTCGTGTCGCGCGGAGCCGCCGACCAGGCGGGCCTGGACGCGCGCGGTCGGGCCGACAACGTGGCCGGCTCGATGCGCTGCCCGTCGCCCGCGCTGGCCCGACTCGCCCGGCGCCGCGGCACGGCGTACGTCGTGGTGTGCGACGACGTGCTGACCACCGGCGCCACCGCCCGCGAGGCGCAGCGCGCGCTGGAGGCTGTCGGCCTGGCGCCCGTCGCGATCGCCGCGGTGGCGGCCACCCGGCGTACTGCCCGACAGGTGGCCCCCACAGTTGGCCCGGGGCCCGCGAGGGGCTAGCGTCTTGTCATGGAGTCCGCCCGGGTCCGTGGTTGCGTCACGGAGAGGGCTGTGCGCTGCACCGTCAGGTGCGTCGGGCGGTCCGTCCCGTGGCAAGCCGATGCCAGTCGCAGGCGAAACGGTCCACGTAAGTCCCTAGGACGATCACGGTGCGGCTTAGAAGTAAGTCCTGCCCCGTCGTCGGCGCCAGATGTGCCGGCAGCCGGGAGAAGGCCAGTAGTGGCGGAGAAGCTGCGAACGTCTCAGCAGGCGATTGTGGGGTCGAAGACCAGGTCGGCCGGGCGGACTCCATCCCACCCTGCCCCGGCGGTTGCCGCCGCGGCCCATGGAAGGGTGCGGTCCGCTCGCTAGTTGAGGAGGTTCACATGGAGGTTGTGGTCACGGGACGGCACTGCGAGGTGTCCGACAGGTTCCGCGAGCACGTGTCCGAGAAGCTCACCCGTCTGGAGAAGCATGATCACCGGATCATGCGGGTCCAGGTGGAGGTGGAGCTCGAGAAGAACCCCCGGCAGCACGACCGCGCCACCAAGGTCGAGCTCACGGCGTTCTCCAAGGGACCTGTGATCCGCGCAGAGGCGGCGGCCGAGGACAAGATGGGCGCGCTCGACCTGGCCCTCGACAAGATGCAGGCGCAGATGCGCCGCGCCGCCGACCGGCGACGCGTGCACAAGGGGCGCAACGGCCACGTGTCGGTGGGCGAGGCGCTCGCCGGCATGACCGCCGCGGAGGACACGGAGGCCGAGGACGACGACACGGTCGTCGAGCACAAGGTCGGCCCGATCACCGTGACCGGGGACGGACCGCTCGTGGTGCGCGAGAAGTCGCACCCCGCAGCCCCCATGACGCTCGACCAGGCGCTCTACGAGATGGAGCTGGTCGGGCACGACTTCTACCTCTACGTCGACAAGGAGAGCGAGCGTCCGTCGGTGGTCTACCGACGCCGCGGCTACGACTACGGCGTGATCTCGCTGGACGTCGACGGGCAGGTCGCGGGCTGACCCACGCGCTGCGCCACCGCCCCGGTCACGCGCGCATGACATGATGCGCGCGTGACCGAGGCTCAAGGCAGTGAACCCGTCCGCGTGCTGGTGGTCGACGACCAGGAGCTCTTCCGTCGAGGCCTGATCATGCTGCTCAGCGGCGACAGCGACATCGAGGTCGTGGGGGAGGCCGCCGACGGCGTCACCGCGACCGACCTCGCGGTCACCACCGCCCCGGACGTGATCCTGCTCGACGTCCGCATGCCGCGTCGCACCGGCGTCGAGGCCTGCCGCGCGATCAAGGAGGCCGTGCCCTCGGCCAAGATCATCATGCTGACCGTCTCTGACGAGGAGGCCGACCTCTACGAGTCGGTCAAGAACGGTGCGTCGGGCTACCTGCTCAAGGACTCCTCCATCGAGGAGGTCGCCCAGGCCGTCCGCGTGGTCAACGAGGGGCAGTCGCTCATCAGCCCGTCGATGGCGGTCAAGCTGATCGACGAGTTCAAGCAGATGTCCAAGCCCGAGCGCGAGCAGGGCCCGGCCCTGAAGCTGACCGAGCGCGAGCTCGAGGTGCTGCGGCTGGTGGCCAAGGGCCTCAACAACCGCGAGGTCGCCAAGGAGCTCTTCATCTCCGAGAACACGGTGAAGAACCACGTGCGCAACATCCTCGAGAAGCTCCAGCTCCACTCCCGCATGGAGGCCGTCATGTACGCCATGCGCGAGAAGCTCCTCGATCTGCCCTAGGTCCGATGGAGTCGCTGACCCGCCTCCAGGCCCGCCGCGTCGCCCTGGCGGCGCAGGGCTTCACCGACCGGCCCCACGCGACCCCGACCACGCGCACCTTCGACCGCACCCTCAAGCGCACCGGCGTCCTGCAGGTCGACTCGGTCAACGTCCTCCAGCGTGCCCACTACATGCCGCTCTACTCGCGGATGGGCCCCTACGACACCCGGCTGCTCACGCGTGCCGCCGAGCGCCGGCCGCGACGGGTCGTGGAGTACTGGGCGCACGTCCAGGCCCTGATGCCGGTCGACCTGTGGCCGCTGATGCGCCACCGGATGGAGACCTACCGCTCCGAGCGCGGCAAGTGGGGCTTCACCGCCGACGCCGCGCTCGAGCCGCGGGTGCTGGCCGCTGTGCGCGACCGCGGCCCGGTGACCGCGCGCGACCTCGAGGAGGAGTTCAGCACCGGCCCCCGCACCAAGGAGCACTGGGGCTGGAACTGGTCGGAGTCGCGCAAGGTGCTCGACTACCTCTACCTCGTCGGTGACGTGGCGATCGCCGGGCGCACCAGCCAGTTCGAGGTGCTCTACGACCTGCCCGAGCGGGTGCTGCCGGCGGCCGTCCTCGACGCCCCCACGCCCGCGCCGCAGGACGCGGTCACCGAGCTCGTACGCCGTGCCGCACGCTCCCACGGCGTGGCGAGCGCGCAGTGCCTCGCCGACTACTACCGCCTGCGCCTCCAGCCCGCGCCCGGTGCGCCCAGCGTGCGCGTCGCGGTCGAGCAGCTCGTGGAGTCCGGCGAGCTGGAGCCCGTGTCGGTCCAGGGGTGGAAGCGGGCGGCGTACCTCCACCGCGACGCCCGCCTGCCGCGGCGCGTGGCCGCCCGGACGCTGCTGAGCCCCTTCGACCCGCTCGTGTGGGAGCGGGCGCGCACCGAGGCGCTGTTCGACTTCTTCTACCGCATCGAGATCTACGTCCCGGCCGCGAAGCGGGTCCACGGCTACTACGTCCTGCCGTTCCTGCTCGGCGACCGCCTGGTGGCGCGCGTCGACCTCAAGGCGGACCGCGCCGCCGGCGTCCTGCGGGTGCCGGGGGCGTACGCCGAGGTGGGAGCGCCTCCGGGGACGGCCGAGGAGCTGGCCGGCGAGCTGCGCCGCCTCGCGGGCTGGCTCGGCCTGGACGACGTCGTGGTGGGCGGTCGCGGCGACCTCGCGGGCGAGCTGGCGCACGCATTGCACCGCTCGTGGGAGCGGTAGGTACAGTTACCACTCGTGCCTGCCATCATCGACAAGCTCCTCCGTATCGGCGAGGGCAAGATCCTCCGTGAGCTCGAAGCCGTGTCCAAGGCCGTCAACGCCATCGAGGACGACTTCGTCAAGATGACCGACGACGAGCTCCGCGCGATGACCGGGGAGTTCCGCGAGCGGCTCGCCGCCGGCGAGACCCTCGACGACCTCATGCCGGAGGCCTTCGCCACGGTCCGCGAGGCCAGCAAGCGCGTGCTCGGCATGCGGCCCTTCGACGTCCAGGTGATGGGCGCGGCGGCCCTCCACCTCGGCAACATCGCCGAGATGAAGACCGGTGAGGGCAAGACCCTCGTCGCGGTGCTGCCGGCCTACCTCAACGCCCTCGAGGGCAAGGGCGTCCACGTCGTCACGGTCAACGACTACCTCGCGCGGTTCCAGTCCGAGCAGATGGGTCGCGTCCACCACTTCCTCGGCCTGACGACCGGCGTGATCCTGCCGTCGATGCGTCCTGCCGAGCGTCGCGAGGCCTACGCCTGCGACATCACCTACGGCACCAACAACGAGCTCGGCTTCGACTACCTGCGCGACAACATGGCCGACTCGGTCGAGGAGTGCGTCCAGCGCGGCCACAACTTCGCGGTCGTCGACGAGGTCGACTCGATCCTCATCGACGAGGCCCGGACCCCGCTCATCATCAGCGGCCCGACCCAGGACGAGGTGAAGTGGTACGCCGAGTTCGCGAAGATCACCCGCAAGCTCGTCAAGGACACCGACTACGAGGTCGACGAGAAGAAGCGCACCATCTCGGTCCTCGAGCCCGGCATCACCAAGGTCGAGGACCACCTCGGCATCGACAACCTCTACGACTCGGTCAACACGCCGCTGATCTCGTTCCTGAACAACTCCATCAAGGCCAAGGAGCTGTTCCGCACCGACAAGGAGTACGTCGTCATGGACGGCGAGGTGCTCATCGTCGACGAGCACACCGGCCGCATCCTCGCCGGGCGCCGCTACAACGACGGCCTGCACCAGGCGATCGAGGCCAAGGAGGGCGTGACCGTCCGCGAGGAGTACCAGACCCTCGCCACGATCACCCTCCAGAACTACTTCCGCCTCTACGACAAGCTCTCCGGCATGACCGGCACGGCCATGACCGAGGCCTCGGAGTTCGACAAGATCTACAGCCTCGGCGTGGTGCCGATCCCGACGAACCGCCCGATGCAGCGCGTCGACAACGTCGACCTCGTCTACCGCACCGAGGAGGCGAAGTACGAGGCCGTCGCCGACGACGTCGCCGAGCGCCACGAGAAGGGCCAGCCGATCCTCATCGGCACGGTCTCGGTCGAGAAGTCCGAGTACCTCTCCAACCTGCTCAAGAAGCGCGGCATCCCGCACACCGTCCTCAACGCCAAGCAGCACGCCGACGAGGCCAAGGTCGTCGCGCTCGCCGGCCACCGCGGCGCGGTCACCGTCGCCACCAACATGGCCGGTCGAGGCACCGACATCATGCTCGGCGGCTCGGTCGACTTCCTCGCCGACCAGGAGCTGCGCAAGCAGGGCCTCGACCCGGTCGAGGACCCCGAGGCGTACGACGCCGCGTGGCCCACCATGCTCGAGCGCATCAAGGCCCAGGTCGCGGCCGAGCACGACGAGGTCCGCGAGCTCGGCGGCCTCTACGTCGTCGGCACCGAGCGCCACGAGTCACGCCGCATCGACAACCAGCTGCGCGGTCGGTCGGGGCGGCAGGGCGACCCGGGCGAGTCCCGGTTCTACCTCTCGCTCCAGGACGAGATGATGCGCCTGTTCAAGTCCGAGTGGGTCGACCGCATCCTGACGGTCCTCAAGGTCCCCGACGACGTGCCGATCGACGCCAAGCGCGTCAGCAACGCCATCGCCGGAGCCCAGGCCAACATCGAGTCGCAGAACTTCGAGTCGCGCAAGAACGTGCTCAAGTACGACGACGTGATGAGCCGCCAGCGCGAGGTCATCTACGCCGAGCGCCGCCGCGTCCTCGAGGGCGCCGACCTCGGTGAGCAGATCCGCGGCTTCCTCGACGACGTCGTCGCCGGCTACGTCCGCGGCGCGACCGAGGGCTATGCGGAGGAGTGGGACCTCGACGCCCTCTTCACCGCGCTCGGCCAGCTCTACCCGGTCAGCTACACCAAGGACGGTGTCATCAAGGCCGCCGGCGGTCTGGAGAACATCAGCCGCGAGCAGCTCGTCGAGGACCTCCAGAAGGACGTGCAGGAGGCCTACGACCGTCGCGAGGACGAGATGGGCGAGGAGGTCCAGCGCGAGCTCGAGCGCCGCGTGGTCCTCTCGGTCCTCGACCGCAAGTGGCGCGAGCACCTCTACGAGATGGACTACCTCCGCGAGGGCATCTCGCTGCGCGCCTACGCCCAGCGCGACCCGCTGGTCGAGTACCAGCGCGAGGGCTTCGACATGTTCACCGCCATGATGGACGGCATCAAGGAGGAGTCGGTCGGCTACCTGTTCAACCTCCAGGTGGAGGTCGAGGAGGACGCGGACGACGCGGGTGCCGACGGCGACGACGAGGTCGTGCCCGCCGCGCCGCAGGTCTCGGCGGCCACGCCGCAGATCGACTTCGCGCAGGCCTCCGCCCACGCCGCGGCCCCCACCATCCGGGCCAAGGGCCTCGAGAAGCCGAGCCGGCCGCAGAACCTGTCCTACAGCGCCCCGTCGGAGGACGGCGAGGCCGAGGTGCACGCCGCACCGGCGGACGAGGACGACGAGTTCGCCGGGATCGGCCGCAACTCGCTGTGCCCCTGCGGCTCGGGCCAGAAGTTCAAGCGGTGCCACGGCGCCCCCGGTGGGGCCTCGGGCCACACCACGCGCGCCGGCGGCTGAGCGACGATCGCCCGGGGCTCAGCCCCAGGCGATCGCCACGCACTGCCAGCGGTCCCGCCTGACCTCGAAGCGGGCGGCGACCGCGCGCGAGCGACGGCCGTAGCGCACGTGCGCGCTGGCCTCGACCGCGTCGTCGCGGATCAGCGCGGTGCGTACGCCGACGACCACCGGCCGCGTCGGGTTCGGCCTGCTGGTCCGCCCCGGCGTGGTGCCGGCCGCCGCGGCGACCGTCCGGGCGCGGGACGACAGGTCCTCGTAGACCTCGGGCGCGGTGTGCCGCAGCACCTGGCTGACCGGCCGGTCGCCGGAGGCGATCTCCACGAGCGCCTGCAGGTAGCGGCCGACGAAGGCGTCGACGTGGCTGCGCTCGGCGCGGGCGAGCGCGACCACGTCGGAGGCGCGGGCGCTGCGCAGGCGTGGGCGTGGGGGAGCGGTGCGCGGGGTGAGGTCCAGCGCCAGGGCGCCCTGCACGCTCGCGGGGGAGCCCGGGGCGTGTGCCGCCGCCGGCCGGAGGTGGATGACCTCGGCGTGGACCTCGGCGTGGGTGGGGTCCGGTGTGCTCATCATCGATCTCCGTCCTTCGGTGCCCGCGGCGCGCGCCGGTCGGGGTGGTGGGATCCGGGCAGGCGGAGCGCCTGGCCGGGGAGGATCAGGTCGGGGTCGTCGCCCACGACGTCGCGGTTGGCCTGCCAGATCGCCTGCCACCGCTCGTGGACGGAGCCGGAGGTGCCGGGCCCGGGGTGGGAGTCGGCGATCGACCACAGGGAGTCGCCGGTGCGCACGACGTAGGTCTGCGAGACGGCGGTGGGAGCAGGACGGGCGACCGGCCGCACCCCGGGCCGCCGGGGGGCCTCGGAGGCAGGTGCCACGGCACGGTCAGGCATCGGTAGCCCGGCGAGCAGCGTGGCGCCGTCTGCGTCGCCGTCGGCCGCCAGCGCCGGGGTGCCGCTGCCGGCCACGACAGCAACGCCGCAGGCCAGCAGCACCAGCCGCCGGGTGGCGCCGCGCGGAGCAGCGCGATGCCCGGAGCCGACGAGGACGCCGGCGACCGTGGCCGTGGTGATCGCCCACAGCCAGGCGAGCGACGCCGCGAGCCCGGTCGCGCACACCGCGACCAGCAGGTCGACCTCGGCGCCGGGACGTCCGGCGCGGTCGGCGACGACCTGCCAGGCGCCGGGAACCGCTCCGACCGAGGCGAGCGCCACGGCGCTCACCGCCAGCCAGACGGTCACCGGTCGTGCGGCGCGAGCTGTCCCCCGAGACATCGCGAACCTTTCGTTTGCGTGCGTTTGCATCATTCAACGAAGGTTTGACCGGCTTGTCAAAGGTTTCTCCACAGCCGCCCGCACGGCCTACGCTCGCGGTATGTCCTGGGAGCACGACCTCTTCGACCTCTTCGACGACCTCGAGGGGCAGGCCGCCGCTGCCTGGGAGGCCGACCGGGAGGCCGAGCTCGCCGACCGGGCCCGCACCGAGTACGGAGCCGTCACGCTCGCCAGCCGGCTCATGGCCTCGCGCGGCCAGGACGTGGCGCTCGACCTGCCGCACGTCGGTCGCCTCGAGGGTCGACTGGCCAGGGTGGGAGAGGAGTGGTGCCTGCTCGGCGCGACACGGCAGGACTGGATCGTCCCGCTCCGCGCGGTGGCCGCGGTGCACGGGGCCAGCGGGCGCTCGGTGCCCGAGGTGGCGTGGTCGCCGATCGACCGGCTGGGACTGCGGGCCGCGCTGCGCCGCCTCGCCGATGCGGGGGTGCGGTGCCTCCTGCACCTGGCCGACGGCACCCGCCACGAGGCGTACGTCCACCGCGTCGGCGCCGACTTCCTGGAGGCCCGCGACAGCGCGGGCAGCGAGCTGCTGGTGCCGTACGCCGGCCTGCTCGCCGTGCAGAGCCGCGAGGACTAGCTGTACTCGGCTGACACGTTCATGACAGCCGGCTAATCGGGGGTAGGCCTCCGATGGCTGAGTGGCGTCGGCCAGTGTTGTAGAACTCGAGCCAAGGTGCCAGCGCCGCTGTGCGGTCGGCGTTGGTCAAGAAGACCCGGCTGTAGGCCCACTCGACCTGCAGGGTCCGGTTGAGGCGCTCAACCTTGCCGTTCTGCCACGGGCAGTGAGGGCGGATGAACACGTGTTTGGCGTCGAGGATCTTCATCGCGGCTGCGACGTCGTTGGATCGGCTGTAGCTGAGGTGGTTGTCCGTCATCACTCGCTCGATCCGGGTGATCCCGAAACGGGCGAAGTAGGTCGCTGCCCGCAGCAGGAACGCCGCACAGGTGGTGCCCTTCTCGTCGTCGAGGACTTCGGAGTAGGCCAGGCGCGAGTGGTCGTCGACGAGGGAATGCACGTAGTCGAACCCGACCAGGTTCCGTTTCATGTGCCCGGTTGAGCCCATCGCTCGGCCGTGGGCCTTCCATCCGCCGCCGTCGCGGATCCGGCCGATCTTCTTGACGTCCATGTGCACCAACGACCCCGGATAGGGGTGCTCGTATCGGATCGCGGTGGTCTTGCTGGCGCGGATCACCTCACCGGTCAACGGGTCGCATTCATGCAGGTATGGGACGCCGTGGCGACGCAGGATCGCCGACACCGTCCGCGCCGGAATGGCGAGCTCGGCTCCGATCCAGTCCTGTCCGCGCCGCTGGTCGCGACGCAGCTGAAGAACGGCTTGCTCGACAACGGCGGCCGTCCGCCGCGGGCACCGCCGCGGTCGCGAAGACCTGTCGAGCAGACCAGCCGGGCCTTCGGCCCGGAAACGTGCCACCCACCGGTGAGCGCACTGGCGCGACACCCCAAGCTCTTTCGCGACGTGGGCAACCGGGCGGCCATGTGTGATGACGCGTTCGACGAGCAGTCGACGGCCGTGTGGAGTCAGGCGAGCGTTAGCGTGGGTCACGAGGACCTCCTGGGCGAGTAGAGACGTCAGACATCTCCACTAAGCCGGGAGGTTCTCCTCGTTCACAAGACTCAGACCGTCACCAACGTCAATGCCGAGTACAACTAGCTGCTCAGGCGGGGATCAGGTCGCCTCGACGTCGTAGGGCGGGACCTGTCCCTGGGGCAGCGAGTCCTTGGCCTTCTCCTTCGCGGCCTCGCGGTCGACCTCGGCCATCGCCTCTGTCAGGTGCTTGCGCACGATCGAGCGCGGGTCGAGGTCGCGCAGCTGGAGGTCGGAGTACTCCGGGCCGAGCTCGTTGCGCAGCTCGTCGCGCGCGTTGTGGGCCAGCCCGCGGGCGCGGTGCAGCAGCTGGGCGGCCTGCCGGGCCAGGTCGGGCAGGCGGTCGGGACCCAGCACGACGACCGCCACCAGGGCGATCACGGCCAGCTCGAGGAGCCCCACGTCGAACATGGGTCAGAACCTACTGGTCAGAACCTGTTGGAGGGGGTCAGTCCGAGCTGCAGGCCCGCGAGTCCTCGACCGCGACCCGACAGCGTCGTGGCGACCTTGGTGAGCTCCCGGGCCGCAGGGGCCGTGGGGTCGGCCTCCACGATGGGCTTGCCGACGTCGCCGCCCTCGCGCAGGGAGATGTCGAGCGGGATCCGCGCCAGCACCGGCACGTCGTAGCCGAAGCGCTCCGACAACGTCGCCGCGACCCGGTCGCCGCCGCCGCTGCCGAACACCTCGAGGCGGTGGTCGTCCTCGGCCGGGCAGTGCGGGCAGGGGAGGTAGCTCATGTTCTCCACGACGCCGACGACGCGCTGGTGCATCATCGAGGCCATCGTGCCGGCGCGCTCGGCGACCTCGGCGGCCGCCTCCTGAGGCGTCGTCACGACGACGACCTCGGCGCTCGGCAGGTGCTGGCCCAGCGAGATCGCCACGTCGCCGGTGCCCGGGGGCAGGTCGAGCAGGAGGGCGTCGAGGTCGCCCCAGTAGACGTCGGCGAGCATCTGCACGAGCGCCCGGTCGAGCATCGGTCCGCGCCAGGCCACGACCTGGTCGCGGCGCGGCTTGAGCATGCCGATCGAGATGACCGAGACGCCGCTGGGCGTCGGCACGGGCATGATCAGGTCGTCGACCTGGGTCGGGCGGGCGTCGGCGATGCCCAGCATCGCGGGCACCGAGTGGCCGTAGATGTCGGCGTCGACGATGCCGACGCGCAGGCCCTGCGCGGCGAGCGCGAGGGCGAGGTTGACGGTGACCGACGACTTGCCGACACCGCCCTTGCCGCTGGCGATGGCGTAGACCTTGGTGAGCGAGCCGGCCTGGGCGAAGGGGATCTCGCGCTGGGCGCGGCCGTCGCTGAGGATCTCCTTGAGCCCGGCGCGCTGCTCGGCGGTCATCACGCCGAGGGTGAGCTCCACCGCGGTGACGCCGGCAACGCCGGAGACGGCCGCGGTGACGTCGCGGTTGATGGTGTCCTTGAGCGGGCACCCGGCGACGGTGAGCAGCACGTGGACCGCCACGGACCCGTCCTCGGCGACCTCGACGGTGTCCACCATCCCCAGGTCGGTGATCGGCCGCTTGATCTCCGGGTCGTTGACGGTCGCCAGTGCGTCCATCACCTGCTGCTGCGTGGGGGTGCTCATGATGCCGAAGTCTACGAGCCGCCCCGCGACCTCACTGTCCCGGCCGCTGCACCCGGTCCGGAGGGGCCTGTGCGTTGTCCTCCGGGCCGCGGGTCGAGAGGTCCTCGATGTCGCCCAGGAGGCCGCGCAGCTCGGAGCGGAGGAAGTCGCGGGTGGCCACCTCGCCGACCGCCATCCGCAGCGAGGCGACCTCGCGGGCGAGGAACTCCATGTCGGCGTGGGCGCGGGCGTTGGCCTGCCGGTCCTGCTCGGCGACGACCTTGTCGCGCTGCTCCTGGCGGTTCTGGGCGAGCAGGATCAGGGGCGCGGCGTACGACGCCTGCAGGCTGAGCATGAGGGTGAGGAAGATGAAGGGGAACTCGTCGAAGCGCAGGTCGGCCGGCGCCAGGGTGTTCCACGCCATCCAGACGATGACGAAGAGCGTCATGTACATCAGGAACTTCGCGGTCCCCATGAAGCGGGCGAACTGCTCGGCGAACGAGCCGAACGCGTCCGAGTCGTAGGACGGGCGGCGCACGAGCTGGCGCCGGGTGTCGCGGGGGGTGTCGAGCCGGGTGCGGCGGTTGTCGCTCATCTGCCACCACCCCCGCTGCCCGGGCCGGCGATCGGGCCCGGCCGCGGGGCGCGGTCGCGCCAGCCCTCCGGGAGCATGTGGTCGAGCAGGTCGTCGACCGTGACCGCGCCGATGAGGCGGCCCTCGTCGTCCACCACGGGCGCGGCGACGAGGTTGTAGGTCGCGAGGTGGGCGGCCACCTCGTCCATCGAGGCGTCGGCGCGCAGCGGGTCCATGGAGTCGTCGAGGGCGGCGGCGACCAGCGTCGACGGGGGCTCGCGCAGCAGGCGCTGGATGTGGGCGGCCCCGAGCAGGCGACCGGTGGGGGTCTCGAGCGGCTGGCGGCAGATGTAGACGAGCGCCGCGAGAGAGGGCGTCAGCTCGGGGTTGCGCACGTGGGCGAGCGCGTCGGCGATCGTGGCGTCGGGGGAGAGGATCACCGGCTCGGGCGTCATCATCGCGCCGGCGGTGTTGTCGGCGTACGACATCAGCCGCCGCACGTCCGCGGCCTCGTCGGGCTCCATCAGCCCGAGCAGGGTGGCCGCGGTCTCGGGGTTGAGGTCGGCGATGAGGTCCGCTGCGTCGTCGGCCGACATCTCCTCCAGCACGTCGGCGGCGCGCTCGGAGTCGAGGTGCTCGAGGATCTCGACCTGGTCCTCCTCCGGCAGCTCCTCGAGCACGTCGGCGAGGCGCTCGTCGTCGAGGGCCGCCACGACGGCCGTACGCCGCTCAGGGGGGAGGTCGTGGATCATGTTGGCCGCGTCGGCGGGGCGCATGTCGTTCAGCGCGGCGATCAGGTGCGTCGCCCCCTGCGCCGGCTCGCGGCGGGTGAGGCCGGTGACGTCGCGCCACTCGGCGACGTGGGTCTGCCCGCGCCGGCGGAACCCCTTGCTGGGCTCCTGCACGGCCACGCGAGAGAGCACCCAGTCGCGGTTGCGGGCCTGCTCCATCGCGACGTCGAAGACGACGCCCGTGACGCCGGTCCCGCCCGAGGGGTCCTTGATCGTCACGGTGCGGTCGAGCATCTGGCCCATCACGAGGGTCTCGGTCGAGCGCTGCTCGAAGCGACGCATGTTGAGCAGCCCGGTCGTGTGCACCTGGCCGCTGTCGATGGCGGTGATGCGGGTCATCGGGACGAAGATCCGGCGGCGGCCGAAGACCTCGGCGACCATGCCGAGGACGCGCGGCTGGCTCGTCTCGGTGCGGAGCGCGACGACCAGGTCGCGCACCTTGGCCACCTGGTCGCCCTGGGGGTCGAAGATCGGCAGCCCGACGAGCCGGGCCACGAAGACGCGGTTCGGGGTGGTGCTCACGTCCGCAACCGTAGCGTGCAGGGCGCTCGCGGAGTCAGGGCCACACTCGGGCACAAGTGTTACCCTTTGATCGCTTTAGTCACTTCTGTCACATCGATCGGGGCCGGTCTGACGCGGTCAGTGGCCTGGTCGGTTACACCTCGACGACGCCACTTCCCCGACGACTGTGAGGCTCCCAGCATGTTCGGCACGACCGCTCCCCAGCGCACCACGCGCCCCGTACGACGCCTCTGCGCCGTCGCGCTGACGCTGGCCTCCGGCCTCCTCCTCAGCCCGTCGGCGCCCGCCTCGGCGGTCGCAGTCGCCGACGAGGCGGTCCAGACGACGCCCGCCACCGCGTTCCGCGTCGGCAACTTCAACATCCTCGGCGCCGACCACACCGCCCCCGGCGGCAAGCGCAAGGGCTGGGACACCGGCGTCGTGCGCATGGACCGGGTGGTCAGCATCCTCGGCGACCGCGACCTCGACGTGGTCGGCTTCCAGGAGTTCCAGCCGCCGCAGGCCGCCCGCTTCGCCGAGCTCATGGGCGCCTCCTGGCAGACCTACCCGGGGCTGAACAACCCCGCCGGCCCCTCGGTCAACTCGATCGGGTGGGACACCTCGGTCTGGCAGCTCCTCGAGGCGCGGACGCTGCCGATTCCCTACTTCGACGGCGTGCCGAGCCGGATGCCGGCGGTGCTGCTGCAGAACCAGGACACCGGTCGCCGCGTGTGGTTCTTCAACACCCACAACCCCGCCGACGTGCGCGGACCCGCCCAGCAGTGGCGTGACGCCGGCTTCGCCATGGAGGTGGCCCTCGTCAACGAGCTGCGTGCGGCCTACCCGGGCGTGCCGTTCATCTCCCTCGGTGACAAGAACGAGCGTGGCAGCGGCTACTACTGTGCCGTCGCGCCTTCCGCGGACCTGTGGTCCGCGAGCGGCGGCTTCGTCGACGGCTCGACCTGCTCGGCCCCCGCGGGCGGGGCGATCGACTGGATCATGGGATCCAAGGACGTCTTCTTCAACGGCTACACCCGCTACTGGAACGACTACGTCGCGCGCACCAGCGACCACCCCCTCTACTACGCCAACGTCGTCGTGCCGGCCTCCGCGCCGCCGGTCATCGACCACGTCGTGGTCGTCGCGGTGCCGGGCCTGACCTCGACCGTCGTCAACGGCCTCGGCGCCGACCTCGCCGAGCTCGGCCGACTGACCCAGAACGGCGCCTCGACCACCAACGCGCGCACGGTCGTGGAGAACACCGGCCCGGACGCCAACCTGGCCTCGCTGCTGAGCGGACGACGGGTGTTCCCCAAGCGCGGCGGTCACGGCGTCGGCCAGAAGAAGGCGCTGCCGTCCACGGTGCACGCCTCGGCCGGGCAGTACGTCTCCAGCATCTTCGACCTCACCCACAACACCTCCCACCGCACGACCTTCGTCGCCTCGCGCCCGCAGACCGAGCTCCTCCGCCGGAGCTGGAACAAGAAGTCCGGCGGCAAGGACCCCTACGGCAAGGACGACGGCACTGCCAAGGTCGACTCCTTCAAGGTCAAGCGCGACGACGCCGCCGCGGTCGGCTGGTGGCGCGAGAAGATCGCGCGCCGGGCCAGCCACCTCAGCGTCATCGAGCTCTCGGGGGTCACGAAGGCCGGCCAGGCCGACGGCTACACCGGCCCGGCCTACCAGAAGGCAGTGCGCAAGGCGTTTCAGCGGGTCGCGGCCATCCGGCGCGGCATCGAGAAGCAGTCGGTGATGAACGGCACCACGCTCCTCGTCGTCACGGGCACCGGGGGCGCCCAGCGCGCCAAGGGCTCGTCGACCACCTGGAAGCAGAGCTACCGCGTGCCGATGTGGATCACCGGGCCCGGCGTCGCGCCGGGCAGCGACCTCTACGCCCTCAACCCGGCGCTCACCTCGCCCGGCAGGCAGCAGCCCGACTACTCCGGCACCCAACCGATCCGGGTCGGCGACGTCGCCAACCTGGTGACCCGCTCGCTCGGCCTGCCACCGGTGCCGGGGTCGACGATGGACCCCTACCAGCTGTTCTCCGCCTTCGACCCGTTGGCGGTGCCGGGGTCCTGATCGTCGGTTAGGCTGGCCTCACGAGCCGGTCCCGCCCTGCGTCGAGGTCTGCCGCGAACCTCCGGCTCCCGTTCTCGCAGAAGGTGGCCGTGAAGCACAAGGATCCCTCCCCGAGCGTGCCCGGCCGTGCCCGGCCCCGCGCGCAGGTGTGGGCACCCGTACTGGTGCTCCTGCTCGTCCCGGCGGTGGTGTGGGCCTCGTTCTTCTCCGGCCCCGGCCCGGTCGGACCCTCGGCCGACCCGGCGAGCTCGGAGACCGCCGACGCACCCGGGTCCACGTCCTCGGAGCCGGACGCGGGGGAGGACGGCGGCCGCTCCGGAGCCGACGACGGCGACGGCGACGGCGACCAGGCCGAGCCCGGCTCGGCCGACGGCGCCTCGGCCGAGGCCGCGCTCAACCGGTCCGTCAAGCGCTTCCGCGCCGCCCAGCGCCGCCTCGCCGAGCGCGTCTCGAAGCAGCTCGAGGCGCGCACCCAGCCCGTGTCCTTCCGGGTGGCGAGCTTCAACGTCCTCGGCGACTCGCACACCGGCCCGGGTGGCAACAAGCCCGCCAGCTACCCCGACGCCGGTCCGCGCATGGACATGGCGATCTCGATGCTGCGCGGCAACGGGATCGACGTCGTGGGCTTCCAGGAGTTCGAGTCCACCCAGCACAACATGTTCACCGCGCGCGCCGGCGAGTACTCCCTCTACCCCGGCCTCTCGCTGGGCACGAAGTCGGTGCGCTTCAACATCGCGTGGCGCTCCAGCATGTTCCGCCTCGTCGAGGCGCACACGCTGCCGATCCCGTACGCCGGCGGCAGCCGCATCGAGATGCCGGTCGTGCTGCTGGAGTCGACCACCACGGGGCGGCGCGCCTGGTTCGCCAACTTCCACAACCCGGCCGACACCCCCCGCCTGGGCAACAACGCCCGCTGGCGCGCCGAGGCGGCGGCCATGGAGATCGCCCACCTGACGTCGCTGCACGCCGAGGACGGCACCCCCGTCATCGTCACCGGCGACTTCAACGAGCGCGCCGAGATCTTCTGCCGCTTCACCGCGGGCGGGGTGTTCTCGTCGGCCTCCGGCGGCAGCACGGGGGCCGCCTGCGCCCCGCCGCCGAGCATGCAGGTCGACTGGGTCTTCGGCTCCACCGGTGTCGCATTCGACGGCTACGCCGCAACCGACGGTGGGCGCGCGTCCGACCACGCGCTGGTCCACGCTCAGGCCACCCTGACCGAGGGTCCGTGACCGGTCGCGGCCTCGATATACTCCGCCGCGTGAAGTCACTGGGCCAGCTGCGGCGCACCGGCGCGCTGGACGTGCACCGCATCGACGACGAGGGGCTGCTCCTCGCCAGCCCCCGCGAGCAGCTGGTCGACGTCGCCTTCGACGGCCGGCGCATCTGGTCCTTCTGGCTGCACCGCGACGGCGAGCCCCACGACGAGGGCCACCTCGTGCGGTGGCCCAAGCCGCTGCGCCCCTACATTGACGGCACCACCGACCTCACCCTGACCGATCCCGGCAGCGGCGCGGTCCTCCACTCCGCCGCGGTCCACCTCGGCGAGAAGCAGGAGCGCATCGAGGTCGTCAACCCGGCCGGGCGCCCGCTGGCCCTCGACAAGTCGCTCAAGCTGGTCGAGACGTTCGACCTGCGCGACGCCGCCCACGTCGAGCCCCTGCTCGACGCCATCGAGGAGGTGCTCGGTGCCCTGCGCGAGGTCGGGCTCGACGCCTTCCTGGCCTACGGCACCGCCCTGGGCGCGATCCGTGACGGAGGGTTGATCGGCCACGACAGCGACGCCGACCTCGGCTACGTCAGCACCTACGACCACCCGGTCGACGTCATCCGGGAGTCCTTCCGGATCCAGCGTGCGCTCACCGACATGGGCTACCGCGTCACGCGCTACAGCGCCATCGCGCTCAAGGTGCACGTCCGCGAGAGCGACGGGCTCGACCGTGGCCTGGACGTCTTCGGCGGCTTCATGCGCGACGGCACCCTCTACCTCATGGGGGAGATCGCCGTGCCGTTCCGGCGCGACTGGATCTACCCCCTCGGCACCGCCTCGCTGGAGGGCCGCGAGTTCCCGGTCCCGGCCAACACCGACGAGTTCCTCACCGCGACCTACGGGCCGAGCTGGCGCGTGCCGGACCCGGCCTACAAGTTCACCACCCCTGCCAGCACGATCGAGCTCTTCAACGGCTGGTTCCGCGGGATGCGGACCGGCCGCGCCGGGTGGCACGGCTACCACAAGCGCACCGTCCACCAGCAGCCGTCGGTCTCCGCCGTCGCGAGGGAGGTCGTCGAGCGCCACCCCGACCTGGCGACGTACGTCGACATCGGCTGCGGCCGCGGCGCGGACGTGGCCTTCTTCGCCGACCGGGGCACCCGCGCCATCGGCCTGGACTTCCAGCCCTTCGCCTACGAGGCCGAGGCGCAGCGTCGCGCCGACGACCCGCGCGTGAGCTTCCAGCTGTTCAACCTGCTCGAGCTGCGCCACGTCCTCGCAGTGTCGGCGTGGGTCGCCCGGACCCCGGGCCCGCGTGCCGTGGGCTGCGTCCACGTCATCGAGCGGCTCGGGCACCGCGGCCGGCTCAACATGCTCCGCTCGGCGCGGATGATGGTCGCCGGCACCACCGGGGCGCTGCACCTGCAGTTCCTCAGCGACAAGGGCCGCGACGGCTACGCTCGGCGCACGGGCGCGCGCAAGCCACTCGACCCGGCGGTCGTGGCCGCCGAGGTCGCCGAGTCGGGCGGCCGGATCCTGCACGAGGTGCGTGAGCGCGTCTCGGCGGACGCCGGCAGCTCGCAGGTGTGCCGCATGATCATCGACTGGAACGTGTGAGGGAGCAGGGATGTTCGGACTGAAGAACCGGCAGGGAGCCCAGGGAGGCGACCTCGAGCGACGCGTCGCCGCCCTCGAGGAGGCCGTGCAGGAGAACCGGGCCCTCAACGTGCGCCTCGCCGAGCTCACCGACGTCGTCTCCGAGCTCCTCCTCCCGGTCGCCGCCCGCGACGAGAAGAGGCTGGAGGAGCTGCTCGGGAAGTACCGCGGGGACTTCTCTTGAGCCCAGGCCCGGGCGCCGGCCGTCCGCGCCGGGTCTTCCTGCACATCGGCCTGCCCAAGACCGGGACGACCTACCTCCAGCAGGTCGTCTGGGCCAACCGCGACCGGCTGCGCTCCGACGGCCTCCTCGTCCCCGGCTTCGGGCACCGCGAGCACCTCTGGGCCGCCCTCGACCTGCAGGAGCGCCCGCGCCTGGCCAAGCGGCACAAGAACGCGCCGGGCGCCTGGCAGCGGCTCGTCGACGAGGCCGCGTCGTACGCCGGTGACGTGCTGCTGACCCACGAGTTCCTCTGCGGCGCCAGCGCGGAGCAGGCCTCCCGCGCGGTCGCGGCCTTCCCGGACGCCGAGGTGCACCTCGTCGTGACCGCCCGCGACGCCGCCAGCGTGGTCTCGGCCGGCTGGCAGGAGTCGGTGAAGAACGGCAGCAGCGTGGGCCTCGACGACGTGATGGCCGGCCGGCCCGCCGGTGGGCCCGAGTTCAGCATGCGCACCTGGGACCTCGCCGGGGTCCTCGCGCGGTGGACCCCGGACCTGCCGGGGGAGCGGGTCCACGTGCTGGCGATGCCGGGCCGCGGGCAGGCGCCCGACCTGCACTGGCGCCACTTCGCCCAGGTGCTGGGCCTGGACCCCGACGCCTACGACGTGCCGACCGAGTCGGTGAACCCGGCCCTGGGCATCGTGCAGATCGAGACGCTGCGCCTGGTCAACCAGCACCTGCCGGCGTACTCCGCCCACGACCGCGGCGTGTGGATCCGCGGCTACCTCGCCGAGGACCTGCTGGCGCGGCAGCCCCGCGAGCGCGGCGGCCTGCCCGAGCACCACCGTGCCCGGTTCGACGAGCTGGACCGCGCCGCCGTGGAGCTGATCACCGCGAGGGGCTTCGACGTGCTCGGCGACCTCTCACCCGTGGGGGTGGGGGAGCCCGGTGCGGGGACCGGGCAGGCTGCCGGTCGCGAGCCCGGGACGGTCACTGCCGACGAGCTGCTCGAATCGGCGGCCCGGCTGGTCGCTGATATCGTGGCCGACGTCCGCGCGAGCACGGGTGACGTGCCGCCGCGGTCCCGGGGGAATCACTGACCCGGGTGCCATGGGGCACCCCGAGGGAGTTGCACGTGCGTTCGAAGCTCATTGCCCTGCTGGCCACCTGTGGCCTCGCCGCCTCACTGATGGCGCCTGCCGTCGTGGGCACCTCGTCCGCGGGCGCCGTGGCGCCGGGCAGCAGCGTGTCCGCCACGGACCTCCGGACGGCGACCCTCGCGGCCCGCAAGCCCGGCAAGCCCAACAAGCGGTGGAAGGTGCCGATCGGGCCGAAGTTCAACAACCCGATGGTGCCCAAGGACCGCTTCGTCATCGAGCGTCACCTGCTCCGGGCCATCCGCAACACGCCCAAGGGCGAGAAGATCATCATCTCGGCCTACTCCCTCGACCGGCAGGTCGTCGCCGACGAGCTCATCCGCGCCCACAAGCGCGGCGTCAAGGTGCAGGTCCTCCTCAACGACCACCTGGTCCCCGGCGCGCAGGTGCGCATCCAGAAGGTGCTGGGCAACAACACCAAGAAGAAGAGCTTCCTCAAGCGCTGCGTCTCCGGCTGCCGGGCCGACGAGAACGAGTACAACAACCTGCACAGCAAGTTCTACCTCTTCTCGCGCACCGGCCGGAACCGCAACGTCGTCATGCTGGGCTCCCACAACATGACCCTCAACGCCGTGCGCTGGCAGTGGAACGACCTGTGGACCTCGGTCGGCAAGCGCACCCTCTACGACCAGTTCGAGGCGCTCTTCAACGACATGCGCCCCGACTGGGACAAGCGCCGGGCCACCTACGGCTTCTGCTCCGCCGGGCGTGTGTGCCCCGCCGGCGACATGGAGAAGTACTTCAACATCGTCTTCCCGCGCTACACCACGCGGCAGAACGATGTCGTCATGGGCATCCTCAACAACATCCAGTGCACCTACACCGACGCCGCGGGGGCGCCGCGCCGCACCCAGCTGGCGCTGTCGATGCACACGATGCGCGGCAACCGCGGCAACTACATCGCCGACAAGCTCCGCGAGCTCTACGCGCAGGGCTGCAACCTCCGGGTGAACTACGGCCTGATGGGCTTCAACACCAAGCAGCAGATCGGTGCGCCGACCGCGCGCGGCCGCGTGCCCCTGCGCTCCACCGGCTTCAACCTGCGCGACGACGTGCCCACCGGTGACCCGGAGATCGACAACATGCCGGAGAGCATCGAGCGCTACACCCACCACAAGTACTTCGTGCTGAAGGGCTCCTACAAGGGCGTGCCCGAATCGAACATCGTGTGGACCGGCTCGACCAACTGGTCGAGCCTGGGCACCCCCCAGGACGAGATCATGTTCTCGATGCACGGCCGTGGCCTGGTCCGCGACTACATGGCGAACTTCAACCTGATGTGGGAGAAGCCCTACAGCCGCGACGCCTACACCACGACGTACTCGTCGTGGCGGATGGTCAACGGTCGTCGGGTCGGCATCGACCCGATGGTGACCGTCGAGCCGGACCGCCTGCGCGGCGGCGGCCCGACGTGGGAGAACGACTGACCCACGTGGTCGGACCGGGAGGTCAGCCCTCCTGGTCGACCGCGTCCTCGGCGGGCAGCAGCGACTCCGCCAGGCTCCGGACGGTCTCCACGTCCGGGCCCTGGAGCACCACGGTACTGCCCTTGAGGTCGTAGGCCAGCACGGTGGCGCCGTCGTGGTCCCACGCCGACCAGGTGCCGGTGCCCCAGTCCGTGAGGTCGATCCCCGCGGTCTCGGTGACCTCGGCCTCGGCCATGGCGTCGGCGCTGGTGCCGGGGAGCTGGTCGAGCACCACGTCGCCGGAGGGCGCAGTGAACTCCATGCGCCACCACTGCGGGTCGGGGCTGTAGCCCCCGCCGACGGTGGTCCAGCCCTCGGGGAGGACGGTCGGGACCATGGTGATGAGCTCGTCGTCGACCGCGCGCAGGGCTGCGTCCTTGTAGCTCGGACTGATGGTCGGCTCGCTGCCGAAGTCGACGGGCGCCACCGGCTCGGCCGTGGCGGTGGGCTCCGGGCTGGCGCTGGTCGCAGCGGGGTCGTCGGCGGACTGGCTGGTCCCCTCACCGCAGGCGCCGGCCAGCAGCACGAGCGAGAAGGCGAGGACGGGTGCGGTCGTACGAGTCGGTCGCATGGAGCGATTCTCTCACGCACGGGCATGTGACATCAGTCTCCGGCGCAGCCCCTGCCCAGGTGAACGACTCGTAACTAGACTCCCGAACGTTCCGCCCCGCGACCGCACAGGAGCCCACGCCATGCCTCGTCTCTGCCAGACCGAAGGTCTCACCGAGGACCAGACCGAGATCCTCAAGGCCGTGCGGCAGTTCGTGGACGAGAAGATCATCCCGGTGGCCAACGAGCTCGAGCACAAGGACGAGTACCCCACCGAGATCGTCGAGGGGCTCAAGGAGCTCGGCATCTTCGGCCTGATGATCCCCGAGGAGTACGACGGCCTCGGCGAGTCGCTGCTGACCTACGCGCTGTGCGTGGAGGAGATCGCCCGCGGCTGGATGAGCGTCTCGGGCGTGATCAACACCCACTTCATCGTGGCCTACATGCTCATGCACCACGGCACCGAGGAGCAGAAGCAGAAGTACCTGCCCCGCATGGCCACCGGCGAGGTGCGCGGCGCCTTCTCCATGTCCGAGCCCGGCCTCGGGTCCGACGTGTCGGCGATCTCGACCAAGGCCGTGCGTGACGGTGACGACTACGTCATCAACGGCCAGAAGATGTGGCTGACCAACGGCGGGTCGTCGACCCTGATCGCGGTGCTGACCAAGACCGACGAGGGTGCCGAGACGCCGTACAAGAACATGACGACCTTCCTCGTGGAGAAGGAGCCCGGCTTCGGCGAGACCGCACCCGGCCTCACCATCCCGGGCAAGATCGACAAGATGGGCTACAAGGGCGTCGACACGACCGAGGCCATCTTCGAGAACCACCGCATCTCCGCCGACCAGGTCCTGGGCGGGGAGCCCGGCAAGGGCTTCTACCAGATGATGGACGGCGTCGAGGTCGGTCGCGTCAACGTCGCGGCCCGGGCCTGCGGCATCGCCAACCGTGCCTTCGAGCTTGGTGTGGCCTACTCGCAGCAGCGCGAGACGTTCGGCAAGCCGATCGCCGAGCACCAGGCCGTGCTGTTCCGCCTCGCCGAGATGGCGACCAAGGTCGAGACCGCCCACACCATGATGGTGAAGGCGGCGCGGATGAAGGACTCCGGCCAGCGCATGGACGTCGAGGCGGGCATGGCGAAGATGCTGGCCTCGGAGTACTGCAACGAGGTCGTCGAGGCGTCCTTCCGGATCCACGGTGGCTACGGCTACTCCAAGGAGTACGAGATCGAGCGGCTCTACCGCGAGTCGGCCTTCATGCTGATCGGCGAGGGCACCTCCGACATCCAGAAGATGATCATCGGGCGCAGCCTGCTCAAGGACTACAAGCTGCGCTGACCGGCTGCCTCGAGCGCCGCGTCGGCGAGGGCGAGGGCCTCGCTCGCCGCCTCGACGGCGTCGGGGGACAGCACGTGCTCGATCGCGAGCGCCGACGCTCCCAGCACGGCCGCCTCGCCGCCCGCGCGTGAGGTGACGATGCGCAGGTGCTCGGTGGCCAGCGGCAGCGAGCGCTGGTAGACCGACTCTCGGATCCCGGCGAGCAGGTGCTCGCCGGCGCCGGCGACCTGCCCGCCGATGACCACCACCGACGGGTTGATCAGGTTCACCATGGTGGCGACGACCTCGCCGATGTCGCGCCCGGCCTGGCGCACGACGGCCATGGCCGGCCGGCTGCCCGCGCGGACCAGGTCGACCACGTCGCCGCCGGTCTCCGCCGCCACGCCCTCGGCGCGCACCGCCGCGGCGAGGGCCGGCCCCGCGGCGACCGCCTCCAGGCAGCCCGCGTTGCCGCAGCGGCACAGGACGTCGTCGGCTCCCGGGACCCGGACGTGTCCGAGGTCGCCCGCGGTGCCCTGCGCGCCGCGCTGGAGCACGCCGCCGGACACGATGCCGGCGCCGATGCCGGTCGCGACCTTGATGAGCACCAGGTCGTCGACGTCGCGCAGGTGCAGGCGCCGCTCGCCCAGCGCCATGATGTTGACGTCGTTGTCGACGAGCACCGGCACCGGATAGCTCTGCTGCAGGCGGCCGGGGACGTCGAAGCGGTCCCAGCCGGGCATGATCGGCGGGTTGATCGGACGCCCCGTGGAGTGCTCGACGGGGCCGGGCAGGCCGATCCCGATGGCGGCGAGGTGCTCGATGGGGCGTCCGCTCGCGGCGATGAGGTCGCGCACCGACTCCACCACCCAGGAGAGCACCACCTCCGGGCCCTCGGCCACGGCCAGGCTCGCGTCGACCTCGCCCAGGATGGAGCCGTTGAGGTCGGTCAGCGCGGCCCGGGCGTGGGTCGCGCCGACGTCGACCCCGACGACGAGTCGCGCGGTCGGGTTGAGCGCGAAGAGGGCGGGCGGCCGGCCGCCCGTCGACCGGGCGCCGCCGAACGGCGCCACGAGCCCGAGGCGCATCAGCACGTCGATCCGGGCGGTGATGGTGGAGCGGGCGAGCCCGGTGGCCTCGGCGAGCTGCGCGCGGGTCCACGGCCGTCCGTCGCGGAGGAGGTCGAAGAGCTCGCCGGTGCGCACCGCCGGAGTCAAGCACATCGGCGACTTTCCACGCTAGACATGAGACTTTTGAAAGGTGCTCGACAAAAGCCCGTGACGCATGCCACAGTTGCCGTGTGCCCGACACCCCTGCACTCGTCGCCACGGCGATGACCAAGAGCTTCTTCGGCAACACCGTGCTAGCCGACGTGGACCTGACGCTGCACGCCGGCCAGGTCCACGGACTCGTGGGCGAGAACGGCGCCGGCAAGTCGACGCTGATGAAGATGCTGGCCGGCGTGCACACGCCCGACCGGGGCGAGATCGTGGTCGGCGGCGAGCAGGTCTCCTTCGGCCACCCCGTGCAGGCCCAGCGCGCCGGCGTCTCCACGGTGTTCCAGGAGTTCAACCTGCTCCTCGAGCGCACGATCGCGGAGAACATCTGGCTCGGTCGCGAGCCCCGCCGCTTCGGGGCCGTGGGCCCGGTCGACACCGCCCGGATGCGGCGCGACACCGACGAGCTGCTCGCCGGGCTCGGCGTGTCCGGACTCCGTGCCGGCACCCTCGTCCGCAGCCTCTCGGTCGCCGAGCAGCAGGTGGTGGAGATCGCGAAGGCGGTGAGCTTCGACGCGCGGGTGATCCAGATGGACGAGCCGACCGCCGCGCTCGCCGACCACGAGGTCGAGCTGCTCTACTCGATCATCCGGCGCCTGACCGACCGGGGCGTGGCGATCCTCTACGTCTCCCACCGGCTCAAGGAGGTCTTCGAGCTCTGCGAGACGATCACCGTCCTCAAGGACGGCCGGCACGTCGCCACGAAGCCGGCCTCGGAGCTCTCCGAGGGCGAGCTCGTCCGGCTGATGGTGGGGCGGTCGCTGACGACGTACTTCCCCGACAAGCCGGACGACGTCGAGGTCGGTGACGTACGCCTGGCGCTGAGCGGGGTCGGCAACGGCTACGTCGACGACGTGACGCTCGAGGTCCGGGCGGGGGAGATCGTCGGTCTCGCCGGCCTGCAGGGCTCGGGCCGCACCGAGCTCCTCGAGACCGTCTTCGGCGTCCATCCGGTCGCCCGCGGCAGCCTCAGCCTGGACGGCGCCCCGCTGCGGGTGACCAGCCCGCGCCAGGGCGTACGCGCCCGGCTGGCCTTCATCACCGAGGACCGCAAGGCCAAGGGGCTCGCGCTCAACCAGTCCATCCTCGACAACGCGCTCGGCGTGGTGCGCTCGGTGTTCCCGCGGCGCACCGGCGAGGCCCGTCGCGAGATGCCGGGCGTGCTGTCGAACCTCGACGTCGCCGCGCACAGCCTCGGCCAGGAGGTGCAGTTCCTCTCCGGCGGCAACCAGCAGAAGGTCGTGCTCGCCCGCTGGCTGAGCATCGACCCGCTGGTGGTGCTCATGGACGAGCCCACGCGGGGCATCGACGTGGGCGCCAAGCACCGCGTCTACGAGCTCATGCGCGAGCTGACCCGGCAGGGCGTGGCCGTGCTGATGGTCTCCAGCGAGCTCCCCGAGGTGATCGGGATGTCCGACCGGATCCTGGTGATGCGCGACGGCACGCTCGCGGGCGAGCTGCCTGCCGGGTCGAGCGAGGAGGCCGTGCTGGCCATGGCCACCGGGGCGTCGGGCGTGGACGAGGGGGACGCGGCATGACGCGCGCGACCCGGCTGGACTCCACGGCCCTCATCTACCTGGTCCTGGTCGCCGTCGTCGCCGTCTCCGCGGTGCTCACGGGCGTGGAGGGCCGCAACTTCTTCAGCCAGGGCAACGTCTGGGCCGTCCTGACCGCGATGAGCGTGCTCGGCCTGATCGCGATCGGCCAGACGCTGGTCATCCTGGTCGGCAGCCTCGACCTCTCGGTGCCCTACGTCGTCAGCCTCGCGACCGTGATCGCGGCCGGCGGCATGCAGGGCCTCGACGGCAACATCCCGGCAGCGGTCGTCAACACCCTGGCGCTGTGCGCCGTGATCGGCCTGGTGATGGGGCTGCTCGTCAGCCTGCTGCACGTGCACGGCTTCATCGCCAGCCTGGGCATCGGCCTGGTCGTGAGCGGCTACCTCGGCACCAACTACCAGGGCAGCCACGGCGCCGCCGCCCCCGACCTGAGGCTGCTGGGCCGCAGCGGCATCGCGGGGTGGATCCCCACGGCCTTCGTCATCCTGCTGGTCTGCGCCGTCCTCGTGACCCTCATGCTCCGCCACACCCGCCTGGGCCACCACGTCTACGCCATCGGCGGCAACCGCGACGTCGCCCGGATGTCGGGCGTGCGGACCGCCCTCCCGGTGGTCGCCGCCCACGTGCTCTGCTCGGTGCTGGCGGGCGTGGCCGCGCTGCTCCTGCTCTCCCGCACGGGGGTCGGTTCCCCGACGATCGGGTCGCAGGGGCGCTACGACCTGCTCTCGATCGCCGCCGTCGTCCTCGGCGGCACCCTGCTCGCCGGCGGCAAGGGCAGCGTCGTGGGCACCATCGGGGGCGTCGCGATCTTCGCGGTCCTCGACAACGTCATGGGCGTGATGCAGGTCAACCCGTTCCTCAAGGACTTCGTCCGCGGCCTGGTGATCGTGCTGGCGGTCGCCGTCTACGCCCGCCGCAGCGTCGTACGCCGTCCTCCGCGCTTCGGCGCCTCGCGACCAGCCGTCCTCGACGTCGTGACCGGTCCGTCCCGTGCGGGCCAGAAGGGGGAGTCGGCATGAGCGCGACGACCGCCCAGGGCCGGCCCGGCCGTACGCTCCCGCTGACCGAGGGCTCGCTGCCCCAGCGCCTGGTGCGCGGGGCCGTGACGCCCGGCGGTGCGGTCTTCATCCTGGCCGCGATCCTCTTCGTCGCGGTCCTCTCGGCCAACCCGTCCTTCGGCGAGCCGCCGCAGCTGATCCGGTTCATCGGCCGGACCGCGCCGATCGCGATCGCGGCGATGGGCCAGTACTACGTGATCGTCTCCGGCGAGTTCGACCTCTCCATGGGCGCGGTCATCGCCACCCAGGTCGTCATCGCGGGCAACTACATCGGCGACGACGAGGGACGGGTGCTCCCGGCACTGGTGCTGATGCTGGTCATCGGCGCCCTGGTCGGGCTGGTCAACGGCCTCGGCACGACGCTGCTGCGGGTGCCGAGCTTCATCGTCACCCTCGGCACGATGCTGGCCCTCGGTGGGCTCGTCCGCTTCCTGACCGGCGGGGCGGCGACCGGCAACCCGGTCGACTCGTTCCGCGAGATCGGTCGGGGCGGCATCCAGGACGTGCCGGTGGTCGAGGTGCTGCCCTACCCCGTGATCGTCCTGGTGCTGGTCATGGTCGGTGGTGTGTGGCTGATGCGCTCGCCGTTCGGCCGGACCATGATCGCCACGGGCGACAACCCGGACGCCGCCGCGCTGGCCGGCGCGCACGTGTGGTGGGTCAAGACCCGCGCCTTCATGCTCTCCTCGCTCTCGGCCACGGTCGCCGGCATCCTGCTGGTCGGCTACGCCGGCGTGCACCCCTCGGTCGGGGCCGGCTACGAGTTCCAGGCGATCACCGCCGTCGTCCTCGGCGGCGTCGTCCTCGGCGGTGGACGCGGCTGGCTCCTGTCCGCCGCGGCCGGAGCCTTCGCGCTCGAGCTGCTCTTCTCGTTCCTCAACTTCCAGGAGATCGAGTCGACCTGGAGGCCGACCGTGCAGGGCGTGATCATCATCCTCGCCGTCGCCGCGGCCGGCCGCGCCTGGTCCCTGGGACGACGCCCCTCGAAGACCTCACCACCTGCACCACCCGCTGCATCCGCACCATCACCCACCACTGCCCGCCCGGGCACAGAAACAGGAGAAATCTGATGCGCAGAAGGATTCACCGCGCGCCGATGGCCGTGGCCTCGGCACTGCTGCTCGGGGTGTTCGCCACGTCCTGCAGTACCGAGGACCCCACGGACTCCACCTCGGGGACCGACGAGAGCTCGGAGACCTCCGAGTCCCCGGACGCCTCGGAGGAGAGCCCGGCCGACGACCAGGAGTGGTTCGACCAGGCCGTCTACGACGAGCAGTTCGAGCAGCGTTCCGCGACCTTCGAGGGCGACCCCGAGACCCCGTGGCTGCAGTACATCGACGGCGAGATGACCGACACGGCCGAGTACGCGTCGGACCAGGCGGGCAAGGCGTGCTTCGCCAACGCCTCGATCTCCAACCCGTGGCGCCAGACCGGCTGGATCACCATGAACCAGCAGCTCGAGGCGCTCGTGGACAAGGGCGTCATCTCCGAGATGGAGACCCGCGACGCCGGCGACGACGACAACACCCAGATCGCCGACATCGACTACTTCATCTCCGAGGGCAACTGCGACGCCTTCATCATCTCGCCCAACTCCACCGCCGCCATGACCGACGCGGTCGAGCGCGCGTGCGAGACCGGCAAGCCCGTCGTGGTCTTCGACCGCGGCGTGGAGACCGACTGCGCCACCACCTTCATCCACCCGATCGGTGGCTTCGCGTGGGGCATCGACACCGCCGAGTTCCTCATCGACAACCTCGAGGAGGGCGACAAGGTCGTCGCGCTGCGCATCCTGCCCGGTGTCGACGTCCTCGAGCAGCGCTGGGCCGCGGCCGAGAAGCTCTTCGACGAGAACGGCATCGAGGCGGTCGACTTCTTCACCGGCGCCGACCCGACCGAGATCAAGACCTTCATCACCGACGAGCTCAACAAGGGCGAGGTCCACGGCGTGTGGATGGACGCCGGTGACGGTGCCGTCGCCGCGATCGAGGCCTTCGAGGACTTCGGCGCCGACCTCCCGGTCATGACCGGCGAGGACGAGATGAGCTTCCTGCGCAAGTGGGAGGACACCGGGCTGACCGGCCTGGCGCCCGTCTACAGCAACTTCCAGTGGCGCACCCCGCTGCTGGCGCTGGAGAAGATCTGGGCCGGCGAGGAGGTCCCGAAGGAGTGGGTCCTGCCGCAGGTCCCGATCACCGAGGACGAGCGCGGTGACTTCCTGGAGGCCAACGACGGCATGCCCGACGGCCACTACGCGAAGTTCGGTGGGGAGGACCTGCCGGGCTACCCGGAGGTCTGGCAGGAGCGCCAGATCCCCTGATCCGGCACTGCTGAGCAGCGCCCTCCTACGTCGGTGGGTCGGGTCCCGAGCCCGGCCCACCGACACCCCACCCCGAAAGGACCGTGACCCGATGCGCGAGATCGGCGTGAACACCTGGGTCTGGACCTCACCGCTCACCGATGCGGACGTCGCGGATCTCCTCAACCGCGTCGCCGCGATGGGCTTCGACGCCGTCGAGCTGCCGCTGGAGAACGCCGGCGACCTCACCGCACCCGTGGTCGCCGACGCGCTCGCCGCGACGGGCCTGAGGCCGTACGTCGTCGGCGCGATGGCGCCGGGCCGCGACCTCGTCGACCCGGGGTGCGTGCAGGCCACGCAGGACTACCTGCGCGCCTGCATCGACCTCGCCGCCGCGATCGGCGCGCGGTCGGTGTGCGGCCCGTTCTACGCCGCCACCGGCCGGGTGTGGCGGATGGACGCGGGGGAGCGGCAGGCGGCGTACGACGCCGTGCGCACCCACCTCGCGCCCGTCGTCGAGCACGCCGTCGACCGCGGCGTACGCCTGGGCATCGAGCCGCTCAACCGCTACGAGACCTCCCTGGTCAACACCGTCGACCAGGCCCTGACCGCCCTCGGCCCGCTGCTCGGCGAGGGCCTCGGCCTGGCGCTGGACACCTACCACCTCAACATCGAGGAGCGCTCGAGCGCCGACGCCGTGCGCGCCGCCGGGCAGCACCTCGTCCACGTCCAGGTCTGCGGCAGCGACCGCGGGGCTCCGGGCGGGGACCAGACCGACTGGCCGGCGCTCGTCGCCGCGCTCGACGAGGTGGGCTACGGCGGCCCGCTCGTCATCGAGAGCTTCACCGCCGACAACGCCTCCATCGCCACCGCCGCCTCGATCTGGCGGCCGCTGGCCACCACCCAGGACGACCTGGCCCGCGACGGCCTCGCGTTCCTGCGCTCCCTCCCCGCACCGGTCCACCAGGAGACCCCATGAGCACCCCACCTCCCGCCCTCGGCGTCGCCGTCATCGGCTACGCCTTCATGGGCAAGGCGCACTCCCACGCCTGGCGCAACGTCGCGGCGCTGCGCCCCGGCGCCCCCGGCGTACGCCAGCAGGTGCTGGTCGGACGTGACGCGGACGCCGTCGCGGTGGCCGCGGACCAGTACGGCTGGGCCGAGTCGGCCACCGACTGGCGCTCGGTGCTCGAGCGCGACGACATCGACGTCGTGGACGTCTGCGTCCCCGGGCACCTCCACGCCGAGGTCGCGATCGCCGCGCTCGAGGCCGGCAAGCACGTGATCGCGGAGAAGCCGCTCGCCAACACGATGGCCGAGGCCGAGAAGATGGTCGCGACCGCCCGTGCCGCACGCGAGCGCGGCGTCCACTCGATGGTGGGCTTCAACTACCGCCGGGTGCCGGCGCTGGCGCTGGCGCGACAGCACGTGGCCGACGGCCGCATCGGTGAGGTGCGGCAGGTGCGCATCGCCTACCTCCAGGACTGGCTCGCCGACGCGTCCGCCCCCATGACGTGGCGACTGCGCCGCGAGACCGCCGGGTCGGGTGCGCTCGGTGACCTGGCCTCCCACGCGGTCGACCAGGTGCGGTTCCTGCTCGGCCAGGAGGTCACCGGTGTCAACGCGGTGACCCGCACCTTCGTGCCGCAGCGCACGGGCGCCGACGGGACCGAGGACGTGACCGTCGACGACGCCGCCTGGACCACCATGCGCACCGACGGCGGCGCCGTGGTCAGCCTGGAGGTCACCCGGATGGCCACCGCCCGCAAGAACGCGCTGGGCATCGAGGTCTACGGCAGCGCCGGCGCGCTGCGCTTCGACCTCGAGTCGCTCAACCACCTCGACGTGTGCCTCGACGGCGCCGACAGCTTCTCCCGCGTGCTCGTCACCGAGCCCGACCACCCCTACGTTGACGGCTGGTGGCCGCCGGGGCACGTGCTGGGGTGGGACGCCACCTTCACCAACCAGGCCGCCGACCTGCTCGCCGCGCTCGCGGCCGGGCAGGAGCCGACACCGTCGTTCGAGGACGGGCTGGCCGTGCAGCGGGTGCTGGCCGCGATCGAGGCCAGCGCCGAGCGCGACGGCGATCATGTCCGTGTGGACCGAGGAGTAGAGATCTGATGGGACGACCGTTCACGCTGTTCACCGGCCAGTGGGCCGACCTGCCGCTGGAGGAGGTCGCGCGCCTCGCGGCCTCGTGGGGCTACGACGGCCTCGAGGTCGCGGTGTCCGGTGACCACCTCGACGCGTGGCGCTGGGACGACGACGACTACGTCGCCGGGCGCCTGGCGATCCTCGAGGAGCACGGCCTCCAGCTGCACGCGATCTCCAACCACCTGACCGGCCAGGCGATCTGCGACGACCCGATCGACTTCCGCCACCAGGCGATCGTGCGCGAGCGCGTGTGGGGCGACGGCGACCCCGAGGGAGTGCGCCAGCGCGCCGCGGAGGAGATGAAGCTGACCGCCCGGCTCGCGCAGAAGCTCGGCGTGAAGACGGTCGTCGGGTTCACCGGGTCCTCGATCTGGCAGTACGTCGCCATGTTCCCGCCGGTCCCGGCCGAGCGCATCGAGGCCGGCTACCAGGACTTCGCGGACCGGTGGAACCCGATCCTCGACGTCTTCGACGAGTGCGGCGTGCGCTTCGCCCACGAGGTGCACCCCTCCGAGATCGCCTACGACTACTGGACCACCCGCCGCGCCCTCGACGCCGTGGACAACCGGCCGGCGTTCGGCATCAACTGGGACCCCAGCCACATGCTGTGGCAGGGGATCGACCCGGTCGCCTTCATCACCGACTTCGCCGACCGGATCTACCACGTGGACTGCAAGGACACCCGGATGCGGATGGGTGGCGGGCGCAACGGCATCCTCTCCTCGCACCTGCCCTGGGACGACCCGCGCCGCGGCTGGACCTTCGTGTCCACCGGCCACGGCGACATCCCGTGGGAGGACTGCTTCCGCACGCTCACCGCGATCGGCTACGACGGCCCGATCTCGGTCGAGTGGGAGGACGCCGGCATGGACCGGCTGCGGGGTGCTCCCGAGGCCCTCGCGCACCTGCGCTCCCTCGACTTCGACCTGCCAGCGCAGTCCTTCGACGCCGCCTTCAGCAAGCAGTCGGAGGCCTAGACTCACCCCCCATGCGGGGGTTCGGGGTCAAGGACGGGGAGCGCGAGCGGTTCGTCGCGCTCATCGAGGCGGCGTACGCCGACGGCCAGATCGGGGACGCCGACCGCGACCTGCGCCTGGGCCGGGCCCGGGGAGCGGAGACCCGCGACGAGCTCGTCACCCTGACCCGCGACCCGCGACCTGCGCCCTGTCACCCGAGCGCCCGCGGCGTCGGCGGTCGTGACGCATCCCACGTGACCGCGGCCGCCCGTACGGCGATCGCTGCGGCACGATGTGCGGCATGAAGACGAACGCCGGCAACTTCTTCGAGGACTTCACGCTCGGACAGGTCATCGAGCACGCCACCCCGCGCACGATCACCGAGGGGGACCGGGCGCTCTACGGCGCGATCTACCCCACCCGCTTCGCGGTCCCGTCCTCGGCGGAGTTCGCGGCGTCGGTCGGGCTCGCGCCGCACCCGGTGGAGGAGCTGGTGGGCTTCCACGTCGCCTTCGGCAAGACCGTCCCCGACGTGTCGCTCAACGCGGTCGCCAACCTCGGCTACGCGGAGTGCCGCTTCCACCTGCCGGTCGTCCCGGGCGACACGCTGCGCACCCGCTCGGAGGTCATCGGCCTCAAGGAGAACTCCAACGGTCGCACCGGCGTGGTGTGGGTGCGCTCGACCGCGAGCAACCAGCGCGGCGAGGTCGTCATCGACTGGGCGCGCTGGGTGATGGTGCACAAGCGCTCGGCGGAGTCCCCGGCCCCCGAGACCGTGGTGCCGTCGCTCGCCGACGCCGTCGCTCCCGGGGACCTGGTGGTGCCCGCCGGCCTCGACTTCTCGGCGTACGACGTCGCTGCGGCCGGTTCGCCGCACCGGCTCGGCGACTACGAGGTGGGGGAGCGGATCGACCACGTCGACGGCGTGACCCTCACCGACGCCGAGCACATGATGGCCACGCGCCTGTGGCAGAACACCGCCAAGGTGCACTTCAACACCGATGCCCGCCCCGACGGCCGCCGCCTCGTCTACGGCGGCCACGTCATCTCGCTGGCCCGCGCCCTGTCCTTCAACGGCCTCGCCAACGCCCAGCTGGTGGCCGCGATCAACGCGGGTGCCCACGTGGCGCCTGCCTTCGCCGACGACACGGTCCACGCGTGGTCGGAGGTGCTCGACGTCGCCGAGCTCGACGCACCCGGCGTCGGCGCGCTGCGACTGCGGCTGGTCGCGACCCGCGGGCATGACGAGTCGATGACGCTGCGTGGTGAGGACGGGAAGTACGCCGACGGCGTGCTGCTCGACCTCGACTACTGGGCGCTCGTCCCGCGCTGAGGCCCGCTCCGCAGGAGGTCCGCCGTGACGAGGTCGAGCGCCTCGTCGAGGGACGCCGGCACGGTCACGACGCCCAGGCGTGCGACCACGGTCGTGGCCGCGGCCAGCAGCTCGGCGTCGGTCGCGTCGTCGGGCGTACGCCCCGCACGCGGGTCGGTGGGCAGCAGGTCGGCGAGGTCGCCCACGACGTCGTAGGCCGGCGCGCCCAGCTCGGCGACGGTGGCCTGCGAGCGCTCGAGGACCCAGGCGTGGTGCCGGGCGGGCAGCACGAAGGACTCACGAGTGGCGGATCCGGCCAGCGCCTCGGGCACGAACGAGCCCTTGACGTGGCGGGTGAGTGCGGGCGAGCGGCGCGGGCGGGGGATGCGCTCGTTGACGCGGCGCAGCAGCTCGGCCTCCACGAGGCCGAGAGAGTCGTTGGGGCGGCGTGCCTCGGTGTCGAGTCCCGTCACGTCGAGGCCCAGGACCGCGGCCGTGCGCGACCAGAGCTCGTCGCGCGGCGCGCCCGACGGGGGTACGACGGCGAGGTGGACGCGGTCGGCCGGGAGGCCTGCGGACCAGCGGTCCGCGATGGCGGGCACGTCCTGGTAGCGCCAGAACTTCTGGTCGTCCTCGCCGCGCCGCACGGTCGCGAGGAAGCGGCGGTAGGGCTGGCGGGCGCCCATCTTCACGCGCTGCTGCCACGCCGAGGGCAGCACGCGGCCGAGGTCGCGCGCGGTGATCACGACGTGGACCTCGTCGGCGGCGCCGCCGAGGTCGGCCAGCGCCGCGGCGGCCGCGTCGGGGGGTGAGTCGGCGAAGTGCTCGTTGCTGAGGAGGACGTCGCCGGACCAGGCGCGGGCCTCGTCGACGAGGCGCGGCCAGGTGGCGAGCTCGTGCTCGTCGAGCCGCTCGACGTGGGCGGTCATGCCCTTGACCAGCGCAGCGGCCGTGAAGTGCTCACGACGACCGGTGCCAGGCAGCAGCAGGCCGCGCCCGCGCAGCTCGTCGCGGTGGCGCCACCAGAGGTCCTGGAGGTAGGTGGTGCCCGACTTGGCCGTGCCGACGTGGAGGAACACGCGCCGAGCCATGCCGGTGACCCTACTGGGTGCGGCAGACTCGCCCCGTGGCCTGGGATCGCGAGTTCTTCTACGACACCTACCCCCGGCTCGAGGGGGCCTTCGCCGCGCGCCTCGACGAGAGCCTCGCCCCGCGCGACCCCTCGATCATGCTGCAGGTGGTGCGCGAGCTCGACCTGCCGCCCGACAGCCGGGTGGTCGACGTCGGCTGCGGCGAGGGGGCCCACTCCTTCCGGCTGGCGACGCACTTCGGCCTGCAGGTCCTCGGCATCGACCCCGTGCAGCGCCACCTCGACCTGGCCCGCGCGGCGCGGCGCGAGCTCGCACCCGAGATCGCGTCGCGGGTCTCCTTCGAGCGCGGCATCGCGACGGCCCTCCCCGTCCGCGACGCCTCGCTGGACCTGGTCTGGTGCCGCGACGTGATGGTCCACGTCGAGCATCCCGAGGACGCCTGGGCGGAGTTCGCCCGGGTGCTGCGTCCCGGCGGCCACGTCGTGTCCTACCAGGTGGTCGCGACCGACCTGCTTCCCCTCGACGAGGCGGACTGGCTCTTCGACGTGATGGGCGTGGTGCCCGCCAGTGCCGACGCGCGGGTCGTCGACGACGCGATCGCGCGCTCCGGTCTCGAGGTGGTCGACTCGATCGACCTGGCAGGGGAGTGGGGCGAGTGGTCGCAGGAGCAGGAGGGGGCTGGCGGCCGCGCACTGCTGCACCTGGCGCGCCTGCTGCGCGAGCCGGAGCGCTACCGCGCCGAGTTCGGCGACGCGGCGTACGACGTGATGCTCGGCGACTGCCGGTGGCACGTGCACCGCATGTCGGGCGGCCTCGCGGGACGCCTCGACGTGCTCAGGCAGCCGCGCCGCGCTTAATCGCTCGACCCCTCTTGACGCCTTTGGCAGGGTGGGTGGTCCGACGCACGAGAGCCCTCACGTCAACCCAGGAGGACCCCATGGCCGACCAGGACCCCAACGCAGACATCAAGGCGAAGATGAGGGAGGCCCTCGAGCGAAAGAAGGGCCACCTCCATCCCGACGACAGCGCCGCAGCGCGCGAGAAGGCCCACGGCTCGGAGGTCAACGACAAGAACGTCGCCAAGCCGATGCACCGCCGCAAGGCCGGCGGCGGCGGGGTCTGAGCCCCGGGTCTGAGCCTCACGTGCCGGCGGACGGCTCCGACACCACGTCGTCCGCCGGCGCGAAGGCGCGCGCCAGCCAGAAGAGCGCCACGACCAGCACCAGCGGTACCGCGAAGCCGACGCGCAGCGAGCCCGCGCCCACCGCGCCGGTCATGACCGCGCCCAGCAGCGCACCGGCGTAGTTGAACTGGTTGAACCGTGCCACCACGGCGTCCACCCGTGCGTGCCGCGTCGCCGGGTCGGCGTCCCGACCGGCGAGGGCCGCGGCGGCGGAGAAGCTCAGCGGCGCCACGACCGCGACCCCGCAGCCGAGCAGCGTGAAGCCGAGCACGGCCACCGGCCACGACGGGGCCGCCACCACGAGCGCCAGCGCCACGAACGCGATCGCCGCGCCCGCGCGCAGCAGGCGTACGGCCCCCACCTGCTCGGTGAGCCGGTCGCCGACCAGCCGCACCAGCCCGCTCGCGACCAGGTAGGGGAGCGTGGCCAGGGCGACGAGGTCCTCGGGGGCGTCGAAGACGTCGTCGAGGTAGACCGGTCCCCACGTCGCCGCAGCGGTGTCGACGGTGTAGAAGACGACGAGCGCGAGCCCGATCATCACGATCGCGCGCCACGGCACGTCGGTCTCGGTGGAGGTGGCGGCCGTGCCGTGGTCTCGGGCGAGGTACGGCGCCGCGGCGGCCGCCAGCGGCAGGACCGCGACCGCTGCGACGGCCGACCAGGGGGCCCCGCCCGTCGCGAGGGTCAGCACGGCGGCGACGACACCTCCGAGCGTCCACGCGCCGTGGCACGACGGCAGCACGACGCGGCCCATGCGGTGCTCGAGGGCGACCGCCTGCATGTTGCCGGTCGCGTCGACCAGCCCCAGCCCCACGCCGTACGCCGCCAGGGCGAGCACGAAGTCGAGCGTGGTCGGCGCCAGCACGACCGCGGCCACCGAGCAGGCGATGACGAGCAGCCCCGCACGCAGCACGACGGCGCTGTCGAGGCGCGGGGCGAGCCGCTCGGCGACGAGCGACCCGACGCCGGCGAGCAGCACCATCATCAGCAGCACCCCGGACAGCGCGAGCTCGCCGAGGTCCCAGCGGTCCTGGAAGCGCGGCAGCCGCGTGGTGAGGCTGATGAAGACCAGGCCCTGGGTGAAGAAGGCTGCTGCGATCGCCGCGCGGGCGCGCCGCAGGCCGGGGTCCGCGGGCGGCGATGCGCTCATGCCGAGCATCGTGGCAGGCGTCGCACCGCTCCGTGGCAGACTCGCGCGTATGTCTGCCCCTGCCCCTGAGCTCTGGCTGGTGCGCCACGGCGAGACCGAGTGGAGCCGCGACGGCAAGCACACCTCCACCACCGACCTGCCGCTGACCGAGGTCGGCGAGGCCGCCGCCTGCGAGCTGGCCCCGCGCCTGGCCGACGTGGAGTTCGACCTCGTGCTCACCAGCCCACGCCAGCGCGCCCGGCGTACGGCCGAGCTGGCGGGCTTCGCCGACGCCGAGCCCGACGAGGACCTCGTCGAGTGGGCCTACGGCGACTACGAGGGCATCACCACGCCCGAGATCCGCGAGACCGTGCCGGGCTGGACGGTGTGGACGCACCCGTCGCCGGGTGGCGAGAGCGCCGACGAGGTGGCTGCCCGCCTGGACCGCGTCGTGGAGCGTGCCCGCGGCCAGCGCCGCACCCTCGTCTTCGCCCACGGCCACTCGCTGCGGGTGCTCACCGCCCGCTGGCTCGAGCAGTCCGCGACCGAGGGACGCTTCTTCCGCCTCGACGTCTCGACGATCTCGGTGCTGGGTTTCGAGCGGGAGACCCCGGTCCTGCTGAAGTGGAACAGCTGAGGCTGACGTGCGGATCGACCTCCACACCCACTCCGCGGCCAGCGACGGCACCGACACCCCCGGCGACCTGGTGCGCGCGGCCGCGGCGGCCGGACTGGACGTCGTCGCACTGACCGACCACGACGCGATGTCGGGCTGGGCGGAGGCGGGTCGCGCGGCGGACGAGGTCGGCATCACGCTCGTGCCGGGCCTCGAGATCAGCACGCGGCTCGGCCACCGCGGCGTGCACCTGCTCGGCTACCTCCCCGACCCGGCGTACCCGCCCCTCGTCGCAGCCCTCGACCGCATCCTCGCCGGCCGCACCGAGCGGACCCCGGCGATCGTCGCGGCCCTGCGCGGGCACGGAATCGACATCACCGAGGACGACGTACGCCGCGAGGCGGGCGGATCCGTCGCGGCAGGGCGGCCTCACGTCGCCGACGCGCTGGTGCGGATGGGCGTCGCGCGCGACCGCACCGAGGCCTTCGACGACCTGCTCAACCCGGGCCGTCCGGGCTACGCCAACCGCTACGCCACGCCCCTGGAGGAGATGATCGGGCTCGTCGTCGCGGCCGGCGGCGTCACCGTCATCGCGCACCCCTGGGGCCGCAGCGGACGCTCGGTCCTCGACGAGGCGGCGCTCGCGCGGCTCAAGGACCTCGGCCTAGCCGGCATCGAGGTCGACCACCAGGACCACTCGCCGGCCGAGCGGGCCGAGCTGCGCGGCATCGCCCGCGACCTCGACCTCGTCGTCACCGGCAGCAGCGACCACCACGGGCTCGGCAAGGTCGACCACGACCTCGGTGTGCACACGACGGACCCGGAGCAGTACGAGCGGCTCGTGTCGCTGGCGTCGCGACCGACCTAGATGTACCCGGCCATCAGGTTGGTAGCAGTCGGCTGACGGGCGGGAGTCCTGCGAGTGCGCTGTGGCGTCGTTGAGTGTTGTAGTGCTCGAGCCAGGGTGCAAGGGCGGCGGTTCGGTCGTCGTTGGTGAGGAAGACCTGGCGGT